>JACXTT010005816.1_pt1 | contig 17820 bp, 12 predicted proteins | sample 9270951 | NCBI WGS metagenome assembly JACXTT01 (sample SAMN15532306, study PRJNA645909) | rock metagenome | isolation source: weathered quartz diorite | place: Puerto Rico | collected 2017-06-21 | reverse complement strand
TCTTGACGTTGAACATTGAACGTTGAACGTTGAACGCGAAGAGTCACTTCTCCCTTCTCAGTAAATTTGAGCGCATTACCGATCAGATTGGTAAGCACTTGGCGCAAGCGCATCGGGTCGCCGTGAAGAAACTGAGGAACATCGGCTTCGACAACGCTCGTCAGATGCAATTGTTTACGGGCGGCGCTTTCGGCAAAAATTTCCAATACTTCCTCAAGTAGTTTTGGTAAAGAGAAATCAAGACAAGCTAACTCCAGTTTCCCCGCTTCGATTTTGGAAAGATCCAGCAAATCATTAATGAGCGTGAGCAGCGTCTCTCCTGACCGCTGGGCGATGTGCACGACTTGCCGCTGCCGTTGCGTCAGGCTCGTTTGCGCCAACACTTCAATCATTCCTAATACTCCATTCATTGGCGTACGCAACTCATGGCTCATGTTGGCAAGAAATCGAGATTTGGCGTGATTGGCGGCTTCGGCGTGTTCTTTAGCCTGAGAGAGGTCGTGCACTAAGTCAATATTTACAAATCGTAGTCTCAACGTTTCGGAAAGCACGGCATGTAAGCGTAGCCCGATCACCACCATAGCAACGCCAAAAGCTACGAGCATGAAGCCTATTGCGACGAAGACAGCATCGCCGAATACACAGAGCCGGAAAACAAGAGGCGATAAGATAGCGACAAGAAAAGCCGCCAAAGCCGATGGCACAGAGGCGAGCGCAGTCATACCGCCGGCAGAGTGTCCGCCAATGATAAATACCAGAAATAATTGGTGGGCCAGGGAATCAGGAGGAAAGAGCACCACGCCACTGGAACCCCAGCCCAGGCCGGCTAAGCCATAGCCAATCGTGAAGAGGATTGACCACTTCCGCGCCTGCTGCTGCCCAGGAGCAACACGGCGGAACCGCCATACCATTAGAAAGACTGGTAATGTGACGACTCCCATCCCTACTACCCAGGCCAATAATGTCCAAGGCGAAATGACGTTCCGAAGCACCAGGACCATCACCCCAACGGTTAGCACACCAACGATAAATCCAATCGGAGCCTGGGCGGCGATCAGTTTGACGTGTTCAGCTTCGATGCGGGCGCGAAGCGCCTGCTCATCCGCATGGGGCAGAGACGCAACGGAGCTTGCACTTAACTCATCGAAAAAGGGAGCGTCTTTAAGCAACATAGTAATCGATCTTTCATTCCTACTGACTTTCCCCTTCTCCTGTCAAGTTGAACTTTATTCGTGGCTGTCCACACAACTTTCTTGCTCCGCGCCCGGCAGACGGGTAAAGAAGCCGCATGAACTGCGGCCATTGTCTCAAGTAGATTGTGCAATGCCCGATGGACATTAACCCCCGCCTACAGCGCAAGCTCAAGCGCGGCGCCGAGGATAAGTTTACGATTATGGAGGAGATGAAGGTGGGGAGGTTCTTGAGTGTCAAAGCCGCAGAAAGAAAAAATTGAGCGGCGAATTGTCATTTAAAGAAATTTTCACGAGCAAATAACAACTCTGTCAACCTCTGCACTCCGCATGAACTCAGCCGCACCTTCTTACTCCAGATGCGCCCAGAGGTGCTTCATGCTTTTAGGGGAAAATCGGCTCCTTGCTGATAATCCGCTCTTTCACCAGGGTCTCGATTTCCGACGGCGGCAAGCCGAGTACTGAGCCAAACACATACTCATTATGCTCCCCGAAGCACGGCGGCGGCAGGCGCAGCTCGGAAGCGTCGGGTTGAAAGCGAGGCGCGAAGCCCGGATACAGATGGGTTCCGGCTTCAACTTTATCAACGGCAAGCATAAATTCCCGCGCGGCCAAGTGAGAATCACTCAGCACTTCTAGACCTGAAATAACAGCACCCGCAGCCACACCAGCATTTTGTAGCCGCTCCATCAGTTCGTAGTGATTTTGCTCTTTCGTCCACTCGGCAATATGACGGTCAAGCTCATCTTCCGCCGCTTTTCTCCCCGCAGCGGTTGCTAATTGCTCGCGCCGAGTCCAGGGCGGGTTGCCTAACACTTGACAAAATTTCTCCCACTGCGCGTCTGAGGCGATAGTAATCATGATCCACTCGTCATCGCCTTGACAAGGGTAACATCCATGTGGAGCCATCGTCGGATGGCGATTCCCTCGCTGTCCTTGCACAACGCTGTTAATGGTGTAATCGAGCAGCGCTTCGGCGTTCATCGGCAAGAGCCCCTCGACGTGAGAGAGATCGATAGAGACGCCTGCGCCGCGCCGATCACGTTCGAACAATCCCACAAGCGTCGCAAAGCAGCCATTGAGGGCCGTGCCCGGGTCGCCAATGGCGTTGCTCAGCATTTGCGGGGGTCCGTCTTCATAGCCGCTCACGCCAGTGATGCCGGCCATGGCTTCCGTCGTGCAGCCAAAGCCGACATATTCGCTGTCCGGTCCACTGCCGCCAAAGGCGGGCAATGTCACCATGACCAAGTTGGGATTCACAGCAGAAAGCACCTGGAAATCGATCCCGAGCTTACGCAAACTGCGCAGCGGATAATTGGCGACCAGCACATCGCTCACGCGAATCAGCTCACGAAACAACTCACGTCCCCGGGGGTGCGTCAGCTCCAAAGCAATCCCATATTTATTACGGTTGACAGTGTTAAACGTCGGCGATTGTTCATACAGCTTCGGCCCGTCAGCCGTTCCTTGCAAGCCCGCGCCGCGCCACCAATCCATATGCGACGGTGACTCGACCTTAATCACCTCCGCGCCAAAGTCAGCTAACAAGCAAGTTCCTAGTGGTCCCGCCCAACCGTTCGTGAGATCGACGACTCGAAGTGGTCTCGTCATGGTTACGCTCCCTTACAGATTATGAGTAGGGGCAAGTCTATGTGCTTGCCCTTCCTGAGGGCGGTCACGCAGGACCGCCCCTACAAAACCCTACACGATTTTTAGATTCCGCATCCGCTCCACCTCCGCTTTGCTGTACCCTAACTTCCCGCACAACACCGCTTCCGTATGCTCGCCCAGCAGCGGCGCGCGCCGCAGCGCCCACGGTAATTTGCCCTGCTCGCGGAAAGGAGGCCCAGGGATTTTCACTGATCCGCCTTCCGGGTGTTCGACCTCAATGAAGGCCTGTCGTTCCTTGAGATGCGGCCAGTTGACCACTTCATCTGGGGTCGGAATGGGTGAGGTCGGGATGCCGCGCTTTTGCGCCAGGTGAAAAACGTCCCACTTGCCGCGTGTCTTCAACCAGGGCTCTAACACGCCATGCAGCTCTTTCGCATGCGCACCGATGCCGGTCAGCGTGTTAAAACGCGGCTCAGCCGCAAGATCTGAGCGCCCAGCTAATTCTAACAGAGTGTGAATATGCTGGGGCAAGCCGGCGTGGAATCCGACGTAGCCGTCCGCGCATGGCAACGTCACCAAATTGGGATATCCAAGATGAAACTGTCGTCCGGACCGTTTACGCAAAAACCCCGCATAGGAAAACGCGACGAAATCGTACAGCGTGGTGGCGACAAGCGCCTCTTGGATCGACACTTCAACCGATTGGCTGACTCCAGTTTCATTGCGATGACGCACCGCTTGGAGAGCGCCGATCGCCGCATAGAGCCCGGCCATGTACTGCCCAAACGCTCCACCAGGTTGCACAGGCGGACAGTCCACTTCGCCCATCGGATAGGTCCACACGCCTAACGCGTAAGCGACGCCATCGGTCATCTGATAATCGCGGTACGGGCCGGACAGGCCAAAATTTGAGATAGAGACCGTCACGAGTCGGGGATTCAACTTCGTCAATTCTTGCTGAGAGAGTCCTAAACGCTCCATCACGTCGGGGCGAAAATTCTCTATAAGGACGTCAGACTGTTGGGCTAATTGCCGCAGTACTGCTCGCCCCTGGTCGTGCTTGAGATCGAGGGTCAGCCCCTGTTTATTGGTATTAAGGAAACAGAACAAACCGCTCCGCTCTAGTCCTGGCTGCTGAGCAAAAAAGGGCGGCAAAGTGCGCGCGCCGTCGCCTGTCACAGGCTTTTCAATCTTTATGACCTCGGCACCATAATCGGCCAGCAGCTTCGTACAATACGGACCAGCAATGTAATGAGTCAGATCTAAGACGCGAATACCGCTCAGTGCATGTTGCATAATGGGACGTTCTCTCCTTGCGACACAGAAAACGTGAGCGAGTATCGGCTATTTCCCCTACGCCTGTCAAGCTGAAGTGAACGTGGGGGTGTATCTCAAAGTACAGGCAGAAATGGCTACCGACAACGAAATCCTCCCTGCTCCCCGAAAAAGGGGGAAAGTGTAGAGCGCGAGGAGATTTTCAGATTTGGTTATGCTGGATACCGTTATCCAAAGTTCGACAGTCTCGTTAGGTGTGGCCTACAGCTCGCTGTCTTCTTCTTGTCTTGCGCTCAACATCTCCTCAACCGCTTGCTTCAGTTCAGGCACCTCCCGCTGGGTAATATCCCAGACCGTGTCCAAATCGATCCCCAGATAATCATGAACCAAGATGTTCCGAAACGCTGCAATCTTTCGCCATTCCACATCTGGCTGCGTCGCTTTCGCAGTCTCAGATAGACGCTGGGTCGATTCGGCCATGACTTGCAAGTTGCGCAGTACTGCGTCTTGCAGGGTGTGCAACTCCATAAAGCGCTCGCGCCCTTCCGCGAGGTCCTCCGCAATCCGCCGAATGCACTCCAGAATATGGCGCAGATAGACTGTATCGTCCTTGTTCATAAGGGAACGGCCTCGCGGAGCACGCGCTCACGGAGATAGGGATTGAGGGCTTTTTCGGTGACAATCTCAACTCTCCGCCCTAACAGCTCTTCGAGATCCAGCACCAAGCCTGCGGGAAACCAGGAGCTGGTCGTTGGGCCTCTCTCGATGAGCAAATCGATATCGCTCTCGGGTCCAGCTTCTCCGCGTACCACCGAACCGAAGATACGGACGTTGTAGGCGCCGTGGCTGGCTGCGATCCGTCGGATATCGTCTCTTCTGTGCTGCAAGAGTTCCAGTGGCGTCATTGTTCACCTCTTGGCATTATAGTATTGATGACCATGACCGTTGGATCAATGCAATTGGGCCTCACACCTTACTCCTCAACAGAGCGAATGCAGTGAACGTCTCACTCCAGTGTATTATTAGTCCACAAAAGCCGTCCTGTCCCTTAAAACCTCCGCGACCTTGCGCTCTATTCTGTCTCCGGTCTTCTCTTTGCTGAGATTCTAAGTTGCGCCTTCAGTTGTTTTGCCAGCCTGCTGCGATGCTCCTCAAACTCATGGATGCGATGACCATTCGCGCCAGACGGATGGGGAAATCCCAACAAGCAACGACCTCGCTCGATATTCCCCTTGTCAGCGAGATACTCCAAAACTGCGGCAACCGATTTCCCGAGCGGAATAATTACTGCTTGCGGCGCCTGTCGGAGTTCCTCCGCAAGCACGTTGTCGACGAACCCGCGCAAAGTTGGCGTGTCGAGAATCCGCGGGCTGTGCCCCGTGTAGTTGCGTCCGTGGACAAACACAGGATACCGAATGGCTGAACTCGTATGAAGCAGCATCCGGTGCTCGCTGAACAGGGATTCACTAGATGGGATATCAAGCAACAACGGCAACCCTAATCCGTCCAGCATCGCGATGAGATTCTTACGCATCGAGCCAGCAAAGCTCGCTTGTTTCTTCGAGCGCTGGCATACTTCGAGCGTGGCAAGACCATCGAGTAGGTCTTGGCGAGCGTTACGGTACGCAATCTCCATTTGCGTCCAGCCAGGTGTGATGCCGAGTAGCAGCACCTTGGCTGTTTCGTTCACATAATCGAATGGGGCATAGTACACGTCAAGTTGACTATCATGGTGCAGTCGGAATTCAGAGACGAGAAGATCAGACTTCTCAAGGCGCTCGCGATCCGGCAGTGCTCTGATTAAGTGAGCATACCGTTCGAGCAATTGATGGGTCTCCACCATAGTTTCAGTTTTGAGCAGTATTCGCCCCTGAGTTCGGCTTTGTCAAGTCTTTCCTTTGACGACAGGAAAAAGGAAATGCAACCGGCGCCTAAAGAATTTTTAGAATTGTGAAAAAGTAAGCTTCGAGGGAGATACGAACCCAGCCAAACGGGAGGGACAGAGAAGGCTCCCTGTCCCTCGTTCTTTCTTATGCGGTTTGTCCAAAGCGCAATAGCCGCCCCGGAAGCGAGCCAGTGGCTTTACCGTCTTCAAACGTTACTTGTCCATTCACCATGATCCACCGATAGCCTTCGGCCCCTTGCACACGACGCCAGTTGTTAGGCGGCACGTCGTAGAGCACTTCCATCGGTTTCACAGCCAACTTGTTCAGATCGTACACCAGAATATCAGCCGCAAGTCCTTCCTTGATGGCCCCACGATCTCTGAACCCCGCCACCCAGGCTGGTAGGTAGCTCAGATGATAATGAGCCTGCTCAAGGCTGATCATGCCCGTGTCACGCACCATCCAGGTCAGCAGATCGGTGACATAGGCGCCCAAGGTTTGGAACTTGGTGTGAGCGCCGCCATCCGAAAAGCCTGCTACCGTGCGGTGACTCAACAGTTCCCTGCAGTTCTCAGGGCTCTGATTCCGTACAGGGGTGAGCCACTCGGTTTTCCAATTGTCGGCGGCGGAGATATCGATCAACACATCAATGACATGTTTATTCTCTTGTTTGGCAATGTCGCCGACAACGCGATCACGGTATTTATTGCGCAGATCCACATTGTCAATCTTGCGGCAGACAAAGTTGGCGATATCGCCGAGAGCTTTCGGTTGTTTCGAGCGATCATACTCTTCACGCATCGCCTGACGCAGCTTAGGATTGACCAGTTTGGCTTCGCGTTCTTCCGCTGTACCTAACGTCGCTTCGCGCCACGAATCCACATTATCAAATAGATTCCACTGCTCTCCGAGCGAGAAGCGGAAATCGAGACGCATCGTCAGCCCATGCGCCACCAGCGGCACGCCGCGCTTGTTGCAATCGTCCACCACCTTCAACATGGTGCGGAACACCTCCGGCTTTTCGTCCGTCACCAGCACGGCGTTGAACAAGGTCGGCCTATTGCTCATCTCAGCGAGCCTACCGGCAAACGCCATATCTCGCCGATTGCCTTCCGGTCCCTCGTCCAGAGCGCCAGTGACCTGAGCAAATTGGATCGCGCCGCGATCATACGCACTCAGGGCCTTTGCGATGTTCAGATAGAATTCGTCGCCCATGAGATCCGACACCATCAAGGTGCCGTCGTAGTCACGTTGCACCGAAGCCCCGTACCCGGTCAGCCGTTGCGCCGCCCAACCACCGGCGCCGGACGCCATCGCTTCATGGAGCACGCGGATGATTTCTGCTGTTTCCTTCTCATTGGGCTGTCGGGCTTTCGCCTCGTTCCAGCCGCCCATGACATAGCTTACCAGCGGGGTGACGGGCACGAGTTGGATCATGTTGATCGCTTTCGGCATGCGGTCAATGTGATCCATCCACTGCGGAAACGTTTCCCAATCGAACGGCATCGTTGCTTTCATCGCCTCGAAGGGAATCGCCTCGTTGCGCTCCATCGACAGCATGGAACGATCCGCATCTTTGTGGCGCACCGGCGCGAAGCCGAAACCGCAGTTTCCATTTGTGACAGAGGTAACGCCGTGCCAACTACCGATCGTGCAATGCGGGTCCCAGTGAAGCGGCGCATCATAATGGGCATGCAGATCAACCGCCCCCGGGGCGACAATCAGGCCCGAGGCGTCGAGCACTTGCGCGGCGTCGCGGCTATTCAGACGGCCAATTTTGGTAATAACGCCATTTTTGACGCCAACATCAGCACGATATGGCGGCACCAGCGTTCCATCAACAATCGTTCCTCCCCTGATAAGGGTATCGAACTCTGCCATGTGGCCCTCCTTCGCTGAACTGTAAGTAGTCATCAGTAACAGTTTGGGCGGGGGATCAGGCATCAGGGATCAGGGACCAGTAAAACTAACAACAGTTCACTGTCGCGAAAACCGATTCCTGATCCCCGTTGCCCGTTCCCTTAACTTCACGCGCTTTGGTCGTAACTGCGCAGCATCTTGCCTGGCAATGCGCCTGAGCATTGGCCATGATCGAAGGTAATCTGGCCGTTGACGATAATGTAGTCGTAGCCATTCGCTTTCTGGACTCGACGCCAGTCGCCGTCGGGCAGATCCTGAATAGTCTCCATCGGCTGCACCGCGAGCTTTTCTAAATCGTAGACTACGATATCGGCGGGCATTCCCTCGCGCAGCCAGCCACGATCGCGAATGCCGATGGCCCATCCCACCATTGTGGAAAGCCGCCAATGGGCTTCTTCCAACGTCATGATCTGTTTGTCGCGCACCCAGGAGGCCAAGAAATGCGTGGGATAACGACCCAGCGTCAGGAACTTGGTGTGGGCGCCGCCGTCCGAGGATCCGACCAGCGTGAGCGGATGTTTCAGGATCGTCGTCAGGGCTTCTTCATTGTTGTTAATGAAGTCCTGCATGGCGAACTCGGTCTTCAAATCTTCCTCCACTGCTAGATCGAGCAGCGTATCGATCGGATGTTTGCCCTGCTCTTTAGCAACCTCAGCAATCGTGCGACCTCGCAGAGATTTGTTCTTCGGTAAATAGGTATCGTCGATGAACGTGGTATCCCAACGGAACATGCGTACCGCGCCCTGCTCACCGTCCGGGCTCTCCCCCGGCATCAGCGTTGGTGCTTTTTCCATGTCTCGTTTCAAAGCTGAGCGCCGAGCCGGGTCTCCTAACTTCGCTCTGCGCTCTTCGAGGGTGCCGATCGTTGCTTCATTCCATGCCGGGAGTTGGTCGAACAAGCCGATGGTTTCGAGTTTGAATTCAAACTCGATCGGCGTGCAGATATTGACCCCCAATACCGGCGCTTCTTTGTAGGCGTTCTCCATCCACCGCAACTGCTCACGCCAGGTGTTCGGCGAAGTGGGATCATAGATGACCGCGTTCCAGTTGACGGGCCGCCCGCTGGTTTTGGCGAGTTCCAGCAAGAAGTCCATCCCTAGCCCCTGCAACGCATGTCCCATCGTCCACTCAATGGAGCCCCGGTTAAACTCTCGCATCACTTTCGCCATTTCCAGGAATTCTTCACGCGGAGCCACGTGCGTCGGCAAATAGCCGCCGTCGTAATCTCGGTTCGCCATGCTGAAGCTGGCGGAAAAGCCAAAGCCCCCGGCTTGCAACCCTTCTCGTAGAATATGCTTCAACTGCTCTACTTGTTCGGGTTTCGTCTTGTAGTTGGGGTCGCGCGCAGCTTCGTTGCCCAACACCCAGGCTCGTAGCGGCGAGTACGGCACCAGCGAGGCCGCATTCACGCCGAGACCGCCGCGGTCTAGGCTGTTGAGGTACTCGGGAAATGTGACCCAATCCCAGCGCATGCCTGCCTGCATACACGAGAGTGGAATTGACTCAGTCCGCTCCATGCGACGCATGGCGCGTTCACGGTCTTCCGGGCGCACAGGCGCAAAGCCGAAGCCACAGTTGCCAATGGCGACGCTTGTCACACCATGCCAACCAGAGAGCGAGGCATACGGGTCCCACTGCCTTCCGCCGCTCAGCGCCGCGTCATAGTGCGTGTGAATATCAATGAAACCTGGAGCAACGACCTTACCGGTCGCATCCACCACGCGGTCGGCGTCGCCTTTGATGTTGCCCATAGCAACGATCTTGCCGTTACGGATAGCAATGTCTCCACGAAAGGCAGGCATGCGTAAGCCGTCGACGATCGTGCCGTTTTTGATTAATAGATCATAATCCGCCATAAGACCCCCCTTTTGCTCGAACGAGCCGTTAGTGGTTACTACTCTTTACGTACAGGTCCAGCTGGCTTTGACTGCGAACCTACTCTTCCCAACCGCTAGTCGATCCCCATCGACCTTTCCTTGCGGGAATAAGCTCCTTCCTCATTACCACACTGACCTATGACTCACAATGGTTCTGCACGAAAGCCGCTTCAGAGGCGACGGCTTGCAGTCAGTCCAGCAAACGGAGTAAAAAAAGGCGATCTGTTTAGTTTATATGAACGAAAAAGGAGGAAGCCGTTATGCGCGTTGCCGTTGGTGGATATCTTGTCGCCTGTAATACCTTTGCCACTCAACCCTTCACCCTAGAGTACTTTCAAAGAGGAACGATCCCCGGAGACACGCTGCTCAAAATAAGTCGCGGTGGAGAAAGCGCTATTGCCGGCTTTGTTGACGGCGTTAAGGAGAAAGGATGGGAGGTCGTCCCGCTGCCATTCGTCGTCCCAGGCATCTTGGGGACCATTACAAAAGAGGCTCACGAATGGGCGAAAGACCAGATTCTGTCAGCTTTGCGTAAGGCGGGTCAGGTCGATGGCGTCTTCTTACAGTTGCACGGTACGGCAGTCGCTGAACATCTCGATGATTGCGACGGCGACCTACTCGCCGCCATACGCAGCGTCATCGGCGACAACGCGCCGCTGTTCGCTTCGTTAGATGGACACTCCAATACGACGCCGTTCATGGTGGAACAGGCGACGATGTTGATCGGCGTTAAAACCAACCCGCATTATGATTTCGCCCCAGTGGGACGGCAGGCGGCAAATGTCATGGCTGGTATGGTTGAAGAACGAGTAAAGCCAACCAGCGCCTGGGCGCAACCGGCAATGGCGCCAGCGCTACAGAAACTCTATATCGCGCCAGGCTGGCCGATGGAGCACTGCATGCGGGTGGCGCAGAATCTCGCCGCCCGAGATGCACGCGTGCTTGACGTTTCTTTGCTCGGCGGCTTTTTCCCATCGGAAAAACGCGAGACTGGCATAAACATAGTCGTCACTACGAACAACGAGCCAAACCTAGCGCGCGACATTGCTGAGCAGGTAAAAGAGTTTTGCTGGTCAAAGCGCCATGCGTTCCATACTGACATGGTGTCGGTGGAAGATGCGGTCCGAGAGGCTATCGCAACCGAAGAAGGACCCGTCGTCTTGGGCGACCTGGCTGATAGCGGAGGCGCCGGCACCCCGGGTGACGGCACGGCGCTGCTCGCTGAGTTCCTCAAACAAAACGCCAAAGGCGCAGTCATTGGCAATATTGCCGATCCCGCCGCCGTCCAAGAAGCGATCCGAGCTGGCATTGGCAAAGAGGTGACACTCACAGTTGGCGGTAAAGTAGACAAATTTCATGGCGCGCCTGTGCAGATCAGTGGGAAGGTGCGCGTGATTCATGACGGCGTGTTTACAGGAGCAACCAAATTTAATGCGGGTACATATCGACGCGGCGTGACTGCTGTCGTCGATTGTGGCGGCGTCGAGGTCATTTTGACGTCACGTCCGGTGTTGGTCTTCGAGGTGAACCACTTCCGTAGTCTGGGCATCGAGCCCACTCAGCGTAAGATTCTCGCTTGCAAATCCGAGCTGCAGCATCGCGCAGGGTTCGAAGGGATCGCCAGTAAGATCATCGACGTCGATACGCCAGGGCTGGCTACCCAGAACCTCTCTCGCTTGCCGTTCAAGAAGATTCGGCGACCGGTGTTTCCGCTGGATGATATCTAAGCCCAGAAGTCGTAGGGGCGCAGCATGCCGCGCCCCTACCCCCGGCGTGATCCTTCCTAAAAGCCAGGATTTTACCATGCGCCCGGCTTTACCAAACGTTTTGCCAAGCCGGCGAAAACGCGCTACAGTCGATTCGCGTGCGACAACGATTGTACGAGCATCTGGCGCAACATCCTGCCGGGGCAACCTCGGGTGAACTGCTCCGTCTGCTCTTTCCTGCGGAAACAGCGAGAGGTCGTTCACCGGGTCGCCCCACCGAATTCAGCGCGCGTATTCTCAACGCTGCGCTCGGGGCAGACCCTCATTTTTCTTATGACTCTGCGACAGACCGTTGGAGCCTCACGTCACAGAACAATTTGCACCACTCGGCGCTCAACGCCGCATTTACCGTTGTAGATCTCGAAACCACCGGCCTCAAACCCGGCGCGGCAGGCATCACTGAAATCGCGGCCATCCGCGTAGAAGGCAGGCGTTTCGTTGAAGAATTTCACACGCTGCTAAACCCAGGACGGCGGATTCCCCCGATGATCACACAGTTGACCGGCATCTCCGACGACATGGTGCGGGATCAGCCGCGGATCGACGACATCTTTGTACAATTTCAATCCTTTCTGGGATCGACCATTCTCGTCGCTCATAATGCCGATTTCGATGTCAATTTTCTCAACTTTGACGCGCAGCGGTTACTGTCCTCTCCCCTGCTCAATTCGTCGCTTTGTACACTCCGACTGGCCAGGCGTTTGTTGCCGGATATCCGCTCTCGCTCTCTTGACGCAGTCGCCTCTCATCTAGGGATCGCTAACTTCAATCGCCATCGCGCCCTCGGCGACGCGCGCATTACTGCTGAAGTGCTTTTGATCCTACTGGAAAAAGCGGCCACGCTGGGCATTCATTCGTTAGGAGAGCTGCTGGACTTTCAGTATAGCGCAAGAGACGGGCGTCGCTTTGAATTCTTCGTGCCGCGGACCTTCCTCAGCAACCTGCCGGACAACCCGGGCGTTTATCGGATGCACGATGCAGAAGGACAATTGCTTTACATTGGCAAAGCCAAAAATTTACACCGCCGTGTGTCCTCGTATTTTACGAATTCCTCCGGTCACAGCGACAAAGTACTTGATCTGGTGCGCACTGTACGGGAAATCACTTATGAAGAAACCGGCTCGGAACTTGAGGCAGCGCTACGCGAAGCGACATTAATTCGCGAACATAAACCGCCCTACAATACTTTGTCAAAACATCTCCCGCGAGTGGCGTTTCTCAAACTGACAGGGACGAACCCCTACCCGCGCTTAGCTGTGACGGCAAAACCAGCGTCGGATCGCGCTTTCTACATCGGCCCCTTTCGCAGCCGGGAATTCGCGGAGAGAGCCCAACGTCTGCTTGCTCGACTCTTCGGCCTCAGAACCTGTCAAGGCAATTTGTCGCCGAACCCAGCATTTACGCCATGCCTCAGCGGACAGATTGGCGCGTGCACCGCTCCGTGTAACGCCAGCGTCTCACGCCCCGCATACGCAGAACAGATCGCCGCTTTTCTTCGCTTCCTCAACGGAGAAGACCCTAGTCCGCGCGAAGCACTAGTAGAGAAACGGGATCAACTTGCAGCAGATCTTCGTTTCGAAGGAGCGGCGCGTCTGCAACAAGAGATTCAACTTCTCGACCAAATCGTCCACGTTCACAATCGTCTGCACTGGATCGTGACACGCGCCCACGCCTTCCTTTTACTGCCCAGCCGCGAGCCGGGGGCCGCGCAAGCGTACCTCGTGCTTTATGGCCGTTTGATTGAAGGAGCGACCGTACGGTCACGCGCCGAGCTGGCTAGATTTGCGCAACTGACCAGCGAGCGTTTCGCTCTGCATCAAGATCAGCCGCTGCGACCGGAAGAGATCGACTCTAGTGTGATCCTCGCCGCCTGGCTGCGCGATCCAGATCGTTCTCAAGGAGCGGTTTTTCCGATTGACAGCCCATCAACGCTCGAAGAACGTTTAGATGAAATGGAAACTGCGCTCGCAGATCTTCAACGGGTTGAGGCGTTGTCGTAGTGATAACGCCAGACGGTCATGTTGTCATTGCAAGTTGTTCATAGCGCCGGCGCTAAGCGGAGAGAAAGAAATTCTTCTTGTACCCAGGCTCTGCCTGGGTACGGATACGAGGCAGAGCCCCGTAGGCACTGTCGTCCCAGGCAGAGCCTGGGACGAAGCAGGTTTTGTTTCTGAGCAGCGGAGCGAAGCAATCCTTATCCGAGCTTGAGAGGCGCACGATTCGTGCAGTATGTCGATGGAGTGAAATGGTCACGGAGCGTTCGACACTAAATAGCCGCCCGTTGGCTCAGGAGCCAACGTTTTCCTTGCCCTGAAGCACCCAAAGGAGTAAAGAGGCAGCATGCGTTGTGCAAGCTGTGGGTTTGAGAATCCGAAGGGAATGAGTTTTTGTGGGCAGTGTGGAACCTCACTCACTCCTCCCTGTCCACAGTGCGGCTTCGTGAACCCCGCCGCCTTTGCCTTCTGCGGCAAGTGTGGAAGCCCACTTACCGCACGACCTGCCGGAAAGAGCAAACTGCGGTCTACTCAGCAGACTGAGAAACGGGCGAAGCGCCACTCAGCCAAGACACCAACTGCTGAGGAGCCTCGCGTCGCGACGTCCGAGGCCGAGCGCCGTCAGTTGACCGTGATGTTCTGTGACTTGGTGGACTCGACTGTGCTCTCCCAGCGACTTGACCCCGAAGAGTTGCGAGAAGTCGTACGCGCCTATCAAGAGACCTGCACCACAGTAATTCGACGTTATGACGGCCACATCGCGCAACATCTCGGCGATGGGCTCCTGGTCTACTTCGGCTATCCGGTCGCGCATGAAGATGATGCACAACGGGCAGGGCAGGCGGGATTGGAGATTGTTCAGGCAATCAGGGAACAGGGGACAGAGGGTGGGAGACAGGCAAGGCGACAGCCTCTTCAGGTGCGCATCGGCATTCACACCGGGTTAGTTGTGATTGGTGAGATCGGTAGCAGCGAAAAGCGCGAGCGGCTCGCCTTAGGTGAGACCCCCAACCTCGCGGCTCGTATCCAAGGACAAGCTAACCCGAATGAAGTGATGATGAGCGCAGCGACGTATCATTTAGTCGAGGGATTGTTTGAGTGTGAGGACCGAGGACAGCCCGAACTTAAAGGAGTAGCGACCCCGCTTACGCTCTACCGGTTGGTCAGAGAGGGAGAAGCTCAAAGTCGGTTTCAGGTGGCGGTCCGGACCGGGCTGACGCCCCTCATTGGGCGCGAACACGAAGTGGGGTTGTTGCAGGAGCGATGGATGCAAGCCAAAGGCGGGACCGGGCAAATCGTTTTGCTTAGTGGTGAAGCCGGCATTGGCAAATCGCGTTTGGTACAGACCCTCAAAGAGCAGGTGCTTGCCGAGGGCGCGACCCGCGTCGAGTTTCGCTGTTCCCCTTATCACGTCAATAGTGCATTCTATCCCCTCATCGAGCACTTGCAGCAGTTCTTACAGTTTCACCGCGAGGAGGTTTCCTCCACGAAAGCAGCCAAGCTCCAGCAGGCGCTCGCACGGTACCGCTTTCCTCAGGCTGATACTCTGCCCTTGCTTGCCGCCTTCCTCTCGCTCCCTGCCCCGGCAGGCGCTCCGCCGCTGACTCTCAGTCCCCAGAAGCAGAAGCAAAAGACCCAGGAGGCTTTGGTGGCGTGGCTGGTAGAGGAAGCGGAGAAAGCCGCCGTGTACTGTACCTGGGAGGATCTACACTGGGCCGATCCCTCTACGCTAGAGGTGCTCACCCTCTTCCTCGAACAAGTACCGACGACCCGGCTGCTGGCCGTGTTGACATGTCGGCCCGAGTTTACGCCGCCCTGGAGGCCCCGCGCGCACTTGACCCAGTTGACGCTCACCCGCTTAGGCCGCTCACAGGGCGCTGCGATGGTGGAGCAGGTGACTGGGGGCAAAGCCTTACCGGCGGAAGTCCTGCACCAAATCGTGGCCAAGACCGATGGGGTGCCCTTGTTTGTGGAAGAACTGACCAAGATGGTGCTGGAGTCGGGCTTCCTCAGGGAAACCGCAGGGCGCTATGAGTTAACGGGTCCGCTGCCGCCTTTAGCGATTCCCTCTACTTTACAGGACTCGCTGATGGCCCGCCTGGACCGGCTGACCACGACCCGGGAGATCGCCCAACTCGGGGCTACCTTGGGGCGAGAATTCTCTTATGAACTGCTCCAAGCCGTTGCATCGGCAGACGAGGCTACGTTGCAGCAGGGCCTGCGCCAGTTAGTTGAGGCGGAGCTGCTCTATCAGCGGGGTATACCGCCGCAGGCTACCTACTTCTTCAAACATGCCTTGGTGCAGGACACCGCGTACCAATCTTTGCTCAAGAGCAAACGGCAGCAATATCACCAGCAGATTGCCCACGTATTAGAGGAACGGTTTGCCGAACTTAAAGAGAGTCAACCGGAGCTCGTCGCTCATCATTACACGGAGGCCGGACTCAGCAGGCAAGCTATTCCGTATTGGGAGCAAGCGGGCCAAAGAGCTGTCCAGCGCTCGGCCCATACAGAAGCGGTAGCCCACTTCACGAAGGGGTTAGAGCTGCTCAAGGCGTTGCCCGAGACGCCCGAGCGTACCCGACAAGAGTTGACCCTACAAACGGAGCTGAGCTCGGCGCTAGTCGTTACTAAAGGGCTGGGAGCTCATGAGGCGAGAAAAGCGTATGATGATGCACGGGAACTGTGTCAGCGGGTGGGAGAGACGCCCCAAGTCGGTCCCGTGCTCATTGGGCTGTCCGCGTATTATCTCCAGCAAGAGGAGATGGGGGTCGCGAGCGAGTTGGCAGAGCAATGTCTCGCTTTGGCGGAAAGACAACACGACTCCTCGCTCGTCGTCGCCGCCTGTCGGACACTGGTGAATACTTCATTCTGGAGCGGTAACCCACGGCTCGCGCATGAGTACTGCGAGCGGGCACTGGCCCGCTACAATCCCCACCAACATCTTTCTCTTGCACTCGTCTACGGGTTTGATCCGATCATGTCTTGTCTCGGCGTGGGGGCCTGGGCTTTGTGGTATCTGGGCTACCCAGACCAGGCGCTCAAACGCAGTCAGGCTGCGCTCACGTTGGCCCGCGAAGGGAACCATCTGTATACACTAGCATTTGCCCTCAATACTGTCTCCTGGATGCACTGCTATCGGCGGGAAGGGCAAGCGGCCTGTACTCTCGCAGAGGAAGCGATTGCCTTGTCGACCGCGCAGGATTTTCCTCATTGGTTGGCGATGGCGCTACAGAGGCGAGGCGACGCCTTGATCGAGCTAGGGCAGTGGGAGGAAGGGACCACTCAACTCCAGCAAGGCCGAGAAGCCTACCGGGCCACGGGAGCAGTATTGGGTGTTCGGGGACATAACCTTGCTGCGCAGGCAAGGGGATACGGGTGGCAAGGAAAGCTTGAAGAAGGGTTACAGATGATAACTGAGGCATTGGCTGGGCTGAACCAAGTGCGCCACTACGAGGCCGAGATGTATCGACTGAAGGGGGAGCTTACACTCGCCCAGTCTAGAGTTCAGAGTCTAGCGTCTAACGTCCAAAAGGAAGCGGAGGAATGCTTTCATAAGGCCATTGGGATCGCCCAGCAACAACAAGCAAAGTCGTGGGAGCTACGAGCAGTGATGAGCCTAAGCCGTCTCTGGCAACAACAAGGCAAGAAACATGAAGCACACAACCTGTTATCCGACATCCACAACTGGTTCACCGAGGGCTTTGACACGGCGGATTTACAAGAAGCCAAGAACTTGCTGGAAGAGTTAGAGACAGACCCATGAGTACGTTTGACGAAATCCTGACGCAGGTGGTGGAGTTGCTCCAACGCGAGGGGCGCGTGTCGTACCGCGCGCTCAAGCGGCGCTTCACCCTTGATGATGAGTATGTCGAGGATCTCAAAGACGAACTCATTGAAGCGAAGCAATGGGCGACGGACGAGGGCGGCAAAGTATTAGTCTGGATTGGCGCTTCGCCAGTTCCAAGTTCCAAGTTCCAGGTTCCAAGCCCTCCCCAATCCCCAATCCCTCATCCCCAATCCCTAGCGGAGCGCCGTCAGCTCACGGTCATGTTCTGTGATCTGGTGGGATCGACTGCGCTCTCGGCGCAACTTGACCCTGAAGAGTTGCGAGAAGTCGTGCGCGCCTATCAGGAAACATGCACCGAGGTGATCCGGCGCTACGACGGCCATATCGCCCAACACCTATATGGAGAGCACACCAAGAATTGGGGAGAGAGATAGTGTATAAGACACACCAAGAAGTTTGCTTTGGAGAGGAATGAGTGCTCAGTGCTGAAGATTACGCCGAAGCCTGTCGT
>JACXTT010005815.1_pt1 | contig 17822 bp, 13 predicted proteins | sample 9270951 | NCBI WGS metagenome assembly JACXTT01 (sample SAMN15532306, study PRJNA645909) | rock metagenome | isolation source: weathered quartz diorite | place: Puerto Rico | collected 2017-06-21 | reverse complement strand
GAATTGGGTGAGCAAAAGCAGTGCATGTTCGTGGACGCGGAGATGGCGGACGACATCATGGCACCGTATGCCATCGTGCTCGATCGCAGCGGTTCCAAGGTGCAAGTCCAATTCATGCTCGCCTTCCGCAAGCGAATCACCCTCTTGCACAGGATCATCAACCGCTACGTTCTAGTCGGCTGGACCGACCAGTCCAATCTAGAGGCGAAGAAGATCCTCTAACCCGGGAGTCCTTCCCGGGGACAAACGAAGTGGTAGCCATAGGCCGCCCGTTTTTCCTTAGGGCCGCCGCGGTATGGTTTGGAGCGATGCGCCGTACCGTCCGTGTACGACGCGCTGTGTGCGGGTGCGTGCACTTTCAGAGAGCGCTGTACGGCTAGCCGCCAAAATCTTAGTCGCGCTATTGCTCATCCCTGGGCATGCTCTGGGGTAGGTGAGGGTTAGGGTTAGGAGGTAAAGCGTGAGACTCGTGTCGGTCGCACTGGATCGCCCAGTGACCGTTCTCATCATCGTGCTCTCGATCGTGCTTGCAGCGGGAGGCGCGATCTTGCGTATGAAGGCGGACATCTTTCCCAAGTTGGGGGCGCCTGCGATCTACGTCGCGCAGCCGTTCGGTGGGATGGATCCGTCCCAGATGGAGGGCTATCTCACCTACTACTACGAATACCATTTCCTATATATCACTGGGATCGAGCACGTCGAATCGAAGAACATCCAGGGCATCGCGTTGATGAAGCTCGTGTTTCATCCGGATACCGACATGAGCCAGGCGATGGCCGAGGTCGTCGGGTATGTCAACCGCTCCAGAGCCTTCATGCCTCCGGGCGCCGTTCCGCCCTTCATCATGCGTTTTGACGCGGGCAGCGTTCCGGTCGCGCAGTTGGTCTTCTCCAGCGCTACTCGTACGCCCGGTGAGATGCAAGACATCGCCCTCAACCGGGTGCGCCCCATCTTTGCGACGCTTCCAGGGGTCTCTGCCCCACCACCATTTGGTGGCAGCCAACGCACCATCGTGGTCCGGGTCGATCCCGAGAAGATGCGGAGCTACCGAATTTCCCCCGAAGATGTGGTCGCGGTGGTAAACCGCGGCAGCACCGTATTGCCGTCGGGGAACGTGCGAACCGGCGATCTGCTCCGAATCTCGTCTACCAATGCAGCCCTCGGCGGAAACATTCAGGAACTGCTCGACACGCCGCTGCGCTGGGGCCCCGGCCCAACCGTATACCTGCGTGACGTCGCCACAATCGCCGACACGACCGATCTGATCGTGGGGTATGCCCACGTCGACGGCAAACGCACCGTCTACATACCTGTTACGAAGCGCGCCGACGCTTCCACACTCGATGTCGTGCGGCGCGTGCGCGACGCGCTCCCCAAAATGCGCGCGGTGGCGCCCGAAGATGTCAAGATCGACATGGTGTTTGACCAATCGGGTTACGTCGTGGGCGCGCTCCGGTCGTTGATCTTCGAGGGCTTGTTGGGCGCGTGCCTCACCGGCTTGATGGTGCTGCTGTTCCTGCGGGACTGGAGAAGCGCTTTGATCGTGGTTGCGACCATTCCCTTCGCTCTGCTCGGGGCGGTAGTCGGCCTTTGGGCATTGGGGCAGACCATCAACATCATGACCCTGGGCGGCCTCGCCCTGGCGGTCGGCGTTCTCGTGGACCAGGCCACTGTCGTCATCGAGAGCATCCACACCCATAGGACATCAGGAATGTCCAAGGCGCGTGCGGTCGTGGAAGCGTCCAAGAAGACGGCATTCCCGCTCTTGCTGGCGATGCTGTGCATTCTGGCCGTGTTCCTGCCTTCGTTCTTCATGGCCGGAACGGCAAAGCAGCTGTTCGTTCCGTTGTCCCTGGCAGTTGGGCTTGCGATGATCTTCTCGTACCTCCTCTCGGGAACGTTTGTACCCGTGCTCGCGACGCGGTTCATGAAGGATGAGCACGGGAGCGAGAAGCATGGCTTCTTTGAGAAGCTCCACGCTCGGTACAGCAATTATCTCGAAATTGTCTATCGAATCCGCTGGCCGCTGGTAATCGGTTACGTTGTCGGCTGCGCCGTGCTGGCAGCCGCATTGTTGCCATGGATAGGGACGGAGATCTTTCCCACCGTTGAAACCAATCAGGTGCAGCTGCGCCTGCGAGCGCCCACGGGCACCCGAATGGAGAAGACCGAGCTTCTGGCACTGAAAGCGATCGACGTGATCAAGCAGGCCGTCGGTCCAGACAACGTGGAGATCACGACCGGATTCATAGGCGTGGCAACACCCAACTATCCCATCAACCCGATCTACCTCTTCACCAGCGGCCAACACGAAGCGGTACTCAAGGTCGCGCTGAAGTCCGGCGCTCGTCGTGCCGGTAGCGCACTGGAAGAGGAGCTGCGCGGGAAGCTCAAGGAGGCCTTGCCTGACGTCGCGGTCTCGTTCGAACCCGCAGATATCATCGGTCAGGTGATGAGTTTCGGCTCTCCCACGCCGATCGAAGTAGCCGTGCAATCTCCGAATCTGGCGCTCAGTCGCCCCTTCGCCGAGACGGTGCGATCGGAGCTGGCGAAGCTGCCGTTCCTGCGCGACCTGCAATACGCTCAGCCGCTGAACTATCCGACCATCGATGTGACCATCGATCGAGATCGGGCTGGGCAATTCGGCCTGGCGATGGCTGACGTGGCCAGATCTTTGGTGCCCGCGACCTCGTCTTCCAGAAATACCGACCTCAACTTCTGGCGCGATCCCAGGAGCGGGAACGCCTTCCAGATACAGGTCGAGGTGCCGCAAGACCGGGTCGCTTCACTGGAGGATGTACAGGCGATGCCGGTCATGCGGCCCGATGGCATCAGCAACTCCGTGTCGCGGCCGCTGCTCGCCGACGTGGCCAGCGTCCGATACGGAACCACCATGGGAGAAGTGGACCGCTACAACATGCAGCGAGTCATCAGCTTTACTGCGAATGTGTATGGCATTGCTCTTGGAAAGGCAGTCGGACAGATCCAACAGGCCATCGCCAAGGCAGGCGAGCCACCGCGAGGCGTGAACGTTTTTCTACGCGGGCAAGTCCCCGCCTTCGAGGAAACGCTGTCCGGCCTGCGCGCGGGCCTGATCTTCGCCGTGGTCGTGATATTGCTGTTGCTGGCGGCCAACTACGAGTCGCTGCGGCTCTCGCTTGCCGTCGTCTCCACGGTTCCCGCGGTCATTCTGGGCGTCATTCTGATGCTGTTGCTCACTGGTACGACGCTCAACGTCCAGTCCTTCATGGGAGCGATCATGGCGATTGGGATATCGGTTGCGAACGCCATCCTCCTTGTGACCTACGCGGAGGGCGCGCGCCGGCAGGGAATGTCGGTCGGGGATGCGGCCAAAGACGGCGCCACCGGGCGATTGCGCCCGATTCTGATGACGGCTCTGGCGATGATGGCCGGGATGGTGCCGATGGCGTTGTCTTACGGCGAGGGATCGCAGGCCGCCCCACTAGGGCGCGCCGTCATCGGCGGACTTCTAGCGGCGACAGCAGCGACCCTGATCGTCTTGCCCGCTGTCTACATCTTGCTCCAATCGCGTGCACGAGCAGGGTCAGTGTCCATGAATCCGGATAACCCAGCGAGCAAATACTATGATCGTGGTTGAAGTTTCTGCGGCGATCCTGCTGGCGGCTGCGCCGGCCGCACAGCCCTCGGTCGAGGTGGTACAGGTCGTCTCCAAGCCCGTTGAACGGGAAGTCAAGCTGCCTGGTGAGCTGCGGCCCTACCTGAGCGTTCCTCTCCACTCCAAGGTGACCGGGTTCGTCGACCAGGTGAATGTGGACCGGGGGAGCGTGGTCAAGCAAGGGCAACTGCTGATCACCCTGATTGCGCCCGAGATGTCGGCGCAGATCGCCGAGGCAGAGTCGAAGGTCCGCGCGCTGCAGCTACAGCAGGCAGAGGTGGAAGCGAAACTCGCTGCAGTCCAAAGCGCATACGAGGCGATGCGATCGACCGCGGCAGAGGCGCCGGGCGCGGTGGCGGAAGTCGACTTGATCACTGCGCAGAAGAATGCGGACGCCGTTCGAGCGCAGATGCGAGCCGTAGGCGGCTCGGTCGAGGCCGCACAGGCGTCTGCGCGCGCCCTTCGCACCATGGAGGGATATCTCAGGATCTCCGCCCCATTTGCCGGTGTCATCACCGAACGCAACGTGCATCCGGGTGCCTTAGTTGGACCCAATGCCGGGGCCGGACAGCCTGCAGCGCTCAAGTTGGAGCAGGTCTCTCGATTGCGGCTGGTGATTGCTGTGCCAGAAGGGGTTGTCGGGGGCATCGTCGAGGGAGCAAAGATTTCCTTCGCTGTGCCAGCGTTCCCGGGAGAGGAATTCAGCGGCGTGATTCGACGCATCGCGCATTCCTTGGAAGAAAAGACACGATCCATGGCTGTCGAACTCGATGTGGACAACTCGGATCTGAGATTGGCTCCCGGGATGTATCCAGAGGTAACTTGGCCGGTGCGGAAGCCGCGCCCTTCACTGCTGGTCCCGCCGTCAAGCGTCGTCACGACCACGGAGCGGACTTTTGTTGTCAGAGTCAAAGACGGCAAGGCGGAGTGGATCAACGTCAAACGGGGCCAGAGCGTGGGCGATCTCGTCGAGGTCTATGGCGCGTTGAAAGCAGGGGACGCGATCCTGCGGCGCGGAACGGACGAGGTCAGGCCCGGCACCCCCGTCACGGCAGCCGCGCCCAAAGGTTAGTCTTGGCGCCGGTTCATTCCCGCGTACCGCGTTCAACCCCGAGCGTTCACATGCGAGCGCGAGAACGACCCGCTGGACACTTACTCAATCGCCGATCCGGCGCTGCGGCAGAATGGGGCGCTATCGTCGTGGTGGCTCGGCTAGCGTTGGCAGCGCTCATGTCGGGGTGCACTGCGGTTGGGCCGGACTACACGAGACCCAAAGAACCTGCTCCCAGTGGATTCAGAGAGGCCGGTCCCTGGCGGGAAGCGGCACCCCAGGATCTTCTGACTCGTGGCGCGTGGTGGGAGATCTTCAACGATCCGACTCTAAACGAACTGGAACTCCAGGCCCAGAAGACCAGCCTCGGACTCCAAGCCGCCGCGGCGAGGGTGCAGCAGGCGCAAGCGGTCGCCGGGATCACGGGTTCGTTCCTCTATCCTGAAGTCAACTTCAATCCGCTTGCCACCCGCTATGCCGTCTCCAAGACGCGTCCCGATCAGCCGAGCAAGCAGCCAGGAAACGTCGCCTACGACATAAATGACTTTCGCATACCGCTGTACGCGAGCTACGAGGTCGATCTCTGGGGGAAAGTCCGGCGGCTGAGCGAAGCCGCGAATGCGCAGGCGCAAGCGAATGTGGCGGTTTACTACACGGTGTTGTTGACGCTGGAGGGTGACGTCGCACAAATCTATTTCCTGATTCGAGCGAGCGATGAGGACCTGCGCATCCTCGGCAAAAACATCGAGCTTCGCAGAAACGCCCGAGACCTCGTTGCCGCCCGCGCAAAGGGTGGTCTATCCAGCGAGCTTGACCTTGCGCGGGTACAAACCGAGCTGGCCTTCACACAGGCGGAAGCCGAAGCGGCAGCCAAACGGCGCGCCGAGCTGCAGTACAGCCTCGCGGTCTTAGTGGGTGTGCTACCCGAGCAATTTCGCGTGGACGAGCGGCCTCTTGAGCTGAAAGCACCCGCGATTCCGATCGGTTTGCCTTCCGACCTGCTGGAGCGGCGGCCGGACATCGCCGAGGCGGAACGCCGGCTCGCGGCGCGGAACGCCGAGATCGGAGTGGCGAAGGCTGCGTACTTTCCGTCGATTCGGCTCACGGGTGCCGTCGGCGTGGAGAGTTTCGACGCAAGCCAGCTCTGGAACGAGAACAGCAGGATCTGGGCGATGGGTGTCTCACTATGGCAGCCGGTATTCAATGCTGGCCGCATCGGCTTCGACGTTGATCGAGCCAAGGCAGCCTACGCCGAGAACCTGGCCGCCTATCGCGAACGAATACTGCGGGCCTTTCAGGAGGTGGAAAGCGCTCTCGCTGGGCTGCGCTTCCTCGACCAGCAAGCGCAATATCAGGCGAGCGCACTGGAGAATGCAGACAAAGCTGCGCTCCTGGCGACCGCTCGTTACAAGAGCGGCCTGGTTGCACTCCTCGATGTAATCGACGCTCAACGCACCTCGCTGCAAGCGCAGCGTCAGGCCCTGCAGGTTCTGAACACCCAGATGCTCACCACCGTTGCGCTGATAAAGGCATTGGGAGGCGGCTGGAACGAACGGCAGATGTCGAGCAATCAGGTCACTGCTCATGGTGGTGCACGCGTTGGTATCCGAGACCAGAGGTAGCATCATGCGCTCTCGTCCGAGGTATCTTGGATGAATAGACGCAGACTGGCCCTCGCGGCATTGGCTATCACGGTGGTACTGGTGCTATGGCGCTTATTTGTCCCGGGAAGCGCCAACACTGTGGTCGTCTACGTGAGCCACGACCAGGTGTTTTCGGAGCCGATCCTCAAGGACTTCGCGGGCGACAGCGGGATCAAGGTCAAGGCGGTGTACGAAACAGAAGAGACCAAGAGCGCGGGCGTGATGAACCGGCTGATCGCCGAGAATAGCAATCCCCAGGCCGACGTCTACTGGGCCAACGAGCCGATCCGTGCCGAGGTGTTGCGACAACAGGGTCTGTCCACACCCTACCGCTCGCCCAGTGCCGAGGGGATTGCAGAGCAGTTCCGCAACCCCGAGGGGCACTGGACAGGGTTTTCCGCCCGGGCCCGCGTCTTGATCGTGGATCGGGGGCTCAAGGACAAACCGGTTTCCATCGAGGCCTACACCGACCCGCGTTTCAACGGCAAGGCGGTGATCGCCAACCCGCTGTTCGGCACCACCACGGCGCACGTGGCCGCGCTATTCTCGGTGTGGGGTGACGACCGCGGCAAGGCGTTCCTCGATGCCATACGCAGGAACGGCGTCCATATCTCTTCGAGCAACGGGGAAAGGGCAGATCAGGTGGCAACCGGCCCTTTTCAATTCTCCCTGGTGGACAGCGATGACGTGCATAGCCGTGAGAAACAGGGACAATCGGTGGAGGGCGTCTACCCGGACCAGGAAGAAGGCGGCCTGGGTTGCTTCATCGTGCCGAACGCGGTTGTGCTGATCAAAGGCGGCCCGCACACGGAAGCTGGCAAGAAGCTGATCGACTATTTGCTGTCGCGCGGCACGGAGCAGAAGCTGGCCAATTCCGACGCGGCGCAAATTCCACTACATCCCGGCGTGGAGACGCCGCCTGGTGTCCGGCGGCTGGAGACGCTGAAGGTGATGCACGTAGACTATGCGGCGGTCGCGGCGAAAATGCAGTCAATCCAGCCCCTGTTGAGGGACTGGGTAGGACATTGACTTGGAGCAGCGACTCACGCTGCTGCTTGTGGTCTTCGCGCTGGCGGTCGTTGGCCTGCTGCCGCTGGTGGCGATGTTGGGCGAGAGCATCTTAGTCGACGGCAGGCTGACTCTCGCCGTTTACGGAAAACTGTTCGCGAGTCCCGCGCAATATTGGGCGCCGATCGGACACAGCCTGGCGCTCGCAAGCCTGACCGCCGGCTGCGCCACACTGCTGGGTGTGCCTCTCGGGCTCCTGCTAGGAAAGACCGATCTGCCGTTCAGGCGCGCCCTGGCGGTGTTGCTCTCGATCCCGCTGCTGCTCCCTCCCTACATCCTCGCCGTTTGCTGGTTCAATCTGCTGGCAAGCCATGGACTGCTCGCGCGCGTCATACCTGCAGACGCTGTCGAGTTGCTCTCCGGTTTGCTGTTCGGCTTGCCGGGCTGCCTGTGGGTGCTGCTGAGTGCGTTCACGCCGGTGGTGACGATTCTGACTCTGGTCTATCTGCACGCGGTGAATCCACGGCTCGAGGAAGCCGGACGGCTGATCACCGTCTGGCCCGGCATCCTGCGCTACGTCACGCTGCCGATGGTTCTGCCCGCCATCCTGTTTGGGGGAATGCTCGTGTTCCTGCTCGCACTGGGCGAGGTCGGCGTGCCGATGTTCCTGCGCTATCCGGTATTCCCGGTCGAAACGCTCACGCAGTTCTCTGCCTTTTACGACTTTGGCACCGCCGCCGCGGCCGCCACTCCGCTGCTTGTGGTCACCGTGCTGGTGTTGGCGCTGGAGCGCCGTTACTTGCGCGAAAAGACCTACCGGTTGCGACCGGCAGCGCCCGGCAGGCGGATGCTGCTCGTCCCGCTCGGCCCCTGGCGTCTTCCAACTTTCCTCGCCGTCAGCCTGCTGGCGGCCGGGATCGTTCTGCTGCCGCTGCTCGCCCTGGTCGTGTCCTCTCTCTCACCCTTCGCCTATGCGGATGCCTGGTCCAAGGCGGCCGATAGCCTCGGGCGCAGCCTGGTCTTCGCCGGTGCGGGTGCGACACTGCTGACGGTGTTCGGGTTCTTCTGTGGCTATCTGATTCATCATCGTGCACTTCGCCTGTGGCGCGCGGTAGACACGCTGACATTGCTGCTGTTCACACTGCCGGGAACGGTGATCGGGGTCGGATTGATTGCTCTATGGAATCGGCCGAGTACCGGCTTCCTGTACGCATCGGCCGCCATGGTCATCCTCGCCTACCTCGCTCAGTACACGGCGCTGACCAGCCGCATCACGCTGGCGACTTTGGCCAACGTGCCACAATCGCTAGAAGAAGCGGCGCAGATGACGGGCGCCCCCTGGCTCGCACGCATATGGCACGTGGTCGCGCCCGCCGCTCTTCCGGGCGTGATTGCCGCGTGGCTGATCGGCTTCATTTTCTGCTTGCGGGACCTCGGCGCTTCCATGTTGGTCTATCCGGCGGGGCAAGACACGCTGCCCGTACGCATCTTCACGCTGATGGCCAATGGTGCGCCCAGCCTCATCTCCGCGCTGTGCGTGATCCTGGTGGCTGTTAGCCTGCTCTCGCTGGCCATCCTGGGTTCACTGGTCCGAGCCAAGGGAAATCACCGATGAGCGCGATCGAACTGCGTGCGGTATCGAAGGCTTACAACGGTCGCGCGGTCGTCGATGGAATCTCGGCGTCAGTCGAGCGCGGCGAACGCGTAGTGATACTCGGGCCTTCAGGATGCGGCAAGACTACGGTGCTTCGCCTTGTAGCAGGCCTCGAGGTGCCCGATTCGGGCGCCATCAACATCGGTGGAGACACTGTTGCCGCAGACGGGCGCAACCTCATCGAACCCGAGCATCGTCACATCGGCATGGTCTTCCAGGACCTCGCCCTGTGGCCACACATGACGGCATACGAACAGCTCGACTTCGCGTTGCGCTATGACCGACGGAGCAAGCCCACGGAGAGGCCAGGCCGGATTCGCGAAGTTTTAGAGATGGTGCGCCTGACCGAACGGGCAAGCGCAAAGCCTGGAGAGCTGTCCGGGGGCGAGCAGCAGAGAGTGGCGCTGGCACGTGCTCTGGTTGCGAACCCCACGATCGTGCTCATGGACGAGCCGCTATCCAGCCTGGATCCGGAGTTGAACCTCCATCTCCGCAAGGAGATCCTGAGATTGCACGCGGAGCTCAGCTTCACGCTCCTATACGTCACGCACAGCAGCGAGGAAGCTGCGGAACTGGGTTCTCGGGTCATCTTGATGCGCCAACGCGGGGTCGAGATCTAGGGATACGAGCGAGAACCGCGTGCCTCGTGCCAACCTTGCGTGCCCGATGAGAGTATCTTCATCCTCGGCGGGTCCGGGCACGGTGTCACATTCCAGCAGGTCATTGAACCTTTGTCCGGGGTCCGGGAATTAACCGCGTTGACCTGGCCACAAACCGATGCAGACGACCACCCCGGATTCGCGCGACACCTTACCCGGCCCTTACGGCGAGGAGGAGGCCCAGCTCATACGCCGGATTGCGCTCCAGGACCGACATGCGTTCGAGGCGCTGTACCGCATTTACTACCGGCGCCTGACGCGGTTCCTGGAACGGCTCACGCGCAGACCTCAAATGATCGACGAGATCCTCGACGACACGATGCTGGTCGTGTGGCGGAAGGCGGCAACGTTCAATGGCCATTCCCAGGTTTCCACTTGGATCTTCGCCATAGCCTACAGGAAGGCGATGAAGGCGCTCAAACGCGAGGGGAGCCAAACCCGGGTGTTGTTTGATCACGACGAGCTCCGTTACGCGCCGAGCCCCGAGTCCGCTTTCATCGATGGCGAGTCTCGTTCCGCGATACGGCGCCTGGTTGCCGGACTGTCAGCAGAGCAGCGGGCTGTCGTCGAGTTGACCTACTACCACGGTTGTGCGTACAAGGAGATCGCCGATATCGTCGGATGTCCCGTGGATACAGTCAAGACTAGGATGTTTCACGCACGACGGAAGCTGAGAAGTGCTCTCGAAGGGCGGGAAGATGAGTGAGACGATGATGCGATTGTTTCGTTTCGATGACCCCGAACACGGTAAAGCGGCCGAACTCCTGCCTTGGCTGGTCAACGACACGCTGAAGGGAGCCGAGCGCGTCAGGGTGGAGCGGCACGTGGCCGAATGCGTGGCGTGCCGCAATGAGATGGAGGGCCTTCGAGCCCTGCAGGCGTACATCGCGGAGGGCGACACCGACCAAGATGCCGACCCAGTGGTCACCTACGCATTCAGGCGAGTGAACGCCCGTCTGGACGAAGTGTGGCCTGGCGGAAGCGCGAAGCGAATTCTGCGTTCGATCGCCAGGCAATGGAGACAGAGTCGTCCCTGGCTGCGAGCCGCCGTCGTCGCGCAGTCGGCTCTCGTCGCCTTGCTGATTGTCGCGCTGCTAGGGCAGCCCGCGCCACAATACTACCGTACGCTGGCGACGACCCCGGTCCCGGCAAGCGCAGATGATCAAATCGTCGTCGTGTTCAATTCCTCGCTTCGCGAGACCGAACTTCGCGACATGCTTCTCGATCTGCATGCGCGCATCGTAGACGGCCCTTCTCCGGTCGGCGCCTACACACTGCAGGTTGCCCAAGGCGAGCAGCAGGCGGCGCTGGCCAAGCTGCACCGGCAGAGCTCGGTCGTCTTCGCCGAACCCGCGCCGCACGCCGCGAGGTCCCAGCGGTGAAATGCGGAACGCAGCTGCTGATCGTCGCCACGTTTGTCGGCGGGGCGGCGTGTTCGAGCCTTGATCCGCCCAAGGTAGAGGGCCCAGCACCGGGGATCGCTACAGAGCGACAGATTCTGGTCATGCTGAAGGAGTCCCCGGTCCGGCACTATCGGCCAGGCTCGTTTCCGCAGCCCTCTTACAGCGGCGGACCCGCTCCAACGAGCCAGCTGCGGACCGCACAGCAGCTTGCTCGCGAATATGGCTTTGAGCTTGTCAGCGATTGGGCCATGCCATCGCTAGGCGTGCGGTGTTTTCTGGGCGAGGTTCCTGCCGGACAAGCCCCGCAGGACGTAGCCTCCCGACTGGCTGCCGATTCTCGCGTGGAATCTGCGCAGCCGGTCCAGGTGTTCCGTTCCTTGAAACACAACGACACCTACTACGAGCTGCAGACCAGCGCTAAGGTGCTCAAGCTCGATGAACTCCATCGGATCTCGACGGGCAAGCATGTAAGCATTACGCAGATCGACACCGGCGTAGATTTGACGCATCCCGATCTCGATGGACAGCTGACGGAGGCCAGAAACTTCGTGGACGGGAGCCGGTACAGGGTCGAGTCGCACGGCACCGGCGTCGCCGGCATCATCGTCGCGAAGGCCGACAATGGAATCGGCATCGTCGGCATCGCTCCCGGTGCCACGCTGGCGCCCCTGCGGGCATGCTGGGAAGCTGAGGATCAATCCGACGCGGCGCTGTGCAGCAGCTTTACGCTGGCCAAGGCTCTTCAGTATGCATTGAGCCGTCGAACCCGTGTGCTGAACCTGAGCCTGGGCGGGCCCCAGGATCGCCTCCTGGAGCGGCTGATCGACAAGGCCATCGACCAGGGAATCGTCGTCGTCGGCGCCGTCGATCCCGTTCACCTCGAGGGTAGCTTCCCCGCGTCGCATCCCGGAGTGATCGCTGTCGGCTCGGCCGGCAATGCCATCACCGTCAAAGGCGAAGTGCTTGCGCCCGGCGAGCATTTGCTGACGACTACCCCGAACGGCAGTTGGGGGTTCCTATCCGGCAGCTCGTTCGCCGCGGCCCACGTGAGCGGTATCGCCGCGCTTCTGCTGGAGCGCTCGCCCAAGCTCAAACCCGGGCAGGTCGCTGTCATCTTGCGCGAGCACGTGCATGAAACCGCGGAGCAGGGCAGCGTCGTCGACGCGTGCGCCGCACTCGCCAGTGTGTCCGCAGGCAGCACGCATTGCCAAACCGGCGACATGAATGACGCCACGGCGCATCGCGACGCTCACGCTCAGTCACTTTGAGCCGTGCGCGCGGGCGGTGTTCTGCTGCTGTTGGCGCTGCTGTCGGTACCGAATGCGGTTGTCGCGCAGATGTCCGGAGATGTTGCTCTGCTATCCGACTATCGCTTCCGAGGAGAATCGCTCACCGAAGGGCGCCCCGCGCTGCAAGCGGCGCTCAACTACGACCACTCGAGTGGACTGTTCGTCGGAGGCCTTGTCTCGAACGTCCGCATCGACCCGGACGTAGTCGGGCTGAGCGCCCAAGCCTATGGCGGCTATACCCACGCCATCGGTGAGCGAGCGTCGTGGGACATCGGTATCGTAACCTACGTCTTCCCCCAGCCCTCGGCAGGTCCCACCTATGACTATACAGAAGCGTTCGTGGGTGTTGCCTTCGACACACTGAGCTCGAGGCTTTATTACACGAACAGCTATTTTGGCGGCGGCCAGGCGGTCTATCTCGAGCTCAACGGATCCCACGCGATCAACGAACGCATCACTTTGATTGGCCACGTTGGATATCTGGCCCTCAATCAGCCCAGAGAACCTGTGTCCGGTGGCGAACGGGACAACTTGGTCGACTTCCTCGCGGGTATCAACTTCGACCTGTCAGGATTCACACTCGGATTGAGCGTCGTCGGGACAAACGCGCAGCAGAACGCCTGCCCCGCGGGCAGCGGACGCTGCACGATTACCGGCGTCCTCTCGATCTCCCACAAGTTCTAAAGTGCGGCGTGCGGGCTCGGCGGATAGTTCTGGCGATCGCTAGGACTGCCCGCCGAATCCGCATGGCTGCTCAGCGGTCGTCGCCGTCCCGCCCCGTGGAAGCGGGCACCGCTGGGTTGACCGACGCGACGCTCCCTTGCAGCAACCACGCGCGCTGGCTCGGCGCAAAGCGTGGCGCCAAGAGTCCGTCGTTGATCTCCCGGGTCACAGCGAAGCGGTTGAAGGAGGTAGCGGGCAAGAACAATCGCGAGTTGTCGTCGAAGCCGTCTGATGCCGTGTCGATGTCTCCTTCCGCGGCGGAAATCACTCCATCGAGGTTCGTGTCGATGCGCCGCACCTCCTCCGCGTAGGCATGATAGAGACGCCTCGTCAGGTTGTGTTCATGCGGCATGAACGAGGCTCTGCGCACGTACACGTCCAGAAAGATCTCGTTGGCCAGCCCGCTGGGGATGAATCGCTGCCGAAACTCGCGTTGCGCGTCGACGTCCGCGTCGAACAGATCGGGATCGCGCGGACGGTTGGGGTTGTCCCCATAGACGCGCGGATCGTTGTGGACTCCGAGCGGACCGGAGCCCGGCACGATGGATTGAAGCTTGCCGATCTCGCCGTCCTGCAGCGCATCCGGGGGGCTCCCGAAATTATCCGGGAAACCGCCGGTGAAGGGCAGCTCGTACAGCGGATGAATCCAGTTCGTGGTGTAGTTGAATTCCCAGTAGGCGTGACAGTCGCTTTGCTGCAGACAGTTGTAGGCACCCATGCTGAGCTGAATCGGCACGACGTTGGTCTGGACGTCCGGGAAGTGGTCCGTGGCGCTCGGGAAATGCACGGGTTTCCCATCCACGGTGAAGATGTTCCCCGGGACATTGTTCCCCGGGACATTGCCCTTCGCCCCCATCGAGCGCAACAGCGCAGCGTCCGCGGCGGTGATTTTTCCAAACTGCGCGTGCCCATCCCGCCTGGGCGGTGACACAGCAGGTACGCGCAGATCGTGAATCATCCATCCCTCGTACCACCCGCTTTCATTGTTGATGACGAACAAACCTGCAATGTCGGTAAACACATCGATGAAAGCCCGAGGGTTGTTAGGGTCCGTAGGCAGGCCGGGCTTAGGTTCGACGACCAGTCGCACGCTGGCTATAGTAGGCGCATCACAATTTGCCCCGGTCGCCGTCTTCATCGCAGTGTCATTGATCCCCGGAAACACGGCGGTGAACACATTGGGCTCGAAACCCGTGGTATCCAACAGGTAGTACTGAAACAGCTGGCTCCGTTGATCGGCCTCGGCGAAGGCTTGGACCGGCAGGTAGCTGTGATTCCGTCCTGCGATCTCCCCCAGTCGTTTCTTGAGCGGCATGGGCAGATTGACGACGTCTCCTCGGTTGAGCACTGTCTGCGTGTCTTGAGCGGCATTAGAGTTGGCATTGCAGGCCTCACCCGCCGCCTGCTTTGCTGTCGTGGCGAGAAGCAGGATCATCGCCACTGATGCCCAGATCCTCGGGCCCGCTTTCGTACGTTGGCTACCGCCATGGCTTCTAAATAGATTGATCATGTGTATTTCCCTTTAGGTATTGCATGACATGGGAAGTCTTTGGAGGAACTGCGTGCTCGTGCCGCCGAGTCCAGGCTCGTCACGGACCTTGTCACCAGAAAATCGGCGACCATGATTCGTTCTCGGAAAGCAACGGTTTGCTGTGCAGTTCGTGCGGTGTGTGCCCGATTGCCAAACGGAGGTTCAGGTTGGTGCCGCGTTGAACTCAATCGCGGCGGGCAGGTACTAACCGCGCCGTTCACGACCAAGATGTCCGCTCTTCGCAGGCGCGGGTTTCTCATTAAGGTTCCTGCAAGGCTTCCGCCACATGCCTGTAACAGGCGAGGAACACCATGGGCCTCCACCAAACAACAAGGGGAAAGGACTATGAAGCTCAAGTCGATTGCCGTCAGTCTTCTACTCGGGCTGGCGCCGAGCGCAGGCCTTGTCGGTCACGCCGTTGCTCACGACGTCGATCAGTTGCGTGACGCGCGCATCCAGCATGTTCTGCTGATCAGCATCGACGGACTGCACGCTTTGGACGTGCCTCGGTTCATCGACTCGCACCCCAATTCCGCCCTGGCCGAGCTTGCGAGACACGGCGTCACCTATTCCAACGCCAACACGCCGGCGAATTCGGATTCCTTTCCTGGGTTGCTGGCGTTGGTGACGGGCGGCTCGCCTGTGTCGCATGGGGTTTTCTACGACGTCAGTTACGACCGCAACCTCTTCGATCCCACCAATACGAACTGTTCGGGCGGCGCCGGCAACACGGTGGTATTCGACGAGAGCGTCGACAAGTACGCGGGCAACGTGTCGCTCGACGTTCTCGATCCAACAAAGCTTCCCCGCGGGAGGGATGCCAATGGCAAATGCGTCCCGGTGTTTCCTCACAGCTTCGTGAAGAGCAATACTATCTTCGAAGTCGTCAAAGCCGGCGGCGGCCGCACCGCGTGGGCGGACAAGCACCCCGCCTACGATCTCGTGAATGGCCCCTCGGGCAAAGGTGTCGACGACCTCTACACGCCCGAGATCACCAACGTCGGCGGTTTCGACGCCACAGTGAGCGTGGTGTGCACCGTCGGGAACGATCAGCTGAAAGTGCAGGCGGTCATCAATGAGATCCATGGCAAGAAGCACGATGGCTCGCCCGGCGGCGGAATCCCGACCGTATTCGGGATGAACTTCCAGGCTGTGAGCGTAGGGCAGAAGCTGGCGCACGACAAGGGCGATCCCACCCACTGCAATCCGACAGATGTCAACGCGCTCCTCGGCCAGCCGGGCGGCTATCTCGATGCTGCCGGCACGCCCACAACGGTTTTGACTTATGGGTTGGAAAAAACCGACCAGGCTCTGGCCAGCATGATCAAGGCGCTGAAGGATCAAGGCATCTTCTATTCGACCTTGTTCATCGTCACGGCCAAGCATGGACAGTCGCCGATCGACCCCGGCAAGACCAACAAGCCAGGCCACTTTGCGGACCTGGTTGCGGGCCTCGGCAGCTCGAGCGCTGGGGCAGCTGCCATCGCCGCCGCGGCTGCGTGTTCAGTCGGGCCTTGCGGATTTGTCATGGACGACGATGTCGCGTTAATCTGGCTGCAGGATCAGAGTCAGACCAAAGCAGACGCGGATTTCCTGAATGCGAACGCGAAAGCCCTGTTCATCGACTATGTCCTGGCTGGCGATTCGTTGAAGCTCAAGTTCAACGATCCCCTGCACGACAATCGCACGCCCGATTTGTTCGTCCAGCCCCAGTACGGGACCATCTACACCGGGTCGGGAAAGAAGAACGCCGAACACGGCGGCTTCAGTTTCGGTGATACCAACGTGGCGTTGATCGTTTCGAACCCGCGCCTGAGTGCGCGGACGATCAAAACGCCCGTGGCAACTTCGCAGGTTGCACCCACGATACTCGAAGCATTGGGTCTGGAAGGCGAATCTCTGGACGCGGTCCGCATCGAGCACACGCGCGTGCTTCCGGGACTGGGTCGGTCGGACGACTAGGAGCTTCGAAGGATTCGGCGCCTGGTCCGCGGAGGTCGTTGCCGACCCTGCTACCGGGACGACGGTGCCGTGGGTATTAGCGCCAGTGCCGTCTGCATTGGCCCGAAGCGGCTCAACGAACCGGACGCGACCTGGAGCGCGAGCTCCCGCTCATCGCGCACCTCCAGCTGCGTGCACTCGTGTTCGACATATCCCCACCAGCGAGCAGCGTTGTGACAAGTAAAGTCAAACGTTCCGACATAGACGAGAGTGGCAGCGGCGGGCACCTCGAGGTGAACGCCAGGCGATTGACCAAAACCGAGTGCGGCGCGCTCCGCGTCAGGCATCGCGAAGCGCGTGCGGTACGCGGCGAACGCGAGTCGGTATGCGCCTGCGGGCAGTGTCAGGAATCCACACCCCGCGTCTTTGAGCGTCGTATCCACCTGTCCAGCCCCGAAGGCCTTGCCCGGGTCGAGCGGGTGTCCGAGTGGCCCCACGCTGATCAGATAATGCCACTTCCATTTCGGGATAGTCGACAGCGTTGCCGTTGCCCCCTTGCCGTCGTTTCCCGTGACGATCCTGAATAGAACGACCGTGCTCGGGACTTCGCCGCGTCCTTGGACGCTGCCTTCGGAGGGAAGGGTGGTCATCCGAGTCGTGGGGTTCGTGCAACCGCCCACGAGCACGGCCGCCAGGAGAAGCGCTGCATCGATTACAGTGCCGTGCTTGTGTGTGCGCATGCGTTGGGTCAGAAGCTCTTCTTCAGTCCAACATAGATCCCGTGCGGCATCAACTGCAGCACCAGCGGCTGGTCGCGCTCGTGTGCATACCAGCCCGCAAGCCCACCTACCAGCCAACCGCCCACGACGTCGCTTTGCCAATGGGCCTGGGCCTTGACTCTGCCGATGCCCACGTAGAGCGGAAAAATGGCGAGCAGGTAGACCGCAGGGGAGTCATTCCCATATTCGAGAATGTAAGGCGTAACGATGGAGGCGGCCTGGGCCGCCTCCCCGCTGGTGAAGCTGCAGTTCGAGCTGCAGGTGAAAAAACTGCTCGGGTCCGGGTTGTCTCTGGGGCGAGCGCGCCGGAAGATAGCCTTGAGCCCCTCAGTCGACACGCCGGCGATGATCTCAGAGTCGATGCCACGCCACGCGGTGTTGCCCAGCCGCGTCTCGCCTCCCTCGTACAGGGCTAAGCCGACCTGGCCCACGGTCATTGCCAGGGCGACCCCGCGGTAGATGTTCGGGTTCCAGATGCCCGACTCGTCCTCAGGCACGAGATGA
>JACXTT010005814.1_pt1 | contig 17823 bp, 10 predicted proteins | sample 9270951 | NCBI WGS metagenome assembly JACXTT01 (sample SAMN15532306, study PRJNA645909) | rock metagenome | isolation source: weathered quartz diorite | place: Puerto Rico | collected 2017-06-21 | reverse complement strand
GGGCGGACTCCCTGAAGATGAAGGCTCAGTCAGACAGCCTTTGCGGCTCATTCGGCCTCACCAGGGAGCAGATTGATGGAGAGCTGAGGTATTACAGAGAGGAGCCGGCGCGGTGGAAGGGCATCCTCGACAAGATCATCGCCCGGCTGCAGGTGATGGAGCACGAGAAGAGGCCGTCCGGTGCCGGCCTCCCTACTCCTGCTCCTTCTTCACCGTAAACTTGACGCTCGTTCCCTTCCCCGGCTCGCTCTCGATCCAGATCGAGCCCCCGTGCGCCTCCACCACGGCCTTGCAGATCCACAGGCCCAGCCCCGCCCCCTTGATCGCACTCCCTTCGCCGGTTTCAACCCGGGTGAATTTCCCGAAGAGCGTATCCATCTTCTCGGCGGCGATCCCGATCCCTTCGTCCGTGACCGAAATTAGCACTTCCGACGGCCCGTGCTCGCACGCCGTCACCGAGACGGCTCCGCCTCTCGGCGAGTACTTGACCGCGTTGCTGATGAGGTTCTGGACCACCTGGCGCAGTTTCGCCTGGTCCGCCTTGATGAATCGCACGTTCTGGTCGACGGACTGCGACACGTTATGCCGGCTCGAGATCCGGACCATGGAGATCGCGTCGTGCACCATGCGCTCAACATTGACGATCTTGAAATAATAGCTCAGCTTGCCCGACTCGATCTTGGTGATGGAGAGCGTGTCCTCCGCAAGCTGGTTGAGCCTGTTCGCCTGATCCACGATAATCTGCAGATACTCCTTGAAGCGCTTCACGCGCTGCACGTCTTCGTGCTTCAGGAGCGCCTTCCCTGCGAGGATGATGCTTGAGAGGGGCGACCGGAAATCGTGCGAGACGATCCCGAGGAATTCCGATTTGAGCCTGTCGAGCTCGACCAGCTTGATGTTGGCATGCTGGACCTCTTCGTACAGCAGGGCGTTTTTCATCGCGCTTCCGAGCTGTTCGCAGAGCGTTTCGAGCACCACCGCGTCCGTATCGTCGAATGCGTACAGCTTCCTGTCCTCCACGTTCAGGACTGCCGCGACCTGGCCGTCGACTCTGATCGGGAGCGCCAGTTCGGACCGGGTGTCGTGATAGGAGTAGGTGATATAGCGCGGATCGCGCGACACGTCGTTGCAGAGGATTTTCTCGCCGTTGGCGGCGACCCAGCCTACGATTCCCTCCCCCACCTTCTGCGTGTACCCGTGGGGAAGAAAGTCTCCGTAGCTGCCGGAGTGCGCTTCGAGCGCAAGGGCTGTGCGTTGCTCATCCATGAGGAAGACGGTCACGTCGAAATACTCGAAGGCCTTCTGAATCGCCTCGGCCGCCACCCGGAGAAGCTCGCCGAGGTTCAGCATCGAGCTCAGCTGGTGCGACACATCGTTGATGAGCTCGATCTGGGTGATGCGCTTTCCCGCGTCTTCGAAGATCGTCGAGTTCTTGAGCGCCACCGCGCAATGGTGGGCGAAGATGCGCGCCACGGCCAGGTCTTCCTCTGAGCGGGCCGCTGAATCGGCGCTGCCGAAGACCAGGCAGCCGATTGTATCGCTTCCGGTCAGCATCGGCACCGCAAGGATCGATCTGATTCCCAGGTCCTGAAGCCGACCTTCAAGCGCCGGGGCATACTCCGGACCCGAGGTCAAGGATGTGACGGCGGGGATCCGGCTCTTCATCACCACACCGGGGATCCCCTCCTCGATGCTGAAATGCTGGTGATCGAGGTCCGCGGAATCGGCAACGGGCGAGAGAGACCTGATCTCGTAATGCGTCCGGGCCCGGTTGAGCAGAGCGACAAAGCCGGCCTGGAATTTCATCACCCAGGGGGCCTCGGAGCGCACGATCGCGAGGATCTCTTCCTTCCCTTCCGCGTCGTCGATCAGAAGCATGATGTCGTTCAGGGTCGAGAGCCGTTCCCGCAGCGGCGCCCCCTCGGCGAACTGTTCCGTTCCGCCGGCCGGGAGCGTGGCGCCGCGAGCGCGCGTGTTCTTCAGTGACAGGTTTCTCTCCATCGGTTCTTCAGCGATTATGCCGGTTCGCCTTCATGCGCTGCTCACCTCTCCCACCAGAAACGGCATCTCGCCTCCGGCACGGAGAATCTTCATGATTTTGTCCACCCCCGCTCTTGCCGCAAGGATGATCAATCCCGCCCCCAGATTGAACGTGGCGCGCATTTCCTTTTCGGAAACGCGGCCGCACTGCTCAATGAGCCTGAAGATCGCCGGCCTCTCCCACCGCTTCCAGTCGATCTTGAGCGAAAACCCGCGGGGGATCACCCTCGCTGCGTTGCCGGCGATTCCGCCGCCCGTCACATGAACGAGCGCGTGAACCTCCGGGCGCCCCCAGACGGCCCTGATCGCCTTCAGATAGGACCGGTGCACCGAAAGAAGGGCCTCTCCCAGGCTCACCCCAAGCTCGTCGATGAAATCCTCGACGTCGAACTTTTCGAAGAGCGCCGCCCGGGCCAGAGAGTAGCCGTTTGTGTGGAGGCCCGTGGATGGGAGGCCGATCAGGAGGTCACCGGAACGGACTCGTCTGGGGTCCGGCACCGACTTCTTCTCGGCGACGCCCACGATCATTCCGGCGAGGTCATACTCGTTTTCCCTGTAGAACCCCGGCATCTCGGCGGTCTCCCCACCGATGAGCGCGCACCCGTTTTCCCGGCACGCGCTCACCATGCCGTCGATCACGTGCCCGGCCACGGAGGGTTTCAGGTTGCCGGTGGCGAAGTAGTCGAGAAAAAAAAGCGGGACGGCCCCGCAAACGGCGATATCATTCACACAGTGATTAACGAGGTCCTGGCCGATCGTGTCATGCTTGTCCATCAGGAAGGCGACTTTAAGCTTCGTACCGACCCCGTCGACGCTCGAGACAAGCACCGGTTCCTGCATTTGCGGAAAGTTCGCGGAATAGAGCCCCCCGAATCCGCCGATATCGGCAAGCACCCGATCGGTGAATGTGGATCGCACTTTTTCGCGTATCGAGTGGACAAACTCTTCTCCTGTCTTGATGCTTACGCCCGCTTCACTGTACGATTTCGACACCCTCGGCCCCGAGATTATATGCTGGGCGGTCAATATACTTATAATTGCGCGTAAAAATCAACGGATCGTGACACGGGGCACGATGTGCGTGATCCTTGCGGAAATGCCGACTTTTCGATATATTTTTCCTGAAATATGCGGACAATTCAGTATCAGGGGCGGCCCGGCGCCGTGCCTGTGGGGAACATCTTTTGCCTGGGAAGAAACTATGCGGAGCATGCCCGTGAAATGCAGGCAGAGGCCCCTGACACTCCCATCGTATTCCTGAAGCCCTCAACTGCCGTCATCCGGAGCGGCTCTGCGATCGTCATTCCGGCAATCTCCCGCGAGATGCATCACGAAGTCGAGCTTGTCGTCGCCATCGGCAGGGAGGGAAAGCATATCCCGCGCAGCTCGGCGTATGAGCACGTGTCAGGGTATGGCGTGGGCCTCGACATGACGCTCAGAGATCTCCAGAGCAGGGCCAAGAAAGAGGGGCTTCCCTGGAGCGTGGCCAAGGGGTTCGATACATCCGCCCCCGTCTCCGACATCGTCCCCGCTGAACGCATCGGCGATCCTCATGCGCAGACGATTCGCTGCTCCGTCAACGGCCGCGAGCGCCAGCGGAGCTCGACAGGGCTGATGATTTCGCGCATCGACCGGATCATCGAATACATCTCTTCCATTTTCACGCTCGAAGCCGGCGATCTGATTTTCACCGGCACTCCCGAGGGAGTCGGGCCGGTACAAGCCGGAGACCTCGTAGAGGCAGAACTTCTCGGCTTCGCCAAAATCTCGCATACGGTCGAGAACGAATAACCCCTTGAGCATCCACCGATCCCTTCACCGCCGGCTTCGAATCCTCTGCCTTGTGGCCGTTCTGGGGGCGGTGCCTCTGAATCCCACTGCCGCGCGGCGCGCCGACGCCTGGAGCGGAGACGGGCGCCCCGACAGCGTGAAGGGCGCTTTCGGCGATTACATCTGGCCGACCGATGCAAGCAGAAACGTCACGTCGACGTTCGCGGAATACCGCACCAGCCATTTCCACGGAGGAATCGACATCAGCACTCACGGCCACACCGGCTACAAAGTGTTTGCCTCGCGCGACGGGTATCTCTTCCGGGTGCGAATCACGCCCGACGGGTACGGCAAAATGCTCTACCTCAGGCACCCCGGGGGATACGTAACAACATATGCTCATCTCAAGGGGTTCAATGAGGAGATTACCCGCATCGTACGCGCAGAACAGTACCGCAGAGGGACCTACTCCGTCGACATGACGCTCGATTCCGCGAAGATCCCGGTGAAGAAGGGAGACGTGGTGGCGTACACGGGAGACTCGGGGGTCGGCCCGCCCCATCTCCACTTTGAAATCCGGGACGAACAGCTCGACCCCGTCAATCCGATGCTCTGCGAAGCGTTCGCGACGAAGGACAGACTCCCCCCTGTCATCCGCCGGCTTCTGGTGTCGCCGCTCGATTTCACTTCGACCATCGACAACAACCCGACATCGAAAATCATACGGCGTTTCAGCCGCAGGGGGCGCGATCTTAGTGTGCCTCAGCGGCTGATCGTCCACGGAACAATCGGATTGGGTGTCGACGCGGTCGACAGGACCGAAGGGACCTGGAGCAGGTCCGGCATCCATTCCCTGGCATTCTTTCTCGACGATACTCTCCTCTTCCAGAAGATTCTCGACCGCGTCCCCGCCGACGACTCGAAGGAGATCGATCTCGACTACGATCTTCCGATGATACTCCAGGGATGGGGAAAATTCCAGAAACTCTACATCGACGCGGGAAACTCGCTCCCCTTCTACGGCGGCAGGCCGGAAGGGGCGGGCGTGATCCACACGGACCGGCTGAACGAGGGGCAGCACGGCTACAGGATTGTGTGCGGCGACTCTCACGGGAACAAGACGACGCTCGGCGGGACGCTTATCGTCAACCACCGTCCCTCCATCACCGTCAGCAGCGTCGACGAGGACGGAGTCGTGCTCGCAGGCCAGAACCTGAATCTGATTCAGACCTGCCGCGTCGCCGGGAAGAGATTTTCGGAGACCTCCTGGGCCGAGCACACGCTCAGGCGGGGAAGATTCGAATCCGACTCGACCGGAATCGAGCTCCCCGTGAACACGAAGCCCTACGATCTCCTCAGGATCTCGGCGGAGACCGCGCTGGGGTCTCTGACTCCTCCGATCTATTATGCACTGCACAAACCCCGCGACGCCGCCCGGGCCCCGTCGCTGAAAACGGAGATCCTCGACGACTACGTGCGCTTTACGGTGACCACTTCGGGAATCTTCACCTCCCCCCCCGATGTGAAGGTGCTTGAGGGATCTTTTGGCGCCGCCGTCGGCATGCAGGCTGCCGAACCCGACAGATACTCGGGCGCGTATGCGCCCTCGCAGAGTTTCGAAGGGCGCAGGACCGTGACTGCTCACACCGAGGTCAACGGACGAGACGCCACGGCCACGGCGGAGTTTTCCGTCTACCCCGTGACCCCGTCGCGGGCCGGCTCGTTCACGGCGGACCCCTCAGGGCTCAGGTTCTCGTTCGATTCGGCCGCGGTCTACAAGCCGCTTCTCCTGCAGGTCACAAGCGAGAGCTACGACCATTCGACCGTCTACGTGCTCGATCCCCAGGATCGCCTCCTGAATCGGGGAATCCGTGTGACGGTCCCCCTCGATCCCGCAGGAGGCGGGACGGCACACCGGGCCCTCTTTTTCCGCTCGAACGGCGGTTGGATCTACAGGACCGATAAACCCGACAGCGGCGGGAAGTCGTTCAGCACCACGCTGACCAGGACGCTCGGCGAGCTTGCCGTTCTGGCGGACGACGAGCCTCCCAGCTTCGGCCGCCTCCGGGTCTCGGCTCCGCGCGGCAAGCCGTTCATTCGCTTCCGCTATCACGACAACCTCTCCGGGGTGGACACCGATGAGATCCAGGTGACCATCGACGGCGTGCTCGTCATCCCCGAGATCGACGCAGAGCGTCACGAAGCCTTGTACCAGGCCGACAGCCGCATCGACCGGGGAAAGCACTCTGTACGAGTCACGATGAGGGACCGGATGCACAACGAGTCGTCACTCTCCCGGACCTTCACGGTTCGATAAGAATCCAATCGAATGACCGAACTCTCAAAAGCCTTCGTCCCGCTGGAAGCGGAAGAGCGCTGGTACCGCCACTGGGAAAGCAACGGCATGTTCCATGCCGCCGTGAACCCGGCTCGTGAGCCGTACACGGTCGTTATCCCGCCGCCGAACATCACCGGCATCCTGACGATGGGGCACGTCCTGAATAATACGATCCAGGACGTCTTCGTGCGATGGAAGCGTATGCAGGGATTCGAGACGCTCTGGATGCCGGGCACCGACCACGCGGGCATCGCCACGCAGAATGTCGTCGAAAAATCTCTCGGCAAGGAAGGAAAGACCAGGCACGATCTCGGGAGGGAAGAGTTCCTCCGGAGGGTATGGGCCTGGAAGGATGAATACGGTGGAACGATCATCAAACAGCTCCGCAAACTCGGTGCGTCGTGCGACTGGCAGAGGGAGCGGTTCACGATGGACGAAGGCCTCTCCGCCGCAGTGAACGAGGTATTCATCCGGCTCTATGAGAAGGGACTCATCTACCGCGGAAAATACATCATCAACTGGTGCCCGAAAGATCATACCGCGATCAGCGACGACGAGGTGGAGCGTTCGGAGCACCAGGGAAAGCTCTACTACATCCGCTACCCCATTCCGGGAACGGAGGAGTTCGCGGTGATCGCCACAACGCGCCCCGAAACGATGCTTGGCGACACGGCGATCGCGGTCAACCCGGGCGACGCCCGGTACACGGGCCTCGTCGGGAAAACTGCGATCCTCCCTCTCGTCAACCGCGAGCTTCCCATCATCGCCGATGACTATGTCGACCCTGCCTTCGGGACGGGCATGGTGAAGATGACTCCCGCGCACGATCCGAACGATTACTGGGTCGCCCGGCGCCACAAGCTCGCGTTCATCAATATCTTTACGCCCTCAGCCGAGATCAACGGCAACGCGCCCGAGCGGTACCGCGGTTTGGACCGCCTCGCCGCGCGCAAGAAAGTCCTCGAAGACCTGGAGGCGGGGGGATTCCTGGTGAAGACCGAGGACCACGTCCACAGCGTCGGGCGCTGCTACAGGTGCAACACGGTCATAGAACCGTACCTCTCAGACCAGTGGTTCGTGAAGATGAAGCCACTTGCCGGCCCCGCCCTCCAAGCCGTGCTCGACGGCACGATCAGGTTCCATCCCGGCCGCTGGGTGAACACGTACGAATACTGGATGAACAATATCCGCGACTGGTGTATCTCGCGCCAGCTCTGGTGGGGGCACCGGATACCGGTCTGGTACTGCGTGGGCGACGATGCATGCAAGCTCGAGTGCAGGGAGCCGATCGTGGCGCGCACACCGCCCGATCGCTGCCCCCACTGCGGCTCGGCAAACCTGCGTCAGGACGAAGACGTGCTCGACACATGGTTCTCCTCGTGGCTCTGGCCTTTCTCCACGCTCGGATGGCCCGGGGACAACCCCGACCTCCGCTACTTCTATCCGACGGACTCGCTCGTGACGGGCCCCGACATCATTTTTTTCTGGGTCGCGAGGATGATCATGGCGGGGCTCGAGGTCATGAACGCAGTCCCCTTCCGCGACGTCTACTTTACGAGCATTATCCGCGACATGGAGGGCCGGAAGATGAGCAAGTCGCTCGGCAATTCCCCCGACCCCCTCGACGTCATCGCTCAGTACGGCGCCGACGCCCTGCGCTTCACGATCGTCTATCTCGCTCCCCTCGGGCAGGACGTGCTCTATTCAAACGAGAAGTGTGAGCTCGGCCGGAATTTCGCCAACAAGATCTGGAACGCCGCCAGGTTCCTCCTCATTAATAGAGCGCAGCTTGGCGCCGCCTCCGGTGCACCCGCGGCGATATCCGAGGAGCACCTCGATCTCGCAGACCGCTGGATGCTTTCGCGGCTCCACTCAGCCATCCGCGACCTGAATTCCTCGCTCGACCGGTTCGAGATCAACGCTGCCTCGAAGATTCTCTACGAATTCATCTGGCACGACTTCTGCGACTGGTATGTGGAGATGATCAAGGCGCGCCTCTACGGGGATGAGGATCCGTCCGTGAAGAACGTCGTTCTCGGCCGGGCGATCGGCATCTTCGATCAGGCAGTCCGCCTCCTGCATCCGTTCATGCCCTTCGTGACCGAAGAGATCTGGCAGCACCTCCGTGAGCGCGGGGCCAGGGATTCGGTCATGCTCGCCCCCTTTCCCCTGAGCGACAAGCGGTGGATCGACACCGGCGCCGAGGATGAGATGGCGTTCGTCCAGAAGACGATCATGAGCGTCAGGAATATCAGGGGCGAGCTTGCGGTGCCCCCGTCGAAGGAGATCGAGCTCGTGATCCGGTTCGCCGACGGCAGGGGGAGGATTCTCGAGAAATACCTCGGCTATTTTCAGCGTCTGGCAAGAGTCACGCGGATCACTCCTCTCGCGGGGGGCCGGAAGCCTGCGCACTCCGCCGGCGCCGTGGTCGAAGGGGGAGAAGTGTTTGTGCCGCTCGAAGGGATCATCGATCTCGGGGCCGAGAAAGCCCGCATCCAGAAAGAGATCGACCGCGTCCGGCGGATGGTCGACGGCATCAAAGGAAAGCTCGGCAATGCCGCATTCGTCGATAAGGCCCCGGCCGACGTGGTCGAGAAGGAGCGCGAGAAGCTTCAGAGTTTCTCGGCGACACTCGAAAAGCTCGAAAACAATCTGGCACTGCTGTGATCCCAGCGCCGGTCCGGCTGGCCGCCTCCGTCCTCCTGCTCCTTTCGCTCCGCCATCCTTGTGCGCTCGCCGCATCCCGCGGGAGCGCGAGCGGCCTTTCATTCGAGGTATCCGCTTCCGCGGGAGTACTGGAGAAGCCGGTCGACGGGCGCCTCTTCGTCGTGATCGCGCGAAGCGACACTCCCGAGCCGAGATTTACCATCGGCACCACCGGGCTCGACGCGCCTGTGGTGCTCGGGAAGGACATCACGAAGTTCGCATCCGGCTCGAAGGGACGGCTCGACGGAACGTCCGCCCTCTTTCCCATAGCGCAGCTCGCGGATCTCCCTTCCGGAGAGTACTTCGTACAGGCACTCTTCGACGGAAACAACGACGTGAAGTCGGTGAACGCGCCGGGGAACTGCTACAGCAAACCCCTGAAGCTCAAGCTCGACCCCGCCCGTGGTGGTCTCATCCCGATCGCCCTGACGGAGAAGATTCCATCCGAGCAGCTTCCTCCGGAAACGGAGTACGTAAAGTACGTGAAGATTCAATCGAAGCTCCTGTCCGGGTTTCACGGGAGGCCCATCTACCTGCGGGCGGGAGTCGTGCTTCCGAGAGGGTTCGGCGATGACACCTCGCGGCGGTACCCTCTGGAGGTGAATATCGGAGGATACGGCGATTCGTACTCGGTCGTCGGAGACCTGATGGCGGAAGAAAGCGCCTTCAGAGGCATGTGGCTGTCGGACAGCGCGCCGAGGATGATTCTCCTCGAGCTCGACGGCGATGGTCCGTTCGGCGACTGCTATCAGGTCAACTCGGCGAACAACGGGCCGTATGGCGACGCCGTCACCGGCGAACTCATCCCCGCGGTCGAAAAGAAGTTCCATGCCGCCGGAAAAGCGGGCTCGCGGTTTCTCACCGGGGGATCGACCGGCGGGTGGGTCTCTCTCGCGCTCCAGGTCTTCTATCCGGATTCCTTCAACGGGACATGGTCGGGCTTCCCCGATCCGGTCGATTTCAGGGCCTACCAGCTGATCAACATTTACGGCGATACGAATGCCTATGTGAACAGTCACGGGTTCGAACGTCCCGCCGCCCGGGCGCGGAGCGGGGACGTCCTGTGGACGATGAGGCACGAGGTGGGGATGGAGAATGTCATGGGAGCGGGCGACAGCTATACGCGTTCCGGGGGGCAATGGGGAGCGTGGAATGCGGCCTTCGGACCCAGGACCTCGGCCGGGAATCCGTCCGCGCTCTGGGATCCTCATACCGGAAGAATCGACGCCGCGGTTGCAACTGAGTGGAAGAAGTACGACCTTCGTCTCATTCTCCAGGAGCGGTGGCAGACGCTGGGACCGAAGCTGATAAACAAACTGCACATCTGGGTTGGGGAGGCGGATGATTATTTCCTGAACAACGCGGTGCACCTTCTTGATGAGTTTCTTTCGAAGGCCGATCCTCCGTGCGGCGGATGGATCCGCTACGGTCCGGGGAAGGGCCACGGATGGAGTCCGCTCTCGCATTACCAGATCATGACGGAAATGATGAGCCGAGCCTACCGGGAGGAAAAGAGGCGCTGATGGGTCCCCGGGCCCGGCGCTCACCGCTGAGGCGCATTCAATTCGCGTGGGTCTGCGCGCTCATTCTCGCGCTTCCGGTCCTCTCCCCCGGCCAGGGCGGCGGCGCGTCCCGCGCCGCGACGATCGAGGAGAGGATGAAGAGGTTCGTCCCGACCCAGCTGACTGCCGACCTCTTGCGGCTCTCGACCAATGAGCGCAAGGCGCTCGGCAAGCTCGCGCAGGCGGCCCGGCTCATGGACTCCGTCTACATCCGGCAAGTCTGGAGCGGCAATGCCGGGCTCCTTGCGTCGCTGAGGACTGATCCGTCCCCCGAAGGTGAGGAGCTCCTTCACTACTTCAACATCAACATGGGTCCGTGGTCGAAGCTCGATAAGGACCAGCCGTTCGTCGACGGGGTTCCCCCCGCGGCCGATGGCGCGAACTACTACCCGGAAGACCTCGGCAAAGAGGAGTTCGCGTCGTGGGTTCAGTCGCTTCCCGAAGATAAGAAGCGCGACGCAACCGGTTTCTACACCGTCGTTCGGCGCGACAATGCAGGGAAGCTCTTCACGAAGCCATACAGCGAGGAATACCGCGAATTCCTCGAGCCCGCCGCGGCGCTCCTCAGAGAAGCTGCCCTGCTGACCGAATCTCCGAGCCTCAAAACGTTTCTCATCCTCAGGGCAAACGCGTTCCTCACAAACGACTATTATCAGAGCGACGTCGCGTGGATGGACATCGACGGGCCTCTCGAACCCACGATCGGCCCCTATGAGGTCTACCTCGACAACCTGTTCAACTACAAGGCGGCCTTTGAGGCGTTTATTACTATCCGCGACGAGGGGGAGAGCGCAAGGCTGGAGAAATTTTCCGGGTATCTCCAGGAGATTGAGAACCATCTCCCCATCGACTCGCGCTACAGAAATCCGTCCCTGGGGGCCCTCTCTCCCATCAGGGTCGTCGATGAGGTGGCCATCGGGGGCGAGGCCCGGGCCGGCGTGCAGACTTCCGCGTACAACCTTCCCAACGATGAGCGGGTGACGAAGGAAAAGGGAAGCAAGGCCGTCCTCCTCAAGAACGTCCAGGAAGCGAAGTTCAAGCAGATCCTCATCCCGATCGCGTTTTCATCTGTCGACAACTCCCTTGGCTCCCTCATCAATTTCGACCCCTTTTTCATGCATATTCTTGCCCACGAACTGATGCACGGACTGGGGCCCCACACAATCGTCGTCAGGGGCCGCGAAACAACGGTCAGGGAGGAACTGCGAGAGATCTACTCGGCGATTGAAGAGGCGAAGGCGGACATTTCGGGCCTTTTCGCACTCCAATACCTCATAGATAATGGCGTGCTTGAAAGGGCCCTTGAGCGTCAGCTCTACGCAACCTACCTCGCCGGGCTCTTCCGTTCCGTCCGATTTGGGACGAAGGAGGCCCATGGACTCGGAACCGCCCTTCAGTTCAACTATCTCTCGGAACAGGGGGCTTTTAAGTATGATGCGGGCACCGGCACCTATGGCGTGGATTTTGAAGCCATCAAAGGGGCCGTTTCGAAGCTGACCGGCGAGATCATGTCCCTTCAGGCTAAGGGAGATTACAACGGGGCGAAAGACCTCCTCAAAGCCTATGGGGATGTCAAGCCCGAAATGCAGGGAATTCTGGATAAATTGAAAGACATCCCGGTCGACATAGAACCCTTCTTCCCTTCGCTCGATTAATTTCCCTCATCCCACGCTCTGTACGCGCCGGATATATGGGCCGGCTGTAGCCGGCCTAAGGCTCTGACGCGGGGCGGAGCCCCTGCTGGCGTATCTCCCCCCACAAGAATCATGTTGCGCCCGTCACACGCTTTACCCGTTCTTCTTGTTTTTCCAGAATCGATCGAGTATCTTTCGAGTGTAGGTCGAGGGGCGAAGCGTGATGTTTAACCTGTGGCGAGTATGTTTGAAGAAACCCTCAGTAAAACCGTACCCGTATTGATGTTCTTCGTCGGTGTCGTGCTTGCGGTAGGAGTCTCAGTAATCTACGAGCGATTCCGCAGATAGGATCTGCGGAGTCACTCTCTCATTGCTTGCCCGCCCCGGCCCTTGATGCATTCCGGAGCCAGGCGAGCACCTCCCTCATGTCTTCGGGCAGTTCCGAATCGAATGTGATTTCTTCGCGGGTGACCGGGTGCAGGAAGCCCAGGGTTTTTGCATGGAGAGCCTGTCTCGGAATGATCTTCAGCAAGTGTTGAACCTCCTGTTTTAGTCCTTTCCCCGCTTTTTCCGCCAGTATGCGGCGCCCTCCGTAGGTAGGATCACCGAAGACGGGGTGTCCGATGTGGTGAAGGTGGACTCGTATCTGGTGCGTGCGCCCAGTCCGCAGTTTCAGCCTGAGAAGTGTCAGGTACTCGAATTCCTCTATGACCTCGTATTCGGTAACCGCCTCCTTCCCCGACGTGGTGACGGCGATTTTCTTCCGGTCCGACTTGCTCCTGCCGAGCGCCGCTTCAATCACGCCGCTGCGCCTGTCGCGGGGAAAGAGCCCCCAGACAATCGCCCAGTATTCTCGCACGATCGTGTGGCGAGAAAACTGCTGGGCGAGCCGCGCATGCGATGAATCGTCTTTTGCCACCACAAGAAGGCCCGAGGTGTCCTTGTCGAGCCGGTGAACGATTCCGGGGCGCGCCGGATCCCCGGCTGACGCCAGCCCCTCCCCGAAGTGGTACAGAAGCGCGTTGACGAGCGTGCCGCTGTAGTTCGCGTAGGCCGGGTGGGTCACCATCCCCGCGGGCTTCTGTACGACAAGCAGGGAGTCGTCTTCGAACCGGATGTCGAGCGGGATGGGTTCTGGCGCGATGTCCGGCGGGCTCGGCGACGGTATGGTCACGTTGACGACGTCGCCGGGGGAGATCTTGTAGCTCGATCTGACCTGCTTTCCGTTCACCAGCACTCGCCCTTCCTTCACGGCGCTTTGCACCTTCGAGCGCGTGGCGTTCTCTACGTGGTGGACAAGAAACAGGTCGACCCGTTCGCGCTCCTTTCCCGGGGGAACGACGATCGAAAACTCTCTGGAGTGCATGCCTCTCAGGGCTGGGGGGACTGTCCGCCGCCCGAGGATTGGGTGGGATCGGGCGAAGGGACGCGTGCTGCGAGCACATCCGACGGGGCGCCGCCTTCGACTGCAAGGGGCGCCGGCTCGGGACGGCGCGACTTCCGGTGCGAGAAGAGCATCAGGATCACTCCCGACGTCACCGAGGCGTCCGCCACGTTGAATACGGGCCACCGGGTAAGGCGGAGGCCCAGAATGTTGACGTTGAAGAAATCGGCGTCGATGAAATCGACCACTTTCCCGTGGAAAAGCTGCCCGTCGTTGAAGAGCACGTCGTAGAAGACCCTGTCGATCAGGTTCCCGATCGCCCCTCCGAGGATCATCGCAAGCGCCACGCGGAAAAAGATGCTTTCGTTCCGCGCGCGGTAGAGATAATAGAGGATTCCCGCGCTCGCCGCTATCGAGAAGATCGAAAAGAAGAGCTTCCCGCCGATGTCGATGCCGAACGCCATCCCGGGGTTCTCAATGTAGGTAAGCCGCAGGAACTCCCCGATGATCTGGCGGCTCGACCCGAGAGGGAGCCCGTTGAAATGGATCCCAAGCGCGGGTATGGAAATCCCCTTCACCATCAGCTTCGTGATCTGATCGGCGACGACGATGAACAGGCTGACGTTCAGAATTCGCAGGGACGGTATTTCGCCGGGTTTTTGCAAGGGGTCCAACGTGCGGCGGGTTACTTCGCCAGTCTCAGTTTGCACTGCAGGCATTGCTGGGCGTGAGGGACGGCCTCGAGCCGTTCCTTTTCGATCAGCTTCCCGCAGACCGAGCATCTGCCGTATTCGCCCTTGTCGATGCGCGAGAGCGCATCCTCGAGATGGTTGAGGAATTTCCCTTCCCGGGAGGCGAAGAGGAACGTCTTTTCACGCTCCATCGCGTCGGTCCCCTGCTCCATGTGCGTCGAATACGTGGAGCTTTCGCTCGCGTACTCCCCCGTCGTGGAATCCATCATCGTATCGCGCAGGGTCTCAAGCTCCTCCAGGATTTCCTTCTTTTTCTCGAGGATGATCTTCCTGAAGTACTCAAGCTCCTGCTTGCTGTAGCTCCCTTTGCGGATCGGCGCTTTCGGAGCTTCGGGCTTCGCCATTTTCGGCCTCATCGGCGGTTTAACGGCCGCCGGGGGCTTGACGGCGCGCGCAGCCTGTTTCCGCGCCTTGCTCTTGGCCCTCAGGATGTCGAGCGTCTTCTCCGCAGCAGAGGTTGATTTTCGTGATTTTGCCATGCCAGGTTATCCTTCCTTCATTGAACAAACGTTTGCTTCCGTACGGTTCCTCCCACGCGCTCTATGCCGATTGTGCAGGGGATGCCGTTGATGTCGACTTCGGTCGTTGCGTGCGACGGCCCATCTTCTATCATCTCGGCGGCAAGCGTCTCGCTCCTGATGTACGAGCCGAGAGATGCGAACGCCTTCTTCAGCCGGTCGCCGCCTCTATAATAGATCCTGATCCTGTCGGTGACCTCGAACCCCGCGTCCTTGCGCATGTTCTGGACGCGGTTGACGAACTCGCGCGCGATACCCTCGTCAATCAGCTCGTCGGTGAGCTCGGTGTCGAGCGCAACCGTGAGACGGTCGTCCGATTCCACGACCCATCCCTTGATGTCCTCGTGGAGTATTTCGACGTCCTCTTTCGTGATCACGGCGTCGCTGCCGTTGAGGGGGATCGTCAGCGACCCGCGCGTTTCCATTTCCCTGATCTCGCCCGGCGAGAGCTTCCGGATCGCTCCGGCCACCGCCTGGACGGCCTTGCCGTACTTCGGGCCGAGGGTCTTGAAGTTCGGCTTCGCCGATTTGTGGACGATCTCCGAATCGTCCCTCACATACTCGATCGCCTTCACGTTCACTTCCTCGAGGATCATGTCCTCAACCCGCGACACCGCTTCGCGGTCCGCGTCGCTCGCGACGGGAAGAATCACCCGCTTCAGCGGCTGGCGGACCTTCAGGTTCGACTTGTTCCGGATCGCGCGCACGAGCGAGACGATCCTCTGGGCCTTGTCGAACCTCGCCTCGAGCGCCGTGTCGATCGCGCTCTCGTCGGCCTCGGGAATCAGGGAGAGGTGCACCGACTGGGCGTCCTCCTTCTTCAGCACCGAGTTGAGATTCCGGTAGAGCTCTTCGGCGATGAAGGGCGCCACGGGCGCCGTCAGTTTCGCGACGACCGTGAGGCATTCGGCGAGCGTCTGGTAGGCCGCGATCTTATCGGGGCCCATCTCGCTCTTCCAGAACCGCCGGCGGTTCCTCCGAACATACCAATTTGAGAGCTGATCGATTGTGAAGTCGGTCACAGACCGGGCAGCCCGGGTGATCTCATAGGCGTCCATATCCGACCGGTAGCTCCGTATGAGCGAATTCAGCGCCGAAAGAATCCAGCGGTCGATCTCAGGACGCGCATTCAGCTCCACCGCCGGGTATGACGGGCCGAACGCATCGATGTTCGCATAGAGCGAAAAGAAGGCGTACGTGTTCAACAGCGTGCCGAAGAATTTCCGCTGGACCTCGCCCATGCCCTCTTCGTCGAAGAGCGTCGGCCTCCAGGGCGGGCTCGTGGCCACGAGATACCAGCGTGCCGTGTCGGCCCCGTATCTGTCCAGGATCGCGAACGGATCGACGGTGTTCCCCCTGGTCTTCGACATCTTTTGCCCTTCCTTGTCGAGCAGAAGGTCGTTGACGAGGATGTTCCGCGACGCAGGAGCGCCGAAGAGGAACGTGCTGATCGAGTGAAGAGAGTAAAACCAGCCCCGGGTCTGATCGATCCCCTCGCAGATGTAATCGGCCGGATGGCGCTTCCGGAACTTCTCCTCGTTCTCGAACGGATAGTGCCACTGGGCGAACTGCATCGCGCCGGAATCGAACCAGACGTCGATCAGCTCCGGCGTGCGCTTCATCGTTCCCCCGCACGAGCAGGGAAACGTGATCTCGTCGACGAACGGCTTGTGCAGATCGAGCGGTTCCCGGACCCCCGTCCCTTCCTTCAGCTCTGCGATGCTTCCGATGCACTTCCTGGAGGAGCACTTCTCGCAGATCCAGATGGGAAGAGGCGTTCCCCAGAAGCGGTCCCGGGAGAGCGACCAGTCCTTGTTCTCCTCGAGCCAGTTCCCGAACCTCCCCTGTCCCACTTCCGGGGGATGCCATGCGATGCCTTTGTTCAGCTCCACCATGCGCGCGGCGTACTTCGTCGTCGCGATGTACCACGAATCGCGCGCGTAGTAAAGCAACGGCGTGTCGCACCGCCAGCAGTGGGGATAGCTGTGGGTGATAGTTTCCTTCCTGTACAGGAGCCCGCGGCTTTTCAGGTTCTGGATGATCAGCGGATCGGCGTCCTTTACGAACATGCCCGCGAACTCTTTGACCTCCGGCCCGAAATCGCCGCTAGGATTCACCGGGTGGATTGTCGGGAGGCCGTACCGCTTCGAGGTCTGGTAATCGTCCTCGCCGTATGCCGGCGCCAAGTGGACGATCCCCGACCCGTCCCCGGTTGTAACGAATTCTGCTTCGACCGCGTAGAACGCCTTCTCCTTGACAGGGTGGTATGAAAAGAGCCGTTCATATTCCTTCCCCGCAAGGGCCGATCCCTTCATGCGCGTGAGCACCGTATATTCTCCCTCGAGGACCCCCAGCCGCGCCTCCGCCAGGATCAGTCGTTTTCCCGCGTTGCGCGCTACGACGTAGTCGATTCCGGGATTGACGGCGAGTGCTACGTTCGAAATGAGAGTCCACGGGGTCGTGGTCCATACCAGGAAATAGAGGTCCTCCTCCCCCTTCACCTTCATCAACACGTAGACGCTCGGATCCTTCACCTCGTCGTACCCGAGCGACACCTCGTGCGACGAGAGCGGCGTCTCGCAGCGGGGACAGTAGGGCTGGATCTTGTAGCCCTTGTAGATCAGGTCGGCGTCGAAGTAGCGGCGCAGGGACCACCAGACCGATTCGATGTACTCGTTGGTGAACGTTATGTACGGATGCTCCATGTCGACCCAGTACCCCATCCTCCGGGTGAGCTCCTCCCACTCCGTCTTGTACTTCCAGACCGACTTCCGGCACTCCTCGTTGAACTTCGCCACGCCGTACCGGACGATGTCGTCCTTGTGCTTGAAACCCAGCGCCTTCTCCACCTCGATCTCTACCGGAAGGCCATGGGTGTCCCACCCGGCCTTCCTGTGGACCTGGTACCCGCACATCGTCTTGTAGCGGCAGATGAGGTCTTTGAGCGTCCTGCTCATGACGTGGTGGATGCCCGGACGGCCGTTCGAGGTAGGGGGGCCTTCATAGAAGGTGAAGCCGGTCTTTCCCTCGCGCGATGAGACGCTCTTCTCGAAGATCGCGTGCTCCTTCCAGAAGGCGAGAATCGCACGCTCGAGCTCCGGATAGCGGATCTTATCTGT
>JACXTT010005813.1_pt1 | contig 17824 bp, 18 predicted proteins | sample 9270951 | NCBI WGS metagenome assembly JACXTT01 (sample SAMN15532306, study PRJNA645909) | rock metagenome | isolation source: weathered quartz diorite | place: Puerto Rico | collected 2017-06-21 | reverse complement strand
CAACTCCCAATGATTCCGTCGGCGGTTCGAATGAGCTGTTGTGGCAGCTGACCGGTGGAACGGAAACGATGAAGGTTACTCGATTGACGAATCGTCCCGAGTTCGCTACACCTTTTGGACCAAGCCGACCTCCCACGGACACAGTTGTCCTTGCAGAAAATCTTCCGGTTTTACCGAACAACCACGGGCCTCAGACCGATCGGCTCATCTATGGTCTTGCGCCCTTCAAAGGCTACGACTCCGGAGATCCAACGAGTCGTGAAATCGGGCTGTTCGATCAGACGTTTGTCGATAAATACATACACAGCCTTCCGAATGGCGGTCGCATCATCGCCGGGCAATTCGATGATCCGTATCAGCTCGATGAGAAGGGTATCTTTGATCTCGTCAACCTAAACGCGAGCGACCTCGGTGGAATCCCGGGCGCACGCGGCCCTGAGGCTCCGTCGAAAGACGTGTTCACGGGTTTTAACGTCTTCTCGATTGCTCTCGAAGTACCGGTCACGGACATCTTTCCGAACGGGATTCCACATAACGGCGCGCTCAGGTCGGATTCGACCGACAGTCTGCTGCGTGTGTGGGCGAGCATCAGCCGGCAGCAGGTGCAGATGGTGGATCCGAGCAACATCATCACAGGCCTCAAGGGAGCCGGCGAATGGGTTCAGGTTGGGCGCGAGGCTCTGCCGCTGTTTAATGCCGGTCTCGTGGTGCGCAACGTCAGACGCTCTATCTACACACCAGCCCCCTGAAAGACGTGACCAACTTCGGCGCGGACCTTCTGTTTCCCGTGCTGGTTCGCGATGCCGACGCTCTGGGAATCTATAAGGCGCTGGGTGTTCCGGATAGCACTGTGACCAAGCTCAAAGGCCCTCGCCTGGACATCGTCAACGCGATCAACCTGGGACGGCCGATCCCGGTTCAGGACGGCTTCTCAGGCGACGTCATCACGATCGATGCTGCCATCGATTCGAAGTTTCCTAACGGCCGGCGTCTCGGTGGTGGAACAGCGCCGAATCGGAATCAGGTCAATGTGAACAGCGTCCTGATTAGCCTGATTGTCGCAGGGGATCCTGCGGCCGGTCTGGCCAAAGGCGTGGAAGTGAACGATAAGAACTATCTCGACCGATTCCCATTCCTTGCGATTGCCCATGAAGGCTTGCTGCAGGGCCACGGCGGCATCAATGTTCCGACCGTTATGGATCCAGCAAGACCGTAATAGTTAGTTCTGAGTCGTGTGTTTTGAGTTGTAAGCGAGCGGTTTTAATCACAACTCAAAACTCACGACTCAAAACTCTGAAATAAGGAATAAATATGAAAATCATTCGCTCTTTACTTATTGGATTTCTCGCCCTGAGCGCCATGCCGCTGGCCGCTCACGACATGTGGATCGAACCGACTTCCTTCCTCCCGGAACCGGGCAGGGTCATCGGCTTGCGGTTACGAATCGGCCAGGACTTTCTTGGAGATCCCCTCCCTCGAGACCCGGATCTCATCGACCAATTTATCGGGGTCGATTCCACCGGCCGGAAGCCGATATACGGTCATGACGGTGCCGATCCTGCCGGTCTCGTGCGCCAGACCGATCCCGGCCTGTTCGTCATCGGTTATCAAAGCCATCCCAAACCGATTGTGGTACCGGCAACGACATTCAATCAGTACCTCAAGGAAGAAGGGCTCGATGCAATCACGGAATTGAGAGCCCGCCGCAACGAGACAAATAGCGAAGCAAAAGAGATATTTGCGCGGTGCGCGAAGAGTTTAGTCCGTTACGGAATGCCGGCCGGATCTCAGGCGGATCGGGTACTGGGCTTTACGCTCGAGCTTGTTGCCGAGAAGAACCCATATAGTCTGCATGCCGGTCAGGATCTTCCAGTGACCCTGGTCTACGAAGGACATCCGCTCTCCAATGCGCAGGTCGTCGCCATGAATCGAGCAAATCCGGCAGCCAAGATCACGGCCCGCACCGACAAGAGTGGACACGTAAGCTTTCGACTTACACAGGATGGTGTGTGGCTGATCAAAGCCGTGCACATGATCCCCGCCCCCGCAGGAAGTAATGCAGCGTGGGCGAGCTTCTGGGCATCGCTTACGTTTGAACTGAAAAGCTCTTCTTCTGGAGTCGCTGCAAGATGAAGTCTGTGGCTCGTCTCACCATGTGCTGTGCGACCGTGCTTGCCTTTTTGGCCGGCTCGGCCTCAGCACACGAGATTGGCACAACCCGGGTGACCGCTGTCTTTCACGAGAACGCCTCGTATGAGATTGAGGTCGTCACTGACGCCGCATCGCTCCTCGAAAAGCTGGAGGCTCTGAGCGGCCAAACACCTGTGCTTGAAAATCAGCCGCCGCGCACTGCGGAAGGGTTGCAAATTCAACTGCAAGGGTATGACCAGTTATTTCGCCGGCGTGTGGCGATCACATTCGATGGAACTGTCGTCCAACCGATAATCGATTACGCCGTTTCTGGAGCGTCGACGGCTACATCATCGCCCGAGGCGACGATCCATTTGCGAGGTTCCATTCCGCAAAACGCCCAACGATTCGAATGGATGTACGCGTGGACATTCGCAACCTATTCCCTGACAGTGAAGCAGGCCGGCACCGATACGCAGATAACAGAATGGCTCGAAGGCGGTCAAAATAGCGCGCCAACTTCATTGGGAGTACCGGACCGACCAATCACCCGAACAGCAATTGCAATTCGCTACCTGACGCTCGGATTCACTCACATCGTTCCGAACGGCTTCGATCACATGCTGTTCGTTTTAGGAATTTTCCTGCTGAGCCGCCGCCTCCGCCAGGTCTTGGCGCAGGTCAGTGCATTCACGATCGCGCACTCCATCACTCTAGCCTTGAGTGTTTATGGAATTGTCTCTGTCTCTCCAGGCGTAGTCGAGCCTCTGATTGCGGTTTCAATCGCATATGTCGCGATTGAGAACATTTATATGTCGGAACTCAGGCCCTGGCGAATCGCTCTTGTGTTCACGTTTGGCCTACTCCATGGAATGGGATTCGCCGGTGCATTGAAAGAGTTGGGGCTGCCACGTTCGGAATTCGTGACGGCTCTTCTTACCTTCAACCTAGGTGTCGAAGCCGGGCAACTGGCTGTGATTGCCACTGCATTTCTGGTCGTGGGCTGGTATTGCGGCAGCCGCAACTGGTACAGGCGTCTAGTCGTTGTGCCTGCTTCTGCGTTGATCGCGTGCATGGCGGTTTACTGGACGATTGAGCGATTATCGTTGTAGCACCCGTTGGTTGTTTTCCTCAGGTTCGTGTGCTACTGTCCGGCGCATTGACTATGGCAGAACTTCAACGGCACTCTGCCCTTGTCCGCATCACGCATTGGATTACGGCCCTCAGTTTCGCCGGCCTGGTTGTCAGCGGAGTCGCCATCCTGCTTGCTCATCCACGTCTGTATTGGGGAGAAACCGGCGGGCTGGACACTCCCTCTCTCATCGATTTGCCTCTTCCTTTCGTTTTCGGCCAATCGGGATGGGGACGGTATCTTCATTTTGTATCAGCCTGGGCATGTGTGTTGACCGGACTCGCTTACGTCATATCGGGTCTCTTCACGGGGCACTTCTCAAAACAAGTTGTGATATATAACCCTGTTCAGCGAGCCACCTATCGCGTCGTTGTCTTCCTGCTCTTTCCACTGATGATCTGGACCGGCTTTGCGATGTCGCCCGCAATTACATCCGTCCTCCCTTCGGTGGTAACTCTGCTGCGCGGTCAACAATCTGCGAGAACGATTCATTTCATCGTTGCGAATTTGCTCCTCGCATTTCTCCTGGTTCACGTCACGATGGTGGCGATTACGGGCTTTGCAGCCCATATGCGCGCGATGATCACGGGGCACACTGCCGGGAAGGAACGGACATGGGCCAACTGATCGGTCGCCGCAAGCTCATCACAACCGGACTGGCTGCCGCCGGCGCCGGCGGGCTGGCCGTTGCTGCCCATCTTGCCAATCGATATGGGCTGATTCCTCCTGATGACAACGGGCTTTACGGTATTGGCGAGACGTTGACCTACGCTTCACAGCGGCTGTTGACGTTTCATCAGCCGCTGGCTCGCGAATTCAACCGAAGCGAGATTTCAAAAATCGCACCCGTAAATGGTAACCCTCCAGAAAGCGACGACTACCAGCGCCTTCTGTCCGGAAGTTTCGCAGACTGGCGCCTAACCGTCGGAGGCCTAGTTGCGCGGCCGGTTTCATTTTCTTTGCCCGAACTGAAGAGCTTCCCGTCGCACACACAAATCACGCACCAAGCCTGCGAAGAAGGCTGGTCCTTCATTGCAGAGTGGACAGGAGTACAGCTTTCTTACATTTTGAGCCTTGCCGGAATTCAGCCGCAGGCGAAATATGTAGCATTTTTTCCTTTCGACCAATCGTGGGAGAGTCTGGACATGGCCGACGCGTGGCATCCCCAAACGTTGCTGGCGTATGCGATGAATGGAGAAGAACTGCCGACGCCGCACGGCGCTCCCATTCGCCTTCGCGTCAGCCGGCAACTTGGCTACAAGAGCGTCAAGTATCTCTCGCGCATTCTCGTGACAGATACGCTGAAGAATATCGGCAGTGGCTTGGGATCCTATGCTCCCGAGATCGGTTACTCCTGGTACGCCGGAATCTAACGCCCTTTAGCCGCGATTAACATCATCTCCCACCGAAGGAGACCAGCTCCGCAACATTGCCTTAGGTCAATTCACCCTCTCCCCCTGGGAGAGGGCCCTAAGATTCAATGGACTTTCGGCCCTTGCCCGTTAAACAATTCAGCGGATGGCGAAGAACAAGAAAACCTCCGTTGGACGCCGCGGCTTCTTGACAGGGGCAGCGGCCCTGGTTGCATCCGCGCAGTCGGCGTCGCTAAATGCGGGTACTCAGAACTCACCGCCGTCAACCCGCCTCGATGACTGGCTCGCTCTAACAAAAGAGCCCGCACTGGAGCCGCAAATACCGATCATCGACCCGCATCACCATTTCTGGAACACACCCGAGCGCGAGCCTCAGCGGTATCTGCTCGACGAACTCGCCGCAGACGTCAAGGGCCACAACGTGCGGCAGACCGTGTTTATCGAATGCGGCTCGATGTATCGCGCGGAGGGCTCCGAAGAATTTCGGGTTGTCGGTGAGACCGAATTTGTTCAGGGTATCGCTGCCGAGAGCGCCAGCGGACGCTATGGTGATCTGCGCGCTGCCGCTGGTATTGTCGGTACAGTTGATCTACGTTTGGGAGATCGCGCGGCGCCAGTGATGGAAGCGCATCTGGCCGCAAGCCGGCAACGATTCCGTGGTATCCGTCACGGTGCTGCCTGGACCGAGCCCGGCGTACTCCCGGCGGGAAGCGCTGCGCCACGGGCATCGAATCGTCCGGCCGTTATCCAACACTTGCTTTTGGATAAAGATTTTCGCCGCGGCTATGCACACTTGCAAACTTACGGGCTAACGTTCGAAGGCTGGGTGTATCACACCCAAATCGCAGAACTGACAGACCTCGCAAAGGCGTTTCCGGATACAACGATCGTGTTCAATCATCTCGGCGGCCCGATCGGTGTGGGACGCTACGAAGGACGGCGCGACGAGATATTCGCAGCTTGGAAGACGGCTATCGCGGAACTCGCACGTTGCCCGAACGTTGTCGCGAAAGTTGGTGGTATTCAGATGATCGTCAACGGGTACGGCTGGCACGAGCGGAAACGGCCGCCCACCTCGGACGAGCTGCTCGCCGCGAATCGCGACTGGTATCTATACACAATTGATCGCTTCGGCCCCTCACGGTGCATGTTCGAAAGCAACTTTCCGGTTGACCGCCTTTCGTGTTCATACACCGTCGTTTGGAATCAATTTAAAAAACTAACAAAAGACTTTTCGGCTTCCGAGCGGGCCTCGATGTTCCATGACACCGCAATGCGCGTCTACCGCCTGCCGCGGCATTAAGGGCGGCAATCTCAAGGAGACATTTTCATGAGAATAACGACTATCAAACCTTGGACGATTTCCGCAATTGCCTTGGCGGCATTTCTGGCAGTGGGATTCATGTCGCTCAGCGCGCCTCAACGTTCGGCTACAGAGGTCGCCATAGGTACCACGGATCTCGGCGGAATCGTCACGAGCTCCAAGGGACCGGAAGCGGGTGTGTGGGTGATTGCAGAAACTACCGACCTGCCCACCAAGTTCGCAAAGGCAGTGGTGACCGATGATCTCGGACGTTATGTAATTCCGGAGCTTCCGAAAGGTACGTACAACGTTTGGGTGCGTGGATATGGCCTCGTTGATTCCCCCAAGGTGAAGGCAACGCCAGGCCAGCACTTGAATTTGACTGCGGTCGTCGCGCCGACGGCCGCAGCGGCAGCCGAATATTATCCAGGTGTTTACTGGTACTCGATGATGACGATTCCCGAAAAGGGCGAGTTTCCAGGAACCGGCACGAGCGGAAACGGTATCGGAACGCTGATGAAGAGCCAGCATTATTGGATTGATACCGTGAAGAACTCCTGCCAATCATGCCACGCGCTCGGTTCGAAAGGTATTCGGACCATTCCCAAAGAATTCGCACCTGCGGACCATTCCGTCCAGGCTGCAATGCAATCTTGGACACGCCGGCTACAAGCGGGGCAGGCCAAGGCGAACATGGGTGGGACTCTAAGCCAACTCGGTATGCCGAAAGCTCTCTCACTGTTTGCGGATTGGACGAACCGTATCGCAACCGGCGAGTTGCCTTTTGCCAAACCCGAGCGGCCGCAAGGCGTAGAACGCAACGTGGTATTCAGCATGTGGGAATGGTCGACTCCAAAGGCTTATCTTCACGATGCTATTTCAACCGACAAGCGGAATCCCCGGGTCAATGCCAATGGTCCCGTCTACGGTTCTCCCGAAGAGAGCACGGATATGGTGCCTGTGTTGAACCCAATAACGAACGAGGCGTCGCAAGTGAAGCATCCCTATCGCGATCCGAAGACGCCCTCATCGTTGGACCTTGCTCGCGGAACATCGGCATATTGGGGCGATGAACCGATTTGGGATGGCCATACCAGTATCCATAACCCGCTGATCGACGACAAAGGACGCGTGTGGTTTACGGCGAGAATTCGTGCGGCCGCGAATCCGGATTACTGCAAAGCAGGGTCGGATCATCCATCGGCGAAGGTGGTTCCCCTCAACACATCGGGCCGCCAACTCTCGATGTACGATCCGAAAACGGTAAAGTTGTCGCTGATCAGCACGTGTTTCGACACGCAGCATCTCTATTTTGCGAAGGACACCAACAACACGCTTTGGACGAGCGCGGGCGGTCCGGCAAGCGGTGTCGTCGGATGGTTGAATACAAAAATGTATGACCAGACAGGCGACGAAGCGAAGTCCCAGGGCTGGACTCCACTGATCCTCGATACGAACGGCAACGGCAAACGCGACGAATACGTGGAAGCCAATCAACAGCTGGATCCAAAGAAAGACAAACGAGTGATGGCCGCATTTTACGGAGTGCAGCCGAGTCCGGTGGACGATTCCATTTGGGGACAGGCGATGGACGTTGGATTCTCGCACATGGATCAACCCGGCTACATCATCCGTCTCGTGCCCGGCCCCAATCCCTCGCAAACAGCCTTAGCCGAGGTATACCTGCCCCCGGATATCGGCTACGGCTCGCGCGGCATAGACCTCGATTCGAATGGTGTTGCCTGGACGGTTTTATCCAGCGGTCATATGGCCAGCTTCGATCGCCGAAAATGCAAGGGACCATTGAACGGACCGGCCGCTGCTACCGGAAAGCACTGTCCCGAAGGATGGACGCTTTATCCGTTCCCGGGGCCGCAGTTCAAGGGCATCACTGATCCCGGCAGTGCCGATCACGCTTACTTCATTTGGGTCGACCGAGATAACACGTTCGGCCTCGGCCCGAATGTACCGATCGCGGAGGCAAACGGAAGCGAAGGGCTTCTGGCGCTCGTGAACGGCAAGTTCGTGACCATCCATATTCCCTACCCGATGGGTTTCTTCAGCAAGAACGTCGATGGACGTATCGATAATCCGAATACGGCCTGGAAGGGCCGGGGGCTGTGGACGACCACGGGCACGCGCACTGTGTTTCACAATGAAGGCGGCAGCGCGTCGCGACCCAAGGTGTACCACATTCAGATGCGCCCGGATCCGCTCGCGCATTGAGGTGGTGCCCCTCTCCCTCTGGGAGAGGTGTATATTTAGATCATGACGTTCGCTCTTGCCATTCTTTTGGCTGTGCTGCAGGAACCGCAGCTGCCTACTCCGCAGCCCCCCGTCTTGGTCGTGACCGGCAATTCCGAAGTCCTAGCAATTCCGGATGAAGCGATTGTCCGGTTGGGCATCGTTCGCCAGTCGCCCGTTGCAGAGACAGCACAGGAACAGGCAAATGCGGTAGCTCGCGAAATTCTCAACGCGATTGCCAAGGTCGGAGTGCCGTCGAAGGATATTCAAACGGCGAGGCTTGTTCTCTCTCCCGTCTACAATTCGCGCGGACCTGACCAACGGATCGTATCGTACAACGCGACAAACACAGTTTCCATTCGTTTGGACAATCTTGGGATTGTAGGAAACGTGATCGATGCCGGACTAAAGGCAGGCGCGAACGAACTGGAGGGTGTTCAGTTCCGATTGCGGAACGAATTGCCTTCGCGGGAACAGGCGCTGAAACAGGCCGTCCAGGAGGCACAAGGCAAAGCGCTCGCCATGGCCGACGCTCTTCGCGTGAATCTTGCACAAGTCTTGGAGGCGGCCGAGGGCGGAGTATCCGTGGTTCCTCGACTGCAATCCTATACAGCCGCCGCTTCCGTGGCCTCCCCGACTCCAACTCCCGTTTCGCCCGGGGAAATTGAGATTCGGGCGACCGTTACTATTCGTTATCGAATCGTGCCGAAACCATGATGTCACGACTATCGTGAGTCGAACGCGAGTTTGGCTGCTCCAGTGGCGACAGCTCGTCCTTTGAGCGCGGCAGTCGTCACAACTAAGTTTTTCTTGGCATCAGCAGTCGCGTGAGCCTTAATGCCTGCGGCAATCTCAGATCGAACGATGTCAGGCATGGATTGATCGAATACAGCAAACAACAGCTTGGTCCCGCCCACATCGATTCCAATTGCAGCGGGTTTCGATTTGTCACCTGAGTTTTTGCCGGCCATTAGCGCGCCTCGCGATCCTCATAATTTTCGACGGCCAAATGGTGGATTTAGACAGCGGAGGGACTTATCGGGCTCGGGCAGCATTAATATAATGCGATGACAACGTCCTCCCAGGCCGTCACCAGCCGTAACCCCCACGTCGTTATCGTTGGAGGAGGATTTGGAGGATTGTATGCGGCCCGCGGCCTCGCCGGTGCACGCGTCAGAGTAACGATCATTGATAAGCACAACTATCACCTTTTCCGGCCGCTACTCTATCAGGTCGCAACGGGTTTGCTTTCGGCTGACGAGATCGCCGCTCCGATTCGTTCCATATTCCGTAAACAGAAGAATGTCGAAGTCCTCATGACTGAAGTCGTTGGAGTCGATCCCGCGAATCAGGTCGTTGAAACGGCTGACGGTCTGGTGGAATATGACTATCTGATTCTCGCAACGGGCATCCACTACAACTACTTCGGTCACGATGACTGGAAGGAACTGGCTCCAGGTCTCGATTCAGTCGATGACGCGGACCGGATTCGGGGAAAGATTCTCACCGCCTTCGAGACTGCGGAGCGCAAAGCAGCAGAACCCAACGCGAGTCCGGACGACGTTCGTGACCTGATGACTTTCGTTCTGGTAGGAGGTGGAACTGCGGGCGTGGAAATGGCAGGCACGATTGCGGAGATGGCGCGCCTGGCATTGAATGGGGATTTTCGCCACATTGATCCCCGCTCAGCACACATTTTGCTGTTCGAAGCGGCACCTCGAATCCTGCCATCCTATCCCGAAAGCCTCTCCGATCGAGCGCAAGAACACTTGCGTCAGATCGGAGTTGATGTTCAAACGAACACGCGAGTTGAGAATATCGATGCTGCTGGAGTTGTGGTTGATGGCCGCCGGATCGGAAGCCGCACCGTGTTATGGACCGCGGGTGTCGTGGCGTCTCCGGCAGGACAGTGGCTCGGCGCAGAAACGGATCGTGCCGGCCGCGTGAAAGTAGGATCCGATCTGAGCGTGCCCGGCAGGCCGAACGTGTTCGTCATCGGCGATACTGCGGCTGTGATCGCTCCCACGCGAAATCTTTTGGGCTTTCGCAAGCGTCCGCAGCCACTCCCTGGCGTCGCACAACCGGCCATTCAAGAGGGCAAGTACGTTGCTCGCCTCATTAGCCGCCGCGTCGCAGGTCAATCAGACCCAGCGCCCTTCTGTTATTGGGATAAAGGAAATCTCGCTATCATCGGCCGGACATTCGGTGTCGCGGATTTGCAGTTCGCTCGCTTTTCGGGCGGGCTGGCCTGGTTCTTGTGGCTAAGTATCCATATTTATTTTCTGATCGGTTTTGCCAATCGTTTACTTGTGATGCTGCAATGGGGCATCTCGTTCTGGACAAAGCGGCGCGGCGTGCGTATTTTTCCGCTCAATCGTGAAAAGAGCGAACGTTGAAGTGATGGTTTAAAGGATCTCAAAGACTTGATAAATCGCTCCACCTGCCATGCGGTGCCCGTACGCCACAGAGACGATGCGATTGAGCCAACCGTACTTTTCGGACGCAGTCTCATAGTAGGGAGTCGCGCGCATATAGTATTCGGAAGCACTGACGTTTTCACCACGTGCGAGACGGTCCATTACTTCCTTAGGTCCATGACGCATTCCAAGGTACGTCATTCCGATTAGGGCTCCGTCATCTGTTTCGAGCAAAAGCCTAACATTCAGTGTGGTTGTACCGTCATTACGCAACGACTGCCAATCGCTGCCGCCGAAAAGTATGTTGCCACGCAGGCGATCACGTTCAAAAAAAGGCGGATCTTGAACCGCTACCGCGCTGAAGACTTTGTAATAACAACCTTTCCCGTTGGCTTCAGCTCAATACGGTAAGCCTGATATACGGTTTTGCCGAGATTTTCGATAGAGTGCAGCGGTTGGCTGTCCGCCTCATACCGAACTTCCAAATGGTTTAATTCTGCCCGCGCCGTCTTCGTCCCATCCGGGGCGAAACGCTGAGAGGGCGGCAGGCTGAAATAAACAACAACTGCTGGCGAGGTGTGGGTATGCCAGGGTTCCTTTTCGCCCGGAGGGATCTTAACGCTCAAAACGCGGACATAGGAATTTTCGAGAACGACGGTCATATTCGGGTCATGAATTTTGACCGGGTCGGTATCCGGTAAAGGCGCCGGTGTTGAGGGTTGACAATCCACGCCTTTGATCTCGACCAGCAGGTTGTGCCGGTCATGATCGCTACTATCGAAACCCTTGCTCGGACCACCTTCCGACCACCGTATGTTGATCGTCTTCCAGGGCTCATTCACCGGTGACGTCTGTTCGAAGAACACGCTGGGCCAGAAATGCGTGTGAGGAACTTCCCTGGTATGTAGCGGAACCGTCGCTTCCAGGATGCGCACGGCATCATTTTCCAATATGACTTTATGATTACCTGGCGCGGCGGCAACTGCGTCCGTCGCATCCGGCTTAATTTGACCACACCCGGCGGCGTTCAAGTCGGCGGGCATGTACAAAGCGAACACTGTGGCCGCCCCAAATAAGCAAAGAACTAGTGTGAAATGCCTACGCGCAAAGTCCATGAGATCTCCTCCCTTTGCAATTAACAACTTACTGCGGTAATGCGAAAGCGAAAAGTGAGCTTCCCGCAGCAACTGCGACGTATTGTTTGCCGTTCACCGAGTAGCTCATCGGACCTGAAATCACGGGCGCACCAACCGTGAACTTCCACAACAACGTCCCGTTGCGGGCATCCAGCGCAAAGAAGTACCCCTCTCGTCCGCCGGTGAACAATAGATCCGAAGCCGTCGTCAGGATGCCGGCATCCGTGACATCACTCATCTTGAATTGCCATTTCATTTCGCCGGTATGCGGATCGACTGCGCGGACGGCCCCAAACCCTTCTTCCTCTTTTCGGTAGTTGAACGGAGCCGTGTTGTTTGCGCCGCCTACGGCCGCTCCCGTTTTCGGGCCATTTCCCGTGCCGCCGCCAAACCTTAAACCTTCGACGTACTCTGCGTCCTGTTTTACATAAACCGATGAGTAGCTCGCCCATGTCGGAATGTAAAACAAGCCGGTTCTTGGACTATAGGAGGGCGAATACCAATTTGTGCCGCCCTGATTGCCGGGATAGATGAGCGTACCCTGCCGCGTCGGAACTTTGCCGGGAACGGGGATCGGTCGCCCGTTCGCATCGAGACCGCTTGCCCAGCTCACTTCAACGAATGGTTTTCCCAATAGAAACTTCCCTGTCGTTCGATCGAGCACATAGAAAAATCCGTTGCGATTGGCCCATAGCATGATCTTGCGGGGGGCGCCCTGCCAAGTCATGTCGGCTAAGACAGGAACCTGCACGGAGTCGTAGTCATACTCGTCGTGCGGCGTAAACTGAAAGTGCCATTTCAGCTTGCCGGTATCCGGATCGAGAGCGACAACGGAATTGCTGTAAAGATTATCGCCGCCGCGATCGTCGCCGTTGTAGTCGGCGCCGGGATTGCCGATTCCCCAATACGTCAGATTCAATTCCGGATCATAAGAGCCGGTGACCCAAACCGAAGCTCCACCGTGCTGCCAAGAATCCTTGTCCCACGTTTCATGTCCCGGCTCACCGGGTCCAGGAATCGTATAGAAGCGCCATGCTTCCTTCCCGGTCTTCACGTCGAAGGCGGCGATGAATCCCCGAATTCCGTACTCACCACCAGCCGTGCCGACGATAACTTTGTCTTTCACGATGAGCGGGGCGAGCGTCATGGCGTAGCCGGCGTCGGGCTTGGCGACAGGGACGTTCCACAACGCATGTCCGCTCTTCGCATCGATAGCAATCAGACGCGCGTCGATAGTCGCCATGAAAAGCGTGTCGCCGGAGATCGCCAGCCCGCGATTCACGCGCCCGCAGCATGGGCGCGCGGCGGGAGACGGAGCGTAGGAGTAAATCCAGAACTGTCGTCCTGTGGCCGCATCAAGAGCCACAACGTCATTCGGAGGCTGGACGGTGTAGAGGACTCCGTCTACGACCAGCGGCGTCGCTTCAAACTTCGTGTTGGATGCTTCGCTGGATCGAGCCTGGAAGATCCACTGCGGCTGCAAGTTCTTGACGTTGGCCGGCGTAATCTGCGTCAGCTGGCTGTGCCGCTGGCTGAGCACGGTCCCGGAATAGCTCAGCCAGTTCTGAGGTTCCTGATTCGCTCTCAGAATCCGATCGAAAGAAACCTGCGCCTGGAACGAGGCGGCTGCGATCACGAGGAAGAGTAAAGCCAATAAAATCCGTTGCGTTATCCGAGTCATGGGTTCACCTCCGCTTTCAGAGAAGCCAGGTAACTGACAAGATCGGCCAATTCCTGAGATGTGAGCTTGTCCCGATAGGATGGCATTGGAGAATCGTTGAGGATTGTGAATTCACGAAGGTCCGTTCTGGAGAGGGATACAAGGTGTTCCTTGGAATCCAGGAGCTGTATCGTGAACGTGTCCTGATTGAGGAGCCGGCCGGTGGTTGTAACTCCACTTCGACTCACTGCACGAACGAACCGGAAATTCGGCAAAACCTCCACATTAGGCTCGACAAGAGAGCGTTGCAATTCGACGGCGCGGCGAATCCTGCCGATGCCACTGAGGTCAGGCCCCACTCTCGAGCCGGTTTGGCCGACACGGTGGCAGGTCGTACATTGTCCGTTACCTTCGAAGATAGATTGCCCGCGGCTGCGATCTCCTGCCGTTACATTGTCGGATCCGGCCGAATCGGCCATCCAATGCAAATAGACGACGACCGCTTTCGCATTTTCCAGCGTGAGATTGTTCGGAGGCATTCCGGTCCCCGGAATACCTGATCGGATAATCCGAACCAGATCACCATCCGATGATGCACGTCGGAAGCGTCCGTGACCCAGATCGACGCCATTGATCGCGTTGCCGTCAGGACCGTGGCAATTCACACAGCCATTGGTGAACTGCTGCCGTCCGATTTCGGCTTCTGCTGTGTACTGTTGCTGAGCAAACAGCGTTGGCGGCAGCAACAACATCGCCAATAAAATAAGTCTTCGAATTGAACGCATACCTATGCCTCTTTGAACTATCTGGAAACAGGCGAAGAAGAACGTGAGCGCGATATTATCCCTGCTGCACCGATTGGTCAAATGAACATCAAAAACGGCGCGAAAAATCATAGACGTAGAGCGAATGACCGACGATGGCCGTCGGCGGAACGTTTTCCAGCCAGGAATGGCGGCCTGGAAATAACTTCTCAACAAGAGCCGGAAGTCTTGCGACGAAATGCGCGCTGACCACGTACAAGGCAGGAGGCGGGATCTCCGCCAATACTTCATTCTCCTGGGCGGTGTCGTATAGCACGCCGTATGCTTCGGGAGAAATGCCGAAACCTTCCAGCAGACGAATCGTCCGTGCGGGTGCGTTTCGATCCAACCACATCTTAAGTTGCTTCATTCCTTGCCCCCAATCGACATTGCTATCGTCGAGCCACAAAGGTCCGCAACGTGTGCCACCGTCCAGTCCAATCTGATGAGAGTCCTTTAGAAGGCAAGCAGCTTCGTTGAAATAGGACATATGGTCCGGATAAATACCTGCGGCTGTTACTACGAGCCAGATACAGAGGAACCCTCCCGCCCCTTTTTGCCACACCGAGCCGGAGACAATCAATTTCGCTAAACCGATGCCGCCAATCATGAACGCCAACGGAAGCACCGGGATAATGTAGCGAATCCCCGTGTTCTCCGCCCAGAGCGAATAGCCTATAAACAACATTGAGGCGGGCAAAAGCAAGAACAGCTTATCCACGGATTCTATGTCTCTATTCCGAAAGAGAACGAACAAACCGATAGCTAACATGATGATATTCGGGACCGGTTCTTTCAGAAGGTATGCGACAGCAAAATAGCTGTAAATGCGCAGCGGGTATAAGCGTCCAGCCAAAAAAGGTTGAAAAGTAGCATCACGGTTCGTGCTCAGTTGTTGAAATCCATGCATGTACAACAACGGATCTCTTGAAAAGAAATACATCGCCTGAACGATGACCGCTGCTATGACAAGAATCAGGAGGAATGCCCCCATCGGAGCCGCAACTTTGGAACGGTATAGCGCGCGTCCTCGCTCTATAGCTGCTTCCGCTGGTTTCATCAAGGCATGGCGCCACTGTGCCGCGGCGAGTAGCAATAGCGCGCAGAGCGGCGGTAGTGAGATCGCAGAAAATTTCGTACCGAGCGCCAGCCCCATCGCTGCACCGGTCAGCAACAAGTGTTTCCTGGTTGGTAACGACACATACAGCCACAGGACGAATAAGAAGAGCATCGTAAAAGCAGCAAGGCCGACGTCGGTAGTGACCAAACCGGAGTGCCCTAAGATTGTTGGGTCCAACGAATTGAGAAACAATGCAGCGAGCGCGGCCGGTTTCCCGAGCATTCTGGAACTCCACGCATAGATCACAATTGCCAGAAGAGCCGCTACCAAAATCATTGGCAGACGTGCCCAAAATGTAACCTTTTCAGGACCATTGCCGGCGATGATGGCATTTCCTATCTCCGCGACGGTTTTCCCGTATCTGTCCCATTCCTTCACACCGTAAGGAATAAGTGGTCCTTCAATTAACTCGATTGCTTCCGGAGTTTTTGGCCAGTGAATGCCGCCAGCCAGCAATGAGAGCGCGCTCAATTCCTTCAGCAAGGGCGGGTGTTCCGGATTGGCGCGAAAAACGCCGGTGTCCAAATAAGAAAGTCCCGCCGCAATATGGACCGGTTCATCCGAAGTGATGCTGTTGATTCGGTTCGTGCCGATGCTCTGAAGAAGAAACGCTAACACCAACGCTGGCGCCAGTATGGAATACGGTTTCAATGTGCCGCTGCACCTAGCACGTTTATTTCGTCAATTCCACTATGGGTGCGGGAGTACGGGAACCTGGAGCGCCTGTCCATTCAGATTTGCTGCCGTCTTGATAAATCTGGATTACCTTCCAACTCAGAGTTCCCACTTCACTGGGGTTCCATCCTGTGAAATAGAATTCTGAAGACTCACCGGTTGGGATCGAACCGATAAGTACGGCACCGACCAGTCTGCCGGCACGATCCTTTTTCTCTTCGATCATCCAGCCCGGTTTCGGCTCAAAAGACGAAACGATCAAGGCATCGGGAAACTGGATTTCGACGCGGACGGTCGGAACAAACTTTTCAGTTGGAACTTTCATCGTGTACTTTTCGCTCTTACCGGCAGTAGATTGTTTTGGCTGGATGGTGACATGACCAAAGGCAATGCCGGCCCCAATTAGCAAAACCGCTGTAACACCGGCGATCTTCTTGAGAAAGTTTGTGAGCATCATCCGCGTCCTCCCAGAGAAACTAGCGATCAAATTGCCGATCCAGGGGATTATACGCCCGCCTACGGACGTCTGGTCCTCCTACGATGATCTGTTACCATTTCCCAATGTCACAGCCAAACACCCACTCGCCGATGCAAGGCAAGTTGATCACTCTGAAAGAAGCGCTCGCGAAGATCCCACGAACTGGTGGCGAACGATCCGCGGAACTTTTCACGCATGGCTCGCTATCGGTAATGGTCTATGTTCCGCGAGGAAAAGATATCCAGACACCCCACTCTCGCGACGAAGGATACGTCGTGGTGCAGGGAAGCGGCCAATTCGTGTTTGGCGACCAGCGCCTCAGATTTGAAGCGGGCGATTTCCTATTCGCACCTGCTGGTGTGGCACACCGTTTCGAGAATTTTGCAGATGATCTGGTCTTATGGGTCGTCTTCTACGGCCCCGAAGGTGGAGAGCGCTTATAAAACCGGTAAGTGAATTCGTACGAGCAGCATTCCCCTGGTAAGTATAGAAGGGGAATGGGCGCTTAGAAGGATTGAATCAATTCTTCCGTTCTCCCATCACCCTCGCCTCCGAAATATTTCCGGAGGGCTTGGCTGAAAACCTCAATTTCGGGGGCGGCTTTCGCGAATAAGGTCATCGAAGACCGGAACTTCAGATCGTCGGGATATCCAAAAATGTCATGGATATTCCGCGCTGAGACCCGATTGACCAATTCCGTGCATTCAATCAATCGCGCGCCGAGGACGGGATGTTTGACGTACGCTTTCGCCTCCCCGATCGACGCAACCTCATAATCCGCCTTCCAGCCGAATGTCATCTTCGTGATATTCTCGCCCGCTGAAAGGGGAAATGACAATGCTGCCGACCGAACGCATTCCGTATTCCGCAATTAAGGACCGGCTGCGGCTCGTCTTACCAGGCGGTGCGCGCCTTGCGGTTTGGTTGATCGTAAACGTCGAGCAGTGGAATCCGCGCGAAGCCATGCCGCGGACGGTGCTTTCGCCTCCCTCAGGCGGCGCCCCGATACCGGACGTCCCCAACTGGGCCTGGCACGAGTATGGAAATCGTGTCGGTTTCTGGCGGATGTTCGACGTCCTGGATCGGTTCGGCGTTCGCGCGTCACTGGCCATCAACGGAAGTGTGATTCAATCGTACGAACCTATTGCACGCGCGGCGTTGGACCAGAAATGGGAGTTTATCGGTCATGGATTCGGCCAAAAGAACATGCAGAAAATTCCCGACGAACGAGCCGATATTTCCAAAACCACGGAGGTGATTCGCGCATTCACGGGGCGACGCCCACGCGGTTGGCTGGGTCCCGGTTTAACCGAGACGTGGGACACTCCCGACATCCTTGTCGAAGAAGGTTAC
>JACXTT010005811.1_pt1 | contig 17826 bp, 19 predicted proteins | sample 9270951 | NCBI WGS metagenome assembly JACXTT01 (sample SAMN15532306, study PRJNA645909) | rock metagenome | isolation source: weathered quartz diorite | place: Puerto Rico | collected 2017-06-21 | reverse complement strand
CTTCCAAGGCGCGCGCCAATGCGAAGCTCTTGCCGCCGGCGCCGAGCGCCCGCTGGATCGAAGCGAAGGCACCGACGCGGGGCTCCCAAGTGGTATGATCGGCGTAGCGACGCTTTACTTGCAGCGATTCCTCGCTCTCCATCCAGCCCCTGAGCGCCCGCTCGACGTCCTCGCGGTCTCCCGGCACGACGCGCTCGGCGGCGAGCGTCGCCGGCCCGGCGAGCCATGCCAGCGCCCCGCGCGCCTCCGGCGCGACGCTCCGCGTGCGTTCCTCGAGCAGAGCCTGACGGAGGTAGCGAGCGGGAATTCCTACGTCGTTGCCGAGGGCGAGCAGCTCCTGCTCGGTGAGTCCCTCGCCGATGTCGTGCTCCCCGGCCTGCAGCTCCGCCGCGCGCTGGATGATGCGCTCGAGCGCCTCGCGGCGGATCAACTCTCCCGGCATGGTTAGGCCTCGGCTTTCGTCTTCCCCGAAATGGCCGGCACGGTCTCGCCGGCTGTCCGCTCGGGCAGCGCGGGCGTAGAGACCTTCTTGGCGACGGAGTCGAAGAAGCCGCGGAACAGATCCAGCGGGATCGGGAAGATCGTCGTCGAGTTGTTCTCGGACGCGATCTCCGTGACCGTCTGGAGGAAGCGAAGCTGAATCGCGGCCGGCTCGGCGCCGATCACGTGCGCCGCCTGCGCGAGCTTCTCGGACGCCTGCAGCTCGCCCTCCGCGTTGATCACCTTGGCCCGGCGCTCGCGCTCGGCCTCCGCCTGCCGGGCCATCGCGCGCTTCATCTCGGTGGGCAGATCCACGTCCTTCACCTCCACCGCCGAGACTTCGATGCCCCAATCCTCCGTGCGCTTGTCGATGATGTTCTTGAGGATGTTGTTGATCTTCTCCCGGTTCATCAGGAGCTCGTCCAGCTCCGTCTCACCGAGCACCGACCGGAGTGTAGTCTGGGCCAGCTGGCTCGTGGCGTAGAGGTAATTCTCGACCCCGATCACGGCCTTCACGGGCTCCTTCACGCGCATGTAGAGGACGGCGTTCACCTTGATGGAAATGTTGTCGCGGGTGATCACGTCCTGGGGCGGGATGTCCAGCGCGACCACGCGCAACGACACCGTCTGCGTCTTGGCGAAGAGCGGTGGCACGTAGATGAGGCCTGGTCCCTTGGCACCCCACGAGCGACCGAGGAAGAAGTACACGGCGCGCTCGTACTCGCGCAGCACCTTGAGACCACCGAACAGATACAGCGCCAGGATGCCGAGGCCAGCCGTCACAAAGACGTCCATAGCGAATCCCTTCAGGCCGCGAAGGCTTCGACGATCACCGCGGCACCCTGCCCGCCGCCGATGCACGCCGACCCCAGGCCGAAGCGCTTCTTGTCGCGGCGGAGCGCGTGGAGGAGGTGGATCGTGATGCGTGTGCCGGTTGCGGCGAGCGGATGACCGATGGCGATCGCGCCGCCGTGCACGTTGGTCTTCTCACGGTCGAGCCCGAGCTCCTTCTCGACGGCGAGGTACTGCGGCGCGAACGCCTCGTTCACTTCGACCAGGTCCATCTGCTCGAGCTTCATGCCGGCCTTCTGGAGCGCCTTGCGGGCGGCGGGCGCGGGCCCGATCCCCATGTACTTGGGCTCGACGCCGGCTACGGCCCACGCGACCAGCCGGCCGAGCGGTTTGAGACCGTGCGCCTTGGCGTAGTCGGCGCCCGCGATCACCGTGGCGGCCGCGCCGTCCACGATCCCCGACGCGTTCCCCGCCGTCACGAGCCCGTCCTTCTTGAAATACGGCTTGAGCGTGAGCAGGACGTCGAGCGTCGTGTTCGGTCGCATGTGTTCGTCGGCGCGGTATTCGACGGTCTCGCCTTTCTTTCCCCGGATCGGGACGGGCACCACCTCGTCCTGGAATACGCACGCGTCCCATGCCTGTTTCGCGCGCCGCTGCGAATCGAGCGCCACCTCGTCTACTTCCTTCCGGTTCAGTTTGTACTTCTCGGCGAGTCCCTCAGCGGTCTCGGCCATGGAGAGTCCACACTGGGGATCCTTGAGCGCCTCCCACAGCAAGTCCTCGAGCGGAGCGGGGCCGAGCCGGAGGCCCCAGCGGGCGCCGCGCACCACGTGCGGCGCCTGACTCATCGACTCCGTGCCGCCGGCGAGCACCGCCTGCGCCTCGCCCAGCATGATCAGCTGCGCCCCCTGCGTGATCGCCTCGAACCCCGACCCGCAAAGCCGGTTGACCGTGACTGCCGGGACTTCGATCGGGAGACCCGATTTGAGCCCCACGTGCCGGGCGCAATAGATCGCGTCCGCGGAGGTCTGCAGCGCGTTGCCGAACACCGAGTGACCGATCTCGCTCGCCGGGACGCACGAGCGCTCGAGCGCCTGCTTCCCGGCCACCGCGCCCAGCTCTATGGCTGACCAGTCCTTGAGCGTGCCGCCGAACGTGCCGAAGCCCGTGCGGACGCCGGACAGAAAGACGACGTCTGTATTGGAACCCTGAGTTTTCATTGGGGAAAGCTCCACGTGAGACAGAGGGGAATATCGGCGGGATGGAGGGAGGGCGGTAGGGCGGCGGCGACGCCGGGCTGCCGTAGATTCATGCGGATGAAGGCGTTCGAGACACACGACGCGACGGACATCGCCCGGATCGGAGTGCTGTTCGGGCCGCCGTGCATGGTCATCCTCTCGGCCGCCTGGTTCTTCCTGCTTGCCAAGGGCTTCATTTCGCCCCGGACGTTCGTCTTCCTGATGCTTGCGAACATCCCGATCACCGTGGGGGGCGTGATCGCCGTCTTCCTTGCAGTACGGACGACAGCCGTGGGGGTCGCGCACATGGCTACCGCGGCGGGGAACATCCCGCCGCCGCCCAGCTACCCCAACCAGGACCTGCTCATCGCCCAGGGCAAGTACCGCGAAGCGGCGGACTACTTTCGGGACCACATTCGAATCGCGCCGGAGGACATGGACGCGCGGCTCCGCCTGGCGGACCTGCTCGAGCGCCATCTGGGAGACCTCGCCGGAGCAGAGCAACAGTTTCTCGCGGTGCGCCGGTTGGGCAACGAGCCCCGTCTCGAGGTTGCGGTGACCAACGGCTTGATCGACGTGTACCGGAAGCAGGGCCGACGCGAGCTGCTCAAGTCGGAGTTGACGCGTCTAGTCAAGCGGCAGCGCGGCACCCCGCTCGGTGACGGTGCCGCGCGCGAGTTGCGAGGACTCGAGGCTGCCGAAGGCAGCGGGTGACCGCTAGTACCCCGCCGCCATTCCGTCCTTTCTCGGGTCTGAGCCTGCAGCCCAGCCGTGCGCGAGTCGGATGATGGCCTGCGCGCCGCCAAATGCCACCGTGCGCTCGTCCACGATCACGTGTCCTAGGGCAGCGAGGGCTCGCCGCACGTCGTCGTCAATCGGTGCCTCGAGGGCCACGCGCCGGCCGTTCAGGTGGCGGAAACGGGGCGCGTCCATGGCATCCTGCAGATCCATTCCGAAGACCAGAAGATTGAGCAGCACCTGCACGTGACCCTGCGGCTGCATCGAGCCGCCCATGACCCCGAAGCTCATCCACGGCTGCTCGACGCCCTGCGCGTCGGGCTGCGTGACGAACGCCGGGATGACGGTGTGGAAGGGACGCTTGCCTGGTGCGACGGTGTTCGGGAGCCCGTCATCGAGTGTGAAACCCGCGCCGCGGTCTTGCAGGGCGAACCCGCTTCCAGGCACGACGACGCCCGAGCCGAATGCATCGAACAGGGAATTGATGAATGAGACCATGTTGCCCGCGCTGTCCGCGACAGTCAGGTAGATGGTCTCGCTGGCCGTCAGCGCCGCTCCTGGATCGGGCCGATCCGCGGCGCGATGGGAATCGATCTGGGCGCGCCGCGCCGCGATGAATCGGTCGTCGAGCAACGCGGAGGCAGGGGTGTGCATCGTCGCCGGCTCGCCGACGTAGCGAGCGAGGTCGGCGAACGCGAGCTTCTTCGACTCGATCAAGAGATGGAGATACGCCGCGGAGTTATGCCCCATGGTGCGGAGTTCGTAGGGTTCGAGCATCCGCAGCATCTCGAGCGCCGCGACGCCCTGGCCGTTGGGTGGCAGCTCCCATACCCGGTACCCCTTGAACGGAATCGAAATCGGCTCGACCCACTCGGGGCGATGGCGGCGCAGGTCGTCGAGGGTGAGATATCCGCCGAGCTGCTGAACGCGGGTCACGATGCGTTGCCCCAGCTCGCCTCCGTACAGAGCAGCGGGACCCTGCGCCGCGATCAGGCGGAAGCTCTGGGCCAGATCGTGGTTCGTGAACCATTCGCCCGCCTGCGGAGCACGAGAGCCGTCGACCAGGAACGTGGATCGAGCCCCTTCGTCCCGCGCGAGCCGCGCGGCCTCGCTAGCCCAATCCTGCGCGATGATGGGCGTGACCGGGAACCCATCGTCGGCGTACCCGATGGCGGGAGCAAGAGCTTGCGCCAGCGTGATCGTGCCGAACCGATGAAGCAGGGCGTCCCAACCGGAGAGTGCCCCGGGAACGGTCACGTCCTCGACGCTCTCGCCGGGCATCGTCTTGTGCCCGTGCGCCAGCAGCGCCTCACGCGTCATCAGGCTGCCGGCTCGGCCGCTCGCGTTCAGGCCGTACAGCTTGTGATCCTTTGCCGACCACACGATGGCGAACATGTCGCCGCCGATGCCGGTCATCATCGGCTCGGTGACGTTGAGCACCGCGGCGGCGGTGACCGCCGCGTCGATTGCGTTGCCGCCGCGCTCGAGCACCGCCAGGCCGGCGGCCGTGGCGAGCGGCTGGCTGGTGGCAATCATGCCACGGGGCGCGTAAACCGTGGAGCGGTGGGCCATAGTGGTGGGGCGGGGTGATTGGGCGGACGAGAGGGCGCTCACACAGGCGAGTGCGGCGGCTAGCGGAAGAGCGCGCTGGACCATGCGGGGAATATGGCTCCACGCTGCCTGCTTCGCAGTCACGCCGCCCGCCCCCTCTTCCAGGCGAAATACGCCCGCCACGCGAAGTACGCGGGCAACCCGGTAGCCACGATGCCTAGCCCGATCAATGCCTGCACCGGGCGCGCAATGACCGTATTGACCACGACCGCCGCAGCCGCCGCGATGAACAGTGCCGGCGTGAAGGGATACCCCGGCACGCGGTAGGGGCGCGGTAACTCTGGCCGCCTTCGCCGCAGCACGAACAAGCTCGCCGCCGCGAGCGCCGCGAAGATCCAGCTCGCGAACACCACATATGTAAACAGCTGCTCGAACGTCCCGCTCAGCGCGAGCACCGCCGCCCAGACCGCGCTCGTCGCGACGGCAAGCGCTGGGGTGCCGAAGCGCGGATGCACGTCCGCGAGCGATTTGAAGAACACTTCATCCCTCGCCATCGCGAAGTACATCCGCGGTCCGGTGAGCGCGAGCCCGTTCGCCGCACTGAAGATCGAGATCAGGATGACGAGGGTGACGAGCTTCGCCGCCCCGGCGCCGAACAGCGCGTGGACGACGTCCGCGGCGATGCGGTCGGACGCTCCGACGCCCGACGCCCCGACCGCCGCGATGTAGCCGCCGTTGGCCGTCAGATAGATCACGACCAGCGCCGCCGTCCCGAGCCCGATCCCGCGCGCGAAGGTCCGCTGAGGATCCGCCGCTTCACCCGCGGAATTGGTCACGTTCTGCCAGCCTTCGTAGGCCCAGAGCACGCCCAGAAGGCCGACCCCCGCCGCGGAGAGCACCGGGACCGTGAGTGGGGTGCTGAACGCGCGCGTGTCGGGACGGTGAAAGCCGTCGCCGAGCGCGAATCCGGCGACCGCGAGGGCGAAAATCGCTCCGACCTTGAGTCCCGTGCTCCAGTTCTGGACCGTCGCCGCCTGCCGTACGCCGCGGATGTTCACGGCGGTGACGGCCGCGATCATCGCGACCGACGCAAGCTTGTGGGTGGTCGCCGTGAGGGGCAACAGCTCGCCGAAATAGTTCGCGAATGCCACGGCGAGCGTCGCCGTCGAGCCGGTGTTGATCGCGAGGAACAGCGTCCAACCGAGGAGGAACGCAGGCAGCCGCCCGAAAGCCTCGCGAACGTACACGTAGCTCCCTCCCGCGTCGGGGAGCATGGCGCCGAGCTCACCGAAGGTGAGCGCGCCGAGCAGCGCGAGCACGCTCCCGATGATCCACACGACGAGCGCTACACCGAGGTCCCCGCCCGACTGACGCAGCACCGCGCCCGGCACGGTGAAAATGCCCGAGCCGATGGTGGTGCCGACGACGATGAGGACGAGATCGCGGAGGCTGAGGACGCGGGCCAGGTCTCGACTCAAAAGAGCCGCCCGAAATTTGTCGGAAGGCCCAGAAACCACTGGGCAGGCTTGCCTCTCCTGGTCCGCGCAACGCGGCCCGCGTCCACGACGACCCACTCGACGGGCCGCAGCGTCACGGCGCCCGGCACGCCCGCGAGTCGCGGGCCCCCGCCGCCTGAAGTGAACTGGAACACCTCGACCGCAACGCCCGCGCGGCCGAGCGCGTGCGAGCCACTGACCGACAGGAACCACTGAGGCTCGCCGGCGCCGATCCCCTGCGGCCCCGCGTTCACGTCCACATGAAAGGCCTGCGGTAGGTCGGCGCTCAGGACCCCCGTCAGGGCGCCGAGCGCCCGTCCCGCGCCGAGCCCGCGGGCGGCGCTGCCTGTCGGAGCCGTCACCGAGGTGACGGCGGCCGCGGCGGCGCGGGGCGAGAGGGCGGTGCGCAGCTTCACAGCGATGCCCAAATCGCGAATGCCGTCGCCGGCGGCCGTGCGCGCGTACACGGGTCCGAAGATTGCCCCCTGCGCGTGGTGCGAGATGCCGAACTTGAGGTTCCCGTCCCAGCTCGTCTCCTCGCGCAGCGACGCGACGCCGCGCGCCGCGCGTCCCTGCTCGAGCTCGGCGTACGCCGGCGCCACCGCATACGCATGCGTGGCGAACGTCGGACGCTCCGGGTTCGCTTCGCGGGGAGATTGGGCGACCGCAGTGGGAGTTTCGGCCCCAGCGAGCGCGGCGGCCGCGCCCAGTGAGCGAAGCAGCGCACGCGGCACGTCAGAGCTCGCGGGCAATCGCTTTCGCCACCTGGCTGGTGGTCCCCTTCCCGCCGATGTCGGGCGTGCGCACACCCGCGGCAAGCACCTGCTTCACCGCGCCCTCGAGGTCGCGAGCCGCCTCAGGATGTCCGAGCTGTTCGAACATCAGGGCTCCGGTGAGCACCGCCGCCATGGGGTTCGCGACCCCCTTGCCCGCGAGCGGCGGAGCGGAGCCGTGCACCGGCTCGTACAGGCCGGCCCGACCCGGGTGCAGGTTGGCGCTGGCGGCGAGCCCGAGGCCGCCGACCAGACCGGCACCGAGGTCCGACAGGATATCGCCATAGAGGTTGTTGGTGACGATGACCTGGAACCGCTCGGGCTCGCGTACCATCTCCATCGCGAGCGCGTCGACGTACCGGTGTTCCGCTTCGATCCCCGCGAACTCGGCGGCGACGCGCTCGAAGGTCTCCTGCCAGATCCGGTGCGCCGGCACCGCGTTCGCCTTGTCGCTCATGGTCACCCGCGTCCTGTCGTGCGACTTTGCCCACTGAAAGGCGGCGCGGATGATGCGGTCGACGCCTTTGGTCGTGTTCACCTCTTCCGCGATGTACTCGTCACCGGCGATCCGGCCTCGGCCGAGATAGACACCTTCGGTGTTCTCGCGGAAGATGACGAAGTCGATGTGTGGGGCGGGCCGCGCGCCCGCCCGATCGACCCGGAGCGGAGATAGGTCGGGATGCAGCAGCCTCACCGGTCGAAAGTTGATGTAGAGATCGAGCCGGAATCGCAGGCCCAGCAAGATGTCACGCGCGTGCTCGTTCCCCGGGACTCTGGGGTCGCCGATCGCGCCCAAGAAGATCGCATCGACGTCGTCGCGGAGATGTTCGAAAGCGGGTGGGGGGAGCGTCTCTTTGGTGCTGAGATAATGATCGGCCCCGTACGGGAGCCGCTCGATGTCGAGCGTGAAGCCGTGCTTCGCCGCCGCCCGCTCGAGTATCGGGATCGCCGCCTCGATGACCTCGGGTCCGATCCCATCGCCGGCGATGACGGCGATCTTGTGGTCGTGCTTCACTCGAAGCCGGTCGCTCGCCCGCAGCTCACGCAGTAGCGCCAACCCACGTCCACCTCGCCGCCGCAGGCGGGGCAGCGCAGCTCGCCGGAGGGCGGTTGCCCGCATTGGGGACAAAAATTGACCTTGCGGCTCCCGGGCAATGTCTCGCCGCAGTAGGGGCACTGGCGTGGGGTCTCAGTTTGCTCGGCGAGCTCGAACGCCGCCCCCGCAAGCGGCGGCTTTTCGTCGTGTTCCCGGTCCTCCTGGTCTTCCTCATCGCGCTCGTCCGATGCGTCCGACGCCGAAAGGGGCGGCGGAGGCGGCGGTGCGAACGCCCGCTCGCCGCGCAGAAACCGCTCGGCGGCGAGCCGGTTGAGACTCAGCATCGCGTCCGGGAACTGGCGGAACAACGCGGTGTCCGGATTCGACTCGCTCGTCTCCCTCTGGAGTGCGTCGCGGACTTCGGCGGGCTCGAGCGCGGCATAGCCCCGCTCGCCGGCGAGCAAGCGGAGCACGGCCATCTCGTAATCCTGATGCGTCGCGACTTTCAGGATCGAGCGGTTCGATCGATACGGGACCAGCCGCTCGTAGACCTCGGACGCGGGGAACGGCACGGCGAGCCGGCCTGGAGCATCATCGGCCAGCACGCTCACCAAACGCTCGAACAGCCGATCCAAGTCGTCTGGCATTACCCCTTCCCGGTTCCCGTTCCCCGGCCTCTTGCGGTTCCCCGGCCGTTCACCGGACGATCACGACTCCCGACATGAATGGATGTGGCGTGCAGTGATAGGGATACGTGCCCGCCTTGTCGAACCGGTGGATGTACGAAGCGTTGGGCGGAATGAGCGGCGAGCCGGGCTCGACATCGAAGCTCACCGTGTGCTCCACCGGGTCGCCGTTCACCCAGCGCACCGACTGCCCGGCGGCGATCCTCACGGTATCGGTCGCGAACTTGAGGCTCGAGATTCGGATCTCCGCCGCGACCGGCGTTCCCGCCGGTGCCCCGAGGGTGACCGGTTTGGGCCGACCATGGAACCAGGGGCTGAAACGTTTGAGGTGGAGTGGGATGGTGAACTCGAAACCGTAGAGAACGTTCTTTGGGGATGAGATCCCCTCCGAATTGCCCTGTATCGTCGCGCTGGTAGCGTTGCTAGCCTGAAGCGAAAACGTGTGCGGAGATCCCGGAATCAAGAAGTTGATTGCGGCGCTCCACGCGCTGCGAACCGTAGGACTGACGAACGAACCCACGTCGGCGCTGACGCCGATGTACGGGTTGAGCCGCGCGTTGACACCGCCTGCGAATGCGGCAGCAGCATCTCCAGACTTCCCCAAGCGGCGCGACACGGCGCGCGCCGCGCCGTGCAGCGTGAGCGCGCCTTTCGTCCAATCCACACCAAGTTCCCCATCCGCGCTCTTCGCCAGAAGGTTGTACGCCGGTGTGACCGCGACGCCGAAGCCCGGTTGCCCCTCGGCGCCGTGCAAGCGCCAGCGTCCATACACCTCGGTCTCGTTGCTCGACAGAGACCCATTGCCCGTGCCAACGATCAAGGACCGCGTCGCGAAATGGGCGCCGAGCGCCACTTGATGACCAAAACCGGCCGCGAAGGTGAAGTTCGGAAAGTTGACCACTGCGTGTGAGGGTGCCGGGCTCACATAGAACCGGTGCACAAAATTGAACTGGACTACGCCACCGTCGGGGACCCATGTGCCCCCGAGGTTCGGCGGACGGTACAAGAGCGATTGTGCGCCCAGCGGCGCGGCCACTGCGAACAGGAGTACGGACACCGAAACATCTTTCATCAAGGACCCTCCTCGGTTATCGCCACTCGCGCACCCACTTGTCGTATAGGACAGGGACCACGCCGCCCTGTTGCAGCACCTCGATGCCCGATGGGTCACGATACGCTTTCCTGTAGAACACGTGCGTCACACCGGAGTTGATGATCAGCTTAGCGCACATCACGCAGGGCGACGCGCTGATGAAGACGACCTTGTCGCGTGCGTTCCCCGGCGCCTTGACGAGCGCGTTCATCTCCGAATGAATGCATCCGCAGCTACCAGGAACGGCCGAATCACACCGGTTCGGCAGGCCCCGTGCGTTGCCGTTGTATCCGATCGCCAGGACGTTCTCGAGCGTCTGGTCGGTCACGACCGTACCCACTTGGAGACGCGCACAGGTCGAGCGCTTCGCGAGCTCTTCGGCCATTCGCATGTACACTTCGTACAGGGGGATCCGCTCGACCGGCGGCGGCGCCGCGCCATCGGCGAGGAGGTTCAGGAAGTGCGTATTGGCCGGCACGCAGTCCTTAGCGAGGCTCATGGATCTCCCGGTCGGGATCGTAGTCGGGATAGCGACCGCGCGCGCGCTGACCATCGAGCCAGGTGTCGAACTCCGACGGCACCAGCCCGTTGGATCGCTCCTGGCGCTCCGCGGCCCGGATTGCGAGATCGTTGGCGTACTCGTTCTTGGCGTGGCCCGCGTGCCCCTCGATCCAGCGCCACGTGACCCGGTGCGCGGCGGCCGCCTGCACGAGCTTCTGCCAGAGCTCCACGTTCTCGAGCGCTCCGCCCTTCCGTTTCCATCCTCGCGCCTCCCAGCCCGCCACCCATTCCGCCATGCCTTTGATCAAGTACTGCGAGTCCGAGATGTAATCGACCAGAGCGTGCTGCCACTGCCGGCGGATCCACTCGAGCGCGGCGATTGCGCCCGCGAGGGCCATCTTGTTGTTGGTCGTTTGGGGAGAGTACTCGTAGAAGTCCCACCGCGCCACGCTGTCTCCCGCGGGCGCCTCGATCAGCGCGGCATTACCGCCGGGACTCGGCTTGGAGCTGTCGTTTCCGAGACAGCTCTCGTCGGCGTGGACCAGGACATGGGTGGTGGGCGGAGGCGCACCGCGCATGTCAGGGCTGGATGACCACCGGGATGTCGGTGTGGCGGAGGATCTCCTCGGCGTGCGAAACCACCACCGCGCTGGGCCGCCCCTCGCGGTGACTCATGTGCGCGCCCGCAAACAGGGCGTCGCACCGCGTGCGCTTGACGACATTGGCGACCACCACCCCGGGCTTCCCCGGCTCGACGTGCGTGACGAACGGGACCCGCTGCATGGAGAGCGTCGCCTCCGCGACGCCCACCACCTTCAAGCCGGCCTCCCGGTCGTCGTTCGCATGCACGATGTGGACCGTGCTCTCGGCAACGCTCGCGAACTGCATCGCGAGCTCCAGCGCGCGGCGACTCGTGTCGCGCCCGTCGAAGGCGATCGCGATCGACCGCATCGGCGAGGGCAGCCCGCCACACACGATCACGCAGCGCTCAGCGATCTTGATCAGCGACGCGACGGTCGGACCGAGCGCGTCGCCTTTGGTCGTGACGCCGCGGCGACCCACGAGCACGGCGTCTGCGGTCTTGGCGAGCTCGGCGAGCTCCACGTCGGCCTGCCCGGTGAGCGCGGTGATCTCGACCGCGAGGCCGGCTGCGATCACTCGCTCGCGCGCCCGGTCGAGCATCGCCGGCCCGTCCGTTTCGGGTCCGCCTTGCTCCTTCACATAGGCTACGATGACCGTGCTGCCGAACCGCTTGCCCAGGGACACCGCCTGCTCGAACGCCGAGTCGGCTCTCGGGCTGCCGTCGAGTCCCACGAGCAGGCGCGTGAACATCGCTAGGGCAGGACGGCGAAGGATTCGAGGTCGCGGAGCGGAAATGCCAGCAGCTCTCCGGTCATCGGCAGCCTCCCCTGGAGCGCCTCGTCGCGCTCGAGCGTATCGAGCCGCTCGGCGACCACCACGTATTCGGTGCCACGCCGTCGCAGCGCCACGCGCCGGCGGTCCCGTACGGCGCGCTCCAACGCATCGAGGGCGTCCGGCGTGAGGCTCGTGAACTCGAGAATCGCGCTCATCGTGTCCTTACCGCACCTGGATGCGACCGGAGGGCCCCGCCACCACGCGCCCGATCGTTGCGGCCACCGGTGTGGCCTCGCGCTCGAGCGCCGCCACGAGCGCCTCGGCCTGCTGGGGCGCCACGGTGATGAGCAGGCCCCCCGACGTCTGCGCGTCCGACAGCAGCACGCGGAGAGCTTGGTCGACGCCGCTCGCGAACGTGACGGTCGTCGCCGCACTCGCGATGTTGCGCGTCGTGCCCCCGGGGACGGCCCCCCGCTCGGCGAGTTCACGAGCCCGCGCGAGGAGCGGCACCGCGGACGAGTCGACCTCGGCCGCGACCCGACTCGCCTCCAGCAAGGTACCGAGGTGGCCGAGGAGACCGAATCCGGTGACGTCCGTGGCAGCGTGCACCGCGTCGCCCAGCCCGAGCATCGCGCGCGCGGCGCCGGCGTTCAGCGTCGTCATCGTCGCCACCGCCTCGGCGAGGTCCGCTTCGCTTACGAGATCGCGCTTGAGTGCCGTGGTCAAGACGCCGGTGCCGAGCGGTTTCGTGAGCACCAGGACGTCGCCTGCTTTGGCGCCAGCATTGGTCACGATCCGGTCGGGTCGCGCTTCGCCCACGGCGGCCATGCCGTACTTCGGCTCGGGGTCGTCCACCGAGTGTCCGCCGAGGATGAAGGCGCCGGCCGCGCGCGTGACATCCGCGCCGCCCCGGATCACCTCACCCAACAGCTCGAACGGGAGTCCCTCTCGTGGCCACCCCACGAGGTTCAGCGCGAAGAGCGGCGTCGCGCCCATGGCGTAGAGATCCGAGAATGCGTTGGTCGCGGCGATGCGCCCGAAGTCGTATGGATCGTCCACGATCGGCGTGAAGAAGTCCACCGTCGCGACGATCGCGCGATCGGGCGCCACCTGAAACACGGCGGCGTCGTCGCGGCTCGCGGCGTCGACGAGGATCCGGGGATCCGTCGCGATCGGCACGTGGCGCAAGACCTGCGCCAACTCGGCTGAGCCGAGTTTGCAGGCTCAGCCCGCGCCGTGCGAGTAGCGCGTCAGCCGGATGGCGGCCATGGGTTCGACGGACATAGCGGTCTACCGAAGATACCCTAACGGAGTATCCAGGCGAGGATCGCCCCGGAAACGACGTACCGCGCGAGGTCCACGAGCGCCGCGACGACTCCCGATCGGTCGAGCGCACTCAGCCACCTGGGGCCGATCGCCAGGACACCGACCAGCAGAAACGGCAGCCACCAGCCGCCGCTCCCGAGCGACCCGAACCACAATCCGCCGAGCAACGTGAGCAGCAGTGCCTCGATCACCCGCCACCAGACGAGCGTCTTCGGCACCATCGCCCCCATTCCGGCCTGGCCGGGCGGCGTCATCATCGCTGCGACGAGCCGCAGCGCGACGACTGTCGTGACGATCATCCACGCGGCTACGGCGAGCCACGCCACGACGAGCTGCCCCAAAGTCACCGCCTGCTCCGCGCCTCCGGAGGTACGTATCCCGGCCCGCGCAGTCCGCGGCCGGGCCGCGCCGCGGTGAGCCGGCCGTGGTCCAGCACCTTCTTGCCGTTCACGAACACGTACGCAAATCCGACCGACGGTTGATGCGGCTGCTCGAACGTCGCCTTATCCGCAACCGTCGCGGCGTCGAACACGGTGATGTCGGCGGCCATCCCGGCCTTGAGCGTGCCGCGGTCGTACAGGCCCACGCGCTGCGCGGCGAGCGCCGTCATCTTGCGGACCGCGAATTCGAGGGGGAAGAGCTTCAAGTCGCGCGAGTAATGGCCCAGGACGCGGGCGAACGTGCCGTAAGCGCGCGGATGCGCCGACTGGGTGCCGAACGGGCCATCGGGTGCCACGCCGCCGAAGTCGGTGTTCACCGCGACCCACCACGTCTTCATCGCCGCCTGGACGTCGGGCTCGTCCATCACCGCGTACACCGCGTCGGTGCGATGCCCGCCTTCCGCGAGGACGACGTCGAAAATCGTCTCGATCGGATCGCGATGCCGGGCCGCGGCGATCTCCGCGATCGTCTTTCCCTGAATGGGCCTGAGCGAATCCTGGAATACGCCGGTGATCAGGATGCCCGCGCCCCCACCGGCCTCGTTGTAGAAGCCCTCCGTGCCGTCCGTCGGGTGCAGCATCTCAGCATAGAGGCGAGCGCGGGTCCGCGGATCGCGCAGCCGGACGAGCAGCGAATCCCACCCCCCGCTCTCGGCCCAGGTGGGAATACAGGCATCGAGCGACGTCGCGGCCCTTGTGTACGGATACTGATCCGCGGTGATGTCGAGCCCCGACGCCCGCGCCGAGTCGATCTTCGCGAGCACGGCAGGCATCCGCCCCCAGCTGCGTCGCCCCGCCACCTTCAGGTGCGACACCTCGGCGGGGATGTTTGCCTCGCGCGCGATACGGAACACTTCGTTCAGCGCGTCGTCGATCCGCGTGCCCTCGTTCCGCATGTGCGACGCGTACACGCCGCCATGCCGGCTCGCCGCCTTGGCGAGCGCGATGAGCTCCTCGGTCTTGGAGTAGCTGGCCGGCGCGTACTCGAGCGCGGTCCAGAGGCCGAGGCCGCCCTGCTCCATCAGGGTGTCGACGATTGCCGTCATCTGCGCCAGCTCGGCGGGCGTCGGCGCGCGGTCGTCCTTGCCGACGACGGCGAGCCGCACCTGCGTCGCCCCCACGAACGTCGCGATGTTGAGCGCGGAGCCCTGCTTCTCCAGTTGGGCGAAATACCCGTCGAGATCGCGCCAGTCTTCGCGGTAGTGCCACTTCTTCATCGCGTCCGAGTCGTCGAGCACCAGGCGGTCCGTGAGCGGCGCGACCGAGCCCCCTTCGCCGGTCACCTCCGTGGTGACCCCCTGCGTGATCTTGCTGAGCACGCGGTTGTCGATCAGGGCGTTGATCTCCGACTGGCCCATCATGTCGATGAATCCCGGCGCGACGATGAGCCCGTGGACATCGACCGTCTCGCGCGCCGCGGCGTTGCCCAGGAATCCGACGGCGGCGATGCGGTCGCCCCGCAGCGCCACATCTCCACGATATCGCGGATTGCCGCTCCCATCGACGATCCAGCCGCCCTTGAGGACCAGGTCGTAGGGACCTTTCTCGCGTACCGTTCCCCCGCAAGCCCCGAGCAGCGCCAGGGCGGCGAGCGCCAGCGTCACTTTGCCCATGTTCTCCTCAGCGAATCGGGATAGAGGATCCGTCCTCGGAACATCACCCAGGCGATGCGACGCGTGGCCGCGATGTCCTTCGCGGGATTCGCGTCGAGCACGACGAGATCGGCGACTTTGCCTTCTGCGACGCGGCCGAGCGAGTCCGCGCGCAGCAGCTCGGCGCCCTTGCGCGTGGCGGCGGTCACCGCTTCGACCGGGGTCAGGCCCGCCCCGACGAGCAGGCTCATCTCCTCGTGTAGCGAGAGGCCCGGCACGAGCAGCTGGTTCGCCGCGTCCGAGCCCGTGGCGATGAGCCCGCCGGCCCGCTTGTACTCACGGACGAACTGGTTCTGGCGGGGGCGCGACCTGCGAAACGCCTGGAAATCGGCGCTGCGCCAGCCCGTCCGGCGCAGCAGGCCCGCCACGTCGCGCACGCTCGTCGCCCCTGCCGGAACGTCTTCCATGCCCGGCCGGAGCAGAAGGGTGGGATTATCGAGGCGCGACAGCATCTCGTGGACCACGAGTGTTGGAACGATCGCGACTCGGGTCGCGGCGAGCGAACGGGCGGTACGGGCCACGGAAGCCGAATCGAGCGTGGCCCAGCCGATCTCTTCGGTGGTCCAGCCCCGCAGGAACTGGTCGTGCGCCCGCTCGTAGACCGCGGGCGTCCGGCTTGCCGCCTGTACCACGCCCGCCATGTGCTCGAGCGACGCGATACCGGCCCGGGCCGCGGTGACCGCGTCGATCTTCCCGAGGTGTGCCGCGATGGGCAGCCGCAGCGTATTGGCCTCGTCCAGCAACGGCTTGAGCAGGTCCGCGGAGAACTTCGTATAGATCTTCACGTAGTCCGCCCCGGCGACCGCGCGCTGATCCACGGCTTTGCGCACGTCGGTGGACGTCCGGACACCGGTGGCCGTCGGGTAGGTCGGCGGCACGCCGTCGATCATCGCCCCGGATGTGAACGTCCGGGGGCCGAGCATCGAGCCGAGATTGAAATCATTCTTCAGGGCGATGGAGGAATCGGTGCTCGAGGCCCCGAGATCGCGGACCGTCGTCACGCCCCACGCGAGGTAGCGCTCCCCGGCCCACCGCTCGACGTGCGCGTGCGCGTCGATCAACCCGGGAATGACGGTCTTGCCGACCAAGTTCACGACCTGCGCACCGCGTGGCACTTCGACCTCGTTCACGCGGGCGACGGCTTGAATGTGGCCGCCCTTGATGAGGATCAGGGCGTCTCTCACCGGCTCGCCGCCCGATCCGTCGAGCAGCGTGGCGCCTTCGAGGGCGATGACGCCGTCACCGGACGGTTTGCAGGCGATCACCCAAAGGACGAAGGCGACGGTCAGGAGAAAAATGCGGCAGTCGGTCTCTCTCACTTTGGGTCGCTGGACGTGTGATCGTGCAGGATTTGCCACCGGTCTCCCTGCTTCTGCAGGATGAGCGTGAAGGGACCACTGGCCGTCACCGAGCCGGCGCGCAGCAGCTTGAAGCGCGCGGTGCAAAACGCGAAGCCGGCTCCAAGCGGTCGTACGCGGACGTCCTCGAACGAGAGCGAATCGCGTGACTTGCCCGGAGCGAAATAGGTCGCCTGGTAATGGTCGTACAACGGCTGCCAGCCGTACTGAACGTGGCCGCCCGACACGTACCCGACGCTCGAGTCTTTCGCATAATCGCTCATGAAACCCGCGAGGTCACCGCGATTCCAGTCGGCGGCGCTCCGCTCCAGCATCGCGACGATTTCCGTCTGGGGGTTTCCGCTCGCCTGCTTCGGCGCGGAGCAGGCGACGAAAACCGCCGCTGCACACGACGCCCAACGTGATACACCCATTGCATCGCCTTTCGGCTGAGGGAGGCTACAAACGTACCGCGGGAGCGCCTGTAGGAGATGGCTGCGAGCCATCCGCACGGCGCTCCCGCGGTGTGACGTTGAGGTGTGCTACCGACGGCGCTTCTTCGCCGCTTTCTTCCGCTTCTTACCGCCCTTCTTTGCCTTCGCCTTCGGCCGGCGCTTCGCGGCCTTCTTCTTCGCCTTGGGTCTGGACGCCTTTTTCTTTGCCGGCTTCCGCCGCGGCGCCCCCATCGGTTCGCCCATCATCGGCGCGGGCGCGGGCGGCGTCGGGGGTGCCGGCGGATACATCGGCTCCATCATCCCGGAGCCAGGCCAGCTGCTCTCCGAAAAGTCGGTGGGCTGGAGCATCGAGTGATCTCTCCTCTGCTGGTTGTCCGTGGGCGTGGCCTATAGCTTACCCCGCGAAAGCTCCCACGCAAGTGCACGGCAGCGCTGGAAGCTGCGTCACGGCCTCGGCGTGCATTTCGCGACAAGTTAGCTTGACAACGGCACTTACGACCGCTTACGTTCGCGCCGCTATGACGTCACGCCGCGTCATCCTTCTCGCCGCCTGCATAATCCCGAGCGCGGCGCTGGCTCAAAACGTCGCTGAAGTCCAGGTCGCCCCGCCCTCGGTCACGATCAAAATCGGAGAACGCAGCGGCCTGCTGGCGACCGCGTTCGACCGTGCGGGCAACGTCATTCCCACGGTACGCGTGATCTGGTCGTCGAACAACGTCGCGGTCGCGAAGGTCGACAACCAGGGCACGGTGACCGGGGTCGGCGGCGGCGTGGCGATCATCGAAGCGCGCGTCGGCGCCCGCAAGGGGCAAGCCGCCGTGCAGGTGGTGGGCAATGCCGCGCCGGCGGCCGGCGCGGCGACGCAGCCTCCCGCGA
>JACXTT010005810.1_pt1 | contig 17827 bp, 14 predicted proteins | sample 9270951 | NCBI WGS metagenome assembly JACXTT01 (sample SAMN15532306, study PRJNA645909) | rock metagenome | isolation source: weathered quartz diorite | place: Puerto Rico | collected 2017-06-21 | reverse complement strand
CGTTGACGAGGCAAAACCGGATGCGCCCGGAACCGTTGACCCGGAAACGCCCCGCCCGCGCGCTCCCGAACCAGAGCTTCCACCCACAACTCAACTTCCTTCGGCCCCACCTCAAACCGAATCTACATTCTCCTTGCCCAATTTTCGCCTTCCCTCGGCGGCTGTCCCGCCCGCTCCAACTGCGGAAACCGTCGCTGCTCCAACTAAAGTTTCTCCCATCGAGCCATCGCCCGCCGAGCCGATTCCACCGAAGATTTCTCTCCCCGATCCTCCGGCACCGCAACCGGCAACCGTTTCGTTCGAGACCGAGACTCCTGCACGGCCTCCAGAAACCGTGTTTCGGGACTTGTTTATTGAAGATCTCCCGCAAGAATCTCCACGCCTCAATCGCGCGGTCGCCGCGGGGATCATCGGCCTTGCCCTCACTGTAATTCTCGCTGCTCTTTTGCTTAGTTTCCGCCGGGATGTGGGAGCTGCCCTTATTTATCTCGGCGAAAAGCTCGCCGGTGAAGAACAAAAGCCCGCCGCTACGCAGCAACCAGTTTCAACCAGCGCCCCTGCGCAGAATTCTCAGTCCAGTGCCATCCAGCCTGAAGGAAGCCCCGATCAACTCGCAATTCAATCGCCGGACAAATCGACAACTTCACAGCCGTCGGCAGCCATAACACAAACCCCTGCTGGGCAAACTTCCACTGCTAATTCTGCCAACGGAAATCCCTCGCCTTCCGGTCCCTCTGCGACTCCGATGCCGCAAGTTCAGAATCTGACTCCTTCCACCGACGGCGGCTCCGGTCAAAAGGAATTTGAACAGGCGCGCGCCATCTTGAAAGGGAATCGTCGCCAACGGGATCTTTCTTTCGCCGTCAATCTGCTTTGGACCGGAGTTGGTAAGGGCTATGTTCCCGCGGAGGTCACGCTTGCCGATCTCTACGTGCGGGGCGACGGCGTTGAGAAAAATTGTCAACAGGCTCGCACGCTTCTGGAAGCGGCGGTGCGCAAGGGAAGTCCCGAAGGCCGCCGCAGGCTTGACCAGCTAAAGAAGCACGGCTGCCGTTGAGAGAATCGCCTGCTTGCAGCCTGTTCGCTTGCTTACTTTTTCGTGCGCCCGCTAGGACCATTCTGCAAAGGCCAGCGGGCTTCCACAGTCGTGTTCAGTCCGCCTCGCGGCGTAAATTCGCCTCGCACCACGCACCACTCCGGGTCAATTGCATCGACAATGTCATGCAGCATTTTGTTAACCGCGTTTTCGTAAAAGATTCCCAAGTTGCGGTACGCCAGCAAATACATTTTGAGGGCTTTCAGCTCGATGCAGGATTTCTTCGGCATGTATTCGATGGTGATGGTGCCGTAGTCCGGCAGGCCCGTCTTTGGGCATACCGACGTGTATTCCGGGTACTTCGTCGTGATGACGTAGCCCGGAAACTGATTCGGCCAGACATCGAGTTTCGGCAATTTCGTTTTGATGCCTGCTCGCGCGTGCTCGTCGGTGTAGTCAGCCATGCGTTCTCCTAAGCCACAATTTTATCCCAATGAGGAACGGAGGTCATTTTTGCAAGTCAGGTATCAACCTGCTTGACAACCAGCAGCTTTGGCTTATGCTCTTCCTGATTCCTGCCGTCCTCTGAGCCGCAAGATGATTAGCTGCCCATCCTGCCATTCATCAGCGTGTCGCCGCTCGCGACGGCAAGGCTTTGCGGACATTGCCTACGGCATCGTCGGCCTCATTCCTTGGCGTTGCCTCCAATGCGAGTTGCGCTTCCGCGCTCGGCCTCTTCCCATCAGTCACTTGCGCTATGCCCATTGCTCCATCTGCGGCAATCTCGAGCTCCAGCGGATTTCTCCCGAATATGTGCATGGAACCTTTGGCATGATTGGCCGCTTGCTCGGTCTCCCTTCCCTTCGATGTGACCCCTGCCGCCACAAATTCTTCTCCATCCGCCCGCTGAAAACTTTGCCACCTTCTGAGGCGGCTGAAGACCAGCAAAGGGTCGCTTAACTCTTGGCCCCTTACTCCATCGAATGGCGCGTGCTGCAGTGCTACGATCGCCCGCTTGAAGCACCGGTTTCCTCATGCGAAAATGTTAAATGTCTCGTTTGCGGGATGGGTAGCCCCGCAGTTTCTCCGGCGATATCGTCTAAGGGTTAGGACGTAGCCCTCTCAAGGCTAAAATCCGGGTTCGAATCCCGGTATCGCTACCAATTTCGTCATGGCCGCACCCCAACTGCACCAAAGCGCGCAAGTCTCTGGAGATGTCTAGAATGTCCACGTCCGCCGTCAGTACCCGCAATCCTGCAGTCCCCCTCAGCAAAAATGATCACCTCCTTCGCTGGGTCGAAAAAATGGCCGAGCTCACCCGCCCTGCGAAAATCCATTGGGTGGACGGTTCGAAGGAAGAATACGACCAGCTCTGCGCGGAAATGGTTGCGAGCGGGACGTTCATCAAGTTGAACGAAAAGCTATGGCCTGGTTGCTACTATGCGCGTTCTGACGCAAGCGACGTCGCGCGCGTCGAGGACCGCACCTTCATCTGTTCCTACGCCAAAGACAACGCCGGCCCGACCAACAACTGGGAAAATCCGTACGAGATGCGGAAAAAGCTCAAAGGCCTTTTCAACGGCGCGATGCAGGGCCGGACTATGTACGTGCTGCCATTCAGCATGGGGCCGATTGGCTCGCCGATGGCCAAAATCGGTGTGCAGCTGACCGATTCTCCTTACGTTGTAGTCAGCATGCGCATCATGGCGCGCATCGGCAAGCGCGTGATTGACGAAATCGACCGCGGCGCGCGCGTCGTTCCGTGCATGCATTCCGTGGGCGCGCCGCTCGCTCCCGGTCAAAAAGACGTTTCCTGGCCGTGTAACAAGGAAAAATACATCGTCCATTTTCCGGAAGCACGCGAAATCTGGTCGTTCGGTTCCGGATACGGCGGCAACGCACTCCTCGGCAAGAAGTGCTTTGCGCTGCGCATCGCTTCCAACATCGCACGCGACGAAGGCTGGATGGCCGAGCACATGCTTATTCTTGGCGTGGAAGATCCCAAAGGCGAAAAAACGTATGTCGCGGCTGCGTTTCCGAGCGCCTGCGGAAAGACAAATTTCGCCATGCTCATTCCGCCGAAAGGTTTTGAAGGCTGGAAAGTTTGGACCGTGGGCGACGACATCGCCTGGATTCGCCCCGATGAAAATGGCGCTCTGCGCGCGCTAAATCCCGAAGCGGGATTTTTCGGCGTCGCGCCGGGAACATCGAAGAAAACCAATCCCAACGCGATGGCCGCGCTTTCGAAGAACACCATTTTTACGAACGTTGCGCTGACCCCCGAAGGCGGCGTCTGGTGGGAAGGCATGACCGACGAGCCGCCTGCGGAGTGTCTCGATTGGCAAGGAAACAAGTGGACGCCGGAGATCGCGAAAGAGACCGGCGCGAAAGCCGCGCATCCGAATGCGCGTTTTACAGCGCCAGCTTCACAGTGCCCGACGATTGATCCCGCGTGGGAGGATCCCAACGGCGTTCCGCTGCACGCCATCATTTTTGGCGGACGCCGTGCCAACACCATGCCGCTAGTCTATCAGGCGTTCAATTGGAGTTCCGGCGTTTACATCGGCGCGACGATGGGTTCGGAGATGACCGCCGCCGCGGCCGGAACCGTCGGCAAAGTTCGCCGCGATCCCATGGCCATGCTGCCGTTCTGCGGCTATCACATGGGCGATTATTTCCGCCATTGGATCAAGATGCAGCGCTCGCTGAAGGTGACGCCAAGGATTTTTCACGTGAACTGGTTCCGCAAGGACGCGGACGGCAAATTCATTTGGCCCGGCTACAGTGAGAACATGCGCGTGCTCAAATGGATCGTTGATCGCGCCCGCGTGCGCGCCAGCGGTCGCGAGACCCCCATCGGCTGGGTGCCCGATTACAGCGCCATGGAATGGAAAGGCCTTGATTTTCCTCGCGACAAATTTGAAACGCTGCAGGCATTTGACAATACGGCATGGCGCCATGAAGTCATCGAACACGAGGAACTCTTCATCTTGTTGCACGACCATCTCCCAAAGGAAATGGTCTACGAACGCGAACTGCTCATTTGCCGGCTATAGCCGGTAAAGGGATAACCTGACCCAAAATTTCGCCTGCGGTGTCCAATCCACATGCAGCGAAATTCGATTCGTAAGCTTAGCCTTGGGCTGATTCTCGCCGTCTTGGTTTCGATGTTTTACCGGTTTTGGCTAACTTATCCGATCCTTCAAAACTTGACGGTTAGCGAATGGAGAATCGTCGCGATTCTTGCAGCGGCGATTTTTGGCGCCGCCTCCGCTTTGGCTAAACTGCCGACCTATTTTAGTGTGCCAGTGATACTTGCGGCGCTTTTCTTCGGAGGGGCTTGGGCTGGCTTATCCGCGCCACGCGATGTTCCTACTACTTTCCTTGCTGAATTCGCGGGACATCTTAGAGTTTTTTGGCCAGAAGTTGTCCTGTTATCCGCGGTCTCTCTGATTTGCAGCCTCTGTTGTGCTCACGTGCTTCAAAGAAAGCACGTGTAGAACGCTATTTCCCAAATGGCCGGGAACTCGTTTGGCCTTTGCCTTCGGTCACAGTCACTGTTTGTCCCGCGTTCGTTACGGCAAGTTTGTCTACTTGGCCGCTGGGCCAGCGAATTTCCACGGAATCCACTTTCGTTTGTTGGCCGACGCCGAATGTCAGCACCAATTCGCTTGCCGACAAATAACTCGAACCGCTGCGCAGCATCTGTGTTTGCGTGCCTTCCGCCGTCGTTACGCGCACCACAGCGCCAATCCCATCGCGGTTCGATTTCGTGCCAATCAATTTCACGCGCAAACTATGATTCGCTGCCCCCACGGCCTCGTTCTTGAACAGCGACACCGGCCCGCCATTCGTGGACATTAGAATGTCCAGTCGTCCTTTGTTGTAGACGTCCGCGTATGCCACCGAGCGTCCCACGCGCGGCGCTGCAAACGCCGCACCCGCGTTTTTCGTCACCTCCACAAATTTTCCTTTGCCCAAATTCCGAAACAGGTGCGGCGGCTCCGCAAATTTCACGTTCGCCTGCACTTTTTGAATGTCCGGATCGATGTGCCCATTCACGACCAGAATGTCTTGCCATCCGTCCAAATCGTAATCGAAGAAAAAGCAGCCGAATCCCAGCGTCAGCAGGGAAGCACGCCCCACTTCCGACCGCGGCGCTTCATCCACAAACAATCCGCGCCCTTCGTTGTGATAGAGCGAAATCATCTGATTCGAAAAATTCGTAATCATCAAGCTCGTGTTGCCGCTGCGGTCGTAGTCGGATGTGTCCACGCCCATTCCCGCGCGCGCCACGCCGTCTTCACTGAACGCAACGCCCGCCACCACCGCTTTTTCCGTGAACGTGCCATTGCCATTGTTCCGGTAAAGTTTGTTCGGCTGCGTGTCGTTCGAAAGCAAAATATCCGGCCAGCCGTCGTTGTCGAAATCAAGAATCGCAATGCCCAGTGTCTTTGACGTCGGCTCGTACAGCTCCGCCTGCTTCGTCACATCCGAAAACGTCCCGTTTCCATTGTTGTGCCAGAAACGAACCGACGCGCCCTTGTACGACTCCGGCGTGCAGTACGATTTGCTCTTCCCATCCATCGTGCAGTAAAGATCTGACTCCGGGGACCACTGCACGTAATTTCCGACCACCAAATCCAGCCGGCCGTCCTTGTCGTAGTCCACCCATGCCGCGCTCGTGCTGAATTCTTTCACGCCGCCGAATCCCGCCTTCTGCGTGACGTCCGTAAACGTCCCGTTGCCGTTGTTGTGAAACAAATGGTTCTGCCCGTACGCCGTCACAAAGAGATCGTCGTAGCCGTCGTTGTCGTAATCGCCCACCGCCACGCCCAAGCCAAACATTTCTACGTCCAGCCCGGCCTTGTGCGTCACGTCCGTGAACGTCTCATCATGATTGTTGTGGTACAGCTTCGGCGTCGTATGCTTAGTCGCGTGGCCCGGCCAATCCGCTCCATTCACCAAAAAAATGTCTGGCCAGCCGTCGTTATCGTAATCAATGAATGCAACACCGGGGCCAAGTGTTTCCGGCAAGTATTTCTTGCCGAACGCGCCATTGTTGTGGACAAACTTGATTCCCGCCGCAGCGGTAACGTCGCGAAATTCGACTGGCCCTTTCGCCGTGGGAGTCTGTGCTCGATCAATTGGTGAAAAAACGGTCAGGATGGAAAGTAGCAGCACACAAGAGGTTTTCTTCACGGAGTCCCCAGGGGTTCATCGCGCCCAACGCCCAGCGCATCGGCAACGCGATTGATGTAGTTAAACCACGACGCAATCAGCGTAATCTGCAAAATCCCTTTGTCGTCGAATCCCACCGCGCGCAACTCGTCATGATCCTTCGGGCTGCACTTCGTCGCATCCTTCGTCAGCTTCACCACGTAATCCAGCATCACGCGGTCCTGCTCGCTGATCGGCGCGCTCCGATAATCGCGCTTCAGCGCCTCCACCATCGATTCATCCAGGGTCACCCTGCGCAGAAACTCTGCGTGCGATTCAATTCAATAGTGGCACCCGTTTGTCACCGACACGATCGTTGCGATCATTTCATGCTGATGCCGCGCGAGCGGCAGTTCCGGCGCCATCATCGCCCCAAACGCGCCGAACGAGTGATACAGCACATCCGGAAGCAGCGTGTGCGAAGCCATGACCCCCGCCTCCGGCCCACGCTCCACGGACGGCACCGGCTTCGCGTATTCCTGCGGATAAATCTTGCGCTGCGCTTCAATCGCCGCCTTCACACGCGGATCTTCGTCCATCCTGACCGTCTTGATCCAAGTCATCCGATCGCTCCAAAAGAATTTCTTGCAAGAAATCTACTGATCGCCGCCCGCGCCAGCTGCCGAACTCTTCACAACTGAACTCTTCGCCTGCGCATGCGTCGCATTCTTTTTCGCATCCGCACTCGGCCCGCCTGGCGCCTCGGACACGTGCTCATGAATTGCCTGCCGCTCGTTGTTATCTTCCGGATGCGCTTGCCGGTACGGCCCCGTCAGCGCCTGCGCCGATTCGTCCGCCTTGTATCGCAAATAACGCACTTTATGCTGTTCCGCCCGCGCATCATCGCCCAGCCCGTTGTAGCAAAGCATCAAATTGTAGTGCGCCTGCAAATCTTCCGGATCGATCGTGAGCGTAGCCTGAAACGCCTTCACGGCGTCCGCATATTTCTTCTGCAAAAAGTAAATCCGTCCCAACTCGTTCAACACCACGCGGTCCCGCGGATATTGCCGCAAAACGCTCTGCAGTTTCGCAATCGCTTCGTCGTACTTGCCGTCTTCCTTCAGCACGCGCGCATAAAAATAGTTCGCCCGTGCCAATCCCGGCTTCAACGCCAGCGCTTTATCCAAAACTTGCCCCGCTCCCGCCGTATCGCCCTCCTGTGCGCGCACGCGCCCGATGTTCACCCATCCATCAGGGTTTTGCGGATCGGCCTGGGTCACTTTTTCAAACGCCATTCCCGCGTTCCGCAAATCGCCCTGCAAAAATAATCCGATGCCGTAGTCGTTCCATCGCATCCAGTCTTCCTTCGCTGCCACGGCTTGCGGAGCTGGTGCCGCCTCTTTCTTCGCAATCACGCGAATCGTTTTCGTATCTTCCGCCACCACCGTAATCGGCAGCGTCGGCGCGTATTTCAATTTTCCCGCCACGCCGCTCGTGTCTCCCGTGAATGCCCACTTCCGGTCGTCGTAGCTCGGCGTCGTTTCGCCCTTTGGCGCGCTCGCATCTTCCACGCCCGCATACGAAAACTGGTTGTTGAACCACATAAATTTCCTGTAGTTCAATTTCGCGTGCAGCGTGATTTTCTCGCCGCAATTCTCCGGCAGGTGCAAACGGTAATGCACCGTGTCCGCCGCGCCCGGCGGAATCAAATGCACGTACACCACCGCGCGCGTCGACCACGCATTCCGCTTGTTAATCACATTTCCGTGCCCGTCAATCTGCCGCGAACGATAAAAGTGCGCGTTCTCATCCACTTGCCCTTTGCCGTCGTCCGCAACGCGCCCGCTCCAAAAGATCACTTGTCCTTTTTCATCCGTCGCTTCCAGTTCCAGCCAAACTTCAAACGCATCCACCGTTCCGCCGGGGAAAAAGTGCCCAACCTTTCGCGTCCGCACGACAACTTCCACGTTCACGTCGTCGCCGCGCCGAACCGCCGCGTCCACGCGACCCAGTGGTGCCGTAATCGCCCGTGCATTTCCTTCCGCGCTGTGCGGCCCGGCAATGTCCGCTTCTTCGCCGACGGCGAAGGTCGTCGAAAGTTCCTGCCCATGCGGCACATTGCCCTTCACCTCTGCGCCCTCATTTCCAGCCGGAGCAATTCCAAAAATATCCACGCTCACCTGTTTGTCTTGCAAAAATTTCACGCTCTCGAAAAGTTGGTCCGCATCTTGATTCGCCGTCGGCACCGCCGTGTTCGCTCCCGGGAACCGGTGCGAATGCACAAACCCATCCACGTTTCCTTCATCTTTCGAAGGAATCAGCGGCATGTGGCAGTCCGCGCACATCATCGAATTCGCCGGATAATAAAACGACCGCGCGCCCTGTCCCGAAACGCCGCTCGCCTGCCAGTTGTCGTACTCATTGAATCCGCGAATCCATCGGTAGCGGTTCACCGGCACATCCAGATGCACTTTGTGGCAGCCCGAACAAAATTCCGCCGTCTGCTCGCGCATGAACGGCTTCAAAAACGTGCGCCGGTGCGGCTCCGGGTTCACTTTCACAATGAAGTCGTGCACCGCGCGGGTCACCGGATTTTCACTCGCAGCGAGTTCATGCAGCTTCGGATACTCCAGAACGAAATCGCCCTGCCCCATCGTGCTTTTCACTTGCACGATGCTGTGGCACATCATGCAGCTCAAGCCCGCCTGCGCCGCCGGTGTATTTTCAATCTGCTTGATTGGCGTATCGAACATCCCGCTGAAAAGTAGCGCTGGATCGTGGCATCCCGCGCACCATTTCGAACTCTTCACGCCCGCCACGTCTTGCATGTACTCAACACTTTTCCGGTACCACTGATTGTTGAACGAAGAAAAATGATGCGCCGAGCTGTACCACTGCTTGTAAATATCTGCGTGACAGCGTTCGCAGGCTTGCGACTGCATGAAGTATTTCGCCGGAATATTTTTTCCGTCGCGCGTCTGCGCCGAACTCGGGAAAAATTTCCCGCTCGGCCCGTCCCCTTCGCCGTCCATCGTCTCCGTCGAAAGCGTCGGATTCTTCACGCGGTATGCGTTCTTCCACGCAACATTTCTTGCCCACCATGTTCCCGCGCTCACGGTCGCCATCACGATCAGCACCACCGCAAACCGCAACGCCGCCGCGCCCGCTCCCTCGCCCAGCCACTTGCGATTGCCCAGCCACGACAGCGCCAGAAAAAATACCCCTGCCACACACAGTGCAATGTGCGCAGACAGCCAAATCTTCAGCCAGTGCGGCGTCCCAATTTTCACCAGCACGATTCCCAAAACCGCGCCCAGCGCAAGCAAACTCCATCCAAACCGGTTCGCAAAGTTCTGCTCGCGCCAGCAGGTCACAAAATAGGGCACGATCAAAACCGTTAGCGCCAATCCCGCGCCTAAATGAAAAAGCAGCACCGCCGAATACGTCAGCGTCGCCGCAGGAAAGCCGTACAGATAAATCGAAGTAATCGCGAGAAGGACGAGGATCCGGGGCCGCCACCGATTCATCAAAACCAATCTCCAGGACTGAGTCTTACGATTCTACACGTCCATTTAAACGACTACGCGGCCGGGATAATTGGGGGTATCCGGCCGCGCAATCAAGGGGTGCTCCCGAGGTGCAATACCTAAACTCTTGGGTTCGGGTAGCGCATGAATGAATGTTGCGCTCTTTATAGAATTGCCCGCGGACGGCCGCAATAATGCAAAAGAATTAGAAGCCGGAAAACTCGCTAATACCTTTATTTTCTGTAAGTTGATAGCCTTTTCCCGTCGGCAGATTCTTGAATTCCTGGGTTGCCCCGCTCGGCCAGTCCACTACGGCGCGCTCTACTTTGTCGCGACCGCCCATTCCGAACGTCACCGGCAGCTCCGATTGCGATAGGTAGCTCGACCCGCCCTGCACCGTTCGCATCTGCGTTTCGTTCCCGTTGAAGACGCGCACCGTCACGCCAATCGCATCGCGATTCGATTTCGTCCCCGTCAAATAAAACCGCAGCGCTCGCCGTCCCGCGTTCTGATCGTTCCGATACAAAAATGCCGCCCCGTTGTTCGTCGTCAGCAAAAGATCCAGATCGCCGTCACGGTCGAAATCTCCACACGCCAAGCCGCGGCCCACTTTTGCTTTTGCAAACTCACTTCCTGCCTCGCCTGCCGCTTCGCGAAATTTCCCTCGACCTTGATTCAAAAAAAGCTGTGGCGGCTGTGCGTACCCCACGTTCCCGCGAATGTTCCGCACCGTCTCATCAATATGTCCGTTCGCAACAGCCAGATCGAGCCGCCCATCCAAATCAATGTCCACAAACGCGCAGCCAAATCCCAGCGTCGTCTTCGACGGCGCGCCCACTCCTGACGCCAGCGAAATCTCATCGTATGCCGCCGCCTTCCCCGGTCGGTACAGCCCGATCATTTCATTGTCAAAATTCGTAATTGCAACTCCCGCGCGCCCTGAATTTTCAAAATCTCCAATCGCCACTCCCATCCCCGCGCGCGCTTTCCCGTCGGGACTGAACGCGATCCCCGCCTCCACGCCCACGTCTTTGAATTTTCCATTGCGCAAATTTTTGTACAGTTTGTTCGGCTGTGTATCGTTTGCCACCAGCAAATCCGGCCAGCCGTCCTGGTCAAAATCCAACAACGCCACGCCCAGCGATTTCGAACTCGCATCAAAAATTCCGCTTCCCGCCGTCACATCTTCGAATGTTCCATCGCCGCGATTTCGAAACAACCAGCACGTCTCTCCGCGGTACGCTTCCGGCGTGCAATAGGATTTGTGTTTTCCGTCCAAACTGCAAAACACGTCATGTTCCGGCGACCAGTTCACATAATTGCAGACAAAAAGATCCAGCAGCCCGTCACGATCGTAATCAAACCAAAGCGCAGACGTGCTGAACGCTTGCCGCCCAAACATTCCGCTCTTCCTTGTAACATCAACAAAAGTTCCTTTGCCTGTGTTCTGAAATAAGCGGTTCTGCCCCACGCATGTGATCAAAACATCAGCAAATCCATCGTTGTTGTAATCTCCCACGGCAACGCCCATTCCATAAATCTCGACTTCCAGCCCCGCCGCTCGCGTCACGTCCGTGAACGTTCCGTTGCGATTATTTTTGTAAAGCTTCAGCGTGGACTTTTGTTTCTTGTGGCCGGGCCAGTCCATCGCGTTGACCAGCAAAATGTCCTGCCAACCATCCCGGTCGTAATCCAAAAACGCGCAGCCGGACCCCAGTGTCTCTGGCAGCAATTTCCCGCCGTACGCGCCGCTGTTGTGCTGGAAATTGATTCCCGCTTTTGAAGTTACATCCGTGAGTTGAAATCCAAGTCCGCTCGCAGGAGAGGAAAAAATCGCGGGAGCAAAAAGGGAACTCGCTGCCGCCGCTCCGGCTACCCCATGCAAGAATTCCCGCCGCTTCACGGCAAGTTCACCAAACCATTGCGAATCGCGTACACTACCAGCTCCGCCGTCTTGTGAATTCCCAGCCGGTCCATGATGTTCGCGCGATGCACCGCCACCGTGTTCACGCTCAAGTCCAAATCGTTCGCAATTTCTTTGTTCGATTTTCCCGCCACAATGTGCTGCAAAATCTCCATCTCGCGTGGTGTCAATCCCGATTCGCGCTCGCCCTTCAACGCCTGCGGCCGCGCCAATTGTGGATCGAGCACTGTTTTTCCCGCCGCCACATTCTTGATTGCTCCCGCCAAATCCAGATCCATCGCATTCTTCAGCACGTACCCCTTTGCGCCTGCGTTCATCGCCTGTTTCACGAGCGTGTCTTCCGAATGCATGCTCAACAGCAAAATCGCCGCGCCCGGCTGCGCTTCCAGAATCTTTTTTGTCGCTTCCAGCCCGCTCATCACCGGCATCGCGCAGTCCATCACGATCACGCGCGGCTTCAATCGGGCTGCCAACTTCACGCCCTCCGCGCCGTCGCTCGCCTCTCCCACTACGCTGAGTGACGGATCATCCTCCAGCATTCGCCGGAATCCGCGCCGCACCAGCGCGTGATCGTCCACCAGCAGCACGGTGATTTTATCCGCCATGGGCCTCTACCTTTTCTCGCGCTACTCGCAGCCGCACTCGCGTTCCGCCCGCCTCCGGCTTCTCGTATTCTAGACTTCCGCCGATTAGCTCCGCTCGCTCTCGCATCGCAACCATTCCGATTCCATGCTGACCTTTGTCCGGCCGCAACCCTTTTCCATGATCTTCTACTTCCAGAATAAGCTCCCGCGCCGCATAGTTTAACCGCACCCACGCTTCGCTCGTCTGTGCGTGCCGGCTGATGTTGTTCAAGCTCTCCTGCACTACGCGATAAAGATGCACGCCCGCTCCCGCTTCCACCGGAAACGTTTTACCGGATTTTTCATAGTGCACCGCCAGCCCCGTTTGCCGCTCCACCGTCGGAATGTACCAATCGAGGGTCGCCTCTAGCCCCGCTTCATCCAGCAATACCGGGTGCAATGCCTGCGACAAACCACGCACTTTCGTCAGCGTCGATTGCGTAATCTCCTGCACTTCCTTCAAATCATCGCGCAGCTTTGAATTGTCGGCATTTGCCTGCCCGCCGGAGCCGGTTTCTCCGGCAGAGGCGGGATTTCCCGCCCGCGTTAGCAACGATCCAATCGCCGTGAGCACTTGTCCAAATTCATCGTGCAGTTCCCGCGAAAGATGCCGCAGCGTCGATTCCTGTGTCGAAATCAATTTCTGCGCCAGCTCGCTGCGCTGCGCGGAAAGCGCTTCGAGTTGCGCAAATATTTTTTTATTCGCCAGAATCAAATATAAACTCGTCAGCACAATCACCAGCAGCGCCGCGCCAAGAAACAAATAGAGCTGCCGCTGCACGCGATCGTAAATTTTCGTAATTTCCGCCGTGGCTTGCTCTTCCCCCTCATTATTTTGAATTAGCAGCCGCGAAACTGCCGTGCTCAGCGCCGCCTGCCTCGCCTGCAGCGTCACTTGAATCTGGTCGCGCGCTTCCTTCTCTTTTCCATTCGCTGCAAGCGCAAACATCCGCTCCGTCGCGTCCCAGAATTGCGCAAGCGATTGGTTCAAGTATGTTCGCTGCTCCGCGGTCCGCTGCGCCGGCGCAAACGAATCTTCAATCTTCAGCGCAGCATCCAAATCCTCGCGAATCCGTTCGAACTGCGCTGTCCATGCCGTCAGCGGATACGGCTCCCGCGCATCCAGCATGTCCCGCATCGCCAGCGCAATCGAATTCAAATCATTCTGCACGCGCAAAAGTTGCAGCGAATCTTTCCGGTTGCGATCCACCATGTTGCTTTGCAGTGTGCGCAATCCCGCAAGTTGGCTCGTCATGTAGTACGCAAACAGCAGCACCGCCGCCAGCGTCAACACCAATCCAAAGAGCAGTCCTGCGGTCGGTGAACGGCTCGGCTGGGAACTTTGCGCCATCGCCTGAGAATATAACGCGACCAACTGCTTCACCAACTCGGTTGGATTTTCAGGACCGTCGTTCAAGCACCGTGCAGAAACACAAGACCGCCGGACCTCTGGACAGATTGTGTCTCTGCCCAAGGCCCGGCGGTGGGTGTTTTCCCTCAGAGAGCCTTTAGTCAATCTTGCCCGTCGAAGCAAACTTGCCCGCTATAGCGGAATACCGTTCCCTTGACTAGATCCACTTCGCCGATGTTTGTAAGTTGCCCGGAGGCTCCCGCGAACTTGCCGGTTCCTCCCGTAATGTGTACCGGATAAGTTACGACTGCAAACAAAGTCTGTGATATGGGAATTGTCGTTGCCGTCGCCGGATCAAAGAAGATTGTGTCTCCTGATTCGGTCACCCAGTGGTGTTGGACGTGGAAAACCAGTGTATTTCCCACTTGCTGTGGTGCGCCGAGAAGTGTTCCGCTCACTGCTCCTTTTAAGTCTCCCGTCGCCGTTCCCATTGTCGTGTTTTGATCGATCGCACCGAAATTGGTCATGAGCATCCCACCGACGGGCGTGCAATTCCCGTTGTTATCACTCGGCGGTCTGCTGCCCGCTCCCGCGCCTCGGCCTCCGCTCTGTCCTGCAACGGCCAACAGTAAGACTCCCAGCGCAAGGGCCACCGCCATTTTCACTATTCCTTTGCCATTCATTTCCTTTTCCTCCGTTGTGACTCCCGACGCCTCCGCCGCATCTTGCACGGCAGAACTCGGTTTTTGCTCTCATCTGTTCAAGCGGGAAACGTTGCAAAAAACTGTCATGTCAGCACCTGCCCTTGGCACATCTCTCGGCGCTAGCCCGTTTGAGCGTGCTATCATCCCCGGCAGTCCTCAACCGCTCTCCCATCGGATTGGGAGTTGTATGACCCTCCCTCCCAGCCACGAAGTCACCGCCCTGCTCCTTGCTTGGAGCGCCGGCGACGAAAACGCGCTCGAACGGCTCGCCCCCCTGGTTTACGACGAGCTTCATCGCACAGCGCATCGCTACATGGCCCGCGAACGAACCGGCCACACCCTTCAAACCACGGCCTTGGTCAATGAGGTTTACCTTCGCTTGGTGAAGGCTCAGGACGTCACCTGGCAGGGCCGCGCCCACTTTTTTGCGGTTTGCGCTCGCATGATGCGCCGAATCCTTACCGATTTCGCCCGTTCCCGTCGCTATCTAAAGAGAGGAGGCGACGCGGCTCACGTCCCTTTGGACGAATTCTTAGTCCCGGAGGGCACGCCCGGCGCTGACATCCTCGCTTTGGACGACGCGTTGACCGCTCTGTCTGGTTTCGACCAGCGCAAGGGCCAGGTTGTGGAACTTCGCTTTTACGGAGGTCTCAGCGTCGAAGAAACTGCCGAAGTGCTAGGCGTTTCCGCAGAAACGGTGCAGCGCGATTGGCGCCTGGCAAAAGTCTGGCTTGTGCGCGAGCTGACCGGGAAGCAATCCGATGGAACCTGAACGCTGGCAACGCGTCGAGCATTTGTACCACGCGGCTTTGGCTCTCGAAGAGAGCAGTCGCGAGGCTTTTCTGAGTGACTCTTGCGCGGGCGATGAATCTCTGCGTCGCGATGTCGCCTCCTTGCTCGCCTGCCAATCCCGAGCGGAGGAATTCCTCGAACTCCCTGCCCTTGATTTCGTCGCAAGGCAACTCGCTGAGGAACAGAGCCCCTCGGACTCGCCCGGCGATGACCCGCGCCGATTGCTGGGCCGCACGGTCTCTCATTATCGCGTCCTGTCAAAACTCGGCGGCGGCGGGATGGGGATCATCTACCTTGCCGAGGATTCGCGCCTCGGTCGAAACGTCGCCTTGAAATTCCTGCCGCCCGGCTCGCGCGATCCCGCCAGCCTCGAACGCTTGCGCCGTGAGGCCCGGGCCGCCTCTGCTCTCAACCATCCGAATATCTGCACCATTTACGACGTCGGCGAATTTGAAGGCGAATACTTCATCGTCATGGAAGCCCTCGAGGGGCGGACTTTGCGGGAGCGCATCGCGACCGCTCCGCTGCCTTTCGATCTGTTCGTCGACTGGGGTATTCAAATCGCCGACGCCCTCGAGGGGGCCCACGCAAAAGGCATCATCCACAGGGATATCAAGCCTTCCAACATCTTCATCACGCATCGCGGCCAAGTTAAAATTCTTGACTTCGGCCTTGCCAAGAGGGCCCGCCAAAAAGAAATCGTTAGCGAATCGACTCTTAGTCTGCGCGAAGCACACATCACCAGTCCTGGCGCAGCGATTGGTACCGTCGCATACATGTCCCCGGAACAGGCTCGCGGCGAGGAACTCGATAATAGGACCGACGTCTTCTCACTTGGTTGCGTTCTCTATGAGATGGCCACAGGCCAGGCGCCGTTCAATGGCGCCACTTCGGCTCTCATCTTTGACGCGATTTTGCATGCCGATCCCCCGGCTCCTTCCCGTCTGAACCCCGCACTCCCCTTGGAAGTCGAGCAAATGATTCACAAAGCGCTCGAAAAAGACCGGGAAGTTCGCTGCCAGTCCGCCGCTCAGCTTTGCGCAGACTTGAAGAGATTGAAACGCGATTCCGGCTCCGCAAAAGCTACGTCGCTAGAACAGAAAATGCGCGGTTCGCGGCGCATGTCTCTTCGTTCAGGCCGCACTCTCGCGATTGCACTTGTTGGTGTCTTGGCGGTCGTATTTGTCTTAAATTTCTCTGCGATCCGAAAGGCTTTGCTCGGGCGGCCAGATTCCCCTCGCATCACCTCGCTCGCCGTTCTCCCGCTAAACAATTTGTCCGGAGATCCCGAGCAAGAATACTTCGCCGACGGCATGACCGACGAACTGATTACAGACCTTTCCAAAATCAGCGCCTTGCGAGTCATTTCCCGCACTTCGGCGATGCAATACAAAGGCACGCACAAATCCCTGTCCCAAATTGCAAAGGAACTGGGAGTGGACGCAGTGATGGAGGGCACCGTCCTTCGCTCCGGCAACCGCGTCCGCATCACCGCACAGCTGATTCAAGCTCCTGCCGAAAAGCACCTCTGGGCGGAAAGCTACGAGCGCGACTTGCGGGACGTTCTCTCCTTGCAAAACGAAGTTGCTCGCACCATCGCCTCACAAATCCGTCTCAAGGTCACTCCGCCGGAACAGGCTCGTCTCGCTTCGGTCCGCGCCGTCGATCCCCGTGCGCATGAGGATTATCTAAAAGGCCGCTATTTCGCCAGCAAATTGAGCCCCGACGAATTTCAAAAAGCTATTTCCCATTTCAATCAGGCCATCGAGATTGATCCAACATACGCTTTGCCTTATGCCGATCTTGCCGAAACCTACTGTTGGGCGACTGCCCTCCAGTTCATTCCCTCCCAGGAAGGATTGCTCAAGGCAAAGACAGCCGCCGCGCGGGCGATCGAAATTGATAGTTCCCTCGGTTCCTCCCACAACGCTCTTGCTTGGGTTAAGTACGTCAACGAATGGGACTTTAATGGCGCCGAGCGCGAATTTCAGCTCGCTCTTGACCTTTCTCCCGGAGAGGCCAACGCTCATTTGTGGTACGGAATGTTTCTCGCGCAGTCAGGCCGCATCGGCGATTCGAACGCCGAAATGCGAATTGCCCAAAATCTCGATCCGCTTTCGCCGGTAATCGGAAGCCTGGCTGTAACTCCTTTGCTCGCAGACAAACAATATGACCAGGCCCTCGAGCATCTTCAAAAAGTCTTGGAATTCGATCCAAATTCTCCGGTCGCCCATTTTTATTTGCAATCCACCTACGAGGGCAAAGGCGATTTCGCCAGCGCAATCAAGGAGGCGCACGACACCGCCCTCATCTTTGGCGAACCGCCAGCGGCAGTCACAAAACGTACCGAAGCCCTGACTCGCAGCCTCGCAACTTCCGGACCGAAAGGCTACTGGCGGTTTCAGTTGAGTTCCCTTCAAGATGTTTGGAAAAAATCTCCGGGCGATCCCTACTCCTTCGCTCCTCTTTATGCCCGTCTCGGTGACAATGACCGGGCGTTCGAATGGCTGGAAAAAGGGCTTCAACAACATTCCCAGGAGATGACGCTTTCCCTTCTTACCGAGCCGGCGTTCGAACCCCTGCGTTCGGATCCGCGTTTCCAAAGCCTTCTACATCGCATGGGCCGTCAATAGCTGCTTCGTCTATTCAGAGAAAGCGGAAATTAACGCGTCGCCCATCTCGAATGTCTTTCTGATCGTCATGTAGATAC
>JACXTT010005809.1_pt1 | contig 17830 bp, 14 predicted proteins | sample 9270951 | NCBI WGS metagenome assembly JACXTT01 (sample SAMN15532306, study PRJNA645909) | rock metagenome | isolation source: weathered quartz diorite | place: Puerto Rico | collected 2017-06-21 | reverse complement strand
TTACGTCGGTGATGATGGACGGCTCGCTCGAAGCGGACGGCAAGTCGGTTGCCTCGTATGAGTACAACGTCGACGTGTCGAAGGAAGTGGTCAAGTTCGCCCACGCCATCGGTGTGACGGTGGAAGCGGAACTGGGCGTGCTCGGTTCGCTGGAAACCATGAAGGGCGACAAGGAAGACGGCCACGGCGCCGACGGCACCATGACCCGCGAACAGCTGCTGACCGACGTGGCACAAGCGGCCGACTTCGTGCAAAAGACCCAGTGCGACGCCCTGGCCATCGCAATTGGCACTTCGCACGGCGCCTACAAGTTCACGCGCAAGCCAACCGGCGACATCCTGGCGATCGACCGCATCAAGGAAATCCACGCCCGCATCCCCAACACCCACCTGGTGATGCACGGTTCGTCGGCCGTGCCGCAAGAACTGCTGGCCATCATCCGCGAATTCGGCGGCGACATGAAAGAGACGTATGGCGTGCCCGTTGAAGAAGTGCAGGAAGGTATCCGCCACGGTGTACGCAAGGTGAACATCGACACCGACATCCGCCTGGCCATGACGGCAGCGGTGCGCAAGTATATGTTCGAGAACCCATCCAAGTTCGACCCGCGCGACTTCTTGAAGCCAGCGCGCGAAGCGGCCATGCAGATCTGCAAAGCACGCTTCCTGTCCTTCGGCTGCGAAGGCCAGGCTGCCAAGATCAAGCCAATGCCGCTGGAGAAAATGGCGGAGCGTTACACCAAGGGTGAATTGGCCCAGCTGGTGAAGTAATGTTCAAGGGCAGTTGCCTGTGCGGCCAGATCCACTACGAAATCCGTGGTGAGGTAGCGCGCACGAGCCACTGCCATTGCACCATGTGCCAAAAGCAGCACGGCGCTGCTTTTGGCAGTTACGCCAATGTCGCCGCGGGCGACTTCCACCTCGTGAAGGGGCAGGAAGCCTTGGCCGTCTACCGCTCTTCGCCAAGCGTTGAACGCACTTTTTGCAAAGTCTGCGGCTCGACCATCAGTTGGCAGGCGGACTTGCACAAGCACCGAATCGCCATTGCGCTCGGCACTTTCGATACACCCTATACGCAAGCCGTCACGCACGACCTGCACATCGAGAGCAAAGCCGCCTGGCTGCCATGGCATGAATAAACTGTAAGGATCCAAGATGTCTGGAGTACTCGAAACGAATCTCAAGTCGCTGCCTTTCCTGCACAAGGGGAAGGTGCGTGATATTTACGCCGTCGGCGAAGACAAACTGCTGGTGATCCAGACGGACCGCCTGTCGGCCTTCGACGTGATCCTCAATGATCCGATTCCGGCCAAGGGCAAAATCCTGACCAGCATGTCGAACTACTGGTTCCGTAAGTTTGCGGACCTGATGCCGAACCACGAAACGGGCATCGACCCTGTCTCCGTGGTGGCGCCGGAAGAGCGTGACCAGGTCGAAGGCCGCGCCATCGTGGTCAAGAAGTTCAAGCCACTGGGTATTGAAGCGATCGTGCGCGGCTACCTGATCGGTTCGGGCTGGAAGGATTACCAGCGCACTGGCGCTGTTTGTGGCATCCCCCTGCCAGCGGGCATGCAAGAAGCGCAAAAGCTGCCGCAAGTGCTGTTCACGCCGTCGACCAAGGCGCCGGTGGGCGAGCACGACGAGAACATCTCGTTTGAAGAAGCGCAGAAAATCGTCGGCGCCGATATCGCGACGCAAGTGCGCGACTACGCCATCGAGTTGTACACCAAGGCGGCCGAATACGCTGCCACCAAGGGCATCATCATTGCCGACACCAAGTTTGAATTTGGCCTGGACGCCAATGGTAAGGTCCACCTGATCGACGAAATCCTGACCCCGGACTCCTCGCGCTTCTGGCCCATGGAGTCCTACCAGGTTGGCATGTCGCCTCCGTCCTACGACAAGCAGTTCGTGCGCGACTACCTGGAAACGCTGAAGGACTGGAACAAGGCGCCGCCTGCGCCGCCAGTGCCAGCAGAAGTCATCGCCAAAACCAAGGCCAAGTACCTTGAAGCGCTGGAGCGCCTGACCGGTGAGGGCCTCAAATGAACGAGCAAGCCAAACCACTGGTCGGTGTCGTCATGGGTTCCAATTCCGATTGGGACGTGATGCAGCATGCGGTCAATATGCTCAAGGAATTCGGGGTGCCGTTTGAAGCCCTGGTGCTGTCGGCCCACCGCATGCCGGACGAAATGTTCACCTACGCGGAGCAGGCGCGCGAGCGCGGCCTGCGCGCCATCATCGCCGGTGCGGGCGGTGCCGCCCACCTGCCTGGCATGATCGCCGCCAAAACCATCGTGCCGGTGATGGGCGTGCCTGTGCCGTCCAAATACCTGCGCGGTGAAGACTCGCTGCTGTCGATTGTGCAGATGCCCAAAGGCGTGCCCGTTTCGACCTTCGCCATTGGCGAGGCCGGTGCTGCCAACGCCGCGCTGACGGCGATTGCCATTATTGCGGGCACGGACGATGCCATGGCCGCCAAGCTGCAAGCCTTCCGCGTCAGCCAGAACGCCGCTGCAAAAGGAATGACGCTGCCGCTATGAGTCAAGCATCCATGCGTCATCCATTGCTTCCTACCGCCACCCGGTCAACCTGGCTGGGCGTTATGGGTGGCGGCCAGCTTGGCCGCATGTTCGTTCATGCGGCGCAGGCCATGGGTTTCAAGGTCGCCGTGTTGGAGCCGTCCAGCGACAGCCCAGCTGCGCAAGCGGCCGACCGCACCATCGTTGCGCAGTACACGGACGCCGCTGGCGTGGCCGAACTGGGCAAACTGTGCGCTGCGGTGACCACCGAATTTGAAAACGTCCCGGCCGACAGCCTGGCGGCACTGGCTGCCACCAGCTTTGTTGCCCCGGCCGCACAATGTGTGTCGGTGGCCCAGGACCGTATTGCTGAAAAGCGCTTCTTCGTTGAATGCGCTCCGCAGTCGGGTGTCATGCCTGCACCCCACAAGACCATCGCTTCGCATGCCGACATCGACGCCATTGCGGACGACCTGCTGCCCGGCATCCTGAAGACGGTGCGCATGGGGTACGACGGCAAGGGCCAAGTGCGTGTGAAGACGCGCGACGATGTGCGCGCCGCTTTCGACGACATGCAGGGCGTGACCTGCTTGCTGGAGAAGATGCTGCCGCTGGCCTACGAGGTGTCAGTGCTGACGGCGCGCGGTGCTGACGGCGAAGCCGTTGTTTATCCGATTGCTGAAAACGTCCACCGCGATGGCATCCTGTTTACCACCACCGTGCCCGGCCCCAATGTGTCGGCCGAATGCGCACGCAAGGCGCAGGATGCCGCGCGCGCCATCGTGGCACAGCTGGGCTATGTCGGCGTGTTGTGCATTGAATTCTTTGTACTGGCCGACGGTTCCCTGGTCGTCAACGAGATGGCCCCGCGTCCGCACAATAGCGGCCATTACACCATCGATGCCTGCGTCACCAGCCAGTTCGCGCAGCAGGTGCGTGCCATGGCGCGCCTGCCCTTGGGCGATGTGCGCCAGCATTCGCCTGCTGTCATGCTCAACATCCTTGGCGACGTTTGGTATGAGGGCGACACGGTGCGTGAACCCGCGTGGGACCAAGTGCTGGCGCTGCCTGGCGCTTTCCTGCACCTGTATGGCAAGGATGATCCGCGCCGCGGCCGCAAAATGGGCCATGTGACTTTTGTAGCGCCCACGCTGGTAGAAGCACAGCAGCACCTGGCTTCTGCCTGCCGCATCCTGGGGATCGCCGCATGAGCGCGGATATTTTCAAAGCGGCCCAATTACTGGAGCAAGGGAAGCTGGTCGCCTTCCCCACGGAGACCGTGTATGGCCTGGGTGCCGATGCCGAGAACCCGCAAGCCGTGGCCAGCATCTACGCCGCCAAGGGCCGTCCGCAGGACCATCCTGTGATTGTCCACCTGGCGCCCGACTCCGACCTGTCCTACTGGGCCACCGACATCCCGCCACAGGCCGACGCCCTGATCGCTGCCTTCTGGCCGGGCCCGCTGACCCTGATCCTCAAACGGGCCGCCAATATTCCTGACGCTGTCTCTGGCGGCCAGGACACCATCGGCCTGCGTTGCCCTTCGCATCCGGTGGCCATTAAGCTGCTGCGCGCTTTCAAACGCGGCAAAGGCGGCGTGGCGGCGCCGTCGGCCAATAAGTTCGGCCATGTCAGCCCGACCACGGCAGCCCATGTCATCGACGAATTTGGCGACAGCATTGATTGCGTGCTCGATGGCGGCCAAAGCCGCGTCGGCATTGAGTCGACCATCCTCGACCTGTCTCGGCTGGCCACCCACGGCCCCGTGCTGCTGCGTCCCGGCCATATTTCGCCAGAAGCTATTGCCGCCGTCATCGACATGGTGCCTGCGGCGCCCGATGAAGCGGCGCCGCGCGCTTCCGGCACGCTGGAGTCGCACTATGCGCCGCACACGCCGGTGGCCATGCAGGAAATGCCGCTGCTGCTCGAGACCATGAACCGGCTGCGCGATGCCGGCCGCAAAGTTGCCGTGATCCACTATTCGGAACTGCCGCTGGCGTTTTCGAATGCGCGCCTGCCCCAGGCGCCGGACGGTTTTGCCTATTCCCTGTACGCGTCTTTACGCGCGATGGACCAGGTGGGCGCCGACGTGATCCTGGTGGAGTCGCCCCCCCAGGACGGCCCTTGGGCGGGTGTCAATGACCGCCTGCGCCGCGCCGCCCATGGCTCTGGCGGCATTGTGCATGGTTTGCTCAATCACGACACACCGGCCTGAGTCCTCCTCTTGAGCTAGCGCAAACGGGGCCGCTTTTGTGGCCCCGTTTGCTTGATCAGGCAAGCAGAGTTGACCGCTTGTTGCACCGAACAGACGATTAGGTGTTGTGCTCTAAGACAAGGTCGTGAAACACTGGCATATTAGTCGGGTTGTGAATAGCACGGCCGTTCGATTCAAAAAAAGATAGTACTCACGAGGAGACAAAATGCGTCAAACTAAATTCGCGCTGGCACTGCTGGCGTCGGCCATCCTGGCCGGCTGCGGCGGCAGCACCCCCGGCCCACAAACCCTGAAATTCAGCTTTACCAACCAGGTCACCTTTGGCGACAGCCTGGCGGACGTGGGTACCTACAATGTCGGCGCCGTCAAGGCAGCCGGCGGTGGTAAATACACCATCAATGGCGACAACACCGCCACCAATATTGAAATGACAGGTAAGAACTGGACCGAGCTGCTGGCCGCCCAACTGGGCGTGGCCGCACCGTGCGCCGCCATGACCGGCCTGGACGGCGACGCCAGCAAGGGCTTCTCCGTGCCCGTGCAAACCTTTGCAAACTGCTATGGCTACGCCCAGGGCGGCGCCCGCGTGACCAACCCGATCGGCTCTTCGAACAAATTGACGGGCGCTGCCATCGGCCAGCTGACCGTGCCTGCCGTAACCCAAGTAGCCAACCACCTGGCCAAGACGGGCGGCAAGTTCAGCGGTACCGAACACGTCATCATGATGATTGGCGGCAATGACGCCCTGGTGCAGGCTGGCCTGCTGTTCGGCGGCGCACAAGCGGCCGGTACCGCAGCCGGTAATGCCGAAGGCGCTCGCGTAGGCAATGCCACGTTCGCGTCCAGCCTGATCAGCCAGCTGGCAGCTGGTGCGACCAACCCGGCCACGGCAGCCCAGGCAATCGGCCTGGCCTTCCAGACGGAAGCTGCCCGTCCAGGCGCGACCCAAACCACGATGGTCGGCGCTGCTGTCGCCGCCGCCGCTGTCCAGCCAGGTAACTCGGCTGTGGCCAGCGCGACCGTGTACGGCCCGATGGTGGCCAAGGCCACGGCCGACGCCAACACCGCAGGCGCTGCCGCTGGTGCCACCGCTGGCGCCAAAGCCGGTGCTGACTACATCACCGCCAATGCGCCAGCTGCGATCGCAGCGATGGCCCAGGCAGGTGATGAGACCGTGGCCCTGGTCAAGAACCAGATCCTGGCTAAGGGTGCCAACTATGTCACGGTGGTGAACCTGGGCGACTTCGCCAATGTTCCTGCAGGTAAGAACATCGGCGCAGCCTATGCACCAATCCTGAACTCGATGGTGGCAGCCTTCAACGACAAGCTGACGGCTGGCCTGGGCAGCGAATCGCGCGTGCTGATCGTCGACCTGTTCGGCATCAGCCACGACGAAATCCTCAACCCCGCGCCTTACGGCCTGACCAACACCAGCAACGCTGCCTGCACGGTCGCTTCGCTGCTGTGCTCCAAGAGCACCCTGATCTCCGGCGATGTCAGCCACTACATGTTCGCCGACGATATCCATGCGACGCCGTATGAATACCGCCTGATTGCGCAATATGTTGCGGAAAAAATGATCCTCAAGGGCTGGCTGTAATCGCCGCCGACGACAGTCACAACAAGAACATCAGGAGAAAAAATGAAACATGTATTCAAACTGCTGGCAGTGGCCGGCATGATGGCGGTGGCGCAGGGCGCCATGGCCCAGAGCGCTGGTCAATACACCCTGAAGCTGGGCGTCAACAAGATCACGCCTAAGGTCGATTCGGGTGATGTGTCGGCACCGGCCCTGCCGGGTTCGAAGGCCGATATTTCGGCTGACACCCGTCCTATTCTCGTGGGCACCTACAGCTTCACCGACAACTTCTCGATCGAAGTCGATGCCGGTGTGCCGTACAAGCACAAGATCACGGGCGCAGGCTCGATCAAGGGCATCGGCCAGATCGCCACGATCGAAGCCTTGCCAGCGACGTCCTTCCTGCAATATCGCTTCTTCAGCCCGCAATCGATGGTGCGTCCATATGTGGGCCTGGGTGCGACGTACGCCTACTTCCAGAAGGAGACGGGTTCGGGCCAGCTGACGGCGATCACCAATATCGGTAGCCAGCCAGTGACCCTGAAGGTCAAGAACAAGCTGGTCCCGACCTTGCAATTGGGTGCCACTGCCAACATCAACGAGCGCTGGTTCGCTGACCTGACCGTGACCAAGACCAAGCTGAAGACGCGTACCACCTTCTCGACCGGCCAGACCCTGGACATGACGCTCGATCCGCAGGCAGTCGCCTTCGGCATCGGCTACAAGTTCTAAGCCGGGCTGCTCCAAGAAAACCCGCTTCGGCGGGTTTTTTTATTTGGACAGAGGTCCCACCTTGGTCCAGGCCTGGCTGCCAAGGTTTTTTCATTCGGGGTCAGGTCTGTCATTTGGACACCCGATGCACACTTTTGATTTAGCGTTATTCCTCTTTTCTCGTCTTGAATTCACTTATCGCGCGACTCACTGTCTTGACCGACACTCCCGCAAAACGTGCAATTTCCGGCATGGAATAGCTGAGAGAATGGTAGGCAAGCGCCATGGCTTCTTTCGGAGCACGTCCGCGCACGAAATATTCCTTGAGCGGAAGAGTTACGGCTTGGCGGTGGCTCCGCTTGATTTCTACCAAGTCGCCGGCAGGTCTGGCCTCTGTCAATTCGGCCTGAAAGGGTTCATCCCCCAGCACGAGCTGATGGCGAACTTGGCTGAAGGGGCTAGGCTTTCCGATTCCTTCAAAAACAAAGCGTGCGTAAGCTTGTCGTGCGGCACCTTGGCTTTGCCCGAAGCAAGCGAGCACGGCCTCGGATTCTAGCCAGGCCGGCGCGCTGATGGTCCCCAGCTTTGCATTAAAGCTGCTCCAAGGCCACTCCGACGGTTGTTCGACCATTCCTGCCCGCACTGGATTGAGTTCGATGTATCTGGAAACCTCCTGAAGATAGAGGTCGCTTTGACACAGGATCGCTTTGTACCGTCCTTGAAATACATGCCCGACATGCCCATGCGCGCGATTGAAATACTGTGCGAAGGTGCCATTCAAGTGGCGCATGCCCCGGTTGAGTTTTCCGTCCACGGTTTCGACCAGGAGGTGGTAGTGATTGGTCATCTGACAATAGGCCCACACTTTGAAGTTAAATCGGCCGCAAGTGGTACCAAGAAGGGAAAGCCAAGTCATCCGGTCACTGTCGGACCGGAAAATCTGATCACACCGGTCTCCTCGCGAGGTGACGTGATACAAGGCATTTTCGAGTTCGATTCGCAGCGGTCTCATCAGTCCAGAGTATTCAATCGGCACACCGCGCATATTGAAGCAAGACAAGGTTGACTATTGGACGTTGAGAATTAGTGATGCTTTGATCAGCGCCAATAGTGCTCACTGGGTGTCCAAATGACAGACCTGACCCCGAATGCAAATGACAGACCTGACCCCGAATGAAAAAAGCCCGCCGGAGCGGGCTTGGTTGGGGCCGGGCGCGATCAGGAGAAGGCCTGGATGCCGGTCTGTGCACGGCCCAGGATCAGGGCGTGGATGTCGTGCGTGCCTTCGTAGGTGTTGACCACTTCGAGGTTGACCATGTGGCGGATGATGCCGAACTCGTCGGAGATGCCGTTACCACCCAGCATGTCGCGCGCCGTGCGGGCAATGTCGAGCGATTTGCCGCAGGAGTTGCGCTTCATCATCGAGGTGATTTCGACGGCTGCCGTGCCGGCGTCCTTCATGCGGCCCAGTTGCAGGCAGCCCTGCAGGCCCAGCGTGATTTCCGTCTGCATATCGGCCAGCTTCTTTTGCACCAGCTGGTTGGCCGCCAGCGGACGGCCGAACTGCTTGCGGTCCAGCGTGTACTGGCGCGCCGTGTGCCAGCAGGCTTCAGCCGCACCAAGCGCGCCCCAGGCGATGCCGTAGCGGGCCGAGTTCAGGCAGGTGAACGGACCCTTGAGGCCGCGCACGTCCGGGAAGGCGTTTTCTTCTGGGCAGAACACATTGTCCATGACGATTTCGCCCGTGACGGAAGCGCGCAGGCCGAACTTGCCGTGGATGGCCGGGGCTGACAGGCCCGCCATGCCTTTTTCCAGCACGAAGCCGCGGATGGCGCCTTCATCGTCCTTGGCCCAGACAACGAACACGTCGGCCACAGGGGAATTGGTGATCCACATCTTGGAACCCGTCAGCGCATAGCCGCCCGGCACCTTCTTGGCACGGGTGATCATCGAGCCGGGGTCGGAGCCGTGGTTCGGTTCGGTCAGGCCGAAGCAACCGATCCATTCGCCGGTAGCCAGCTTGGGCAGGTATTTCTGTTTTTGTTCTTCCGTACCGAATTCGTAAATGGGCACCATGACCAGCGAGGACTGCACGCTCATCATCGAGCGGTAGCCCGAGTCGATGCGCTCGACTTCGCGGGCGATCAGGCCATAGGCCACGTAGTTCAGGCCTGGGCCGCCGTACTGTTCCGGAATCGTTGGACCGAGCAGGCCCAGTTCGCCCATTTCGCGGAAGATGCTCGTGTCCATCTTTTCATGGCGGAATGCGTCGAGGATGCGCGGGGCCAGCTTGTCCTGGCAGTAAGAGGCGGCGGCGTCGCGCACCATGCGCTCTTCGTCGGACAGTTGGTTGTTCAGCAGCAGGGGGTCGTCCCAGTGGAATGGGGCTTTGGTGTTGGAGCTCATCTCGGTTTCCGTTATATAAAAATTAAGTTTATTCTGCGATAACTTGTATAGACCACTTCCGGCGAATCGGCAATTCTACACCTGTTTTTTTAGCCTTGGGTGCTGCTGAAGGCCCCATTGTGGAATATCAATCCTGGCTGTTGGCGGCTGTCGCAGGCCTCCACCTCGCCGACGAAAATGACATGGTCGCCTTCCGGGTAGCGGCTGCGGTTGTGGCATTCAAACCACGCCGAGACGCCCTTGAGGATGGGCTGGCCCGTGCGTGACAGCTCGTACTCGATGTCGCCAAACGGGTTGTCGGTACGGCGTGAAAAGCGCGCCGCCAGGTCTTGTTGGCCAGCCGCCAGTACATTAATGACATAGTGGGAATTGCCGCTAAACACAGGCAGGCTATTGGCACTATTGCCCAGGCTCCACAATACCAGCGGCGGGTCCAGCGACACGGAATTGAAGGAACTGGCCGTCAAGCCGCGGAAACTGCCGTCCGCCAACCGGGTCGTAATGACCGTCACCCCGGTGGCAAATTGGGCCAGGGCGCTACGGAAATGCGCACGGTCAAATGCGGCGCTGCCGGCGCGCGGGGACTGGATATTCATGCTGTGCATTATATTGCAAGGTGCATGGCTGCGCGCTTTGGGATACAGTATTCCTGTTGGTTCACCCCCCGTGGAGTCGCAATAATGAAAGACAATGTCGCAATTCTTGGAGGCGGCTGTTTCTGGTGCCTGGAGGCGGTTTACCTCGAGGTGCATGGCGTGTCCAAGGTCGAATCGGGCTATATGGGCGGCCAGGACCCGGCACCCACCTACGAAGCCGTATGCGGCGGCGCCACTGGCCATGCCGAAGTGGTGCGGCTCGAGTTCGACCCCAGCGTGGTCAGCTACCGCGACCTGCTCGAAATCTTCTTCACCATCCACGACCCGACTACCCTGAACCGCCAGGGCAATGATGTCGGCACCCAGTACCGCTCGGTGATCTTCTACCTGTCACCCGAACAGGAGGCGACCGCCCGCCAGGTGGTGGCAGCCATGGCCAATGTGTGGGACGCGCCCATCGTCACGCAGCTGGCCCCGGCCGACACCTGGCACCGCGCCGAGGACTACCACCAGGACTACTTCCGCCAGCATCCCTTGCAAGGCTATTGCGCCTTCGTGGTCGCCCCCAAGGTGGCAAAATTTAAGAAGACCTTTGCCAATAGATTAAAGTAGAATCGACCTCACAATCATCGGCGATAACGATTACAACAGGGACGGTGCGATGAAGGTAGTAATAGTTGATGACACCCATATCAACCTGGTGCTGATGTCGCGCCTGGTCGACAAGCTCGAAGGCGTGTCGACCATCACCTTCCAGTCGGCCCATGAGGCGCTGGCCTGGTGCCGTACCAATCCCTACGACCTCCTGATCCTCGACTATATGATGCCGGACCTGGACGGCCTGGCCTTCATCAAGCTGCTCGGCATCGACCACAAGGAGCGCGCCCCGGTGCTGATGGTCACGGCCAGCCAGGACCTGGAGATCCGCCACCGCGCGCTGGAAAACGGCGCCTCCGACTTCCTCATCAAGCCGATCGACAAGGTCGAATTCATGGCGCGCACCCGCAATATGCTGGACCTGCGGCGCGCCACCGTGGCATTGCAGAACCGCGCCAGCTGGCTGGCTGCCGAAGTGGAGAAAGCCACCTTCGAGCTGCGCACGCGCGAGCAGGAAACCATCTTGCTACTGTGCCGGGCTTCCGAATACCGCGACCCGGAAACGGGCGCCCATATCCAGCGCATGGCCCATTACTCGCAGCTCATCGCGGAAGAACTGGGCCTGTCGAAGGAGGAGCAGGAAGACATCCTGTCGGCCGCGCCCATGCACGACATCGGCAAGGTCGGTACGCCCGACCACATCTTGCTTAAGCCCGGCAAGCTGACGCCGGAGGAAATGGTCGTCATGCGCCAGCATGCCATGATTGGTTATAACATCCTCAAGTTCAGCAAGGCGCGCATGCTGCAGCTGGCGGCCGAAATCGCTGCCTCCCATCATGAGCGCTATGATGGCAGCGGCTATCCCCTGGGGCTGAAGGGCGATGCCATTCCCGTCGTCGGCCGCATCGTCGCCGTGGCCGATGTGTTTGATGCACTGACCAGCGTGCGCCCCTACAAGAAGGCCTGGTCGCTGGAGGATGCGCGCGACTACCTGGTTGGCAATTGCGGTTCCCATTTCGACAAGCGCTGTGTCGACGCCTTGTTGGCCCGTTGGGACGATATGCTGGCCATTCGCGAGCGCTTCAAGGATAACGCCGCGCTCGAGCAATTGCAGTGACCGGTATGCGTCGCCGCAATCACGCAATGTGAAGGCCTGAAGCCATGCGCCACCAGCTGCTGGCCCGCCAGCTTCGCAAAACGCTCGGCATCGCCAGCGAACAGGCTTTGCAGCAGCGCCTGGGTAATCTGCGGGCCAAGGACGAAGCGGGGCTGGCCGACGGTATTAGCGCAATGCTGGCAGCCATCGAACAAAGCTATACCCAATTCGAAAAAGACCTCGAAGTGCGCACCCGCATGCTCGACATCAGTTCGGCTGAGCTGACCAGCGCCAATGAGCAGCTGCGCGACGAAGCGGCGCGCCAGCGCGAAGTGCTGCTGTCCCTGCAAAGCAGTGTGCACCGCCTGACCGGCACCACCGTGCAGCAGCGCGCCCAGGAAGCGCATGGCAGTGAAGGCGACCTGCTGGGACTGACGCGCGCGCTGGAAGAGCTGGTGCAGCAGCGCGAAGCAGCGCGCGATGCGCTGGCCGCCACCGAAGCGGCCAACCGCCGCATCCTCAACAGCCTGCGCGAGGTGGTGTTCCAGACCGATATCGACTTTAACTGGGTCTACCTCAATCCAGCCTGGTACAACATCACCGGCTTTCCCCTGTCGGACAGCCTGGGCCAGCGCGCACTCGGTTTCCTGCATACGGACGACCAGCGCACCACCTTGCCGCGCCTGCAAGCGCTGGCCGAACGGCGCGAACACTTCCTGCGTACGCATATGCGCTTTCGCACCCGCGGCGGCGGCTTTCGTTGGCTGGAAGTGTTTGCGGCGCGGCTGGAGAACGAAGACGGCGAACTGGTCGGCCTGTCCGGCTCCTTGATCGACATCACGGACCAGAAGACCGCCCAGGACCAGCTGGTGATCAGCGAAGAACGCCTGCACCAGGCCCTGCGCGCCACCGACAGTCCGCTGTGGGACTGGGACATGGCCAAGCCGCAACCCTATGTCGACCCGGCCTGGCTGGTCAACCTCGGTTACGCCCTGGTGGACCAGAACCGCGAACCGATCGACTGGACGCGCCAGATGCACCCGGACGACGTGCTGCGTTGGCGCGAGCACTTGCGCGAACACCTGAAGAAGCAGAGGCCCGAACTCGATATCGAAATGCGCTTTGCCACATCCGACGGCCAGTGGCGCTACGCCCTGATCCGCGGCAAAGTCATCGCCTGGGACGGCGCGCGCGCCCTGCGCATTGCCGGCACCGTGCAGGACATCACCCAGCGCAAAGAGGCGGAGCAGGCGGCGCTGCGCCAGCAGGAACTGACCGAACAGATCCTGGACCAATTGCCCATCCCCGTGTTCCTGAAGGACCGCGAAGGGCGCTTTGTGCGTTTCAACCGCCGCTTCGAAGAACTGTCGCAGCGGCCGCGCCAGGAAATTCTCGGCAAGCGCATCGAGGACTTCGCTTCGCGCGGCTGGACTGGCGTGACCCAGCATGAAGACGCCCAGGCCTGGGCCACTCGGCGCATGGTCACCAGCGAACGGCGCCTGACCAATGTCGACCCGCCCGTTGACTTGCTGGTCATGCGCATCGTGATCGCCAGCGGCGGCGAGTCTTACTTGCTGGGCTTCTCCATCGATATGAGCGAACAGCGTGCCGCACGCGACGCCATGCAGCGCGCGGTGGAGTCGGCCGAAGCAGCCAGCCGCGCCAAGAGCGAATTCCTGGCCAATATGAGCCATGAGATCCGCACGCCGATGAACGGTATCCTCGGCATGACGGAACTGGTGCTGGAATCAGACCTGTCGCCTGAGCAGCGCGATGACCTGACATTGGTCAAAGCGTCCGCCCACTCCCTGCTCACCATCATCAACGACATCCTGGACTTCTCCAAGATCGAAGCGGGCAAGCTCGATATCGAGGATGTGCCCTTCGACCTGCGCAAGCTGGTGACGGAGACGGTGCGTTCCATGAGCTTGCGCGCCCAACAGAAATCGCTGGCGCTGCATTGCGATATCCCTGCCAACCTGCCGCGCACCATGAAGGGCGACCCGGGCCGCCTGCGCCAGGTGTTGATCAACCTGCTGGGCAATGCCATCAAGTTCACGGCCCAGGGCGAAGTGCGCCTTGGCTTGCGCGTGGCGCGCGAATACGACGGCCGCTGCGATGTGGAGTTTGCCGTCACCGACACGGGCATCGGCATCCCGCCGGACAAGCAGAAGCTGATCTTTGAAGCCTTCTCCCAGGTCGACGGTTCGACCACGCGCGAATATGGGGGCACGGGCTTGGGCCTGACGATCTGCCGCCGCCTCGTTATCCTGATGCAGGGCGTTATCGACGTAGAAAGCCAGCCCGGCAAGGGCAGTACCTTCCGCTTTACGGTGCCGCTCAAACCGACGGCCGTGGACTTGCGCGCGCCGCTGCCCCTGTCCTGGCTGGCCGGGAAAACAGTCATGCTGGCTGACGCCAATGAGGCCAGCCGCGAGGCCATCGCGGGCATGCTGGAATCGGCCGGCATGTTTGTCAGCCAGTGCGACAGCGCCGGCCAGGCCCATACCCTGCTGGCGGCCGTGCGGCCGGCGCTGATTGTTGTGGACGGCAATATGCCCGACATCGATGCCTTTTCCAGTGCGCGCCTGCCGCAGCGCGCGCCCCTGCTGCTAGTATCGTCCAGTACGCGGCCGAATGTGGACTCGCTGCGCTTTGAGCCCGATGCCACGGTGGCGCGGCCCTTGACGGTGGCGGGCCTGCTTGACGCCGTGCTGGACCTGCTGAGCAGCCAGCCCACTTCGCCCTTGGTGGTCATTCACGAAACGGCGCCGGAGAGCGCACCCGATGTCGCCTTGCCGGTGCCGTCCGAAAGTGGCTCGGCCAATGGTATGCGCGTGCTGCTGGCCGAAGACAATCCCGTCAACCAGCGCCTGGCCCTGCGCCTGCTGGAGAAAATGGGCCATCGCGTGACCCTGGTCGACAATGGCATGGCCGCGCTGGACCAGGCCACGCAGGGCAGCTTTGACTTGATCCTGATGGATGTGCAGATGCCCGGCCTGGACGGTTTGTCGGCCACTCGCCATATCCGCCAGTGGGAGCAGGCCAATGGTGGCGGCCATCTCCCCATCATCGCGATGACGGCGCGTGCCATGCAGGGCGACCGTGAACGCTGCCTGGAAGCGGGCATGGACGACTACCTGTCCAAGCCGATCGATGGCGAGCGCCTGCGCCAGGTCATTGCCCAATACGATCCGCAACAGGTCGAGCCGGTGCTGGCCTGGCGGCCTGCCCTGATGCGCCTCGATGGCGATGTTGACCTATTGCTGGAGCTGGCTGGCATCTTTATCGATGATGGGCCGGGCCTGCTGGCAACCCTGATTGCGGCCATCGACGCGGGCGACGATGGCGCCAGCCAGCGCGCCGTGCACAGCCTCAAGGGCGTGCTGGTGAATTTTGGCGCCCAGCGCGCCATTGCCCAGGCCGAAAGGCTGGGTGCCAGCCTGCAGGAGCCAGGCCAGCGCCTGCAATGGCGCTCGATGGCGGTGGAACTGGGCCCAACGCTTGATGAAGTCTATGCCGCCCTGCGCGAACTGATTGCCACCGGCGTCACCGACAAATGATGCTGGCGAGTGTGTCAGCTGTTGGCCCGAGCGGCCCATTGCCTGCCCGTTCAGGCCCCTGCTTGGGACGCGTACATATAGCGGCGTGACCAGGGGATCGCCTTTGGATCTTCACCCGCTTTGCCGCAGACGACTTGGTACAGGTTGATCCAGTCGTGCGTGAAGGCATAGCTGCAGCCCGCCAGGTAGACGTGCCAGATGCGGAAGATGCGGGCATCGACCATGCTGCGCAGGCGATCGGCCTGGCCTTCAAAATTCTCCGTCCACAGCGCGCAGGTGCGGGCGTAGTGGCGGCGCAGGTTTTCCACGTCGCGTACTTCCAGCCCGCCTTCCTGCATGGCTTTGATCGCAGTGCCGAGGTGAACCAGTTCACCGTCGGGGAACACATAGCGGTCGATAAATGCGCCGCCGCCATGGGGCGCATCGCGCCCTTCCGGGTCGCTGCTGGTGATGCCGTGGTTCATCAGCAGGCCGCCGGGCGCCAACAGCTTGCGCAGTGTGGCGAAGTAGGCGGGCAGGGCACGCCGGCCAACATGTTCGAACATACCAACACTGGTGATGCGGTCGAACTGGCCGCGCAGTTCCCGGTAGTCTTGCACGCGGATGTCGATGAGCTGTTGCAAGCCGGCCCGCGCAACGCGTTCCCGCGCCAGTGCCGCCTGGCTGGGGGACAGGGTAATGCCCAGGCACTTGACGCCGTGGCGCTGTGCGGCACGCAGCAGCAGGGCGCCCCAGCCGCAGCCCACGTCGAGCAAGGTATGCCCTGGCCGCAAGTCGATCTTGCTGAGGATGTGGCCAATCTTTTTTTGCTGTGCTGTCGCCAGGTCTTCGTCGCCATGCTCAAAGTAGGCGCAGGAATACACCATGGCTGGGTCGAGCCAGTGTGCATAAAAGTCGTTGGAGACGTCGTAATGGTAGCGCACCGCCCTGGCGTCGCGCTGCATGCTGTGGCGTTTAAGCAGGCTCAGCGGGCGGAAGAAGCGGCCCAAGCCTTGCCAGCCAGGCGTGGCATGCCTGCTCAAAGCATTGACGACGGCAATCATGTCCGCCGCTTTGCCACGTACGTCGATCCATCCTTCTACATAGGCACGCCCCAGCTTGTACAGGGATGGCGACAGCAGGCAGGAGATGGCGCGCGGCGAGGGCAGGCGGACCGTTACACGCGGCAGTTCGCTGGAGAAGTCAAGGTGCTGGCCATTCCACAATTCCAGCCGCAGCGGCAACCTGGCATTGCGACGCACCCCTTCCGTCCATGCCGCCAGTCTTTGTTCGTAGAACATGCGCACCTCCGGTCAAGGCCATTGTGCGCACACTCGCGCTCAGGGTTGTAGTCGCTGTTTTGCCCAGCTGCCGTCTGCCTGCTTGATGTACACGATGCGGTCGTGGAAACGGGAACGCCGCCCCTGCCAAAACTCCAGGCGCTCCGGCACCAGGCGGAAACCGCCCCAATGTTCAGGCCGCGGCGGCGTTTCGCCAAACCGTTCAGCAACCAGGTTGAACTGCTGCTCCAGCGCAGCGCGGTCAGCAATAGGCGCACTTTGGGCGGAAGCGATGGCCGCCAGCCGGCTTTTTAAGGGGCGGCTGTGGAAATACGTGTCGCTCTCCGCCGGGGAAGTGCGCTCTACCTTACCTTCGATCCTGACCTGCCGTTCAAGTTCCGGCCAAAAGAACAGCAGGGCGGCGTGCGGATTGTTGCGCAGTTCGCTGCCCTTCTGGCTGTCGTAGTTGGTGTACCAGGTGAAACCACGGGGATCGAATTGCTTGACCAGCACGATGCGCGAACTGGGTTTGCCGCTGGCATCGACGGTCGCCACGCTCATTGCGTTCGGTTCGCGCACCTGGGCTGCGAGCGCCTGGTCGAACCATGCGCTGAACTGGGCAAACGGATCGGCCAGGGTGTCGCTCTCGGTCAGGCTTTGCTGGCCGTAGTCAGTGCGCATATCGGCCAAAGCGCCGCCGCCGGCCGCGCCAGTGGATGGGGCGGCACTGGCGGGCGCAGCAAGGCCGCGCCTTGCCTGCATGGCATTGCCCAGCGCCGTCATTTGCTGCGGGCTGAACAGGCGCAGGGCCATTGGTGCAATCTGCGTCTCTTCGGTTTGCATATGGCGGGTGTAGCTGTCGACAAAGCGGTGCACAATGCCAGCCGACAGTTCAGTGGCGCCGCCTTCAATGCCTTTGAGTTGCTCGTGCAGGTCCTGCCACAGGGCGTCCATGGTCGTGTGTTCGGCAAGGATCTGCGGCACCAGCGTGACCAGCAGCTCGGCGTCCTGGCCCTGGGCCGTGGCCTGCAGCATGGGCAGCAGGTCCTGCTCTTCGTCGTTATGGTGCAGGTGGGCGGCCTTGTCGAAATACTTGATGATGGCCTGGGCAGCCTGGCGGGCCTGCTCGTCCGCGCCGGCGGCGCAGGCTGGCGTGGCCAGGTGGGGCAGCAGTTTGTCCAGGGTCGCGAGCTGCTTGCGGATGCGCTCGTGGCAGTGTTTCAGCACTGCAATTGGCTGGTCGAATCCGGGGGCTGTGTCAGGGAGAAAGTTGCTCATCATGGCATT
>JACXTT010005808.1_pt1 | contig 17833 bp, 10 predicted proteins | sample 9270951 | NCBI WGS metagenome assembly JACXTT01 (sample SAMN15532306, study PRJNA645909) | rock metagenome | isolation source: weathered quartz diorite | place: Puerto Rico | collected 2017-06-21 | reverse complement strand
TTCTGCGCGATGACGGTCGAGCCGGAGTAGAGCTGCATCGTGGGATTCCCCAGCGTCCCCGGCACGAAGAACGGCGCCCCGCCCATCGACGGCCCACGGGCCCTCACCAGCACGGTCTTGGGCGTGGTCCCTCCGATGATGAACCCTCCGATGAGCACGTTGGCGCCCGTCTGTACCCGGGCGCGCGAAGAGATGTTGACCAAGGGGGGAGAACCTAGCTTGGCGACGAAGGCATCGGCAGGTCCTCCATGGTACGTGGTGCTCAAAGCGCCTTCCGAGGTGGGGAAATTCGAGGAGGTGGTTTCTCCGGTAAGATAGATGGTCCCGACCGAATCCACTGCAATGCCGAATCCGGCCTCGTCGCCACTGCCACCCAGGTACGTCGAATAGACCAGGTTGGCACCACTGGGATCGAGTGTGGCCACAAATGCATCGAACCTCCCGCCCTGGTGTGATCGAGACACGGCCCCGAACGTGGTTGGGAAATCGACGGCTTCGGTGAACCCCGTCACATAGGCTTTTCCTGAGCCATCCAGAGCGATCCCCCACCCGTCGTCATAGCCGAATCCTCCGATCAAGGTGGAATACACGAGATACGCTCCACCGGGATCCAATTTCGTCACAAACACGTCGCAACCCCCGTTGAAAGACCGGTCGAACGCTCCAGGGGTCGTCGGAAAATCAGAGGACGCGGTGCACCCGGTCACATAGGCGCTGCCGGATGAGTCCACGGCGATAGAACTGGTCGGGTTCGAGGAGTCAAAGCTATTGCCGCCGAGGTAGGTGCCATAGAGCAGGGTCGCTCCCAACGTGTCCAACTTGACCACGAAGGCATCGGTCCCCCCGTGGTACGAACGATCAAACGCTCCCGGCGTGGTGGGGAAGTCCGAGGAGAGAGTTTCTCCGGTCACATAGGCGTTGCCCGATCCGTCCACGGCAACCGCGAACCCGCCGTCCCCATCATTCCCGCCCAGATACGTTCCATAGACAAGATGGGCCCCGGTAGGATCCAACTTCACCACAAAGGCATCTGACGCCATAATGTGGTAACCGTCATGATAAGAGCGATCAAGGGCCCCTGATGTGGTGGGAAAATCCGCGGAACACGTCTCTCCTGTCACATACACGTTCCCTAACCGATCAGCGGCAAGACCTCGTCCGGTATCCGTGCCACTGCCACCGATATAGGTCGCATACAACAGATTGGCGCCCGTCGAATCGAGCTTCGCGACATACACGTCCTTGCCTCCATGGAATGTCTGGTCAAAGCTCCCAGGTGTGGTCGGAAAATCCGATGACGAGGTGGTGCCTGCGAGATAAACATTGCCCAGCCCATCGAGAACAAGACCCGTATCGGTGAAGACGCTGTTCTCATCGTTCCTTCCTCCAAGGTAAGTCGCATAGATGAGGCTAGCTCCCGCAGGATCGAACTTGGACACCACCACGTCCCCGAGGCCGTTGTATGACTCATCAAAAGCACCCGAGGTCGCTGGAAAATCCGATGAGTCGGTGACTCCCGCGACGTAGGCGTTGCCGGCGGCATCGACCGCGATTGAGAACCCGAAGTCTGCTCCTCGGCCACCGAAATAGGTTGAGTAGACGAGGGATGGGTCGATGATGAGAGAATGACTCTTGTCATAGGACGACACCTCAAAGCCATAGGTAAAAGTCCCCCGTCTTTTTCTTACCTTGAACTTTCCCGTTGCCTCCACCCGCTTACCCTCGATTTCCTGGTAGACAACCGGCTTTTTCTGAAGGAGTGTTCCGTCTTTCAACCCGATCTCCAGATCTCCCTCCTGGGTCACGCGCAAGCCCGTGATCCCGTCATACGCCAACGTGACTGCCGATGGGTCCGCGCCCGGCTTGACGACAACGTCGTACTCCAGTTGTCGGTTGTTGCCATAAAACCTGATGTCGATGCCGGGGTAGACCTCTTGATAAACTACGGCCTGATACGTGGGCACATTGGTCCTCCACTCCTGGGGATCATTGCCGATCATGTAATTCACCTTGCCCTGCTGCACCCCTTCTGCAACAAGCTCGGGGAGCTTTTTGGCCTCCAAAGGGAAGAGCTTGATCAGGGTGGGTCGTGGATGGTTGGCTGCTCGCTTCGAGACGGACTTGTCAGCCCTATTCTCCAGGCCGTCGACTGCCGGTGCCGGGCCTGGCGTCTCGCGAACTGGTTCAAAGAGCGATAGGTAGATGCCGTCCTTCGTGAAAAATGTGGCGTGGCCGTTGCCTTTTTCGTAGAACGCAACTCCCTTGTCCATCTGTCCGTCGTTCTGGATGAAGTACAGGGGAGATTTGGCGTAGGCCGATTGCGCCCTGGCCATTGTTGTTTCCGTCACCCCTGTGGCTATGGTCTCGGGATGGCGCTGAAGAACCTTGCTCCCTGTGGCCCCGGCGGCAGGGTCGGCCTTCGAAATGGGAACCACGGATGCTGTGGCCAGTGATCCAGCTCGCCACCCGTCGGCACCTGCGGAACGAGGAGGGGGGTGCAGGTAATCTGTGCCGGCCGCTGCATCCATTTTTGACAGCGACCACGAGTCGCCCCCAGTGGACAGCAACAAGAATCCCCACGCCGTCAGGGCGCACGGAACCCGAAGGGACAACCGAGACGTGTCTGTCCTGTTGCTGTTCATCGGGGGACCTCCTCTTAACGCTTTCTCTCGCCTTCGCACCCGTGAGGTTCAGCAGGTATGTTCGATGTCTTCGCGAACAAACCAGCTGCGGAACCGTGTTGCCGTAATGTTCACTGTGGCTTTGAACCTCCTTCCTCCTTTTTTCCTTCTTCAGGTCGACGACTCCCTTTAGGCTTGAACCGCGTGTCGATCTACACCATCAGCTTTAAGCTAACCTTCGGACGCTTACAATCCTAAACCTAGGTTCTCAGCCGACGTTGCACATCCGAAATTGACGGTTCATGTTGTTTCCTGAGGTCTGACCTCCGCTAACCATACGAACCTCTAGTCTCCTGATACCTTCAGAGCTGAACAAACCAAAGGGGATGGTTTTTGACGAGGTGGCCATTCAGGTGGGAATCGATGGGTTGGAGCAGACGAGGATGGGCTACCGTTACATATCGACCGTCATGGCATGCGCCCGGCAAGCGAGGCATGACCACGGTCGACGTCCTAGAGCATTGCCAGGTCTTTTAAGGAGTTTCGGATCTATCCGCGCGACGGAAGAGCAGCTCCGCGCCCCCGCCGTCACAATTCGACACGGTGAGGGCGGAACTGGGGGGCGTTAGGAATTCGTTCGGGTTGTCTCCACTGCACGGGAGGCTCTGGAGACGAAACAGACGCGGAGAGTCTCCCCTATGCCGTTTAAAGGCTTTGGAGAATACCTCCGGCGAACGGAACCCGACCTCGTACCCGATTTCTTTGATGCTTCGCGTGGACGAGACCAGGAGGGTCGTGGCTCGATCGAGGCGTAACGCGAGAACGTGGTCGTGGAAACCGATCCCCATCTCTTGTTTAAAGCGTCGGCTCAGGTAATCCGGATGGAGGCCGACGATCGAGGCCGCCTCACGGAGGGTGATCGGTCGCGCCAGAGACTGCGCGATGTAGGTCAGCACGTGCCAGATTCTGGGACTCACCGACCCCCGGCGAGGCATTGAGCGACTCAGAACAACGGGTGCAGAGTGTGACATCGATACACCCACCCCTCAACGTTGTTGATCTGGAACGTAGCCTACACCGGCGAGATCAAGGCGCGATAAGGAACCAGGAAGGACGTTTAAAGATTTCGCGCAGAAACGGTAAACCGGGAGAGAGGCCTGGCTAACCCTTCATGGCGTGATGACGGTGGGCGTCCGCGCGCGATTCAGCTCGCGAGGAGTCGGGTCAATTCTTGGAGTTTGGTGGCGAGATGGGCATCGAGCATGGACAGGATGCGTGATTCTTCGAGCGCGTTGTCAAACTCGCCCGCCAGCAGGTAGGTAATGCCCAGATTGAAACGCTCGTGAGCGTCGTCGGGGCGCTGGATCAAAGCCTCTTTGGCTCGCGCGATCTCCTCGGCATAAGGAGAACCACCGGTCGCGTCAAGGACGACCGGCCGCGTGCGACGGCCCGGTCCGGTGGGCGGTTCGATCAACGTGATCCATCGTTCTTGCAACGCCAACTGCAGGAACGCCGCGTCCCGCATCGCGATCATGCGGAGGAGATCGACGGCGAGCCCACCCCACATTTGTTGCAGCACGATCGCGGTGAGGAAGGCCAGCGCCGCATACAAGAAACGTCCCTCGATCAACAGCGCGGCGCCAGCCACGATCCCCCCGGCATAAAGGACCCCGAGCCCTCGAAAGAACCAGCGACTCGCCGACCCAACGTAGTCCGCCATTGGGGTGGAGCCACGGACGACGAGCCGTCGCGCCGTCAAGTGATCCATTTCAAGAACCGCCCGCCGTTCGGCCACGGCCGCCTGCATATCGTGCATCTGGTCGAGTCCGCGCTCCTCCATGGGCCCTCCTCCGCGGTGGCTCACCGCAACGACCTCCAATCCCGGACGCTGATCGTCTCGGCACGGCGCTGAACCGAATGGTCAGATTTTACGAAAGCCCCTCGCGCGGGTCAATCCCGTGCCAGCGCCGGCGGCGCCACGTCGCCAGACACCTGCAGCGATCCCGTCGGCGCCACGAACGTGGGGGACGGGCCGCCGTAGAGCGCCCGGTATTCCCAGGTGCTTCGCAAGACGCGTTTCACGTACCAACGGGTCTCGGGATAGGGGATTTCTTCGATGAATTCGTCGAGGGCCCGCGGGGGGCTGCCCTCGATCCACTTCACCACCGCTTCCGGTCCCGCGTTGTATGCGGCCACCGCATAGGCTTCATTGCCCGCAAAGCGATCCAAGAGATCGGCCAGGTACCGGACGCCAAGCCTGATATTGACCTCGGGGGTGAATAACTGGTCGACTGCGAACGACGAGAACCCCACGGAGCGCGCGACGCGACGGGCGGTGTCGGGCATGAGCTGCATCAGGCCGATGGCGCCCACCGGAGAAACCGCATTGGAATCATACACGCTCTCCTCGCGGATCAGCCCGGTGACCAGAAAGGGGTCGACGCGGTCGGCGCCCGCGTGCCGGATCGGTTCCAGCAGATGCGCCGGATACGCCCCTTCCCAAACCTCCCGCGGCAAGGCGGGGTCGCCTCGTTCGAGGGCCGTCCCGAATTGGCGGCGGAGGAGGCGCAGTGCTTCCCCGTCCGCCCCCACCCGCGCCAGCAGTTCCGCGGCGTCCTGAACACGATCCGGCGGGGGCGGCGACCCGCGAAGCGCCGCCAACAGCTCATCCCGCGCCTGAGCTCGCAGCCCCAACGCCCAGAGCTCGGCAACTCGTGACGACACCGCCGGCCACACCCGGTCGGCGTCGAGCGTATCGCTGGGCTCAATCGCCGGGACGCGATCCGGGCGCCGACCATCCGCGCTCCATCGAAGTCCCTGTCGCGCGAGGTAGCCATAGTAGGTATAGGGAAAACGCGTCTCGACTTCGGCGATCGTGGAGCGCGCCGCATCGGTCAGTCCGCGCAGCGCGTCCACCCGTCCCGTCCAGTACAGTAACTGTGGAACCTGAGGATCTGCAGGCTGGGCGGCAGCCAGTCCCCGCTCGAACGCTTCGCGCGCCGCGGCGAGCGCGCCGCGGCGGTACTCGATCCATCCCACGTTCCATTGCGCCTCCACGAGTTTGTCGGGGCGGTGCAACGCCATCGCGAGCGCTCCCAGAACGCGGTACGCCTCCAGCGCCGCCGACGGCTCGCCGCGTCCGCGATGCCAGACGGCTCGCAGCGCGCTCAGCTCCAATCGATGTGGACTCTGGGGAAAAGTCCTCGCGAGCGTCGCCTCGGCGCGGCGGAGGGCGGGCTCGTCGTCCCGCCGAAAGGCGGTACGGCCCTCCCATAATACGGCTTCCTCCCGTACCTCGGCGGAACCCGGCGCGGCGGTCGCGGTGCTCGCCGCGTGAAACGCCGTCCACGCGTCGTCCCATCGACGAAGACGGTAGAGCGTGATCCCGACCTGCAGTGCGATGTCTCGTCGTACGACGGGCGTGGGCGCCGACCGGCGCAGTGCGTTCCATGCCTCCAGCGCCTCAGGGTATCGCGCGGCACGCGTCAGCGCCTCGGCGCGGTGGCGGCGCTCTTCAAACGTCGGTGGCGCCGTCTTGCCGCTACGGATCAGTCGGTTCAACCGCTCCTCGATCGTCGACGCTTCCGGCGCCGCCCCGAACTCGAACCGCACCCTCTGGTACGCGAGCCCCGCTTCGGCGGCGCGGCCCTCGGCCATGAGGGCGTCACCGAGCGCCACAAGGACTGAGGGCACCGCGGCATGTTGTGGGAACCGATCGATGAAGTCGCGCCAACGGCCGATGGCGTCCGTCCTCCCCCCCGGCACACGCGACCAGAGGTCGGCCGAGGCGGTCAGCGCGTCGGGAACCAGCGGGGAGTCGGGGTAACGGCGGACGAGGAGATCATAGAGGCGTGCCGCCCGTTCGGGCTGCTCCGCGCGGCGCGCCGCCTCCGCCGCCAACGCCAGCGCATGATCGCCGATGAGGGGAAGTTCGGTGGAGGCCCGCAGGCCCCATGAGACCGCGTCGGTTGCATCCCGCTCGACCGTGAGCTTGCCGATCCAATACGCCGCGCGACCGGCCCACACCGTGTCGGGCCACTGCGATCGAATGAACGTGAGCCGGTCGAGCGCCTCATCCGCCGCGCCGCGCTCGATCGACGTCCTCGCCAACGCGAAGCATTCGGGTGCCTTCACGCAGGCCGTCGGGGCACGGTCCGCTTCGATCGGAGACAACGAGACCGGAACCAACGCAGTCGGCGAGCTGCAAGCTCCCGCTCCTACCACGCAGAGCGCGAGCCACGCTGGGGAAATGACGCGGAACGGAGAGGAAGAGGCCACGAGGCCCGTATTCTACTGCCCTTTATTTCTCCGGATCAAGCGCGAGACCGATGGGGCCCGCCAAGCCGGTGTTGGCGCCGATGATGACCCGCGGGTCCAGCGCCGGAAGAGGCTCCGCCAGGTCGAGGTTTCCGACGTCAAACGCCAAGACCGCATTGGTCAGCGCGTCGGCGACGTACAGCTCGTTGAAGGCCAGATTCAAGGCCAGTCCTGACGGGTTCGTCAGCGCCGCGTGCCTGATGGTCCACGTCGGGGCCAGATTGTAATCGAGCGACGCCTCCTGCACCTTTCGGCTGATCCCGTCGAACACCAGGATCCACCGATTTTGCCGGTTGGCCACGAAGAGCCGATCGAGGTCGGGATCCACGAACAACGCCGACGGACGCTTGAGCGTCGTCCGATCCGTGACCGCACCGAACCGCGGCGGAGGCGGATCGCCTTCGATCTTCCAAGCCGGCGCCACGTTGCCGGCATTGGCGTCAGCCTCGAGCTGGTCGGGGGTCGCCCCGATCGTCGACGCGTTCGTGAAGGCGAGGATCTTTCGTCCCTCGAGATCTTGCACCGTCGCGGCATCCCGGTTCGACACGTAGAGCAGGTCACGATTCTCATCGATCGCAATGCCTGCAGGGTACACCAACTCCGTTGCGTTGAAAATCGAAAACGGGTCCATGCTCTCAGGCGGTCCGAGAGACCGACTATACGGGACATCCCCACTCAAGTCGGCTACGTCACCGCCGACCGTCCCCAACGGCTGACCGCCAAAGACCAGAATCGAGTGGCTGGACTGGTTCACGACGTACAATGTCGCGGTGCGGGTCGCCGTGGCCGGCCGAAACACCAGGCTCACCGGATGGTTGAGACCCGTTTGGGGACCCGCGATGATGCGATCCGGGCTGCGCTGCCCCGTGCCGAACGTGTCGGCGTTCTCATAGACCGCAATCATGTTGGCGTAGAAACTGGCGATATAGAGCCGATTGTGTTCACGATCGAGAGCCACGCCGCTGGCGCCTTGCAGCGGGTTCACCACCAGGCGCGCGGGCGGGGTGGCGGTCACCACCGACGGGCTACCGGGCGCCGGATCACGCCCCGGGTAAACAGACCCGGGTGTCACATCGAATACCGCGAGCGAAGGGATCGGAGCGGTCTGCTGGAAAAAGCCCGGCGTGACGACGTACGCCTCTTTGTTCACCACCATGACGCCGTACGGACCGACGCTCTGCTGAGTCAGATCCTTCGCTGGCTGGCCGAGCATCGTTCGGGGCCCCTTGATGATCCGGACGGGCCGCACGTCGCCGCCGCCCGCCAAGTCGGCTACGTTGAAAATATTCAGCGACTGCTGCCGATCCGTGGTCACGTAGAGGCGATCCCCGTCCAAAAACAGCGACGTCGGTCTCGCGTCCTCGAGCCCGCTCTGTGGCCCCCCCACCACTACCGGAGTTTGCGAGCCCTGCGCCGTCGGCTGGTCTACGTTGGAAAAGATCAAAAGGTTATTCAGGGCGCGGTTGACAACGTACAATGTCTGGCCTGTCGAATCGAGCGCGAGGCCCGACGGACCGCACACCCCGCCCGACGGGTCAGTCACGATGCACGGCCCCCCCGTCGCCCCCAGTCCCCAGAACGTCCGAACCGGCGTATTGTCGGAATTGTTGGTCAGGTCCAGCAGCTCGGTCGGAAACGAGAAGACCAAGATCTTGCCGCCCAAGTTGTCGTTGTAGGCCGTGTGATCCCGGTTGGCGACGTACAGCAGTTTCTTCGCTGGATCGACCGCAAACGCAATCGGCGCTCGAAACGTTTGGCTTTTGATCACTCCGATCGGCGCGCTGTTGGAACCGCTCGGCGTGTTACTGATGTCGAAGACCTCGATGCTGTTCCCGATCTGGCCAGTGCGGCCCTGTGCGGGAACCGTGTTCGCGACGTAGAGCAACTTCCTCGTCTTGCCCGCGACGGTCTTGGTGTCGACCCACAGCCATGTCGGGCCGCTGAGTTCGGTGATGTCGCTGGCGCTCCGGTCGCCGCGGATCGTCCATAACGGCGTTTGGTTGTTTCGGATCGGGTACTGACCTAACTGTGAAGGCGTTCCATTCGACTCGGTATACGATAATGCATAAGCCGTAATGCTGTTGGATCGAACATTCGCCACGTAGACGACGGGGACTACGGCGTTGGAGTCGACGTAGACGCTGACCGGCCCATCGAGTCCGGTCTGATCGGCGGATACGACCGCGGCTTGCTGATCCCCGTCCGCCTGACCGATATCGGCGAGACCGGAGAGGGTATTGCCCAACACATTGGCTACGTACAAACGGCCGGCGGGAGGAGTCTTGACTGAACCCGTCAGGCTCCGAAACTCCGATTTGTTACCCGCCAGATCAACCACACTGACCCGAAATTCGTATTCGGTGCGCGCCAGCAAGCCGGTGATGGTGGAGCTGGTGGCCCCCGTCACCGGCGGTGAGCTCGAGAACGGGGTGTCAGAAATTCGTTTGTATTCCACTACGTAGGTCAGCCGATCAGGGGCGGTGAGGTTGTCGGTGGCAGGGGATACTGGCACAGGTTCGCTGGGGGAACACTGCGTCGGCGCCTGACTCGCCCATGAGACCTGCACCGAGTCAAATCGCAACGGCACGGCCGTCACCTGGGCCGAGCATCTCCACCGGGGTGCCTCGAAGTCGATCAACGCGCCAGTCGTAAAATACCACTCAGCGGGCTCCAGACGATTGCCCGCTAGGTCCGTCAACCCTTCGGTCAAATCGACCTTATATTGGTAATCGACGGTAGCACTCCCCAGCACCGTCGTGGGTTGAATAGTGAGGGTCTTGGTCGCCGCCTCCCATTGCAGGGAGATCTGAACCGTTCCGGCGCCGCCTTGCGTGAGGAGCACGGTGTTGCCGTTCGCCGTCGCAGGGTTGATGGCTTCGCTGAACGTGACCGAGATTTGGGTGTTCCGCGGCACATTGGCCTGATTCTCGACCGGGAATTTCGAGACGATGGTCGGGGGAGTCGTGTCCGTGACCGTGTCACCGCCTCCCCCCGGGCCCTGAGCTGTGGTCCCGCCACATCCTCCCGACATGAAAACCAGGAGGACCCACACGGGAAGTGCTCTGAGGGATCGAAGGGGCTTTGGCATAGGCGGATCGGTTGCTCCCCTTTCAAAACCCTCCTCCCCGGCGTTTTATTTCCTGAGGGAGGCGTTCGGCCCCCAGTCTGGCCTCCGCCGTCGAAAGTGTGCTATAAATTCGAGGAGTTGTTGAAAATGCCGCAGATAGCCCTCAAGACGCTCTCCGTCACGCAACTGGACGACTTCTTCACCGCCCAAGGATGGCCGCGGTACCGTTCGCGCCAAGTTCTTGACTGGATCTACCGGCGCGGGGTGACACGGTTCGACGACATGACCAATCTTGGCCGCTCCGAACGGATGCATCTCACGGACATCGCGGTGATCACCGAGCCGTTGTTGATCGAGGTCCAACACGACGCCGAGGACGGCACCGAGAAACTGCTCTTTCGGCTGGAGGACGGCGAAACGGTGGAATCCGTTCTCATTCCCGACGGGGACCGGCTCACGCTCTGCCTCTCGACCCAGGTCGGATGCACGCTCGACTGTACGTTCTGTCTGACCGGAACGATGGGCTTGAAGCGTAACCTCAGAGTGTACGAGATCGTCGACCAGGTCTTGGGAGCCCGCGCCCACGCGGGGGCCGAGCGGCCGATTACCAATCTCGTCTTTATGGGAATGGGCGAGCCCCTGGCAAACCTGGGCGCGGTATGCGAAGCGATCGAACGTCTTACGGCCCCATGGGGACTCGGCTACTCGCCGCGACGCATCACCGTGTCCACGTCGGGCCTCGTGCCCCAGATGGAGCAGCTTGGGGCCTTTCGGCATTCCGTAAATCTGGCCGTCTCGCTCAACGCGACGACCGACGACGTGCGCGACCGGGTGATGGGAACCATCAATCGCAAGTATCCCCTCGCGGTGCTGCTGGGAACGTGCCGGGCCTATCCGCTTCCCCCCCGTCGGCGGATTTTTTTCGAATATGTCTTGCTGGCTGGCGTGAACGACACCTCCGCCGACGCCCGCCGGCTCGTCAAGCTCCTGCACGGGATCCGGTGCAAAGTCAACCTGATTCCGTTCAACCCGTGGCCCGGGGCATCCTTCGAACGACCGACGGACGCGACAGTCGCGGCGTTCCAGGCGATCCTGCTCGACGCGCACTTCTCGGCGTTCGTCCGTAAGAGCAAGGGGCGGCAGATCCTCGCCGCGTGCGGCCAGCTTCATTCGACGCACCAGGGACTCACTCCCCTCATCCCGCTCGGTTCATAGGCGCGACCGAGGACCGCGCCGAACCGACGCTGGCACCCATCATCCGGGCCGCAGGCCCTCTTCACGCGCGCCAGACGCGGTTGACAAGGCCGAGAGCGAGGTGATACAACCGATTCCTCGTTGAACAACGTGGCGGGTGTAGCTCAAGGGTAGAGCACTGGACTGTGGCTCCAGGGGTTGGGGGTTCGAAACCCCTCACTCGCCCCACCATACGCGACGCGTACGCGGTCTCTGATTGCGCCTGTAGCTCAGCTGGATAGAGCGTCGGACTTCGAATCCGCAGGTCGGGGGTTCAACTCCCTCCAGGCGCGCCAGTGCGCGTGCAGTCCGGTGATGATACGGGGTTGCGCGCCCCTTGGTGCCTCCGTGGGCAATGAATATTTCACCGGCGACGCGTGTTTGACTTTGTGAGTTGGCCGGTCCTAAGATACCCAAAATTTGAAAGGACGGAACGCGGTGGGAGTGCGGATCGGTATCAATGGATTTGGCCGGATTGGGCGCGCGGTGCTTCGCGCATCGCTCGATGATCCTGATATCGAGTTCGCCGCGATCAACGATCTCACCGACGCGAAGACGCTGGCTCACCTCCTCAAGTACGACTCGGTCCATGGCCGGCTGAATACCTCCGTCGAAGCCAAGGGCAGCACGATCCTCGTGGGCGGGCGCGAGATCGCCGTGCTGGCGCTCAAAGACCCCGCCGAGCTGCCTTGGAAGTCGCTCGGCGTCGAGGTCGTCATCGAGTCAACCGGTCGCTTCGAAGATCGGCCGTCGGCGTCCAAGCACCTGGCTGCCGGAGCGTCGAAGGTAGTCATCTCCGCGCCGGCCAAGGACCCAGACCTCACGGTCGTGCTGGGCGTCAACGAAAACCGGTACGATCCCGCGATCCATCACATCCTCTCCAATGCCTCCTGCACGACCAATTGCCTCGCGCCAATCGCCAAGGTCCTTCACGAGGCGTTCACGATCCGGCGCGGCCTCATGACCACGATCCACTCCTACACCAACGACCAGCGGCTGCTCGACTTGCCGCATAAAGACCTGCGGCGCGCGCGCGCCGCCGGCCTGTCGATGATCCCCACCTCCACGGGCGCCGCGCGCGCGGTGGGGGCCGTGCTCCCCGCGCTTGCGGGCAAGATCGACGGCATGGCGATCCGTGTGCCGACGCCGAACGTGTCGATCGTCGATTTCGTCGCCGAGGTCGAACGGCCGGCGACCGAGCGCGACGTGAACGCCGCGCTGCGTGCGGCCGCCGAGGGCTCGCTCAAGGGCTTGCTCGCCTACACCGAAGACCTCACCGTGTCCGTGGACCACAACGGGAGCGCCTACTCGTCGATCGTCGACGCGGCGCTCACCCGCGTTATCGACGGCGGGCTGGTAAAAGTCTGCGCCTGGTACGATAACGAGTGGGGCTATTCGTGCCGCGTGCGGGACCTGGTGAAGTTCGTCGCGAGGTCGGGGACCCGCCGCTCACAGACCGCCGCATGAACCTCAATAAACAGACGATCGACGACCTCGACCTACACGGCAAACGGGTCTTCATCCGGGCCGATTTCAACGTCCCGCTCGACGAAAATCTCAACATTACCGACGACACGCGAATCCGTTCGACCTTGCCGACGATCAACCACGCGATCGACGAAGGCGCCCGGGTGATTCTGGCGTCACACCTCGGCCGCCCGTCGGGCAAGCCTGATCCGCGGCTGAGCCTTGCGCCGGTCGCCAAGCGTCTCCAGCGGTTCTTGAAAAAAGACGTCCTCTTTCTTCCCGATTGTATCGGGCCGGAGGTGGAGGGAGCGGTCGCCAAAATGCGCGACGGCGACGTCGTGCTCTTGGAGAATTTGCGCTTTCACCGCGAAGAGCAGGCCAACGACGAGGGTTTTGCCCAGGCGCTGGCCGGTCTCGCCGATACGTACGTCAACGACGCGTTCGGCACGGTTCATCGCAGCCACGCCTCCGTCACGGGAATCACCAAGTTCGTCAAGACCGCGGCCGCCGGCTTCTTGATGAAAAAGGAGATCGAGTACCTGGAGGGGGCGGTGGCCAACCCGACCCGCCCGTTCGTCGCGGTGCTGGGCGGCGCCAAGGTATCCGGGAAGCTTGGCGTGATCAACAATCTGCAGAAGAAGGTCGACAAGGTCATCATCGGCGGCGGCATGGCGTTTACCTTCTTTAAAGCGTTGGGTCTCGAGGTGGGGAACTCGCTCGTCGAACCCAACATGCTCGAGGTCGCCCTCGAAATGCGCGAAACCGCGCGGGCCAACGACGTCAAGTTCTACCTTCCCGTCGATTGCGTCGTCGCCACCGGCATGGAGCCGGGTGCTGAGACCAAGATCGTTCCCGTCCAAGAAATCCCCAAGGGGTGGACCGCCCTCGATATCGGACCCGCCTCGGTGCGGCTGTTCACCGAGGCCCTGGCCAACGCGAAGACCATTCTGTGGAACGGCCCGATGGGCGTGTTCGAAATGGATGCCTATTCACGCGGGACGTTTGCGGTGGCGCACGCCGTGGCCAACGCGTATGCGTTGACGATCGTGGGAGGGGGCGACACGGCGCTGGCGGTCCACCGCGCGGGGGAATCGGAAAACATCTCGTTCATTTCCACCGGCGGGGGCGCCGCGCTGCAACTCTTGGAAGGCAAGCCGTTGCCGGGACTCGTCGCCCTCCCAAACCGCGAGCCGTAAATCCGCCGATGGCACTGCCGCTGATCATCGCGAACTGGAAAATGAACAAGACCGTGAGCGAGGCCGTTCAGGCGCTCGATGCCTTGCGAGCCCGGACCGACTTGCTTCGCGCGGTCGACGTGGTCGTCGCGCCGTCGGCGACCGCCCTTGATCGAGCCGCGCAGGTCGTGGCCGGGTCCAGGATTGCCCTGGCCTCGCAGAACTGTTATTGGGAAGCCGCCGGAGCCTATACTGGAGAGATTGCGGTCCCGCAGCTGGCCGACGTCGGCTGTGCATACGGTCTTGTGGGACACTCCGAGCGTCGCCAGGGGTTCGGCGAAACCAACGACCAGGTGCGTCGTAAGACGGCTGCGTTGCTGGCCGCGGGCCTCACTCCGATTCTCTGCGTGGGTGAAACCTTTCCGGAGCGCCGGGCCGGGAAAACCGAGCAAGTCGTGGCGGAGCAGGTTTCGGTGGCGCTCCAAGGCGCGTCCGACCCGCAGATCGCTCGCCTGATCATCGCGTACGAGCCGGTCTGGGCCATCGGCACGGGGAAGACGGCCTCTCCGGCCGAGGCCGCCTCGGTTCATCGGTTTCTCCGCCGCTTGATCACCCACGATCATGGCGAACACGCCGCCTCGGTTCGCATTCTGTACGGCGGGAGCGTCTCCCCGGACACGGTTGAGGGCTTGTTGGCGGAACCCGACATCGACGGCGCGCTGGTTGGGGGCGCCAGCCTCGACGTGCAGACGTTGCTCGCGATCCTCGAGCGCGCGGCGGGCGTCAAGGAGCGGGGTGCCGGCTCCGGAGAGTCGTCACGGCTCGCCTCATCGTTCTCCGGTATCACATCCACCTCAAGCAGGAGCACCGCATGATCGTCCTCGTCGTGATTCTTCACGTGTTGGTGTGTTTCATCATGATCGGCGTGATCCTCCTTCAAGCCGGAAAGGGCGCCGAGATCGGCGCCGCGTTTGGGGGATCCAGCCAGACCATCTTCGGCAGCCGAGGAGCTGCGACGTTTCTGAGCAAAATGACGATTGCGGCCGCGACCCTCTTCATGCTGACGTCGCTGGGGCTCTCGATCCTGTCGAACCAACGCTCGGTCGCTTCGTCGATCGTGGATACCCTCCCGCCGGCAGCGACCGCGCCGGAATCCGCTGCGCCGCCCGCGGCAGCCGCCAGCCCCGCTGCCCCGGCCGCGCCGGCAGAGTCCAGCTCGACGCCGACGCCGACCCCAGCTCAGCCCCCATGACCCACACCGCGGCCGCGCTGGCGCTGGTTGCGTTCCTCGCCGCGATCGGCCCCGGATCGACCGCCGCTGCGGCAACCGTCGATCCCCTGCTCCTGCCGATTCTGGTCGGCCAGCGGGGTGCGGAATTGCTCACCCCGACGGCCATCGGTATGACGCCTGATACCCCGACCGAAACAACCGTGGCGGTCACACTGCGGATCGTCGGCCCGCCGCCGGACTTCTCGGCGCTCGGCGTCACCGTGGGTGCCGTGTTGGGTGACGTCGTGACCGCCGACGTCCCGCTGTCGAGGCTGTCCGTGCTTGCGGTTCACCCCGCAGTAGCTTCGATCGAGGTATCGCGACCGCTGACCTCGTTCATGGACATCAGCGTGCCGGCGACCCGGGCAACCGAGGTGTGGACGCGGGTGCCGCCCGACGGGTGGTCCGGACATACCGGTCGCGGCGTCTTGATCGGCATCATCGACACAGGCCTCGATCTGACTCACCACGACTTTCGACGTCCCGACGGGACCACGCGCGTCCTGGCCGTCTGGGACCAGAGCAGCGCGTCGGGACGTCCGCCGATCGGTTTTTCTTTCGGCGCGGAGTGTCTGCCGGATCAGATCGACGCCCGGGATTGCCCCGAAGTCGATCGCGTCGGACACGGCACGCACGTGGCGGGCATCGCCGCCGGCAACGGGTCGGCCACCGGCAGAGATCAGCTAGCCTACCAGTACATCGGTATGGCCCCCGAGGCGGATCTGCTCGTCGTTAAACTCGGCGCGCAGACCTCAAACCGCGTGATCGAAGGGCTCGCCTACCTCAAGAACAAGGCAACGGCACTGGGTCGGCCCCTCGTCGTCAATCTCAGCCTGGGCACGCTCCGGGGCGCGCACGACGGCACGTCCGACTTCGAACGTGCGATCGACGCGTTCACCGGACCGGATATAGACCACCCGGGCGAGGCGGTTCCGGCGCGCGTGGTGGTGATCGCAGGGGGCAACAACGGCAGCGAAAATACGCACGCGAGCGGCTCGGTGGGGAGCATCCCCGTGCCCATTGGGTTCCTGGTCCCCAGCGATGCCAAACGGATCGAACTCGACCTCTGGTATCCCGGCAATGCCCTGCTGGGGATGTCGATCACCACGCCCTGCGGACCAACCGAGACCGCGTCGCCACCCTTCGGTCCTTTGGGGACACCCGTGGTGACGATGGCCACGGCGTGCGGGGATGTCACGATCACCGCCGGCATCGACGCCAACGAGATCAACGGCGACCGCGAGACCGTCGCCGTCTTGAGCAACGCCTCGGGCTTAGCGGCCGGGAGCTGGTCTCTGATGCTTAGCGGCACGCTCCTCCCGCCTGGCGGCACGGCAGCGTTCGATCTCTGGTCGGTGGCGGAGGATTCCCCGCAGCCCGCCCCGTTCACGAGCGCCACCGACGCCGGTAAAACGCTGGCGGTCCCAGCGACGGCCACCGAGGGGATCGCGGTCGTGCCGTTCGTGACGAAAACGCAGTGGAACTCTTTGAGCGGCGTCAGGGAATACCGCAACGAAGGGGTGGGGGCGCTGGCCATTTCGGCGAGCCGTGGTCCCCGACGGACCTGTAGCTTTTCGACGGCCTGCCCTGCGGTCCAAAAGCCCGACATCGCGGCACCCGGGCTCGGCGTGAAGTCGAGTCTCTCGTCCCGAACGGACGAGTCGCTTTATGAGACGTCGTCCAGCACCATTGCCGACATGACCGATCCCGATCGCGTCCATTTTATCCTCCAGGGGGCGAGCATGGCGGCGCCCCATGTCGCCGGCGCCGCAGCGCTCCTCCTACAAATCAATCCCACCCTCACGGCTCGTGAGGTCAAGGCGCGTTTGACGGCCACCGCGCAACCGCAGATCGAGTCGGCCGACTGGTGGGGGGCCGGGAAACTCGACGTCAAGGCCGCCGCGGATACCGTTGTCGACCCGGTTCCGGCGGCGCCCCAAGGACTGACGGTGGTCTCGGTCGGCAGCGGGCGGGTCGCCCTCCGTTGGACGTCCAACCCCGATCTGGACCTCCGGGGCTATCGCGTCTATCGGCGACGAGAGGCCAGTCTGCTGGAAGAGCAGCTCACCGCGGCGCCGATCGACGCGGTGGAGTACGAAGATCGCGCCAACCTGGCCAACGAAACACCGTACGTGTACACCATTACCGCCGTCGACATCGTCCTGCAGGAAAGCGTGCCTTCGGACGATGTGGGGGCGATGCCCACCGCGGGCGAGGGATCGGTGGGCTTTTGCTTCATCGCCACCGCAGCGTATGGGACGCCGTGGCATCCCCACGTGCAATCGCTGCGCGCGTTCCGCGATCACCACCTCATGCCCTCATCCTTCGGCCGATCGTTCGTCGCTCTCTACGAGCGAATGAGTCCTCCGCTCGCCCGCGTGATTGCCAACCACGCCGCGCTCCGAGCCTTCACGCGCGCCGCGTTGACCCCCGTCGTCCTCGCCGTGGAACAGCCGCGGCCGGTCCTCTGGTTCATCATGTTGGGCGCCTTGGGGCTCATGATTCGCGAGTTACGACGCCGACCGTGTGGCTCGTAGCGCGTTCCGTCTCGCGCTCGGATCACTTCGGGCTGTTGCTCAAATCGGTGCTGACGCGGGCTGGAAGCTGGCCAGACCCATTCGGCATGGGATGAAACGACGGCTCGGCGAGCGAACCGCGGCCACGGGGTGGGCGACCTGACTTC
>JACXTT010005806.1_pt1 | contig 17836 bp, 13 predicted proteins | sample 9270951 | NCBI WGS metagenome assembly JACXTT01 (sample SAMN15532306, study PRJNA645909) | rock metagenome | isolation source: weathered quartz diorite | place: Puerto Rico | collected 2017-06-21 | reverse complement strand
GCCGCGAAGCCCGGGGTCGCCGGCGCGAGCTCCGCCACCACCACGATCGCCACGCCCGCCGCGACCCCCTTCGCCGCGGCCCGCGCGCCGGGATCGATCCAATCGGCCGCGAGGCCGGGCAACGAGGCCAGCCGCCACCCCGCCACCAACAGGACCGGCCCGGCCGCGAGCGCGATCCACGCCCACGGCGAGCGCGGCTCGGCATGGAGGTGGGCGGCGCACACGTAGACGACGAGCGCCAGCGCCAGCCAGAAGGACCGCCCGCGCCAGGACATATTCCCGACTAGTTTAGCGGGTTTGGCTCAGCGCCGCGAAAGAACCCGCCAAACGGCGTCGCCGCGGTGGGCAACTTTCCGCCGGCAATTGACGAAATTCGCCGTTTGGCGTGTACTTGAGGCTGGGAGAAATTGGCGATGGCACGGCTTTTCCTTTGGGCGCAGGCGCTCGGCGCGACGGCGCTTTTTGCCTGGGCCTGCAGCTCCAAGAGCGACCTGGTCGGCGCGCCGCAATCGGCCAGCGGGACCGGCGCAAACGCGTCGAGCGGCAGCTCCGGCGGGGCCGCGAGCGGCGGCGCGGGCGGCTCGACCACCTCGACCACCTCGACCACCTCGACCGGCGCGGCCGGGGCCGGCGGCTCGAACGGCTCGTGCATGGACGCGAGCCAGTGCGCCAAGGGCGAGCTGTGCCAGGGCGGCATGTGCGTGCCGGGCTGCGCGCCCGACTGCAAGGGCACCTGCTGCGCCGGCGACTGCGTCGCCGACATCATGTCGGACCTGAAGCACTGCGGGAAGTGCGACAACACCTGCCCGCAGCCCGACAACATCGACGCGAGCTGCTCGATGGGCGTGTGCGCGCTCGGCAGCTGCAAGAGCGGCTTCTTCGACTGCGACGGCGACAGCGCGAACGGCTGCGAGTCGGCGAACGCCTGCACCTGCAAGCCGGGCGAGAGCCAGTCGTGCTACCCCGGCCCGCCCAACACCTCGGGCAAGGGCATCTGCAAGGACGGCACGCGCAAGTGCAACAAGGCCGGCACCGCCTGGGGCCTGTGCAGCGGCTTCGTCATCCCCACCAAGGAGATCTGCGACAACCAGATCGACGAGGACTGCACCGGCACCGCCGACGACGTGCCCGACATCGACGGCGACGGCTGGAGCTCGTGCGACGGCGACTGCTGCGAGACCACCCAGGACTGCTCGTCGCCCAAAAAGGTGAACCCGGGCGCGTTCGAGTTCCTCGGCAACAAGATCGACGACGACTGCGACCCGACCACCGACGACGTGAAGCCGCCCGCGGCGTGCAGCACCAACCAGAAGCTCGGCGGCGTGACGGCCAAGGACATGGCTCAGGCCATGGAGCTGTGCCAGTACACCACCCAGAACGAGCCGCTGAAGACGCGCAAATGGGGCGTGATCGCGGCCGACTTCGTGCTGCCCGACGGAACCGCGCCGGCCGCGGCGCAGGCGACCAACATCGCCGACCTGCAGACGGGCATCCTGCTCGACTTCGGCACCGCGGGGATCCTGCCGCAGAAGGGCAACACCATGGCCGGCATGTCGAACGGCCGCATGCGCGACGAGGACGACGCCGGCTACGCGAACCCCAACCCCGGCTCGAAGTTCAACTTCCCCGGCGTGCCGCCCGCGCTGTACCTGGCGCAGCACGGCGGCAAGCTGCCGTCGTCGCTCGGCTGCAGCGGCGCCTGCCCCTCGGGCAGCGGCGCCAACGACGGCGTGAACCTCAAGCTGAAGATCCGCGTGCCGACCAACGCGCTGTCGTTCTCGTACCAGTTCCGCTTCCTCTCGGCGGAGTACTGGACCTACTCGTGCAGCAACTTCAACGACTTCTACCTGGCCCTGCTCACCAGCGCCGCCGCGAACATCCCCGCCGATCACAACATCTCGTTCGACGCCAACAAGAACCCGCTCAGCGTCAACAACGGCTTCTTCGAGGTGTGCGTGAAGAAGGGCTGCTACACCTGCCCGAGCGGCTCGGGCGAGCTCAACGGCACCGGCCTCGAGCTCATCGCGCCGAACACCTCCAACAAGACCGGCGGCGCGACCGAGTGGCTCAAGACCACCGCGCCGGTCGTGCCGGGCGAGACGATGACCCTCGAGCTGATGGTGTTCGACGTGTCGGACTTCGCGCTCGATTCGATGGCGCTGCTCGATCAGTTCGAGTGGAGCATCTCGGCGTCCGACGTCGGCACCGGGCCGCCGGGCTGAAGGAGACACCATGCCACGTCCCATCCACATCGGTCTCGGCCTCGCCGCCGCCCTGGCGGTCGCGGCCTCGTGCGGCTCGAAGGACTCCGGGCTCGCGCCGGGCAACGCCTCGGGCAACAGCTCCAGCGGCTCGGGCGGCACCGGCACGGGCAGCAGCACCGGCGGCGTCAACCAGAGCGGCAACACCGGCGGCGGCATCAACATCGTCGGCTCGGGCGGCGCGACCGGCGCCGGCGGCGACACCGGCGAGGGCGGCGGCTGCCTCACCGAGAGCCACCTCGGCTCGCTCAAGCCGCTCGACATCGTGCTGGTGCTCGACCGCTCGTCGAGCATGAAGGGCCCGCTGTGGAACGGCGCGGTGAAGGCGGTCTCCGACTTCATCGGCGATCCCAACGTCAAGGCCACCTCGCTCGGCATCGACTTCCTGCCGCCGCAGAAGGCGCTCAACGAGTGCGACGTCGCCGCCTACAACCCGCTGCAGGTGCCGCTCGCCGCGCTGCCGGCCGGGCAGGCCGCGCTGCTCAAGAGCATCCAGACCGCCACGCCCGAGGGCGCGAACACGCCGACCTACTCCGCGCTCTACGGCGCGCTGCAGTTCGCCAACGACTACCAGGACACGCACCCGGATCACAAAGTGGTGGTGATGCTGGCGAGCGACGGCGATCCGACCTCGTGCGACACCGACATCGACGACATCGCGGCGATCGTCAAGACCGCCTACCAGTACAACGGCGTGCTCACGTTCATCGCCGCGGTCCAGGGCGCGAACCTCGTGAAGCTCGACCCGATCGCCGCCGCCGGCGGCACCGGCAAGGCGATCGACATCACCATGGACATCAGCCAGCTGAAGCAGGCCCTCGACAAGATCCGCCTCGACGTGCTCGCCTGCGAGTACGCCATCCCCAAGCCGATGGGCCAGGCGTTCGATCCGACGAAGCTCAACATCACCTACACCCCCGGCGGCGGCAGCGGCATGACCGTGGGCCAGCAGAAGAACGCCGCGGCCTGCGGCAACAACCCCGGCTGGTACTACGACAACAACGCCAAGCCGACGAAGATCTTCTTCTGCCCGGCGACCTGCGCCGCCGCGAAGAAGGACGCGAACGCCCAGGTCGACTTCGTCTTCGGCTGCCCGACGGTGGTGGGCAACCCGGGTTAGCGCGGCGCGATCACCACGGCGGTGATGTTGTCGAAGCCGCCGGCGTCGTTGGCGAGGGCGATGAGCAGCTCCGAGGCCTCTTTCAGATCCTCGGCGAGGCGCACGGCCTCGATCATCTCGAGCGACGACACCGCGCCGCTGAGGCCGTCGGAGCACAACAGGAACACGTCGCCGGCGCGCAGATCGACGATGCGCAGGTCGACCTTGACCTGCGCCTCGAGCCCGAGCGCGCGGGTGATGATGTTGGTCGGCAGGCGCGCGAGCTCCTCGTCGGTGAGCGTCGGATCGATCTGCCGCGCCTCGTTGACCAGCGAATGGTCGTGGGTGAGGAGCTCGATCGCCCCGGCGCGGATGCGGTAGCAGCGGCTGTCGCCGACGTGGCCGACGTAGGCCACCTCGCCGTCGTCGGGGACGTGCAGCGCCACCACCGTCGAGCCCATGCCGCGGTGCGACGACTTGTCGGCGGAGGCGTCGTGCACCTCGCGGTTGGCGCGGCGGATGGCGGCGAGGAGGCGCACCGCGGCCTTCGGCAGCATCGCGTCGGCGGGCTCGATCAAGTCGGCGTCGACCTCGGCGCCGTCCGAGCGCTCGAAGAAGCCGTTGATCGCCCCGGCCACGAGCGCGCTCGCCACGTCGCCGGCCTCGTGCCCGCCCATGCCGTCGGCGACGGCGAAGATCCCCAAGTCGGCGCGGACGAGGAAGGTGTCCTCGTTGTGCTCCCGGTGGCGGCCCACGTCGGTCGTCGCGCCCACGCGCAACGCCGCGCGCGCGCCGATGGCCTGTGCCGAGTCCGTCACGGCCTGCAATCTAGGCCGGGGCGCGCGCGCAAGCAATTGCAAGACTTAGCGCGCTTCGGCGCAGGCGGGGCAGTGGCGGTGCACGCGGGCGGTCGAGCGATCGACGCGGGCGCGGGCGTCGCTGCAGCTCGAGTCGTCGCTGCCGGTGAGCTCGCACAAGCGGTCGGCGGCCCGGCGCATCGAGCCGAGCGCCTTGCAGGCGATGACGCAGCGATCGGCGCGCTCCTCGGCGGGCGGCGCGGTCATCGGCTGCGCGTCGCCCGAGCCGGGCAGCGGCGCGTACCCCGGTTGGCTCGGCTGAACGGCCCCGCCCTTGGCGGCGTCGGACTCGTCGGGCAGGAGCTGGTCGAGCTGGCGTTCGCTCACGCTGAGCTGGCCCTGCGCGTCCTCGCGGCTCACCGGCGCGGGCGCCGCGCCCTCCATCGTGCGGTCGGCGGGAGCGGGGGATTTGGCGGGCGACTGAGCGCAGGCGGCGAGGAGCAGCCCGAGGAAGGCCGCGCACAGGGGGCTCGATCGACGCTTGGTCATCGCTTCCATGACTGTCCAACCGGCGGAAACGGCTCATCCTAGCAGTAGCCAGCACGAATCGAACGCCGCCGCGAAACAATGCTCGCGGGCCATCCGGGCCGGAAGCTGCGCTATGCTGCCTTGCGATGTCGCGCTTCTCGTTCGGGATCCTCGCTTGTGCGCTGCTCGCCGGCGCCTGCCACCGCAACGATCCACCGGCGTATCCGCCGGGTTACCCGCCGGGGCAGTACCCTCCAGGGCAGTATCCCCCAGGTTATCCGCCGGGCCAGTACCCGCCGCCGGGCTACCCCCCGGGCCAGTACCCGCCGCCGGGCTATCCCCCGGGCCAGTACCCGCCGCCTCCGGGCACGCCGCCCGGCACGCCGCCGCCGCCCGCCTATCCGCCGTCGCCGCCGGTGTTCAACGATCCGATCAATTTCACCGACATGAACTACCTGCACCTGCGCGCGAACCAGGTGCTCGGCGAGCTGCGCTCGGCGCTGCCGGCGAACTACAAGGCGATCGTCGACCCGGTCCCGCTGATGATCGACGACTCGCCCGGCGAGGTGAACGCCTTCGCGGCCTGCACCAAGAGCGGCCCGATCATGGCGATCACCGACGGCCTGCTCGAGATCTCCGCGCAGATGGCGCGCGCCAAGGCCACCGACGAGTTCTTCGGCACCCACAAGCTGCAGCAGTACGTGCAGCTGGTGTCGCAGAACCAGCAGCCGAAATCGCCGATCGTCCGCCCCGGGCCGGATTTCTGGGACCCGACCCAGGACGCCGACGGCCGCAAGGTCGCGCGCCAGCACGACCTGCTCGACGAGCAGATCGCCTTCATCCTCGGCCACGAGCAGGCGCACCACTACCTCGGCCACACCGGCGGCTGCGCCGGCGGCGGCAACATCTTCACCGACCTCGGCGGCCTCTTGTCGAACGCGGTGCCGGTGTTCAACCAGCCGAACGAGGTCGCCGCCGACACCCAGGGCGTGACCAACACGCTCAACACCGGCCGCGCGCGCCAGGGCTTCCACTGGAACGAAGAGGGCGCGATGCTGACGCTCAACTTCTTCGTCGCGCTGATGCAGATGGACCCGGCCGATCGCCTGCTGTTCGCGTTCCAGGCGACCCACCCGCCGCCGGAGCTGCGCATCCCGATCGTGCAGCAGACCGCCAACCAGTGGCGCCAGAGCGGCGGGACCGCCGCGCCCCTCCCGTTCCCCTTCCCCCTCCCGGGGTTCGGCGGATGACGGTGATCGAGTCGGCCTCGCCCGAGCGGCGGGTGGTCCAGAGCTTCTCGCCGCTCACCGGCGAGCTCATCGGCGAGGTGCCGGTGATGCCCGCCCACGAGATCGAGGAGGTCGTCGACCGGGCGCGGCGCGCGCAGGAGTCGTGGGCGCTCCACACCGTCGAGCACCGCGGCGCGGAGCTCATGCGCTTCCGCGACGCGCTCGTCGATCACGCCGGCGAGCTGTGCGATCTCGCCGCGCGCGAGAACGGCAAGCCGCGCCACGAGACGCTGCTCCACGAGGTGCTGGTCGCCGCCGACCTCGTGACCTACTTCGCCAAGGAGGCGCCGCGCATCCTCGCGCCGGCCGAGCGCGCGCTGCACCTGATGAAGCACCGGCGCAGCGTGATCGGCTACGTGCCGCGCGGCGTGGTCGGCATCATCAGCCCGTGGAACTTCCCCATCGGCATGCCGCTGCGCGACGCCCTGTGCGCGCTCTTCGCCGGCAACGCCGCGGTGGTGAAGCCGAGCGAAGTGACGCCGCTCGTGATGGTGAAGCTGAAAGAGGTGTGGGACGGCGCGGGGATGCCCGAGGACCTGCTCGGGGTGGTGACCGGCTTCGGCGCGGCCGGCGCGGCGCTCATCGACGCCGGCATCGATCTGTGCGTGTTCACCGGCAGCGTCGCGACCGGACGGCGCGTGGCCGCGGCCTGCGGCGAGCGGCTCGTGCCGTGCATCATGGAGCTCGGCGGCAAGGCGCCGCTCATCGCCTGTGCCGACTGCGACGTCGAGCGCACCGCGCGGGCGATCGTCAACGGCGGCTTCGCCAACAGCGGCCAGGCGTGCGTCGCGGTCGAGCGCGTCTACGCCCACCGCGAGGTGCACGACGCCCTGGTCGATCGCGTGGTGGAGCTCGTGCGCGAGCTGCGCCACGGCGATCCGGCGCGCGAGTTCTGCGACCTTGGCGGCATCACCTTCGCGCCGCAGCTGGCCGTGGCCGAGGCGCACATCGACGACGCGCTCCGGAACGGCGCGCGCGTGCGCTGCGGCGGCAAGCGCATCCCGGGCTGGGCCGCGGCGTTCGAGCCGACGGTGCTCGACGGCTGCGATCACGCCTCGACGGTGATGACCCAGGAGATCTTCGGGCCGATCGTGCCGGTGATGAAGGTCTCCTCCGAGGAGGAGGCGATCCAGCTGGCCAACGACTCGCACCTCGGCTTGAACGCCTACGTGTTCACCGAGGACTCGATCCGCGGCCAGCGCATCGCCGAGCGGCTCGAGGCCGGCTCGGTGCTGGTGAACGAGGTGCTGATCAACGGCGGCATGCCCGAGGCGCCGTTCGGCGGCGTGAAGCACTCGGGCTTCGGCCGGGTGATGGGCGAAGAGGGCCTGCGCGCGATGTGCCACGTGCGCCACATCTCCGTCGACCGGGTGAAGATGCCCAGGAAGAACCCGCTCGGCTTCCCGTATACCGAAACGAGCTACCGCATGTTCCAGAAGGCCGTCCGCGCGATGTACACCAGCGGTGGGGTGCTCAAGCGCCTCGCCGAGCTGTTCTGACGTGCCGTTCATCGACGAAGCCGCGCGCGAGATCAACGTCAAGGTGGTGTGGTACGCCGCGGAGCCGGGCGCCGCCGCGGCGGTGCGCTACGTCGCCGAGCGCGCCGCGGTCCGGGTGAACACGTTCGCGCTCGACGCGGGCCTCACCGCGCTGGTGGTCCAGTTCGCGCCGCCCACGCTCGGGAAGATCCGCGGCTTCACCGTGCGCTTCCACCTCTATGCGCCGGACGCCGGCCGCATCGAGTCGGACGAGGCGCGCTGGCTCCTCTTCCGCGGCGCCGACGGCTGCGTGCTCGTCGGCGGACCCGGCGAGGAGGCGGCGCTCGCGCGCATCGACGCGGTGCTGGCGGCGCAGCTCTACTCGGACGTCCCGATCGTCTTCGGCGCGAGCGACACCATGGCCGGCGACGCGCGCAGCCGCGGCCGCGCCCTCGGCTTCCCCGAGGCCGACGTCTTTTCGCTCGACGCGCGCAGCGGCGAAGGCGTGTTCGCCGCGCTGAAGGAGACCGCGCGCAAGATCCTCACCCTCCTCGCCGGCCGCCCGGTCGCGGGCCGCCCGACGCCCGCCCCCGGCACCGTTCCGCAAACCGCCCCGCCGCGGTGCTAGAATTCCGTCATGGCGCAACGAGCGCACGACCGCCGCGAGGAGCTGTATCAAGCGTACCTCGCGGTCCCCGAGCACCAGCACGCCGAGATCGTGCGCGGCACGCTCTACGTCATGTCGCGGCCGTCGCCGCGTCATACCAACGCCTCGTCGATGCTCGGCGGTGAGCTGTCGGGACCCTTCCAGCGCGGGCGCGGGGGTCCCGGGGGCTGGTGGATCCTCGACGAGCCCGAGCTCCAGCTGGTCGCCAAAGAGCCCGTCATCCCCGATCTGGCCGGCTGGCGCGTCGAACGCATGCCCGACCTCCCCGACACGGCCTGCTTCACGCTCGCTCCGGACTGGGTGTGCGAGATCGTCTCCCGCTCGACCGAGAAGGTCGATCGCGACCAGAAGCTCCCCTACTACCTGGAGCACCGGGTGCGCCACGTGTGGCTGCTCGATCCCATCGACAAGCGGCTCGAAGTCTACAGCCTCGATCCCGACGAGGCGCGCTGGCGCGAGGTGCGCATCCACCAGGGCGACCGCACCGTCCGCGCCGAGCCGTTCGACGCCGTCGAGCTCGAGCTCGCCGCCCTGTGGTCGCCGCCGCGCACGGTCTGATTAGGTGCGGGGAACGTAGAGCGCGCCGAGCGCCTGGAGCAGGAACGCCACCATGGACGGGATGGTGCGCACGCGGTTGGCGAGGTCCCATTGGCCGCGCACGGTCGCCCAGTTCGCCGGCGGCGCCGCCGCGTCCCACGAGAGGATCTGCTGGTTGTAGGCGATGTCGGTGGGCGCGCTGTAGACGAGCGCGATCACGATGAGCACCAGCGCCGCCGCGGTCAGGCGGAAGAGCGGCGCGCGGCGATCCTTGCGCGCGAGCACCAGGATCGCCAGCGCCAGCGCGGTGTAGAGCGACGAGATGATGGTCATCGACACCTGCAGCACGCGGATCTGCGCCTGCTTCACCAGCACGTAGTGCGTCGCGTCGAGCAGCGCCAACGACGGGCTGATGGCGATCGACGCGGTCAGCAGCACCGCCGCGAACGTGCCCACGCAGACGATCGCCAGCGGAACGATCCATTTCATCCCGCGACGCTAGACCGGCGTTCCGTGAGCTGAAACGGCATTCCGGAACGCCGGCCGAGGCGGCACCTAGATTAGAATGATTCTTGGTTGATAATCGCTATCAATAAAGAATCACTATCAATAAAGACTCGTTCTAAACTAGGTGCGGCGGCCGGCCGCGCGAGCCCGGCCGACAGCAGCGCCGCGCAGCGCAGGCCTACTTCGGCACGTCGTAGTCGCAGGCGTTGTCGATGCACTTGGCTTGCGGGTCGCAGCAGTCGGCGTTCTTCTCGCAGAATTGGCCCACCTCGGCGCACGACATCGGTCCGCCGCATTGGCCCATCACGCACGGGTTGCCGTCGCAGCAGTCGCTGTCCTGCTTGCAGGCGGCGCCCTTCTGGATGCACGGATCGAGCGCCCAGTAGGCGCGCATGTTGAGGTCGTTCGGATCCTGGCCGCGCACCCAGAAGGCCGGGTGGCTCGGGTCCTTGTTCGGCTCGGGGTGCAGATCGATCGCCGTCACCCACAGCTGCTTCACCGAGCCGGAGCCGCCGGTCAGCTTGTTGCCGTAGGTGCGGCGGCTGGTGAACACCACCCACATGTAGCCGCCCGACGGCTGCGGCGCGAAGGTCGGCTCGTAGTGGAAGTGGCGGTCGCGGTCCCCGGCGAGGAACGGATAGCCGTCGCCGTTCGCGCGCGCCAGGCGCATCTCGATGCCCGGAGCGTCGGCGCTGGCGAGGTAGAGGTCGCCCGGCCCGAAGCGCGTGTCCATCGAGCTGCCGTTGCCGCGGTGGTAGACGATCCACGTCTTGCCCGCGTCGTTTTCGCCGTTGGTGATCGTCGGCGACACGCTCGGGAAGCAAATGGTGTTGAGGCTCGGGTCGCCGCCCGCCGTTACCATCGTCTGCGGGTTCGCCGCCTTGCCGCCGGCGAGATCGAAGGCGTACACGCCGAGGTCGTGCGCGCCGGCCGAGTTGACGAAGGCGAGCTTGTGGCCCTTCGGCGCGAACGCGGGCATCCACAGCTTCACGCCGTCGAGGCCGCTGCTCGGCACCTTGCTGCCTTTGTCGGCGAAGAACATGCCGTCGGTGCCGCCCGGCGGGCCGGGCAGCGGCGCGTTGTTCTCGACCAGGAATTTGCCGTCGGGCGAGATCGCCGGCTGCGCCCAGTTGCGGATCTGCTTGCCCACGCTGGTGACGGTGAACACCGGCTTGTTGGCGAGCAGGTCGAACTTCGACACGTTCACGTCGCCGCCGAGGATGAGCGTCTGGCCGTTCGCCGCCACCGCGTGGCAGGTGCTGCAGCCGCTGACGCCGGCCTGGAGCAGGAAGTCCTCCGGCTTGGGCTGGCCGGGCTTGAGCCGCACCACGCGCCCGAGGTTGTTCACCCAGTAGTAGACGCTGCCGCGCATGCTGCCCTTGGCCATCGTCCAGGTGTGATCGACGACGATCTTCGCGGCCGGCTGCCCGGCCGCCAGGCGCGTCACCCGGACCTTCACGTTGCTGCCGTTGCCGGTCTCGTTGATCGCCACCCAGTCGTCCTGGCTGAGCTGCACGTCCGACGGCGGCGGGGCCTTGGTGAACAGCTTCACGTCGAGGAAGCTCGAGGTGAAGTGGATGAGGTAGTCGTCCTGCGCGCCGCCGCCGTTCCACATCAGCTCGGGCGCGAGCAGACCGCGTGGCCACACCGTGCCGTCGTAGGGATAGGCCCAGGCGAGGCCGTCGTTGCCGCTCGGGTTCTCGAGCTTGCTCTGCACGTCGGGCGCGACCGCGCCGCTCTGCTGCTTGAACACGACCGTCGCGAGCGCCTCGGCGATCTGGCCCTCGAACTTGGCGAAGACCTTCACCTCGCCGCCCTTCTTGTTGGTCGGCGTGAGCAGGCCCTGAAGGCTGATGCCGGCGATGTCGGCGCGATCGACGTACCAGCTCGACGGCGTCACCAGGTCGCTGCCGGAGTGGGCGATGAACGCCACCGGCGTGGACATGCCGTTGTTCACCTCGATGGTCACCGACTTCGGATCGATGGTCAGCGTCGAGTTGCCGCCGCCGGTGTTGTTGAACAGCCCGGTGGTCGACCCCGACGTGCTCGAGTCGCCCGATTCGCCCGAGCCGGCGCTGCCGAAGCTCCCGCGCGTCGCGTTGCACGCGCCGGCCAACACCGTCGCGACCGCCACCACCAAGCACCAAGTCCAAGCTCGCCGCATGGTTCTCTCCACCGGTTCGCGCACGGCAAGCCGCGTGCCGCACGAAATCCGCCTCGAGACACCACGTTACCTGCCGTTTCGGTGGATCACTAGCCGTTCGGAGCGGATCGCCCGATCCATGTAGGTGCAAAAGCTACAACGCGAATGAAATTCGCCAGTGGCACACCCTGCGCCAGCCGCGACAGCAGTGACCGCCTCGATCGCGAGAAACGCACGCAAATCACCGATCGCAGGCAGCGGCACATTCGTTGCGATTTCGCGAAGCCCATGGTTCTTCGTCTCGGCATCGCGCTCTTCGGAACCGTCGCGCTCTTCGGTTGCTCGCCCAAGGATCAAGCGACGCCCGGCGGCGCTGGCGGCGGCGGCCAACTTGAGATCAGCTGCAGCTCCAAGGCGGGCTCGCACGACGCGCCGGCCATCGTGGTCGATCGCGCGATCGTCTGCGCCAATAGCTACTTTTTCGGCGACTTCGGTGTGCACGTCATCACCGCGCCGGCGTCGAGCTTCGTGAGCGCGAGCAGCGAGTCCCAACAGGCTCTCTTCGACGTCACCGCGGCCGACGCGCACTGGCTGAAAGCCCTGCCGCTGACGCCCTCGTCCAGCGCGGGCACCCTGCCGTTGGCCGTCGATCCGAGCGGCGTGCTGTACGCCGCCGCCCACGAGCTGAAGCGGCCCGATCACCCCGGCGGCGTCAGCGTGGCGCGCCTCCAGGGCGAGGCGTTCGCAAAGGAGACGGTCTATGACACGCCCGCGCTGCTCGTCGATCTGGCCTTCGATCGCTCGGGTACCGGCCACGTCTGGTACGCGGCCGGCGACGGCCCGAACAGCCCGGTCAAGCTCGACGTCGCGCACCGCGCGAGCGATGGCCAATGGACCCACGAGGTCGTCACCGCTCCCGGCGCGGCCTGGTGGCGCTTCGCCGTCGCCAACGACGACAAGCCGGTCGCGTTCGGGCTGCTCCAACACAAGGGCAGCGAGGACTACGACTACCAGATCATGGCGAGTTACGACGGCAAGGTCAGCGCGTTCGGGACGCCATTCCACACCCTCGGCGATCCCGGCTTCCGCCCGCTCGGGTTGAACCTCGCGGCCGCCAAAGGCGCGCTGCCCGCGTACGGCGCGGCCGCTGCCGGAAAAAACGAGCTTCGCGTCGTCTGGTCGAGCAGCAAGGACTTCGTCGAAACCGCCGTTCCCGTCACGGCGCTGAAGGCCGCATGCCCGATCGGCTGGAGCCAAGCCGCCCCGCCGTGCGCCGCCGACTGCCACGAGACCGCCAGCGGCATGCCCGAGCAGGCTTTCGCCGCCACCTTAGGGGTGAAAGAGCTGTGGCTCGCCTACGTCGAGAGCCACCTCGACTTCACCGTCGCTTACGCGCCGCAGAGCAACAACGTCAACAACAACAGCATGATCTGCGCCGGCAACCTCGCGGGCGACGACAAGAGCACGAGCGAGCTCCACCTCGTTCGCGTTCCACTCGACGGCGGCGCGCCGAAGGAGGTCCTCGCGCTGAAGCTCGAGAAGCTCGAGCGCAGGCAGCCCGCCGTCGCCGACTTGGCCGACGTCGCGCCGGTGGCGATCCACGAGGCGGCCGGCGCGCTCACCGTCGCCATGCGCGTGTATCCGGCGATGAACCAGCCGATGGTGCGCGTGCTGCGCATCGACGAAAAGCTCCTGCCGCAGTGACGGCGCGGTGCTTTTCGTGTCGCCGCCGCGGCGTGGCGCGCGACTTCTCCAGACGATCCACGTAAACTTTGAGGTTGCCATGAGGATGATGGGGAAACGGGCAGCGGCGCGCCTGGCGGCGCTCGCGCTGATCGCGGCGGCGGCGCCGAGCGATGCGGCGGAGCTCTTGAGCAGGACGCTCGACGGAAAAGCCGGCAAGAACCTGAACGGCGGCGGGCCGCCCGATTCGACCGGGGCGTCGTACACGCCCGCGTTCGCGACGTTCTTCGTCAGCAAGGCCGACAACCTCGGCATCAGCACGGAGAACAACGCCTTCCCCGACGTCTACATGAACGATTCCACCACCGGCTACTGCTACATGGTGACGCGCGGGGTGGACGGCAAGGATCCGAACGGCACCAGCGCGAAGGCGGTCGCGCCGTTCGAGCCGCCGCCGAACAGCGACGCCTGGGTCGTCTACCAGAGCGACGCCACCAACCTGATCGCCGGCTACCAGAAGGCGGGCGCGAACAGCCAGACGCAGATCTACGCCGGCACCTGGAAGGTCCCACCGCAGCTCGTCACCAAGAGCAAGGACGGCGACAACAAGGGCGCCGCCGGCCAGGCGACGTCGCCCTCGGTCGCGGGCTACCAGGGCAACGTGGTGGCCTTCGGCTTCGCCCTGTTGCCGGTGACCGGCCTCAAGGGCCTCACCGGCGTGCAGGATCTCAGCAGCTCCTCCGCCGACATCGTCGGTTGGGATCGCCAGAAGGACAAACTGTTCCTGGTGAGCGCGCCGAACGGCAGCACCACCACCACCGGCGACGGCGAGTCGAAGAACGCGCAGGTGAGCGCCTACGGCGATTGCGTGGTGTTCGAGAGCAGCTCGACGAACCTCGTCGGCAACGTCAAGGGCAGCCACGTCAACATCTACCTGCGCTTTCTCGCCACCAACGAGACGGTGCTCGTCAGCAAGGCGCAGGACGACGGCGGCGGCGACTACGACTCGTCGCACGCGAGCGTCAGCGAGGACTGCACCGCGGTGGTGTTCCAGAGCAGCGCCACCAACCTCGTCAACTTGAGCAACCTCGACAAGAACGGCGCCGACGACGTGTTCCTGTGGCTGCGAAGCGGCCCCGCGGTGAAGCCCGCGCTCGTCACGCTCAGCCTGGCGTCGAACGCCGCCACCACCGGCAACAGCGGCTCGAAGAACCCGGTGCTCGCGGGCACCAGCGCGACCGGCCTCATGGTCGCGTTCGAGAGCGACGCCAACAACCTGGTGGCCGGCGACGCCGGCGGCACCGACGTGTTCCTGTGGCGCGAGACCAAGCCCGGCGATGTCACCGGCGCGCTCGAGCTCGTCAGCCGCGGCGCGGGCAGCAGCGGCGGCGCGGCGCCCGCCCTGTCGCGCAACGGCGCGTGGCTGGCGTTCGAGAGCAGCTCTTCGCTGCAGCCCGGCCCGCTGAAGAGCGGCGCCAAGCAGATTTACGTGAAGCCGCCGATCCTGAACAGCGGCGGCACCGGCGTGGCGAAGGCGAGCGGGCAAGTCGCGCTCGCCTCGGCGAGCTACGACGGCCAGGACGGCGGCGACTTCTTCTCCGAGCACGCGCTGATCGACGACGGCGGGCGGGTGCTGTTCGAGAGCCGCGCCAAGAACCTGGTGGCGGCGGGCGTCGACGACAACGACGCGATCGACATCTACCGCGCCGACCCGATCGGGCTCGAGCTCATGACCGAGGCGACCGTGAAGGAGAGCGACGGCTCGGTGAAGCTGACGGTGACCGCGCTGACCCAGGGCAAGTCGCCGGTGACGGTGCGGCTCGCCGCCAAGGACAGCGCCGATTCGACCGCGACCAAGGGCAAGGACTACACCGTGCCGGCGGACACGGTGACGTTCGCGCCGGGCGACACGAGCAAAGAGCTGAGCGTGCCGATCCTCGAGGATTACCTGGTCGAGGGGACCGAGACGTTCCGCGTGCGGCTGGAGATCGTCTCGGGCTACGGCTACTCGCGCCACGCCGACGCGAAGATCACCATCGAGGACGACGACAAGGACACGGACGGCGACGGCATCAACGACGACAGCGACAACTGCCCGAACGCCAAGAACCCCGACCAGCTCGACAGCGACGCCGACGGCAAGGGCAACGCCTGCGACCAGAGCGAGGGCGTGTGCAACAACTCGGTCGACGACGACAACGACGCCCTGGTCGACTGCGCCGATCCCGACTGCAAGAGCGATCCCACCTGCGGCGAGAAGGCCGAGCAGGACGAGGAGAAGGACGGCGTCGCCAACATCAACGACAACTGCCCGCTGGTGTTCAACCCCGACCAACTCGACACCGACGGCGACGGGCTCGGCAACCTGTGCGACCCGCACGAGGACGCCTGCAAGAACTTCCTCACGGACGATCTCGACGCGAAGGTCGATTGCGACGACTCCGACTGCGCCGCGGCGATCGCCTGCGCCGCGCCCGCGGCGGACGACGACGGCGACGGCGTGAGCAACGGCACCGACAACTGCCCGAACGTCGCCAACCCGCTGCAGGAGGACACCGACGGCGACAACATCGGCGACGCCTGCGACAAGAACGAGGGCAACTGCAACGACGGCAAGGACAACGACAGCGACGGCAAGATCGACTGCAAGGACGAGGACTGCCAGAAGGACGTGGTGTGCCAGAAGCCGACGGCCGACGGCGACGGGGACGGGGTGGAGAACGCGCTCGACAACTGCCCCTTCGCCAAGAACCCCGATCAAGCCGACACGGACGGCGACGGCACGGGCAACGCGTGCGACACCAAGGAAGACGCCTGCGGCAACGGCAAGGACGACGACAACGACGGCAAGATCGACTGCGCCGACGAGAACTGCCAGGACACGCCGGTGTGCGCCGATCCCGGCGGCGACGAGGACGGCGACGGCGCGCCGAACGGCAAGGACAACTGCCCCAACGTGGCGAACGCCGATCAGAAGGACGGCGACGGCGACGGGATCGGCGACGCGTGCGACACCCTGTCGCCCGCCGCGCAGCTCGCCGCGCCGCCGGGCGCGCCGCAAGACGACGTGATCTGCAGCTGCCGCACGGTCGGCGCGCCGAGGAGCGTGCCGCTCGCCGCGCTCTGGCCGCTCGCGCTCGCGTTGGGTTTGGCGCTGCGCCGCCGGAAGTGAGCCACGTGCGCCAGCGCCGTGACACAGTTGGCGCACGGAAGGTGGCACACATTGTCTAGTGTATTGAATTCATTAGTTTGATCGGCGGCATGGTGGTTGCGAATGGGCCGGGCGACAACCCACCCTCGGAGGCCCCTATGGCAAGCCATCCTGTTCGTTTCGGAATCGCGCTCCTCGGCGCCGTCGCGGCGGCTCTTCTCGGTTGCTCCTCCAACGTCGAACAGCCCTCGGCCTCGGGAGCCGGCGGCCCCGGCGGCTCGGGCGGGTCGGGGGGCTCGGGCGGGTCGGGCGGCAAGTTCGAGATCACCTGCGGCTCGAAGGCCGGTTCGCACGACGCCGTCTGCCCCAAGGCCGACGCCTGCCCCATCGTGGTCGACCGCGAGATCGGCTGCCTCGACGGCGAGTACAGCGAGTTCGGCGCGTTCGGCGTGCACGTGATCACCACGCCGTCGAAGAGCTACGTGAGCGCGAGCAGCTGGAACATCCACGCGCTGTTCGACGTCACCGCGGCCGACGCGCGCTGGTTGAAGGCCTTCCCGCTGCAGTCGTCGAGCAGCGCGATGCTCTTGGCGGTCGATCCGAGCGGCGGCCTGTACGCCTCCGCCGACGAGACGCAGGCGTCCGACTACGCCGGCGCGCTCAGCCTGGTCCGCATGCAGGGCGACGCCTTCACCAAAGAGACGGTGTTCGACGATCCGTCGCGCTACACGCCGCTCATCGATCTGGCGTTCGATCGCGCCGGCGCGGCGCACGTCTGGTACAACGGCGAGCACGACGCCAAGCGCGACGTCGCGATCCGCGCCGCCGACGGCAAGTGGACCCACGACATGGTGAGCGCGCCGGGCGTCGACTGGTGGCGCTTCGCGGTGGCCAACGACGACAAGCCGGTCGCGTTCGGGCTGCTCGACGGCGGCGCCGGCTACCAGCTGCAGGCGAGCTACGACGGCAAGGTGCGCCCGCTCGGCACGCCGTTCCATCCGCAAGGGCTCCCGCGCTACCGCCCGCTCGGGACGAACCTCGACGCGGCGAAGGGCGCGCTCCCGGCGTACGGCGCGATCGCCGGCGACGAGGGCGGCCTGCACGTCGCCTGGTCGAGCGCGACCAAGGACTACGTCGAAGCGATCATCGCCGCGGGCTCCGGGCCGAAGTTCAAGTGCCCGACCGGCTTCAGCGGCAACCCGCCGCCGTGCCCCGCGGACTGCCACGAGGCGGTGAGCGGCGTCACCGCGCAAGCGTACGCGGCCGCGTTCGGCAGCGGCGAGATCTGGCTCGCCTACGTCGAGAGCCACCTCGACTACACCATCGGTTACGAGATCCAGGACATCGACGGCAGCAAGATGTGCGTCGGCAACCCCAAGGGCGACGACAAGAGCACGAGCGAGCTCCACCTCGTGCGCGTCCCGCTCGACGGCGCGCCCCCCAAGGAAGTGATGGCGCTCAAGCTGGAGAAGCTCGACCGCAGCGACGTCGGCAGCGACGAAGAAACCGACGGCGGCCCAGTCGCCATCCACGAGTCCGGAGGCGCCCTCACCATCGCCATCCGCCTCCTCCCCGCGATGTACCAACCCAAAGTCCGCGTCCTCCGCATCGACACGAAGCTGCTCTAACAACCCCCGCGCGGTCGCCGGCGCGCCGCGGGGGGGCGCGCAAGAAAATGTGGGACAGAAACCCGGCG
>JACXTT010005805.1_pt1 | contig 17836 bp, 15 predicted proteins | sample 9270951 | NCBI WGS metagenome assembly JACXTT01 (sample SAMN15532306, study PRJNA645909) | rock metagenome | isolation source: weathered quartz diorite | place: Puerto Rico | collected 2017-06-21 | reverse complement strand
CGCGGATCATCGACTCGTTGAGGTCGACGTGCTTGATCTCGACGTTGGCCACCTTGATCCCCCAGGCATCGGTCTGGGCGTCCAGCACCTGCTGGACATCGGCGTTGAGCCGTTCCCGCTCGGCCAGCAGTTCATCCAGTTCGTGCTTGCCCAGCACCGCGCGTAACGTGGTTTGAGCGAGTTGACTGGTGGCGGCGAGGAAATTCTCCACCTGGATAATCGATTTTTGCGGGTCGAGCACGCGGAAATACAGTACGGCATTGACCTTGACCGAGACGTTGTCGCGGGTGATCACGTCCTGCGGCGGCACATCGTGGACCACGGTGCGCAGGTCCACCCGGACCATTTGCTGCACCAGCGGAATCAAGATGATCAGTCCCGGTCCCTTGACCTGCCAGAAGCGTCCGAGCTGGAACACCACGCCGCGTTCGTATTCGCGCAGGATGCGAAAGGTCGACGCCGCCAGCATCAGCAGCAGGAACGCGAGTAGCGCGCCGGAACCCAATTGCAGGACCATGATCAATCTCCTCACCCTGGCGGGTCGTCAACGGCGTTCACTTCCAGCAGCAGGCCCTTGCGCGCGATCACCCGTACCAGTTGGCCGGGATGCAGCGGTGTCGGGCTGAGGATCTGCCAGTTTTCGCCTTGCAACCGCACCCAGCCGGCACGGGCATTGTCGGCTTTCAGGGCCGTCACGGCGGTCAGGCTGCCTTCCAGTCCGGCGTCGCCGCTGACCACCTGGCGCTGGCGTGCCTTGAGTACCGCGCCGATCAGGCCGACCAGCAAGAGCACCGCGATCAACAGCAGGGTGAGTTTCAACGGTCGCGCGGTGTTGTCGCCGAATACCTGTGGGTCGAGCAGGATCAGCATGCCCATCACGACCGCGACGAGACCGCCGAAGCCGATCGCGCCGAAGCTCGGCATCAGGGCTTCGGCCACGATAAGGGCAATGCCCAGCAGGATCAGTCCGGAACCGGAATCGTCGATGGGCAGCACGAGCAGGGTCACGATGGAGTCGGCACCTTCGGCAAGCTGTGGCCCGACGGGCCAGACGATCAGCCACCCGAACAACAGCCAGGCCCACCAGTAGTAACGACTGCTCACTTGAGTTCTCCGCGAGTTTCGTCACCCCCATGGGTGAAAGTCTAGTCGAGCCATGGCACTGCGCCGGATAAACACGGGCTTCAGCGCGCTTTTAGACCCGACTCGACTATCGAGCGCCGGTGATAGCGAGAACGGTTACTGAGGTTAAGCCGACGTACCCCGATGAACTGCCTAGACTCTATATCCAAGGAATGCAGCAAACCCATCGCCCTGGGGCATTCGGCAGGGCTCGGAGGTGCATCATGCGCATGGCAAAAACCGTACAACGCAGCCTGGAACAGGCGCGTTGCGAATTCGACATCATCGCTCATCCACATTCGTCCAGCAGCCTGGAAACTGCCCGGCTGGCGGGTATTCCGGCCGAGCGCGTGGCCAAGTCGGTGGTGCTTGACGATCAGCACGGCCACTACCTGATGGCGGTATTGCCCGCCAGTGAGCACCTGGACCTGAGCAAGGTCCGTGGCGCCAGTACCTGGCAGATCAGCCGGGAAAGCACCTTGGCCTATCTGTTCCAGGATTGCGAACGTGGGGCCGTGCCAGCGTTGGGCGAGTCCTATGGGTTGAAGATGGTGGTCGATCCGCTGCTGACCCGCCAGCAGGATATCTACCTGGAGGCCGGCAATCACAACAACCTGGTGCATATGCAAATGGACCAGTACCTGAGACTGGTACCCCATGCCGAGGTATGCGAGGTCTGCCACTGAAGACCCGTACGCTGTTCTCATTCACGCGGTGCCCTCTGCAGGAGCCGCCGGTCGACGCTCGATTGCTCGCGAAGCAACCTCACCGGCACCGCCGTTTACCCTGAATACCGGAGTCCTTTATGGAATCACCCGACCACAGCCTGCCGTCCCTGTTCAAGCAGTTGGGCCTGCCCGATGACCCTGTCAGCATCGACCGCTTCATCGCCACCCATTCGCCGCTCAAGCCGGAGCTGCGTCTGGCGGATGCGTTCTTCTGGACCAAGTGCCAGGCGGACTTCCTGCGCGACGAAATCCTGGACGATGCCGACTGGGCGGAAGTGGTGGATCAGTTGGACGTGTTGTTGAGGAAGGGAAGGGGGGGTTAACACGCAGGATGAAGTAATTGTTTCAAAACTTGACGAGTTTGAGCGGATACGCGATATTGATAGTTAGCAAACTAACATTATGCAGATCTCCCCGTGTCCAAGCACCTCGAACAACTGCACAAGCACATCAGCGCCGGCCTTGTCGTCGCTTCGCGCCATTGGCGCCGGGTGTGCCAGGGCACGCTGGTCAATTATGGGATCTCCGAAGCCTGTGCCATGCCGTTGCTGCTGATCGGGCGCATGGGGCCGGGCGTGCGGCAGGTGACCGTGGCCCAGGAAGCGGGGATCGAAAGCCCGTCGCTGGTGCGCTTGCTCGACCAGTTGTGCAATGCCGGCTATGTGCTGCGCAGCGAAGACCCGAGTGACCGCCGCGCCAAATGCCTGAGCCTGACCGAGGCCGGCGAGCGCCTGATGCAAGAGATCGAAATCCAGTTGATACGCCTGCGCAGTGAAGTGCTCGACGGCATCGAACCGAGCGACCTGGAAGCGGCGCTACGGGTGATTCGCGCCTTCGAGGCGGCCGGGCAGAACCTGGGAGCGGCGAACCCGTGAACGGTTTCTGGACCGGCATGCCCCCCGCCCGCGACTGGTTCTACGGCGTGCGCACCTTCGCCGCCTCGATGATCGCGCTGTATATCGCCTTGTTGATGGAGTTGCCCCGCCCGTACTGGGCCATGGCCACCGTCTACATCGTGTCCAGCCCCTTCGTCGGCCCCACCAGCTCCAAGGCCCTGTACCGCGCGGTCGGGACCTTTCTCGGCGCCTCGGCGGCGGTGTTTTTCGTCCCGCTGTTCGTGCAGACCCCGTTCCTGCTGGTGGTGGTGCTCGCGCTCTGGACCGGCATCCTGCTGTTTCTCTCGCTGCACCTGCGCACCGCCAACAGCTACGCGCTGATGCTCGCCGGCTACACCATGCCGATGATCGCCCTGCCGGTGGTGGACAACCCCCTGGGGGTGTTCGATGTGGCGGTGTCGCGGACCGAGGAAATCTTTCTCGGCATCGCCGTGGCGGCGGTGGTCGGCAGTATGTTCTGGCCCCGGCGCCTGGCGCCGGTGTTCATCGATGCGGCGGGCAAATGGTTCGGCGACGCTTCGACCTACAGCCTGCGCTTTCTCTCGCGCAACGTGCAGACCGATGAAGTCAGCGCCCTGCGTGCCTCGATGGTCGCCACCTTCAACAGCCTGGAGCCGATGATCGGCCAGTTGTCCCATGAAGGCGCCCGGCCGCAGACGGTGCGCAACAGCAAGGAGCTGCGCGGACGGATGATCCACCTGCTGCCGGTGGTCGATGCCCTGGACGACGCCTTGTATGCCCTGGAACGCCGCACGCCGGAGCTGGTGGCGCGTTTCACGCCCTTGCTCGAAGCCGCTGGCGAGTGGCTGGAAGGTACCGCGCGGGATGCCTCGGTCGAGCGCTGGCAAGCCTTGCGCAACCAGCTGGAAAGCCTGCAGCCCAGTGCGGTCGAGCTGGACGACCGGCGCCAGCTGTTGTTCTCCAATGCGCTCTACCGCCTCGGCGAGTGGATCGACCTGTGGCAGGACTGCCGCAGCCTGCAACACGCCATCCAGTGCGAAAGCCAGGACAACTGGCACGCCGTTTACCGGCACTGGCGCCTGAGCCGGCTGAGCCCCTTCCTCGACCGTGGGCTGATGCTCTATTCGGCAGGCTCGACCGTCGTTGCGATCATCCTCGCCTCGGTGCTGTGGATCCTGCTGGGCTGGGCCGACGGTGCCAGCGCGGTGATCCTGGCGTCGGTGGCGTGCAGTTTCTTCGCGGCGATGGACGACCCGGCGCCACAGATCTACCGGTTCTTTTTCTGGACCGCGATGTCGGTGATCTTCGCCAGCCTCTACCTGTTCGTGGTGCTGCCCAACCTGCATGATTTCCCGATGCTGGTGCTGGCCTTCGCCGTGCCCTTCATCTGCGTTGGCACCCTCACCGTGCAGCCGCGTTTCTACCTGGGCACCCTGCTGACCATCGTCAACACCTCGTCCTTTATCAGCATTTCGGGTGCCTACGACGCCGACTTCCTGAACTTCGCCAACGCCAACCTGGCCGGCCCCGTGGGGCTGCTGTTCGCCTTTGTCTGGACCCTGGTGGCCCGGCCCTTTGGCGCCGAGTTCGCGGCCAAGCGCCTGACCCGCTTCAGTTGGAACGACATCGTCGCGCTGACCGAGCCCGCCACCCTGGCCGAGCACCGGCACATGGGCGTGCAGATGCTCGACCGCCTGATGCAGCACCTGCCGCGCCTGGGCCTGACCGGCCAGGACACCGGTGCGGCGCTGCGTGAGCTGCGGGTGGCTCTTAACCTGCTCGACTTGCTGGCCTACACGCCGCGCGTGCTGGGGGTGGCCAATGGGTTGCTCAAGCAGGTGGTGGAAGAGGTCGGCGAGTATTTCCGCGCCTGCCTCAAGGCCCGTGAACGTCTGCCGGCGCCGGCGGCGCTGCTGATGACCATGGACCGCACCCGGCGGGCCTTGAGCTCCGAGGGGCTGGACGACGGCGAAACCCGCCGGCACCTGCTGCACGCCCTGAGCGGGCTGCGTCTGGCATTGCTGCCGGGGGTCGAGTTCGTGGCGAGCGCCGAGCAACAGGAAACCCTTCCCCATGGGATCGATGGAGCGCCTTTATGATCGGTGACCTGGATATCAGCGGGGTGTTCCTGCCCACGCTGCTGGTGCTGATGGGCATTACGTATGCGCTGTACCTGGTGGTGCACGGGTTGTTGACGCGCCTCCACTTCTACCGCCTGGTCTGGCACCGGGCCTTGTTCAACGTCGGTCTCTACGCTTTGTTGCTGGGCGTTGTGGATTCGTTCAGTCGATACCTGATGACATGAAAAAACCTCTTTTGACCATTGGCCGTGTAGTCCTGACTTCGCTGGTGGTGATCTTCGCCTGCCTGGTGGTCTGGCGCCTGGTGATGTACTACATGTTCGCGCCCTGGACCCGGGACGGGCATATCCGTGCCGATATCGTGCAGATCGCCCCGGATGTGTCCGGACTGATCCAGCAGGTGCAGGTGCGCGACAACCAGCCGGTGAGCCGCGGCCAGGTGTTGTTCAGCATCGACCAGGATCGCTTCAAGCTGGCGCTGCGCCAGGCCAGGGCCGCCGTGGCCGATCGCCAGGAAACCCTGGCCCAGGCCCAGCGCGAGAACAAGCGTAACCGTGGCCTGGGCAACCTGGTGGCCGGCGAGCAACTGGAAGAAAGCCAATCGCGGGTCGCCCGTGCCGAAGTGGCCCTGGCCGAGTCCCAGGTGGCGGTGGACGCCGCGCAGCTGAATTTGGACCGCTCGGTGATCCGCAGCCCGGTGGATGGCTACGTCAACGACCGCGCCCCCCGTGAGCAGGAGTTCGTCACGGCCGGGCGGCCGGTGCTGGCGGTAGTGGACAGCAGTTCCTTCCATATCGACGGTTATTTCGAGGAAACCAAGCTCGACGGCATCCGTGTCGGCCAGGCCGTGGACATTCGGGTGATCGGTGACAAGGCGCGGTTGCGCGGGCATGTCGAAAGCATCGTCGCCGGTATCGAGGACCGTGACCGCACCAGCGGCTCGAACCTGCTGCCCAACGTCAACCCGGCGTTCAGCTGGGTGCGCCTGGCCCAGCGGATTCCGGTACGTATTGCCTTCGACGACGTACCGGCGGACTTTCGCATGATCGCCGGACGCACGGCCACGGTGTCGATCCTCGATGACGCCAAGGCCGCGCCGAAGCCAGAGGCCGCGCAATGAAAGCGCTGGCGCAAGTCGCGAGCCTCGGCCTGGGCCTGATGTTGTCGGCGTGCTCGATGGTCGGTCCGGATTATCACCTGCCCGCCGATTCGGCGATGCAACGCAAGGACCTGCAAGGGGCCATCGCCGGTGAAGGCGACAATGTAGTGTCGGCGCCCGTACCGAACGATTGGTGGCGCTTGTACCAGGATCCGCGCCTGGATGAGCTGGTACGCCAGGCGCTGGCGTCCAACACCGATCTGCGGGTGGCAGCGGCGAGCCTGTCGCGGGCCCGGGCCCAGGTGGAAGAGGCCGAGGCGGCCGGCGGCTTCAGTGCCGGAGTGAAGGCCGGCGCCGAGCGTTTGCAGGAGTCCGGCCAGGCTTTCCTGCTGCCGGAAAAGGTCCCGGTGGCCAACGTCGGCGATATCGCGTTGTCCGTGTCCTATCAGTTCGACCTTTGGGGGACCTTGCAACGCGGTATCGAGGGGGCGAGGGCCAATGCCGACGCGACCCAGGCGGCGGGCGACGTGGCCCGGATCACCCTGGTGGCGGATGTGGTGCGTTCCTACACCCAGATCTGCGCGGCCAACGAAGAGCGTGAGATCGCCGAGCAGTCCGTCGAGCTGCAAGCCCAGAGCACCGCGTTGACCAAGCGTCTGCGTGACGCCGGGCGCGGCGACGAAACCCAGGTCACCCGTTCCCAGACCCAATTCAAATCCCTGCGCGCCGAACTGCCGCGCTACCAGGCCGCGCGCCAGGCCGGCTTGTACCGCCTGTCGATGTTGCTGGCCAAGCCGCTTGAGCAGTTGCCGGCGGGTGTCGCCGATTGCGCCGAGCTGCCGCATATCGCCCAGGTGCTGCCGGTGGGCGACGGTGCCGAACTGCTCAGGCGCCGTCCCGATATCCGCCAGGCCGAACGCCGGCTGGCGGCGGCGACGGCCGGTATTGGCGTGGCCACGGGCGAGCTGTACCCGAACATCAGTATCGGTGCCACGGTGGGCTCGGTCGGCATGCTGAAGGATCTGGGCGAACCGTCGACCAATCGCTGGGGCTTCGGCCCGGCGATCAGTTGGACCGTGCCGACCAACGGCGCGCGAGCGCGCATCCGCGAAGCCGAGGCCACCACCCAGGGCGCGTTGGCCCACTTCGACGGCGTGGTGCTCAATGCCATTCGCGAAACCCAGACCAGCCTGGCCCAGTACACCGCGCAGCTCGACCGCCGCGATGCCCTGGCCGATGCCGAGCAGTCGGCCAAGCAGGCGGCGGACCAGACGCACCGCTTCTTTACCGCCGGTCGCGCGTCGTTCCTGGCGGATTTGCAGGCGACCCGCACCTACACCGATGTACGGGCGCAACTGGCGGCGGCCAACACCCAGGTGGCGCTGAGCCGGATCGAGTTGTTCCTGGCCCTCGGCGGCGGTTGGGAAAGCGGACGAACGCCACCTGTCGAGCACGCGAAACCCTGAGTCCGTTGCTATGCTCCTAACTATCGGCTGGTCGCCGTTGGTTGGGAATATCGGGTGATTCCTAACCATCGTGGTCAGCATGGCCCGATGGGGATTCTCATCATGAAAAACCCTTATGCTCCTGGTTTCTGGTGCGCCGTGGTGGCGCTGGTCCTGTTGTCGGCGACGTATTTTTATGGCGTGATGCTGGCGCACCAGATCGATAAGGCGTTGATCTTTCTCGACAGCGCCACGGCGTTGATCGCGGTGATGTCCATCAGCGTGGTGGCCTGGTCCAGCTACCAGGCGCAGCAGGTGAAAAAACGCCAGCTGTCCCAGAGCAAGACCCTGGTGCTGGTCTGGGACACCAAAGTCGCCCTGCGCCGTGTCGAAACCGTCTTCGACCGGTATTTCTGGGGCAGCTACTGGCAACCGGGCCGGACCTTCCAGGAAGTCATGGGCGAACTCACCGGGACCCCGCTGGAAAAAAGTCTTGAAGCGTTGAAAAGCCAATGCCTGAAACTCGACCGCGAAGTGGCTCATGACGAGCGCCACTGGCTGAGCAATGCCCGCGAATTGTCCGATGTCGCCACGGCCATGGCCCGCGAGCGCTATCAATTGGACGTCTGCGACCCGCGTAACGACTCGCCGAACGGGGTGGTGATCAACCGCGACTTCGAAGTGCTGGTGTACACCTGGACCGCACGGCTGAAGACCTTCGACCATCAGTTGGATGAGATGGAAGTCCAGTATTCCTGAGCAACCTTGCCCAGGCAAATGCTACCCTGCGTTCTTTCGGGCATTGTCGAGCCGGCTCCGATCAGGGGTCAGGAAGACCAGCACTTCTTCATACAACGGATATCGATCGGGTCAATTCATGAATAAATCAGCAGGCTTGCTTTTAGGTTTTGTCGTGGTGGTCGGCGCGGTGAGCAGCGTCGGCGCGTGGTACACCGGTAATCAGTTGGAAGGGGTGCTGAACACCTCGATCCAGGACGCCAACCAGCAGTTGAAAACCGCCCTGGCCAGCGCCGGCGGCAGCGCGAATATCGAGCTGGTGTCGCTTGATCGCCAGCTGTTCAGCAGTACTGCGCACTACCGCGTCAAGTTCCAGAACCTGCAGGTCGGCGACGAGAAGAAGGACGTCGAGCTGCTGTTCGTCGACCATATCGAGCACGGGCCGTTGCCGTGGTCGCGTCTCAAGGCCCTGAAGCTGGCGCCGGTGATGATCAACAGCAACTACGAGCTGGAAAAGAACGACGCCACCGCCAAGTGGTTCGACGCCGCCAAGGGCGCCGCGCCGCTCAAGGGCCAGGTTGCCCTGGGCTACAACCGTTCGGTGGATGGTAACGTCGAACTGGTGCCGTTGGACTTCGCGCCGGACGCCAGTACCAGCCTGAAATTCTCCGGGCTGAACCTGGCGGTGGCCGCCAGCGACCAGGCGGCCAAGATCAAGCTCAATGGCTATATGGACAACCTCAAGCTGTCCGCGGTGTCTTCAGAGCAGGGCCCGGTGCAGGTCGAACTGAACGGCCTGACCCTGGCCAGCGACCTGGCCAAGAGCGAGCAGGGTTTCTACCTGGGGCAGAACGTCGTGGAGCTGAGCGAGACCAAGCTGACCTACGGGGTCACGCCGGCGGTGGTCACGATCAAGGGTTTCGAGCAGAAGGACTTGACGCAAGCCCAGGGCAATGTGCTCGCCGCACGAGTGGCCTATAACGTGGCCTCCATCGACTACAACGACAAGCCGGTGGGCAGTGCCCAGATGACCTTGGCGATGAAGAACCTGGATTATCCGGCGATGCAATCGCTGCTCAAGCTGTACCAGGCCCAGTTGCAGGCGTTGCAAAAGGCCCGGGAGGAAGGGGCTGCGGATCCTGAGGCGGCGATGCCGGCAGTGACGCCTGCCCAGCAGGCCCAGGCCGAAGCGGACATCAAGCAATTGTTGGCCGGCAAGCCGCAGGTCGCCCTGGAAAACTTCTCGTTCAAGACCGCCAACGGCGAGAGCCGCGCCAGCCTGGTGGTGGACCTGACCAACCCGTCTTCCAGCGAGCTGCCGCCGATGGAGCTGGGCAAGCAACTGGTCTCGCAGCTGGATGCCAAGGTGTTGTTGTCCAAGCCGATGATCTCCGACCTGGCCGGCCTGCAGGCACAGATCCAGGGCCAGAGCGACCCCGCCGCCGTCGCCAAGCAAGCCTCGATGGCCAGTGAAATGGCCGGCACCATGGCGTTGTCCACGGAGATGGCGACCGTGCAAGGCAACGACATCGTCTCCACGTTGCACTACACGGGCGGCCAGGTGGACTTCAACGGGCAGAAAATGCCGGTGGAAGACTTCATCAGCTTGCTGGTGACCAAGTTCGGCGGCCAGGGTGGCGGCGAATAGCCTTGAGCCCGGTGTTCAGCCAGAGGTGACGCTTTCCAGTCGATACCCATAGCCGTAGATCGTCAGCAACTGCCAGCCGTGTTCGGCGGTCAGGCCCAGCTTGTTGCGCAGGCGATAGACATGGGTGTCGAGGGGGCGCGACGAAAGCACCTCTTCATGGGGCCAGAAGCGCTTGTAGAGATACTCGCGCGACAGCGGCCGACCCAGGTTGGCGAACAGGCAGCGCGCCAGGCGATATTCGCGCTCGGTCAGGTTGACCGGGCTGCCTGAGCGGGTCACGGTCAGTTCGCCATCGTCGAAACTCAGATCGTTGAAGGTCGCGATTTCGCTGGCAGCGCCGCGCTGTCCGGCATGCCGGCGCAGCACCGCGTTGACCCGCGCCTTGAGTTCGTTGGCGCGGAACGGTTTGCTCACGTAATCGTCGGCGCCGCTGCCCAGGGCCAGGACGATATCGCTCTCGGCATCGCGGCTGGTGAGCATGATGGCCGGCGGCGGCACCTCCATGTGCTCGCGGGTCCAGCGCAGCAACGCCAGGCCGCTGAGGTCTGGCACTTGCCAGTCGAGGATCAGCAGGTCGAAGGTTTCCCGGCGCAACTGGCGCAGCAGGTCCTCGCCACGCTCGAAACCATGCAGGGTCCAGGGGGCTTCCCCGACAGCGGCCATCTGGCCCAGGGTCTGTTCGACCCGGCGCAGCTCGGCGGGTTCGTCGTCGAGTATGGCGACACGCATCTCTGGACCATCTCCTCGTTTAGCGACAGATCTGTCTCGAAAAAGATGACTCTACAGACTATTTCCTACAGGAAGGTCCGTAAGTCGACCGTCAAATCTGAACAATTCTGGCGAATTCCTCAGCGGCGGGCGGCGGCTGGCTAGGCTGATGTCAAATGGCTTTTACCTGGCAGGCCACGGCCCTTGTGGGGTAGGCGCAGGGTAACGATTTGCACGGTCAAGGAGAAGGATCCATGGGCAGTTCCCTTCGTTTCATCGGTTTGCCATCGCGGGCGGTGTTCGGCTTGTTGTCCGGGGTGATCCTGTGTCTTGGCTTCGGTTTCGTCATTGGCTTGTTCCATTACGCCTCTGCCCGACCCTCGCTGGTTTCCGAGCGGATGCCGATGGCCGCCGAGAGCCACTTGATCGCGCCATTCGCCGCGCCGACGCTCTGGACCACCGGTGAGGTTATCTCTCCCCGGGAGCAGCCGCGCTGGGTGTTCTGACGGGTGCGGGCAATTCTGAACAAATCTGGCAGATTCCCCGAACCTCCGGGTTTTGCCCCTAGAGTAGGCCCAGCACTACAGGGGCACTTGGAGCAAGTCCGACCCACGGACGGGTGGCGGTTCGGATCCACACGGGCTGTCGCCAAGGGAAGGTCAGGATGTCCTCCCTTGGCCATTTTTCTGTCAGGCCCTGTCGTGCATTCATACCCGGTAATACAGTGTGGTCAGGGTGTTGGGGGGGCTGTGGCATGATGGGCCAGGATGGTTGTGTGCCGTCGTTTCTTTCCTCGATCCTGCTCTCTCGAGAGCCTGAGCGGCCAAAACCATGAGCGAACGCTTTCTTTCGCACCCTCGTTTTCCTGTTCGTCTGTCCCGGTCGGGCTTGCGCCTGCTGATCGGCGCCGTCCTCTGCCTGCTCGGTCACCCCGCCCTGGCTGCAAAACCGACTTACCTCGACCGCGAGCAGCAGTGTCGCCCGCAGCCGTTTCCGGCAGTGGTACTGCATCTGGCAGGCGAGGCCTGGAAGCTCGATGCCAAGGGCCAGCAAGCGGCCCTGGAAGAAGGGATGAACCTGGATGAGCACGAGGGGGTGAGAACCTCGACCGATGCCTTTGTCAGCCTGGGGCTGGGCGATGGTTCGCGGATCGTGTTGCCTTCCAATTCGCAGGTGCGCTTGCAACTGGATGAAACACAGTCGATCCCGCAGGTGCTGCTCGAGCAGGGCCAGGTCGAGTCCTACGTGATCAAGCGCATCAGCGAGCATGATCGCTTCCAGATTCGGACCTCGGTCGGGGTGCTGGGCGTTCGCGGTACGCATTTTCGTACGCGTAGCGAAGACGGCCAGGCGTTGGTCGAAGTGCTCGACGGCCAGGTTGCCGTGAGCCGACCCGAACCGCCGCTGGCGTCTGGCAACCAGACTCGGAGCCAACTGCTCGCCGCGACCGAGCCCCAGGTACGGGTCAATGCCCGGCAGGGCCTGAAAATCCAGGGCCAGGGTGAGCTCAAGCCCGTCGACCTGCTACCGGCCCCGCGCCTGCTTGGGCAGGATGGCCAGCGCGGCGACCAGCCGGTCTGGCAACTCTTTCTCCAGCCCCTGGACGGTGCCCGGCGCTACCGGGCGCAGGTTGCCACCGACGCGGCGTTCCTCAATATCAAGCAGGAACGCTTTTCCAGCACCCCGGATATCCATTTCAGCGGTTTGCAGGCGGCGTTCTACCATGTGCGGCTCTCGGCATTCGACGAGCAAGGACTTGAGGGCCAGACTGGGGTCTACGATATCTACTACTGGCCCAGGACGGTTCATGTGCAATAGCTGCGGTACCCGGCGCTCATGAGGTTCTGGCGGCGACGCGAGCCGACGCAGGCTCAACGGCTGTTCCGTGGCTTGTTGCGCGAATGGCTGCTGGTGGGATTGTTGCTGCTGCCGCTGACCGCCTGGCTCTCCCTGGGCCAGAACCTGGGGCTCAGTCATTTTCTCTATGACCGCTTGAGCCGCCTGAGCCCGTTGCCCGTCGATCCACGGATCCTGCTGGTCACCATCGACGACCGCAGTCTTGAAGCCCTGGGTCGCTGGCCCTGGCCGCGGAGCGTGCATGCCGAACTGCTGGAGCGCTTGAGTGCGGCGCAACCTCGGGGGGTGCTGTTCGATGTGATTTTCAGCGAGCCCGCGCGCGCCGGCAGCGATGATGAGCGCCTGGCGCAGGCCCTGTGTCGCGCCGGCAACGTGGTCCTGCCGCTGCTGCGCGAGGGCGTGCCACGGTTTGCCACGCAACTGGGGGAAATCGAACCGATCGGGCCGCTGCGGCGCTGCGCCAGGGCGGTCGGCCATATCAACGTCGAAGCGGATAACGACGGCGTGGTGCGTAGGGTGTTCCTGCGTGAAGGTCCGGCCCGGCAACCCCGTGACCAGTTGGCCTGGCTGGCCTACCAGATGGCGCTGCCCGTGGGCGAACGGCAACCGATGCCCGGTGTCGGGGACGCCTCGGAACTGCAGGGGTGGCAGCGGCAGAACCCAATCCTGGTGCCTTTTATCGCGCAGGCCGGCGGTTTCCCCAGCGTGCCCTACATCAGTGTGTTGCGCGGTGAGGTGCCGGCAGAACTGCTGCGCGACCGGTTGATCCTGCTGGGCGCCACCGCACCGGGCCTGGGGGATCGCTATGTCACGCCGGTTTCCGAGCAGGCCGGCACCACCGCCGGGGTGGAGATCCAGGCGAACCTGCTCAATGGCCTGTTGCAGCAGCGCAGCATCGTCCCGCTGGCGCCATTGCCGGGCATGCTGTTGTCGGTGTTGACGGTGGCGCTCCTGCTGGGCGGGCTGCTGCTGCGTGCGCGTTATGCCCTGTGGCTGACGCTCGGTTGCATGACGGTGGTGCTGGCGATGGCCTGGGGGCTGTTGCGGCTCGGCCTGTGGTGGTCGCCGGCCGCCAGCGTCATTGGCTTGTTGCTGGCTTACCTGATCTGGAACTGGCGGCGCCTGAGCGCCGTGCTCACCTACTTCGGCTGGGAACTGGCCCGATTGAACGACGAGCCCAAGGTGCTGCCCGAACGACGCCGGCCCCTTGCACCCAAGGGCGATGTCCTGCAAGGGCGCATTGCCGCCCTGGAGCAGGCCCTCGGGCGCACCCGCGATACCCGGCGATTCATGGCCGATGGCCTTGAATGCCTGCCCGTCGCGACGCTGATCACCGACACAGAAGGCCAGGTATTGCTCGCCAACCGCAGCGCGCGTGAGCTGTTGGGGTCTGCGCTACTGGGTGAGGACTGGCTCGATTGCCTGGCGGGCCTGGGTTTTCCCGGTATTGCCGGGCAACCGCGGCCAACGTTGGCCGGGCTGGTGAGCCAGGAGTTTCGCGATAGTCGCCAGCGCACCCTGCATCTGGACCTGGCGCCGTTGCGGTCGACGGAAGATGAAATCGCGGTCGGCTGGCTGTTCAGCCTGGCGGACCTGAGCCTGGCGCGTGAGGCCGAGCAGCAACGGGCGACCTTGTTGCGCTTTCTGTCCCATGACCTGCGCGCGCCGCATTCGGCGATCCTGGCGTTGCTGGAAGTGCAGCGCGAGCCGCATCACGATGCGCCGGTCTATCGACAGATCGAGCAGCAGGTTCGCCGGGCCCTCGGCCTGACCGAGGCCTTCGTGCACCTGGCCAAGGCCGAGTCGGAAGCCTACCAGTTCCAACCGGTGCTGTTCGCCATGCTGGTGCTGGATGCCTTCGACCAGGTGGCGCCATTGGCACAGCTCAAGGGCATCGAGTTGCGTCATCGGCTCGACGAGGCCGATGAAAGTCTGGTCCGGGCCGATGGCTCGTTGCTGACCCGGGCGTTGTTCAACCTGCTGGAAAACGCCATCAAATACAGCCCTTCCGGTACGTGCATCAACCTGGGGGTGACGGTTGCGGACAGCCAACTGGTGTGCGGCATCAGCGATCAGGGCCGGGGGATCAGCGCAGCCGAGTTGCCGCAACTCTTCGATCCCTACAGGCGCTTTGCCTCAGCCCACAACACCGTGGGGCTGGGCCTGGGACTGTCGATGGTCAAGGCGGTGATCGACCGCCATGACGGACGCATTCATTGCGCCAGTGTCGAGGGGCAGGGGACGACGTTCACGTTTTACCTGCCACTGTGGCAGGACTGACTGGGTGTTGCCCCAGGCCTTTTTGGCCGGTAACGGCCGAGTAAATCCTGGCGCTGATTTTTTCGACTAACCTTCGTGAAGGACAGTGGGGGGCTGCATGGCTGCTGTCGCTAGGCTCCGTCTGTGCGTCTGGACAGGCAGGGGCATTGGACTCCGGCTGTCACATCGGGAAATGGACGATATGCCGCGTAATGTTCGACTCTGTCTTGGGGGCAGATTACACCCGTTGCTGGGGGTGGCGTTGTGTAGCCAGCTGCTGTGGCCTCTCAACGCCTTGGCCGATGCGGCCTACGACCAGCTGATCCGACAGGCCCGCGACGGCAGTTACACGCCGGTGCTGGTGTTCTTGCGGCAACTGCCGGTCGCGCAGCAATCCACCGGCCAGATCAGCGATCATTTGCAGATCGCCAGTTGGGCCGGGCTGGATGCCGAAGTGATCAGCGTCTATGAAACCCAGGGCGCCCAGCGGACCTTGCCGACCCAGACCTTGGGCGCCGTCGCCCGTGCCTATCGCAACCTGAAACGCTGGGATGAGGCCGAGCGGGTTTATCGCCTGGCCCTGCAGCGCGAACCGCAGAATACCGACCTGCAACTGGGGCTGGCGATGACCGAAGCCGATGGCGGTGATCCCCAGGACGCGGTGCGTCGGGCGCGCGAGCAGGTCGCCGGACAACCCAATGATCCGGCCCGCCGCATGGCCCTGGGGTATGCGCTGACCCGCTCGGGTGCCAACAGTGATGCCCTGTTCGAGTACGACCAGGCCTTTGTCCGGGCCACGGACAAACCCGAGGTCATGCGCGAATACCTGTTCGCCCTGGAGCGCGCGCGCTTGCCGGAACCGGCCTTGAGACTGGCCCGGCGGCACCCCGGGCTGATCGACGCGGCCGCGACCCGGCGCCTCGAAGGCGAACTGGCCGCCGAACGGGTGCGCCTGGCCGATCTGCCGACCCGCACGGAGAAGGAACGGTTTGTCGTCGCCGATCGGGCCCTGGCCGATTACGACCGCTTGCTCGCGGCCTGGTCCGCCGACCCGCAGGCCCATGACGATGTGCTGCATTGGCGCATCGACCGCCTGGGCGCGCTCAAGGCCCGCTCGCGCAATGCCGAGGTGTTGGCCGAATACCAGAAACTGCTCGACGAAGGGGTGGTGCTTCCCGCCTACGCCCAGCGTTGGATTGCGTCGGCCTATCTCGCTGTTCGCGAGCCGGAGAAGGCGGTGGCGCTGTATCGGCAGATCCTCTCGGCGCCGAATGCGGACCCGGCTGACCGGCCGGGCGATACCTCGGCATTGGTCTATGCGCTGCTTGAAAGCGACCAGCCGCAAGAGGCGCGTGCCTTGGCCGACAATCTGGCGCAAACCGTGAAGCCGCGAACGGAACTCAAGGGCGTGCCGGGTGGCGTGCCCAACGATGCTTGGCTGGATGCCCAGCAGTTGGCCGCGCAGATGGCGATGAACAACGGCGACCTGGCCGCCGGCGAGCAACGACTGGAGGCTCTGGTTGCACAGGCGCCGGGTGACGTCGGCTTGCGGGTGGCACAGGCCGATATGTACCTGTCCCGCGCCTGGCCACGCCGTGCCGAGGCCTTGAACAAGGAAACCGAAGGCGAGGCGCCGCGCGACATGGGGCTGGAAGTTGCCCAAGGCGACACCGCCCTGGCGCTGCAGGAATGGCGCCAGCTCGACGCGCTCACCGACGACGTCGCCGGACGTTTTCCGGAGAACTCGCAGGTCCAGCGCCTGGAACGTCTGCGTGACGTCCATGATATGGCCGAGCTACGGATCGAGGCCTACACCGGCAAAAGTTTCGGCGGCGGCAGCAACGGTGCCGGTGCGGTCACCGGCAGCCGCGACTACGGTATTGAAAGCGTGCTCTACAGCCCACCGATCAACTCCGACTGGCGGCTGTTCGCCGGGGCCGGCTACGCCTTCGGCCGTTTCACCGAAGGCGACGCCCAGCGCCGCTGGCAACGGCTCGGGGTGGAGAATCGATCCCGCGACATGACCTTGCAAGCCGAGGTCTCCAACCAGTCCTATGGCTACGGCGACAAGCTTGGGGCACGCGTGGCGGCGGCCTTCGATATTGACGATCACTGGCAATACGGCGGGAGCCTCGAACGCCTGTCGGCGGCGACGCCGTTGCGTGCCTTGAAGCACGACATCAGCGCCAATTCGGCGAGTGCTTTCCTGCGTTGGCGCGCCAACGAAAGTCGCGAATGGAAACTGTCGGTCACGCCCTCGCATTTCAGCGACGGCAACAATCGCACCGAAGCCCTGCTCACCGGGCGCGAGGGTATCTACAGCACGGCCCATGTACAAGTCGACCTGGGCCTGGAGGTCAGCGCCAGCCACAACAGCAAGAGCGAAGACGTGCCGTACTTCAACCCCAAGTCCGACTTCAGCCTGTTACCGACGCTGAACGTCAACCACGTCCTCTATCGCCGTTACGAAACCCAGTGGAGCCAGCAATTCCAAGTGGGCGCCGGGACCTATAGCCAGCGCGATCACTCGACGGGCGCGGTCGCACTGCTGGGCTATGGCCAACGGCTGAGCTGGAACAATGTGCTGGAGGCCGGAGCGAACCTGAGCTGGATCAGTCGGCCCTATGACGGTGAACGCGAACGCGACGTGCGGCTGCTCGTCGACCTGACCTACCGCTTCTAGAAGGGATTGATGATGCCTTTGATCACGCGTTGCATCCTTTTGCTGGGCGTCTTGCTGGCCGGCGCCTGCGCGCAGAAGCCGGTCGAGTTTGTCGCGCCCGCGCAACGGGCGGTGCCGGTCAACGAAGCGCCCTGGCCGAAAAATCACTTCCTGAGCCTCACCTACCATGACATCGAGGACCGCGATCCCGATCAGGCAGTGGTCGCCGTGCGCACCGAACGGTTGTTGGAGCAGTTGGCCTGGTTGCGGGAGAACAACTATCGGCCGGTGACCGTGGACCAGATCCTGGCGGCGCGCAATGGCGGGCCGGAGTTGCCGCCGAGGGCGATCCTGCTGACCTTCGATGACGGTTACGCGAGTTTCTACACCCGCGTGATGCCCGTACTCAGGAGCTATCAATGGCCTGCCTTGCTGGCCCCGGTCGGCGTCTGGATGGATACCCCGGCGGATAAACCGGTGGATTTCGCCGGTGACTTGCGCCCGCGTTCGGTGTTCCTGAACTGGGCGCAGATCAAGGAAGTGGCGGCCTCGGGACTGGTGGAAATCGTTGCTCACACCAACGCCAACCACCACGGTGTGCTTGCCAATCCCCAGGGCAACCTGCAACCGGC
>JACXTT010005804.1_pt1 | contig 17837 bp, 18 predicted proteins | sample 9270951 | NCBI WGS metagenome assembly JACXTT01 (sample SAMN15532306, study PRJNA645909) | rock metagenome | isolation source: weathered quartz diorite | place: Puerto Rico | collected 2017-06-21 | reverse complement strand
ACAGGATTTCGTAGCATCGGGCGCAGCTGAGGGCTTCCATATTCAGATTCTCTATGGTCGGGATGCCGCACCGCGCGAGCAAGTGCAAGTGTCCAAACAGGGTCGTGCCCGTCTCCGGATCCCGTTCTTCGGTCTCGTCCCACGTCATGTTGTCGCACCCGACACTCCCCACGCGCTTCTGGGCCGCCCATTCCGATCCTTCGCGTCCCACCCCGGCCGCGGAGAGGTAGCGCGCCTCATCGCCCCAGAGTTTCGCGAACCCGGTCCGCACGAGGAGCGCGTCTCCAGGCTGGACGGTGATTTCACCGAGGCGCGATGCCGCGTCGAGGTCGGCAGGCGTGACGCGATAGTGCTCCGGAAGCGGGTCCTCTCCCCGGACGGCGCAGATATCGAGGAGCACGCCGCGTGCGACGATCGGGTCCATGGTCTCGATGCCGTGGACCGTGAATCCCTTGGTCGTTTCGACCTCCGGGGTGACCTCGATCCCACCGTGCAGGCGCAGGTCGGAGGCTTGATGGGACAGCGCGTCGATGTGCGTCCCCGTGTGCTCCATCATCATGACCATCCCGGATGCTCCGCTCCGCGGGCCGAATTTCCTCGGGGCGTAATTGTCCCGGTGCCGGCGGTGGAGCTGGTACAGGTAACCGGGACGGTGGGCGGGATGGATCGGCATCCCGGAGGTGCGGGGTTGCTCGAGGTCGTACACGCGCCGGTCGCGCAAAGTTCGGATCAACTCAGCCGCGGAGACCACTGGCGACACCTCTGATGTTGAGCGAGTGGGGTAGGCCGCCAGACGGTATTCGGCCTCACGCGCGGCGGCCTCCTTCGACTCGGGGGAGCGCGCCACTTGTGTCGCCCCGCGCGTTCCCGGGGGGGTGGCCAGGGACGGAATTACGCAAGTGGTCCGTTGACATAGCCATCGGCCGGCCATACAATGATAGATGAGTGAAATAGTCCAGAATTCCCCGCGCCGGTTTCCCCCTCTTCCAGACTTGGGGCACGGCGCGGGGAGCGGGCAGGACAGGAGAGCGGATGGACGCAGAACTGGTGATTCGGGATCTATGGGCCCAGGTCGAGGACAAGGTCATCCTCAAGGGCAGCAACCTCACCATTCGGTCGGGGGAGATTCACGCCCTGATGGGCCCAAACGGATCCGGCAAGAGCACGCTCGCAAATCTGTTGATGGGCAACCCGTTTTACCAGGTCATGAAGGGCGAGGTCCTCTACAAGGGCGAAGACCTGCTGGCGATGGCGCCGGATGAGCGTGCCCGCAAGGGACTCTTCATCGCGTTCCAGTACCCGGTGAGCATCCCAGGTGTGACGATGGCGAGCTTCCTGCGCACGGCCGTCAGCGCGCGGCGGGGGTACGACAAGGACTCGCTGATGAGCCTGGCCGAATTTCAAAAGCTGGTCAGGGCGAAGGTCGACGAGCTGCAGGTCGATCCCACCGTGCTCGGCCGGTACGTGAACGAGGGGTTCAGCGGCGGCGAGAAGAAACGCGCCGAGATCCTCCAGATGGCGGTGCTGGAGCCCGAGATCGCAATCATGGACGAGACGGACTCCGGGCTCGATGTCGACGCCGTCAAGATTGTGGCGGCGGGGGTCAACCGGATGTATGAAACCTCGGGCCGCAAGATGGGCGTGCTGGTGATCACCCACTACCCCCGCATCCTCAAGTACATCAAGGCGACGGCCGTCCACGTCATGTTCGACGGCCGGATCGTGACCTCGGGGGAGGGCGCGCTTGCCGAAGAGCTCGATCAGATCGGCTACGATGGGATTCGCGCCCAGTACGAGCAGGTCGCCGCGGAGGTCGCCCGGGAGGGCGAGGTCCGCAGCGCGGGCAAGGTGTTCTGGGTGAGGCACTAGGGTTAGCGAGGAGGGGTCAGCATCATGGCGGTTACGAACCCGCTCGGAATCGATCTCGACCAGTACAAGTACGGGTTCCACGATCCCGAGGATGCCTACGCGTTCAAATCCCGCAAGGGCCTGGACCGCGAGATCGTGGACACGATTTCGCACATGAAGAGCGAGCCCGATTGGATGCGGGCGTTCCGCCTCCACTCCCTCGGGGTGTGGGAGAAGAAGCCCCTTCCCACCTGGGGCGGCAACGTGGGCGATATCGACTTCAACGACATCTACTACTACGTCAAGCCCATGGAGAATCAAGGCAAGACGTGGGAAGACGTCCCCGAGAACATCAAGAAGACCTTCGACCGGCTGGGGATCCCCGAGGCGGAGAAGAAGTTTCTCGACGGCGACGGGGCCCAGTACGAGAGCGAGGTCGTCTACCACAGCCTGCGCGAGGAGTGGACGAAACAGGGCGTGGTCTACCTCGATATGGACTCCGCGCTGCGGGAGTACCCGGACATCGTCAAGGAATATTTCGGGACGGTCATCCCGCCCGAGGACAACAAGTTCGCGGCCCTGAACAGCTCGGTGTGGAGCGGCGGGTCGTTCGTCTACGTCCCCGAGGGTGTGCACGTCGATATCCCACTGCAGGCGTACTTCCGGATCAACGCCCAGAACATGGGCCAGTTCGAACGGACGCTGATCATCGCCGAGCGGGGCTCGCACGTGCACTACGTTGAGGGGTGCACTGCCCCGACCTACACGAGCGACTCCCTCCACAGCGCGGTCGTCGAGATCATCGTCAAGGAGGGAGCTCGGGTTCGCTACACGACCATCCAGAACTGGTCCAAGAACGTCTACAACCTGGTCACCAAGCGGGCCGTCGCCTACCGCGATGCGACGATGGAGTGGGTGGACGGCAACCTCGGCAGCAAGCTGACGATGAAGTACCCAAGCGTCTACATGCTCGAGCCTGGGGCAAAGGCGGAGATCCTCTCGATCGCGTTCGCGGGCGAGGGGCAGCACCAGGATCCGGGCGGCAAGGTGATCCATGCCGCGCCCCACACCCAGTCGTCCGTCGTCAGCAAGTCGATCAGCAAGTCGGGCGGCCGGGCCGGCTACCGGGGCCTGGTCAAAGTCTATCCCGGGGCCAAGGGGAGCAAGTGCGCGGTGCGGTGCGATGCGCTGATCCTCGACGAGAACTCCCGGTCGGACACCTATCCGACGATGGAGATCGACGAGGACGACGTGCAGGTTACGCACGAGGCGACCGTGTCGAAGGTCTCGGACGAGCAGCTCTTCTACCTGATGAGCCGCGGCATCAATCAGGACGAGGCGATGAACATGATCGTCCGAGGGTTCATCGAGCCGATCGCCCGGGAGCTGCCGATGGAGTACAGCGTGGAATTGAACCGGTTGATCGCCCTCGAGATGGAGGGCTCGGTCGGCTAACCCAGGACGCGCGACCGAAAGTCCGGCCGCACGGTTGGAGGGCGGGGCGCGAGCTCTGCCCTCTCACACCGCCTAGGGGAACGCCGGTACGGTGTTCGCGCGCATGGGAGGAAGCGATTGTGAGCGAGACCCGTCCAATGCCCCAGACGACCGTTAGCCGGGCGCTGGTGGAGGAATTGAGCGCCGCCTCCGGCGAGCCGGGGTGGCTCCGGGAGCGCCGGCTGGCGGCGTGGGAGGCGTTTGTGCGCCTTCCCCTCCCGTCTGCCACCGACGAGGAATGGCGGCGAACGGACATCAGCGCGCTCGACCTCGACGCGTTCGGCGTCCTGCCATATCGCGCCGGGGCTGGCCAGCCGCCGGTTGGGCTGGCCGGGCTGATTGCTGATGCCGGAGGCCATGACGGGCTCCGTCTCACGGTCAACGGCGTGCAGATACAATCCCGTCTGTCCGAGGACTTGGCCCGCCAGGGCGTCGTGTTCTCGTCGCTCAGCGATGCGGTGCGGAATCATCCGGACCTGGTCCGTCCGCACCTCGGCACGGTGGTGCGGGACGACGAGAACAAGTTTCGGGCATTCCACGGCGCACTGTGGAGCGGCGGGACCTTCTTGTACGTCCCGAAGGGGTTGGAGGTGGGCCTGCAGCTCATCACGGGCTCCTGGCTGGACCGCGACGGCGTGGCGTTCCTGCCGCACACGCTGGTGGTGGCCGAGGAGCGCAGCCGGGTGACGCTGGTTGAGGTGTTCGGCTCCGCGGAGGGCTCGGCGCGCACCTTTGTCAACCATGCGGTCGAGTTGATCCCCAAGGCGGGCGCGCAGATTCGGTACGTGAACCTTCAGGACTGGGGGCGCCACCTCTGGGAATTTGGCGTGGTCCGGATGTTCTTGGAGCGGGATGTCACGGTGAACAGCCTGCTGGTGGCGTTCGGGGCGGGGCTCGTCAAGACCAACGTGGAGAGCCGGTTGGTAGGGGCGGGCAGCACGTCGGAGATGCTCGGGATCATCTTCGGCGACGGGGCCCAGCACTTCGACTATCACACGCTGCAGGAGCACGTTGCGCCTTCCACGACGAGCGATCTGCTGTACAAGGGTGTGCTCAAGGACAAGGCGCGATCGGTGTTCTCGGGGTTGATCCGCGCCGACCACGGCGCGCAGAAGACGAACGCGTTCCAGCTGAACCGCAACCTCATCCTGTCGGAGGGGGCCAGGGCCGACAGCATGCCCAAGCTCGAGATCATGGCCAACGACCTGCGCTGCACGCACGGGGCCAGCACGAGCCGGCTGAACGAGGATCAGATCTTCTACCTGATGAGCCGGGCGCTGCCGAGGGCGGTGGCGGTCCGCATGATGGTCGACGGCTTCCTTGCCGAGATCTTCGATCGGATCCCGCTCGAGTTGGTGCGGCAGCGGCTGACCAAGGCCGTCGAACGCAAGATGGAGGACTACGTGTGAGCGAGTTCGTGCGGGTGGCACGAGCAGACGAGGTCGCGCCGGGGACGATGAAGCGCGTGATCGTCGACGGCCACGCCGTCGTGCTGGTCAACGTCGGCGGCGAGTTCTTCGCCATCGATGACACCTGCAGCCACGAAGAGGCCTCCCTCAGCAAGGGGACTCTGAGCGGTGAGGTGGTCGTGTGTCCGAAGCACGGGGCCAGGTTCCACGTGAAGAGCGGCCGCGTGTTGGCGCTGCCGGCGGTGCGGTCGGTGGCGGTGTACCCTGTGCGCGTGGAAGACGGCGACGTGTTGGTGGCCCCGGATCCGGAGCGCACGGCCGGGGTGCCCCACCGCCGCTAGCGGGACGCCGGGGCGCCGAAGGGGTAGGGAAGACGGGAGGGAGCGATGTCGATTCCAGCGGCGATTCGCGAAGATTTTCCGATCCTCCGGCAGCGTGTCAACGGGCGGCCGCTCGTCTACCTGGACAGCGCCAACACCTCGCAGAAACCCAGGCAAGTCATCGCGGCGATCGTCCGCTACTACGAGGACTACAACGCCAACATCCACCGGGGGGTGTACGCGATCGCCGAGCGCGCGACCGCGGAGTACGAGGCGGCGCGCGCGAAGGTGGCTGGGTTCCTGGGCGCGGCCGAGCCGGCCGAGATCGTCTTCACGCGCAACATCACCGAGGCGCTGAACCTCATCGCCCACTCCTGGGGACGCCGGCACGTTGGACCGGGCGACGAGATCCTGACGACCGAGATGGAGCACCACAGCGACCTGGTGCCGTGGCAGTTCCTCGCGCAGGAACGCGGGGCCCGGTTGCGTCATATCCCGTTCGATGACCATGGACGCCTCATCCTTGACGACCTCGACAGCCTCATCACCGAGCGCACGAAGATCGTCGCCCTGGTGCACGTCAGCAATGCGTTCGGCACCGTCAACCCGGTGGCCGAGATCGCCCGCGCCGCCCACGAGCGCGGCGCGGTGGTCGTCGTGGACGGCGCGCAGAGCGCCCCCCATCGCCCGGTTGACGTGCAGGCCCTCGGCGTCGACTTCTTCGGCTTCACCGGCCACAAGATGTTGGGCCCGATGGGGACGGGCGGGTTGTGGGCGAAGCGGTCGCTGCTCGAGGAGATGGATCCGTTCCTTGGGGGCGGCGAGATGATCACCGACGTCTGGCTCGACCACGCGACGTGGAACGAGGTGCCCTGGAAGTTTGAGGCCGGGACGCAGAACGTCGGGGACGTGATTGCCCTGGGCGTGGCGGTCGACTACCTGGAACAGCTGGGCATGGACTCGGTCATGGCGCACGAGCGCGAGATCACCGGCTACGCCCTGGAGCGCCTGCGGCAGGTTCCCGGATTGCACATCCTGGGGCCGGGGCTCGACGAGCGCGGCGGGGTAGTCTCGTTCACGATGGACGGCATGCATCCCCACGATATCGCGCAGGTGCTGGATCAGGACGGGGTGTGCGTGCGGGCCGGCCACCACTGTACGAAGCCGCTGCACCGAAAGCTGGGCATGGCCGCTTCCGTGCGCACCAGTTTCTACGTGTACACGATCAAGGAAGAGATCGACACGCTGGCCGCGGGCCTGACGAAGACGAAGGAGCTGTTCCGTGTCGCTGGATGATCTGTACCGCGAGGTGATCCTGGACCACTACAGTCATCCGCGGAATAAGGGGACGCTCACCCCGGCGGACGTCGTCCAGGAGGGGGCGAACCCGCTGTGCGGAGACGAGATCCGTTTGTCGTTGATCGTCCGCGACGGGATCGTCCGCGATGTCAAATTCGAGGGCAAGGGCTGCTCGATCAGTCAAGCCTCCGCCTCGATGATGACCGAGCGAATCAAGGGGCAGCCGATCGCGGAAGCGCAGCGGTTGATCGCGGCGTTCAAGGCGCTGATGCGCGGCGAGGCATCCATCGATGACCTGGGCGACCTCGAGGCGCTGCAGGGTGTGCGCAAGTTCCCCGTCAGGGTAAAGTGCGCAACGCTCGGGTGGGTGACGCTTGAGCAGGCGATCGACGAGGTGACAAAGGCCCCATCCCAGGCGTGAGATGCCCGGGGGCAGGCGTTTGCGGCGGCCCGCGGGGCCGTGCTATTGTTAGCCAGGGGGCGCGCAAACATGTCGACGGGTTTCGTGGAACGACCCGGCACGGGCGACGGCCAGCCGCAGCCGCGGCGCAGCCAGATCGCCCCCATCGCCGAGGCGGTGGCGATCCTCGACAACATCCCCGGGGGCGGCTTGATCCTCACGACGCTGGAATCCGCGCTCAACTGGGGGCGCGCGTCATCCATCTGGCCGCTCACGTTCGGGCTGGCGTGCTGCGCGATCGAGATGATGGCGGCGTACGCCAGCCGCTTTGACCTCGACCGCATCGGGACCATTCCACGGGCCACGCCCCGCCAGGCGGACCTCATCATCGTCGCCGGACGGGCGACCATCAAGATCGCGCCGATCGTGCGCCGGCTGTGGGAGCAGATGCCGGAGCCGCGGTACGTGATCTCGATGGGATCGTGCGCCACCTGCGGCGGCCCGTTTTACTATGACAACTACTCCATTCTGAAGGGGATCGATCAGGTCGTCCCGGTCGATGTCTACGTGGCGGGCTGTCCGCCTCGGCCGGAGGCGTTGATCGAGGGACTCCTCAAGCTCCAGGAAAAGATCAAGCGCGAGCCGATTCTGAGACAGCAGGCCGCCGCGGCGCTCCGCGGCGGGTAGGGTCGCTCGTGTCCATCCGCACCGAAGAACTGATGCTCAACATGGGCCCGCAGCATCCCAGCACCCACGGGGTGCTGCGCCTCGTGGTCACCCTCGACGGAGAAAACATCGTCGGCGTCGAGCCCGACATCGGGTATCTGCACTCGTCGGTCGAGAAGATGATGGAACACCGAACCTACGTGCAAAACGTCGCGCTGGTCGACCGCGGCATGGACTATCTGATCGCGCTCAACAACGAGGAGGTCTACTGCCTCGCGGTCGAGCGGCTCGCCGCCACTCAGGTCCCCGATCGGGCCAAGTTTATCCGCGTGATCATGTGCGAGTTGAACCGCATCGCCAGCCACCTGGTCTGGCTCGGCACCTGGGCGATCGACCTCGGGGCGACGACGGTGTTCTTGTGGTGCTTCCGCGAACGCGAGATGATCCTGGACCTGTTCGAGCAGTGCACCGGGGGCCGGCTGCACCACGTCTACTTCCGCGTCGGCGGCGTGTACGCCGACCTGCCGGAAGGATGGGTGGAGGCATGCCGGTCGTTCCTCGACTATTTCCTCCCTCGCGTGGACGAGTACGATAAGTTGCTCACCCAGAACCCCATCTTCCTCGCCCGCACCAAGGGCGTGGGCAAGATCAGCCGCGCTGACGCGATCGCGATGGGAGCGTCGGGCCCGGTGGCGCGGGCCAGCGGCATCGCCTACGACGTGCGGCGGGCGCTGCCGTACGAGGTCTACGACCGGATGGAGTTCGAGATCCCGGTGCTGCCGCACGGCGACTGTTACGCCCGCTACCTGGTCCGCCTGGCGGAGATGCGTCAGTCGGTGCGCATGATCCGGCAGGCCCTGCGCGCCCTGCCAGAGGGGGAGATCCGCGCACGGGTCCCGATGACGATGAAGGCGCCGCGGGGCGAGGTCTACGTCCGCACCGAATCGCCTCGTGGTGATCTCGGCATCCACCTGGTGAGCGACGGCGCGGAGACGCCGTATCGCGTCAAGATCCGCGCCCCGTCCTTCAGCAACCTGTACGCGCTCACCGAGATGATGAAGGGGTGGAAGGTGGCGGACGTGATCGCCATCTTGGGAAGCATCGACATCGTGCTCTCGGATGTAGATCGGTAGGCGGAGGGATGCGGCGGTGCTGAATCGAGTGGTCCGAGCCGTGACCGCGCTGGCGGCAGGCCTGGCGTTGACGTTCCGGGTCATGCTGCGCCACAAGGTCACCGTCAAGTACCCCATCGAGCGCCTGGACGTTTCGCATCGGTTTCACGGGCTGCTGGCCCTGCCCATCGATCCCGAGACGGGCAAGGACCTGTGCATCATCTGCTTCCAGTGCGAGCGGATCTGTCCGGACCGCTGCATTCATATCGAGGCAGAAGGCAAGGGGAAGGACCGCGTGCTCACCCGGTTCGACATCGAGATGGATAAGTGCTGTTACTGCGGTTACTGCGTGGAGGTCTGCCCCACCGAGGCGATCGTGTTCGTGCCGCATTACGAGACGTCCACCTACAATCGCAGCCAGCTCCTGTACGACCTGGACGACCTACACCGCGCCGCGCCCAAGGAGCCGATCGCACGCGGGATCGTCGGGGGCAGGCGGCGGTGACGCCGGAGCGGCTCTCGCAGTTTCTGCAACGCTTCCCTCGGGTCAGAGACCTGGCCGCCGCGCAGCGCGCGGAGGAGGCGAAGGCCGACGAGGAGTGGGCGGTCAAGGAACGGGAGTGGCAGGTGGCGGCGGAGCAGGCGAAGGCCGAGGGCAAACCCGCGCCCCGCCCGCTCAAGCGGGAAGAGTCGAAGGTCTACCGGTATCTCGGTCCCACCTGCCTGGTCCCCCGGGAGGAGATCCTGGACGCCTGCCGGTGGCTGCGCGATAACCCGGAGTTCGACCTAGCGTACCTGGCGTTTGTCTCGGCGATCGACTGGCCGGACCGCTTCGAAGTGGTCTATCAACTCGGGTCGTTGTCCAAGAACCACGAGCTGACGCTCAAGGTGGCGCTGGCGAAGGCGGATCCCCGGATCGCCTCGGTGACGGGGTTGTGGCCGGCCGCCGACTGGCACGAGCGCGAGACGTACGATCTCTTCGGCATCGTCTTCGATGGCCATCCGAATCTCCGGCGCATCATGATGAGCGCCGATTGGAAGGGCCACCCGCTGCGCAAGGACTACGTCTATGAGGACCCGCAATGGCTGGTGGACGTCGCCACCCAGCGCCAGCGGGAGATCGCCGCCACCGGGGACGAATGGGAGGGCCGGGGCCAGCGCGCGTAGCGTCGCCGGCGTTGGTTACGGCAGGGCGTGTGAGAGCAGCCCCACGATCGCGTCGCGGTTGTCCACGTTCAACCAGTGTCCGCCCTCCACTCGATGCAGGAACACCTGACCATTCGTGCTCGCGATCGTGCGCAGGCGCGCCTCGGTTGCTTCGTCTATCGCATCGGACTCGGTGGCCCTGAGGACATGTAGCTCCAGGCCAGCGGGCGGATGCTCGACCGCCGCCCAGAGGTCCGTGTGGAAGTAGTCTTGGATCAAAGCGCGCAGCGCAGCGAAGTCGTGTTTCCAGGCATATCCCGCGTCGCCGGCGTTGAGGTTGGTGGCCATCCACTGTGCCACCTCCGGAGCAAACCCCGCCCGCCGCAGCGCCTCCACCGCGCTGTCTCGGGATGCAAAGACCGCAGGCAGCGCCCCAACGGTCTCGAGCATGCGCCACGCCGTGCCGGCAGGTTCCCCCGCCGATGGCGTCGCATCGACGATCCAGACCTGTCGCAGGTCTTGCGGATAATCGGCGGCGAACTGGAGCGCCACTTTCGCGCCAAACGAATGTCCCAGAATGCCCGCCGCGCGCAGGCCGGTCGCGTTCCGCAGCGCCGCGAGATCTCCTGCGGCCGCGCGGAGCGTATGAGGAGGAGGAAAGTCCTGTGAGTCCCCGTGCATTCGCAGGTCCACGAGGATGACACCCCAGTCGGGGCGCGCCTGCACCAACTGGCTGGCAACCGTCCGCCAGTTGCGTCCGGCGCCGAAGATGCCGTGAAGCACGAGCAGCCACTGCTCCGGAGTCCGGCCGGGATGGGACAGGAGTGTGTGAGCAAGCACGCGGCTGGGAACCTGTGGGTGCTGGGATGGCATCGTCGTCTGCTCGACCGGCCTCTTTGTCACGTCCCTTGGATCTCCTTCCCACGCGTCTCGGTCAGACCCCGAGCGACGCAGGAAGCGGGCGTCATCAAGGCTTTATCAGACCTTTACACGGGAAGCCTACCATGTCGCCGGCTCGAAACGAATTCAATCCCATCGATGTCGTGGAGCCTGGTGAGTTGCGCAGAGCAACCCACTCCGAGGTGATCGATCGTGAAAAGGCCTAATCTCTTTCCGGGATTCTGGCGGGGATTCTGGGTGGGCGCGTGCGGTGGCGTGGTGGTGATGATTGTGTTATTCGCCTACCGGTACGCGACGGGGATGCCTACCCTGCCGGAGGCGCTCGCGGAGCGGATGATCCGGCTCTTGCCCTACCAGATCTTCGCGCTGTTTCTGGCCAAACTCCAACACCTCGCCAAGCCATTGGGGTTTGTCATGGCCGTGGTGACGAGCGTGATCGGGTTCGGCCTGGGGGGCGTGCTGTATGCGTGGTCAACCCAGCGGACTCGGCGCGCCCGCCCGGTTCTGGCGTTGGCGACGGCGATGGTCACCTGGCTGTTCCTGACCTATGCGTTTCTCCCATTGATCGAGGGTAGCATCCTGGGCGTCCCCCTCACGACCCTGGTGACCTCTCCCGAGATCCCGATGGCGCTGGCGAGCATCGCATACGCGACCATGCTCGTGCTCCTGGCCCGTCCCGCGGGCGATCGGCTGATCGCGGCCGAGGGCACGATGCCCGCGGCCCGGAATCCCGGTGGCCAGGCGCATCAGGGCATAACCCGCCGCGACGCGCTGCGCCATTCAGTGGTCGTGCTGGCCGCCGCCACCCTCGGCGCGCGGTGTGCAGCATGGATCGGGGACGCGGCGTCACGGGCCGCCGCGGCCGCCGCGCAGGCATTCGCCCTGCTCAAAGGCATGCCGCCTGAGGTTACGCCCAACGGGCAGTTCTACCAGATCTCCAAGAACTTCTTCGACCCCACGGTGGACACGGCCAAGTGGACCCTGGAAGTGAAGGGTCAGGTCGCGAAGCCTCTCAAGCTGTCCCTGGAGGAGTTCAAGAAGGCGGCACCGGCCGTCGAGCGGTACCAGACGTTCGAGTGCATCAGCAACGAGATCGGCGGCGACTTGATCGGCAACGCGAAGTGGAAGGCCGTTCGCGCTAAGGACATCCTGGCGCTTGCCGAGGTGAAGCCCGGGGCGAAGACCGTCATCTGGCATGCTGCCGACGGGTTTACCGAGTCGATTCCCCTGGATGAAGTCATGCATCCGGAAACCCTGCTGGCCTATGAGATGAACGGCGAGCCGATCCCCCAGAAGCACGGTGCCCCGGTGCGGGTGCTGCTTGTGAACCGGTACGGCATGAAGCAGCCCAAGTGGCTCACCGCGATCGAGGTCTCCAATGCCGAGTATCGGAGCACCAAGGGGTACTGGGAACAGCAGGGGTGGAGCCAGGACGCGTACGTGAAGGTCAACAGCGCCTTCAGGGTCGAGACGCGGGAGGGAGCGGCGGTCGCGCTCGCCGGGTGGGCCTTTGCCGGCAACCGTGGCATCGCGAAGGTGGAGTTCAGCGGCGACGATGGGAAGACGTGGCTGCCCGCGGCCGTGAAGGAACCGCTCGGAGAAAACTGCTGGCAGTTCTGGTCGGCGACGTGGACCCCGCCGCGCCCCGGCGATTACACGGTCAAGGTTCGAGCGGCGGATGGGAAGGGACAACTCCAGTCCGCGCAACCGAAGCCGACGCTGCCGGACGGCGCCCAGGGGTACCACACCGTGAAGGTGCACGTGGCGTAGCGGATCGCGCAGCGCAGCAGATCGTGCGGCGCGCGTCGTACGCGCGGAGCCGCATCAGATCGAATCACGAGGACCCGGACCCTGCGTCCGGGTCCTCGCTGTGTTTCGACACCGCCGCCGATGCAACGAGGCCGAAAAGGGAGCCGTCCCCTCGGCGGCGTAGACAGGGGAGCCAAGGCGTGGACAGGCAACCGGGGGGTGTGAACTGTGGATCGAGGGCGGATCATCGGCGTCGCGGCGGCGGGTCTCCTCGTCGGTGTCGCGGGAATGCTGGGCGTTCAACGAACGGCGTACACCGCTCCGGCGGCTCACGAGTTCACGCTCATCAACGTCGAGGCGAACGGCGCCAAGGTCTGGCTGCCGTCTGTGATCGTTGTGCATCCGGGGGAGAAGGTGACGCTCAAGCTGCAGAACAAGCTTGACGCCCCACACGGGTTCGCCATCGACGACTACGGCATCCAGGCGGTGGTTCCGGCATCAGGAAACGCGCAGGTCACGTTCACCGCGCGGAAGGGAACGACGAGTCGGTTCTACTGTCAACTCCATCCGGCGCACATCGGTGGGCAGATCGCCGTCTTGCCGTAAGCACCTGCTCCACGCTTCGCCGCTGCAGTGGGGTCCCGGCCGTCCGGAACACGCCCGAAGCGCGCGCCCGTCAGGGTCCGCGGCCGGGCGCGGCGCATCGTGACCCTCGGGGACCCCGACGCCGATATCTTACGGAAGCGGTCTCGAGCCGTGCCGGTCGTCGATCGCCGCGTTAGAGTGCTGATCGCCGACATGATCCAGAGCATGCACCGCGAGGGTGGGATCGGGCTCGCCGCGCCGCAGATCGGCATCCCCCTGCGGGTCATCGTCGCCGATGTCGGCGGCGGCCCCCTCGCCGTGGTGAACCCGCGCTTGAGGCGCCGCGCGGGGACCGAGGTGGGTATCGAAGGCTGCCTCAGCATCCCCGGCACCTACGGCGAGGTGAGCCGGGCGCAACGGGTCGAGGTCGAGGGGCAGAGCCGGTGGGGGCGCCGCGTCGTCGTACAGAGCCGCGACCTGCTGGCGCGCGTCTTCCAGCACGAGGTCGATCATCTCAATGGGGTGCTGTTCACCGACCCCGGGCGGCTCATTCGCCGCCTGCGTCGTGTAGCGCGGCGCCGGCGGACGCGGTAACGGCGATGCGCTACTTTAGCCTGGACGAGGCCACGAATCTGCTTCCCCGGTTGACGGACGTCATCGGCACCCTACGACAACTCCGAGACCAGTCCGTCGTCAAGCGCGCCCGGATCGAGCGGTTGTGGGGGCGTCTCGATGTTGGCGAGCAGGTGCTGAGCGAGATCGGAGAGGAGCAGCGGGTGCTGGATGGTATGAACAAGCGTCTTGCGGTAGCGGCCGGAGAAGTCGAGTCGATCGGCTGCGTCCTCCGGGACCTCGACCTCGGGCTGGTCGACTTCCCATTCCGAGCGCGGGCCGGGACGGTCTTCCTGTGCTGGAAAATTGGGGAGCCGGCGATTCTCTTCTGGCACGGGACGGATGAGGGGTTCGCCGGGCGCAAGCCAATCGCCAACCTGCCGGGTGATCGGGCATGAACGCCGCGTCCCGCGAACCGTACGACCTGATCATCGTCGGGGGCGGTCCGGCGGGGTACGTTGGTGCGATCCGCGCGGCGCAACTCGGACTCAAGACGGCTCTTGTAGAGCGCGAGAAGCTCGGCGGGACCTGCCTCCATGTCGGCTGCATCCCAACGAAAGTGCTTTTGCATACGGCTGGGCTGCTCGAGGACGTGCGGGCGGCAGCGGAGATGGGGGTGCAGGTTTCGGATCTCCGGCTGGATTACGAGGCACTGCGGCGACGGATGGATCGCGTCGTCACCGTGAACTTCCGCGGGGTCGAGCACCTGATGCGCAAGAACGGGGTCGCCGTGTTCCCCGGCGATGGCCGGATACTCGGCCCCACGCGCGTGCGGGTCGCGGCCACCGACGGCTCCGAGACCGTACTCGAGGGAAGGCATCTCCTCCTGGCCACCGGTTCGCGGCCGCGGAGTCTCCCCGGCGTGCTCATTGACAACGTGCGCGTCCTCGACAACGTCGGCGCGCTGCGGCTGCCGGCGGTGCCACGGTCCATCTCCATTCTCGGCGCCGGGGCCGTCGGCACGGAATTCGCGAGCGTTTTCGCGGCGTTCGGCGCTACGGTGACGCTCATCGAGATGCTGGCGACGATCCTTCCGGCCGAGGACGAGGACGCGTCGGGAGTCGTGGCCAGGGAGCTGAAACGGCGAGGGGTGACCATCCGGACCGGCACGGCCGTCACCGGCGTCACCCCGTCCGGCGACGGGGTGCGCATTACCCTGCGCGCTGGCGACGCCGAGGAGCAGATCGAGACGGAGTACGCGCTGGTCGCGGTGGGCCGGGCGCCGGTGATCGAGGAGTTGGGCTTGGAGGCCGTGGGGCTCGCGACCGAGCGCGGGGGCATCCCGGTGGACGCGCAGATGCGCACCGCGGTGCCGACCATCTCGGCCGCCGGCGACGTCATCGGAGGGTACTTGCTCGCGCACGTCGCCTACGCCGAGGCCACCGCCGCCGTGGAGGCCGTCGCCGGCCAGGAGCCGCATCCGCTCGACTCGACCCTCATGCCGCGTGCCACGTACTCGATCCCCCAGGTCGCCAGTTGCGGCCTGACCGAGCGCGAAGCCCGCGAACAGGGACGCGACATCATGGTGGGCCGCTTCCCCTTCACCTCCAACGCCCGCGCGGCCATTTTGGGGAGGCGCGAGGGCCTTGTGAAAATCGTGACGGACCGCAGACTCGGCGAGATCTTGGGTATTCATCTGGTGGGGCCCGAGGTCACCGAGCTGCTGCCGGAGGGGGTATTAGGGAAGTGCGCGCAGGCGCGGGCCCGGGGGATCGGCCAGGCGGTGCACGCCCACCCCACCCTCTCCGAGGCCGTGAAGGAGGCGGCGCTCGCCGCGCTTGGCCGCGCGGTGCATGGTTGACGGTGCGCCGATGAGGGGCGATCCCCTTGGGCGCCCAGCGTGCGCGGCGAAGCGCGACAGGTTCGCGACTCGATAACCAAAGGGAAGGAGGTCCTCCCGAAGCAGGGAAGACCTTCCGAGACTCAGGGGCACCAAAAAAGGGAGGCTCCATGAGCGCAAAGGAAACAACGACTCGCCCCTCCCCCGGCCGCGATGACGCCGCGCGCCGCGGGCCAGATCCCAGCCCCGAGCAGATGCTGGAGATGTACTACTATTTGTGTCTCGCCCGCGCCGTAGACGAGCGGATGTGGGCGCTGCAGCGCTCGGGGAAAGCGGCGTTCGTGATCTCGGGGCAGGGACATGAGGGCGCGCAGGTCGGCGCGGTTTACGCCATCGACCGCGAGCGAGACTGGCTGGTGCCGTTCTACCGATCCGTGGCCGCGGTGCTGATCAAGGGGATGCCCCCGGCGGAAATCTTTCTGATCCAACTGGGCCGGGACACCGACCCATCGAGTGGCGGCCGCCAGATGCCGGGGCACTACGGGCACTCCCGGCACAAGATCCTCTCGACCAGCAGCCCCGTGGCCACCCAACTGCTGCACGCGGTGGGCATCGCGTACGCGTCGAAGCTGCGGGGAACCGGAGAAGTCTGCCTGACCGAGCTCGGTGAGGGGTCAACCAGCGAGGGAGACTTTCACGAGGCCCTGAACTTCGCGTCGGTGCACCGTCTGCCGGTCGTCTTCGTCGTGGAGAACAACGGCTACGCGATCTCCGTGCCGCTGGCGAAACAGATGGCGGTCCCTAATGTGTCGGCCCGGGCGGCCGGTTACGGCATGCCCGGCGTGACCGTCGATGGCAGCCGCGTGCTGCAAGTTTATGAGACCGCCCGACAGTCTGTCGCCCGAGCCCGAGCCGGAGACGGGCCGACGCTGCTGGAGGTAATCGTCCCCCGGCTCACCGCGCACAGCAGCGACGACCGTCAGGAGAAATACCGGCCCGCGGAGGAGCTGGCGCACCTGTCAGAACGAGATCCCGTGCGCGTGTTCACGGAGGAGCTTCGCCAACGCGGCGTGCTCAGCCCGGCCCGGGAGCAGGAGATTCGCTTGCGGATTCAGCGTGAAGTCGACCTCGGCACCGAAGCGGCCGAGGCCGCGCCGCTGCCGGATCCGGCGAGCGCCTTGCGCTACGTCTACCACGAACCGGATGGGGCCCATTAGCTATGGCCGACAAACGGTTCTTGGACGCGATCCATGACGCGCTGCACGAGGAGATGGGGCGCGACGGTTCCATCGTGGTTTTGGGCGAAGACGTCGGCAGGAAGGGTGGGGTGTTTGGCGTCACGGAGGGGCTGTACGAACGGTTCGGTGAAGCGAGGGTCATCGACACGCCGCTCGCCGAATCGTGCATCGTCGGCGTCTCGATCGGCATGGCGGTCAACGGCCTCAGGCCCGTGGCGGAGATCCAGTTCGCCGACTTCATCCATCCCGCTTTCGACCAGATCGTCAGCGAGGCGGCGCGCCTCAGGTTTCGTTCGAAGAACGATTTCGGCTGCCCGATGGTCATCCGCACCCCGTTCGGCGGCGGCGTCCACGGCGCCCTGTACCACTCGCAGTGCATCGAGGCCTTTTACGCGCACGTGCCGGGCCTGAAGGTCGTGGTACCCTACACGCCTGCCGATGCCAAGGGGCTGCTCAAGGCGGCGATCCGCGACGACGATCCCGTCCTCTTCCTCGAGCACAAGAAGATGTACCGGTCGGTGCGCGGCGAGGTGCCGGAGGGCGATTTCACGGTCGCGATCGGACCGGCCGAGGTGCGCCGGCGCGGACGCGACGTGAGCATCTTTGCCTACGGGTTGATGACACACGAAGCGCTCCAGGCCGCGCAGCAGCTGACCCAGGAGGGGATCGAGGCGGAAGTGGTGGACCTGCGCACGCTGCGCCCGCTCGACACGAGGACAATCTTGGACAGCGTCGCCCGGACGAGCCGCGCGCTCATTGTGCACGAGGACAACCGGTTCGGGGGATTCGGCGCCGAGATCGCAGCGACGATCGCCGAAGAAGGGTTCCGGAGCCTCGATGCCCCGCCCACGCGGCTCTGCGGCCCCGACGTGCCGGCTGTGCCGTTCTCGCAGCCATTTGAGAACTGGTTCATGATCTCCGCCGACAAGATCGCGCACGCCGCGCGCCAGCTGGTCGCCTACTGACCGTCCCACGCGGGGTGGGAGGAGCACCGATGCCTACCGAGATCAAAATGCCCCAACTCGGCGAGAGCGTGCACGAAGGCACGATCGGCAAATGGCTCAAGCGGCCGGGAGACACCGTTGCGAAGTACGAACCTCTCGTCGAAGTGATCACCGACAAGGTCAACGTCGAGATGCCCTCCCCCGTCGTGGGCGTGCTCCAGCAGATCCTCGTAGAGGAAGGCAGCACGGTGGTGGTGGGGACGCCGATCGCGCTGGTCGAGGAGCCGCGGACGGCCGCGCAGGCAGCTCCGGCCGCACCGGCCCCTTCCGCGGCG
>JACXTT010005803.1_pt1 | contig 17839 bp, 14 predicted proteins | sample 9270951 | NCBI WGS metagenome assembly JACXTT01 (sample SAMN15532306, study PRJNA645909) | rock metagenome | isolation source: weathered quartz diorite | place: Puerto Rico | collected 2017-06-21 | reverse complement strand
CCGGCTCCGTCAAAGAAAGCTGCCAATGCAAGCGCACGGCGCGGCGTGGTTCCGTCATCCAGTGGGTTCCGCAGTGCGATTCGAATACGTGCTCCGGAATCGGCCAGCGCGATCAAGTCCACATCTTGCGCCCGGGTCAGGACTGTCACAACCGGCAGCGGAAGCTGGCTTCCCGGCGTGGCTTCTGGCTGAGGGCTCACCGCCAGCACTTCTACGTTCTGAAGAACCGTGCGCAATTCCGCCAGACCGCCGTTGCGATGAGTGACCGCCTGAACGTCGACGCGCGTCCCAGGATGCAGTAGGCTTACGACACCTGTCGACTCAGCAACTCGAATAGAGACCGCGCGCATTCCCGTGGGCACTTTTCCGCTTCCCGGCGCTGCTTTCCCATCGCGCGATGCCACACGATCCTGCAGCAACGGTTCGTTCTGCTGCAGCGACGCTAGAAGCGTCACGCCAATGGCATCTTGTGGGTTTGAAAAGGCGCCCTTCAACGATCCTTTTAATTCTGACGTCCGCAGGTCGCTCGCCTGCAACACTGTGCCACGCTCAAGATTCTTCGCCGCAACCACGATCGTCTGGCCTGGCAGCTCACCAACCGAACTCTTCAGTTTCCCGGCAAACAACCCATAGAAAATGCCTGTGGAAATGATGGCCACTACGAAGGCTATGCCTAGCAGAGGAACGATGTTTCTCTTCATCGCGATACAATGCCCTCCCGAACTGCCACATGCATACACCTGTGGCTCAAAACAGTTAAACGGATGATTCGAGAGCAGCAAATATCCAGTGTTGCCCTAAGGTTCTGGCCTTAATTGCCTTAGTGCTGTCTACAGGCTTGACTAGTCAAGCGAGTGGTATTGTTTTCAGTGCTTTGGCCGGAATTTGGCGGTAAAGTGCCGCAAAAACTGGGGCTCGCTCACAATCTCGAATCCCCGGATGTGCCCCTTACGCTCGTTCACCTCGAGAATCGCCTCCACCAGGTAGTCGATGTGACTTTGCGTGTAAACCCTGCGCGGGATCGCCAACCGCAGCAGTTCGTGGCGCGCGGCGGCCCCAAACATGACGGATCCGATCTCGACCGACCGCACGCCGGCATGCCGGTACAACTCCACCGCCAGCGCGTGCCCGGGAAATTGCGCCCTTGGGATATGCGGCAACATTCGACCAGCATCGATGTAGATCGCATGGCCGCCCGGCGGCTCGACGATCGGCACGCCATGATCGGCGATGTGCCGTCCCAGGTAGGCCGTCGACGCGATCCGATATTCCAGGTACTCGGGCTGCAGAACTTCTTCCAGTCCCACGGCAATCGCCTCAAGGTCGCGGCCAGCGAGGCCGCCGTAGGTTGGGAATCCTTCGGTGAGGATCAGCAGGTTGGTTTCCTGCTCGGCCAATTTGCTGTTGTTGGTACACAGGAATCCGCCGATGTTGGCGAAGGCATCTTTTTTTGCCGAAAACGTGCAGCCATCGGCGAGAGAGAACATTCTCTCTGCGATGTCTCGGGGCGGCAGGTCCGCGTACCCTGGCTCATCGCGCTTGATGAACCAGGCATTTTCGGCAAACCGGCAGGCGTCGAGGTAGAGTGGGATGCGGTGACGAGCAGTAACGCGCCGCGCAGCTTCGATATTGGCCATCGACACCGGCTGGCCGCCCCCAGAGTTGTTCGTGACGGTAATCATCACCACCGGAATTTTCGCCGCGCCCTCGGCATCGATCAGCTTTTCGAGCGCCTCGACATCCAGGTTGCCTTTAAAAGCGACCCTGGCCTGAGTATCCGCGGCAGCGGGAACCGGCAGGTCTAAGGCCCGTGCGCCGTTCGACTCGATATTGGCGCGCGTGGTGTCGAAGTGCGTGTTGCTCGGAACAATATGTCCGGGCTGGCACAAAATCGAAAACAGAATGCGCTCGGCCGCGCGTCCCTGGTGCGTGGGGATAACGTGACGGAATCCGGTGAGCGTACGCACGACCTGCTCGAAGCGGTAGAAGCTTTCGCTGCCGGCGTACGATTCGTCGCCGCGCATCATGGCAGCCCATTGCTCGGTGGACATCGCGCTCGTGCCCGAGTCGGTGAGCAGATCGATCAGGATGTCACTGGCGCGAATCTGAAACAGGTTGTAGCCGGCAGCTTCGAGGAACTGCTCGCGCTGCGCGGGCGTGGTCCGGCGCAGCGGCTCAACGCTCTTGATGCGAAACGGCTCGATGATGGTACGCACAACCTAAGCTTACGCCCCGATGCGGGCTGTGGCGCTCGCAGCTTCGCGTCCCGACCGCCAGCCGAAAACCTCCCAAATGTGGGAGACTGAACGACTATGAGCCGACCACGACGTTCATTCTTCGCAGCTCTTTTGATTCTGGCCGCTCTGGCGCCGGGGCTATATTCGCAGAAAACCACAACGTACTTTCCGCGGCCCGGCACCTGGCAAAAGAAATCGCCCGCCGAGCTCGGGATGGACGCAGCAAAGCTCCGCGAGGCAATCGATTTCGCGCAAGCCAGCGGCAGCAACTGGGATTTCGACAAAGACCAAATCCGGACGTTCGGCGCCGTGCTCGGACCGTTGCCCAAGCAACGTGCGGCAACCAACGGCATCATTCTCCGCCACGGCTACATCGTCGGCGAGTTCGGGGACACGAAGACCAACGATCCGGTCTACAGCGTCGCCAAGAGCTTTCTCTCGACGGTCTGCAGCATCGCTGTCGAGCGCGGGCTGATCAAGGACGTGAACGATCCAGTGGCGAAATACATACACGACGGCGGTTACGATTCACCGCACAACGCCAAGATTACTTGGAAAGAGCACCTGCAGCAGACCAGCGAATGGGAAGGGACGCTGTGGGCAAAGAATGCCGACTTTGTGGGCGTCGAGCAGTTCGGTAACGGCCGCCGCGAGCCGCGCGCGATCCAGGAACCGGGCTCGTACTACGAATACAACGATGTCCGGATCAACCGCTTCTCGCTCTCGCTGCTGCGGCTTTTCGGCGAAGGGCTTCCGGAAGTGCTCAAGAAGAACATCATGGATCCGATCGGCGCTTCCCAGGAATGGGGATGGCACGGGTATCACAATTCTAAAGTCGAAATCGGCGGGCGCGAGATCGAATCGGTTAGCGGCGGCACGCGCTGGGGCGGCGGACTGTGGATCAATTCCGAAGATCTGGCGCGCTTCGGTCTTTTGATTCTCAATCACGGCAAGTGGGACGGACGACAAATCGTCTCCGCGAAATGGCTCAAGGCCGCGGTAGTACCGAGCGAACATGGTCCCGACTACGGTTATCTTTGGTGGCTGAACACGGAGCAGAAGCAATGGCCGCACGGGCCAGCCACGAGCTTTGCCGCCATCGGCAACGGCTCGAATACGATTTGGATCGATCCGGATCACGACATCGTCTTCGTATGGCACTGGCATCAAGGCCGCGCGATGGACGGCATGGTGCAGCGCATTGTTGCGGCTGTGAACGGCGGGTAGGAAATCATGCGCGCGAAAATTTCTCTTACCGCAGCAGTCGCGTTGATAGCGCTGCCGTCGGGCGCGCAGGACCGCACCGTCGAGATGCTTCAAAAGCTGGCCGATGCTCCCGGTCCTCCCGGTTTTGAGGAGCCGATCCGCAAGCTCATGGTCGGCTACCTGAAGCCGCACGCCGACTCGATTCAGTACGACGGGCTGGGCTCCATCATTGCGAAACAAGGCGCGCAGGGGCCGCGCATCATGGTGGACGCGCACATGGATGAGCTGGGCGGCATGATCCGCCGCATCACGCCACGAGGCTTACTGACCATGCAGATGCTCGGCGGCTGGCTCGACCAGGCACTAGTCGATCAACGCTGGATCATCATCGGGTCGAAAGGACCGGTTCGCGCAGTCACAGGGATTCGTGACGTGCACGTGGTTCCACCCGAGGAACGTACGCGCGTTTATCCTCGCGACAGTCTGTTCCTGGACGTGGGCGCGAAAGACGAAGCGGAAGTTCTGGCGATGGGCGTGTCGCCCGGCGATCCGGTGGTGCCGGACGCGCCGTTCACAGTAATGAACGGAACAGGCAATTATCTGGGGAAAGGCTGGGACGATCGCGTCGGCTGCGGCGTGGTTGTGGAAGCGATCCGCCGCATGGCCTCGGTGCCGCATCCCAACCAGATTTTTTGGGCCATCACGACGCAGGAAGAAGTAGGTTTGCGCGGCGCGCACACGGCCAGCGAAATGATCAAGCCCGAAATCGGCATTGCGATCGAAGGCGGCATCACCGGTGACGTTTTTCCCGGGCGCGCCGAAGAGACGCAGGTGAAACTGGGCGCGGGTCCCGGGATTTTCCTGTACGATTCGTCGGCCTTGCCGAACCGCAGCTTCACACAGTTCGTCCGGCAGACGGCCGCATCGAAGAATTTGCCGCTTCAATCCGATCTGGTGCAAGGTTACGGCGACGACTCAGCCGAGATTCAGAAGACTCTGGGCGGCGTTCCTACAGTCAACCTGGTTGTCCCGGTACGATACACGCACTCGCACAACGGCATCATGAACCGGCGCGACTTCGATCAGATGGTGGAGCTGCTGGTCGCCATGTTGCAGAAGCTGGACGCGGCGGCTGTTGCGAAGATCCGCGATTTCACACAATAGAGCGCGAGATCAGCTACAGAATATTGAGCAAGACCTCCAGCTCATCATGGAACTTGGCGAACAGCCCTGAATCCTCGATGGCTAAACCCAATTCGTGAAGGGGCCGGGTCTTATCGTCATCTCTACAAGCGCCGCTGATTGAAAACCCGTTACAGTCGACGTACCAGTCTGCGGCGTGTACAATTTCGCTGAGTAGAATCCTTTTCGACTCCCTGCGGGTGGGATCGGCTTCCGGGTTCTCATGGAAGCGAATCGCGGTCTCGATAGATGCCGGCAAATTCCAGGAGCGAGCCAGTAGGGCGCTCGCCTCCGAGTGCGGAAATCCAACCAGCTCCGTTTCCACGGCCTCGAGGTTGTTGTACTCATGGTCCCTCAGCTGTTCCAAAGCAACGGGATTGTCGTGCAACAGAACCGCGATGATCAGACGCCCGGTATCGTGGAAGAGCCCGGCGAGGAAGGCAACTTCCATTTGTTCCGGCGCAAGCGTCGAAGCAATTAGTTCACAGAATACGGCCGTCGCGACGGAGTGTGTATTGAAGCGAGTGGTGGACCACTGAGCGGGCGTAGGCAGTTTGTTCCACAACTTGCTCATCGAGGCGTGGATGATCAGGTTGCGCAGCGGAACCAGTCCAAGGCGCGACACTGCGCCGCGAACCGTCAAAGTCGGAACGGTGCGGGCGAACATGGCGGAATTAGCCAGCGCCAGGACTTTGCCCGAAGTCATGGTGTCGGTTTCAATCCAGCTCGCCACCTCACCTAGAGATGGGCCGTCGCCTGGGGAAGAAATCGTCGCAAGCAGATGACGTGCCAGTGAAGATAGGGGTGGAAGATCCTGCGCCAGCGCGATCGCGCGTTCCAGGTTCGTTTGATTGCTTGAAAGCGGACTTCGGACGGTCACTATATCTCATCGGAGGCATTCGTGATACCAATCAGGGTGGTGAAAGGAAGTCTATGAAATAAAAAGGATTTTTCTAATTTCGACCGATAAAACACCAAATTCGAGAAGAGACGTATTGCGCAGGGTTTACGACAAACTGGCGCGATCCGGGCATGTGAGCCAGACTACTCGCGGCGCGCCTGGCCCTCCACTAACTCGATGCTGATATGGTCGGGGCCTTCGATAAACGCGAATTTGACTTTGCCGCCAGCGACCGAACGCGGCTCATCGGTGACCTTCACTCCGTCCTTTTTAAGGCGTGCGAGCGTCTGGTCGAGATTGTCGACGCCAAATCCGATGTGATCGGTCGAATGCCCTTTGGTTGTCTCGAGATCGACGCGGTCTTTCCACAGTTCCGGCCATTCTTTCTTCGCATATTCAATCGGATAAATGATGATGTTGACGTTGTCCGCCATCAGGGACATCGAAGGGCCGATCTGAAAGCCCCGGTAGAAACGGGAGTCGCGCGAGGGTGTGCCACGGGACCGGCGAGAAAGCCCGAACTCCTTGATGTACCACTCGCCGGCCGCAATCGGATCTTTGCTCAGCATGTGGATATGACCGAAGTTGTGATGATTGGACGTGTTCAACTCGATCAGTTGATGTTCCGGACCGTCGACATAAGCATAGAAGAATACGCCTTGCGCGGCGGCGCCGCCGATGTCGCTGATATCGGTGATGGGTGTGGCGAACTTCGTCCCCAGGTCCAGCTGCTTTTGATAAGTGGCCTTCATGTCCTCGGCGCCCCATCCGATGTGCCAGATCGTGGAAGTGACTTCTGATTTCGGCGGATTGCTGACCTTAGTGAACAGCAGCCACGATTCTTGCGCCCACACCGCATCGGCAATTCCCGCAAATCGGGCCTTCTCGGCCGCGAATTTGGAGGTGTAGAAATCGATCGCCGCGGCCGGATCTGTAACGTTCAGATGCACGTGGTGAAAATGGGCACGCTGCGTGTCAGGCGCAGGGGCTTCCTGGGCGCTGCACGTCCATACGGCCAAAAAAACAAAAGCCGCGAGACGGCCACGGAGTCGCATAGGTATGAAACATTGTACCTGACGGTCGCGGCTGAATTCGTTCCCAAGAATACGTTGGAGCCGGCACTTGCTATATGAACAATCAGCGGCTGGCTAAAACGATCCTCGCGGCTGCGAGCCCGCCGGCGCGCTGGATGCCGGGCACGAAGAACTGGTCGATGAAGTCCTGGTCCTGACCCGTGAAGCCATCGATTTTGCCCTCGAAAGCTACCGGCACGGGGGCTGCGGCAGCCGCGAACATCGCCCAGATGGCCGCTTTGCCCGTACCTGTCACCCGCAGGTCTCTCGCGCCTTCCTGCTTCAGGTAAGCCAGAGCGGTGAGAATGTCCTGCGCTCGATTGGCATCGTCGGTGCGATTGAAGGCCAGGAAGTGCGGAACGGAACGGTTGCGCGGCGCAACTGCATCGCCGGTCTGGAACACCGTCAGCAGCAATGCCGGTGCACCCGCGCTTCTCCGGGCTGCCTCCGCGCCATCAGGATCGACCACGACAACCGAAGGCACGCTGCTGCCGGTCGATATGCCGGAAACCCGGTCGCCCTTGCGCGCCCGGCTGAGCACAACGCGCTCGCGCGAACGTTCACTGAGGACATGCTCGGGCCACTCGACGCCGAGCGCCAGTCGAAGCCGCTCGCGCAATACGGCCGGGTCGCGCGTGTCTTCGGTCTGTTGCTTCGCCGCCGCCATCCATTGCTCGAACAGTTGCTCGTAGGTCAGTGCGCTCGACGGAAGCGCCCGCCCCTGCCAGACCAGCATGTCTTGCAGTTTCTCCAGATGAACCCCGCGCGCTTCTTTCACTTCCCGTGGTTCGCCAAGAATGCGTTTTGCAAGGAACGAGTACATCGCCTCACGGCTGGCCTGGTTGTAATTGTGCGGCGCATCGATTTGCACCATTTCGACGTCGCTGGCTTTGTCATACAGCTCGTAAATGGAGCGGACCGCGGGAAATTCCTCGCGAGGAGTATTGCGGGTCCAGTCGCCCGTAGCCGCGATCATCAGCATCGGGCGGGGAGCCATCATCGCCGCGATTTCAACGTTGAATGTGTCGAACCGCAATCCGGGCGCGTTTTCGCACTGCCCACCGCCTTGCATAATGGCGGAGATCATGTTCACCGGCACGTCGAATCTCACGCGGTCATCCACGGCCGCCAGCAGGAACGTTTGGGTTCCGCCGCCCGATTCGCCGGTCATTCCGATGCGTTGAGGGTCGACATCCGGCAGCGATTCTAGAAAATCGAGCGAGCGAATGGAATTCCACAACTGCAATCCGAGAGGACCAAACCCCCACAATTGCTCACGCGGTCCACCAAAATCATGCGGCGTCTGGAGGGTGTCATCGTAACCAGCCATGTCGTAGGAAAAAGCCGCGAAACCCTGCTTGGCAAGATTGATACATCGCAGCGGAACGGAGTTGAGCGGCTGATGCTCAAGCCGGCCATAGTCCCAGTGTCCGTGCGTTGCGAGGATGCCAGGGAGTTTCCCCGTACGGCCGCGCGGCCGATAAAGATTGCCGCCCAGATAGTATCCGGGGAGCGTTTCGAGATACACCTTTTCGATGGTGTATCCGTCGCGTTCGATGCGCCCAAAAATCACAGGCTTTAGCGGGTTCTTCTTAGGCGTGGGAATCAGGCCAGCCGCGAACAGGATCTGCGTCCGCAGCTTCTGCTTATGCGCTTCCCACTCAGCCAGCGTCCCGTACACGGGCATCGTGAAATGGGTGTCGGTATTTGGGGCGTAAACGTTGCGTGAATCCTCGGTGGGAATTTGTGCGGGCGCGGAAATTGCCGTAAGCATGGAAACGACGATCCAAGAAATGGGTTCGCGAATCATCTAAAACAGCTTTGCGATCGACCGCCGCAGCTCGCGGAAGATCTGATCAGGCGTCTTGGTTGCATCCACAACCTCAAAATTGTAGCGCTTCGCCATGCGGTCGAGGGCGCGGATCACGCGAGTCTGGTAGCGCACGAAGCTGTCATGCATGTCTGCTCCGAAGCGCATGTCCATGCCGCTCTCCCAGTAGTCGAAGGCGCCGCGGCCCAGCACGACGCGCGTCAAAAGGTCGCGCACTTCGGCGCGCATATAGTAAATGGCGTGAGGAACGAGCGCGAAACCAGCCACGCGCTCAATCCAGGAGCGGTCTTCGCCGCGGGCGATCGCACGCGCCATCAGAGAGAAAATGTACCGGTCGGTAAGTACCACAAACCCAGCGCGCAAGGCCGGAATGATCTCGTTTTCCAAACGGTCCGCGAAATCGGTGGCGTAATACAGGGTCATTGTCACCGGGCCGAGCGTGTTGCCTTTTTTAGCCTGCGAGATTCCCTTGCCGGCCAGCGCTCCGCGCGCCATGCCGGTGTCGAGAACGGCATGCCCCTGATGCTCGAGCCAGGTGCGGAGGCGTGCGACTTGCGTGGATCGGCCTACCGAATCTGGCCCTTCGATCACGATCAGCTTTCCTTGCAGCTCATCGCGATCGACGCCTGCCAGCGACTCGCTATAGAATTCGAGGGGCTGCTTTGGCAGCATCGATGTCTCCCTGGGAAGCCCGCATCAAATGGCCATTGTGCAGGTTCTCGCCCAGCTCTTGCGTCACGATATCCCGCATCTGCCGCTGTTGCTCCTCAATCGAGCCGGTAGCGTCGATCACGTGGAACCCTAGTTCGTCGATCATGGCCTCGTATTCATCGAGAATGCGGCCCTGAAACAGGCGGAAACTCTCCTGCACGTTGCGGCTGAGTCCCAGGTCCATGCCTGCCTCGTAATACTTGATGGCGTCGCGCCCGCCGAGAATTCGACCAATCGCAACTTCGAGGGGCACGCGAAAATAGAATGCCAAATTCGGCCGCACGGCGAAGCGATAGAGATTCCGGACCCAGCGCCGGTTCACGCCGCGAACGACGTCACGGGCGAATGCGGTGTATGCGTAGCGATCCGCGCAGACCACGGCTCCGGCCTTAAGCAGCGGCACGATGTAGCGCTCCAGACGGTCGGCGAAATCGGTGGCGTGGATCAAGCTGAACGTCACCGGCGTGAACATGTTCTTTTTTTTTCCGCGCTTAGTGGTTTCACGCACCAGCGGCGACGAATTCCACTCGCTGAACGCCACCGCGATGCGTTGGGAACGCAACCACTGGCTCAATAAGGAAAGCTGAGTCGATTTACCCGACCCGTCAATCCCTTCCACAACAATCAGTTTCCCGCGGTGGCGATTCGGGACCAGGAGGGGCATAGGCGCAGGCGGTTCCTATTATAACGGTTGTAGACTGGTTCAAATGTTACAGATACGATCCACGGGGCGATGGCTCGTCCTCGGGGCCTTGGTGGCCGGTCAGGTACTGGCGCCGCAGGTCCCGGCTCGCGTGGATTTTGGCCGCGAAGTCCAGCCGATCTTCAGGACCTACTGCATCGACTGTCACGGAGCGTCCAAGCAAATGAACAACTTCCGGCTCGACCGCCGTCGCGACGCGATGCTGGGGGGCACGATCCCGGTGATTGGACCGGGGAACGCCGAAGGGAGCCGGCTCTACCTCAGATTGATCGGCGATAGGGTTGGGCTTCAGATGCCGCCGACGGGCGCATTGAGTAAAGAGCAGGTCGCGATCATCAAAGCCTGGATCGACCAGGGCGCCGACTGGCCCGATCAACTTGCGGGAGAGGCCCCTCTCGCCCCTGTCGACCCGAAAGCCGCACCCATTATGGCCGCGCTCCGCAACGGTGACCGTGGTTTGTTCCAGAAGCTGTTGAAGGCCGATCCACAGGCCGGGAATCGAAGGGGAGTCGGCGGCTCGACGCCGTTGATGTATGCCGCGCTGTACGGCGATGCCGCGGCTGTGCGGCTCCTGCTGGAAAGCGGAGCGAATCCCAATATCAGAAACGACTCCGGGGCCACTGCTCTGATGTGGGCCGTCGAAGATCCCGAGAAGACACGCCTGCTGCTCGACCGCGGGGCAGACGCGAATGCGCGCTCACAGGACGGCCGCACTCCGTTGCTCATCGCCGCAGATCAGTATGGCGCGAGCCCAGTGGTGAAATTGCTGATCGATCATGGCGCGAGTCCGTCGGTCAAAGCTATGGAATCAGGTTTTGGAGGTGTAAGCCCGCTGGCGCAAGCGGCCCGTGCAGGCGACGCAGCCTCGATGCGATTGCTTATCGAGCACGGCGCCGGGGTAACGGACGCCGGAGCACAGGCTTTGTATTTCTCTCGCAAATCCGGCTGCCAGGAATGTTTCGACCTGTTGGCTCCGTCGGCTGACCGCAGCTTTTTGAGCAGGGCGATGATATTGAATACACCTCCGCGTGGCGATGCGTTGGACGCGAAAGTATTCCTCGGTCGCGGCGCCGATGTGAACGCAACCGATCGAGACGGCCGTACTATCCTCATGCTGGCCGCCAGTTCGGACGCGCTTCCAGTTGCGAGCGTCCAAGCGTTGCTGGAACGAGGGGCAGACGCCAATCGTAAGACGGAACTTGGTGAGACTGCACTTGACTTTGCGATGCTGCGAGGCAAGACGCCGATTGTCGACTTGCTGGTCAAGGCGGGCGGGAAAGTGACGGGGTCAACCGAAGGGCCGATTGTCGAGGCGAAGCCGGCCAGTTCGGTGCGTGCCGCCGTCGCGCGCAGCATTCCCCTGCTCCAGCGGGCCGACGTCACCTTCCTGCGGAAAGCGGGATGTGTTTCCTGCCACCACAATTCGCTGACGGCCATGACCGTCGCACGAGCCCGGAGCAGCGGCCTGTCTGTCGACAACGAGATCGCACGCAGCCAGTTGAAAACTGTCGCCGCCTACATTGAAAGCTGGCGCGAGCGCGTGCTGCAGGGCGATGGCATCCCCGGTCTGTCGGACACGATCAATTACATATTGCTAGGAATGGCCGCTGAGAATTATCCCGGGGATCCGGCGACCGATGCGCTGGCTCGATTTCTGAAGAGCCGCCAATCTCAAGACGAGCGTTGGATCATCCGCGATCATCGGCCTCCGTTGGAGTCGAGCGATATCGAGCATACTGCAGCGTCATTGCGCGCGATTCAGATGTACGGCCTCAAAGCGCAACGGGCTGAGTATGAGAGAGCAGTTCAGCGCGCGGCGCACTGGCTCGAGACGGCAAGCCCGGCCAGTACGGAAGATCGGTCGTTTCAATTGCTTGGCTTGACGTGGGCGGGCGGCAATAGGGAAACGATTCAGAAGGCAGTTCGCGCGCTCCTGGCCGAACAAAGGCCGGACGGCGGCTGGGCCCAGATCCCGACGCTTGCGAGCGACGCGTACGCCACCGGAGAGGCGCTGGTAGCGTTAAAAGATTCCGGCGCGCTGGATGTGACCGACCAAGCTTACAGGCGGGGCGCGCAATTCCTTATGAACACGCAGCGTGAAGACGGATCGTGGTACGTTCGCACGCGATCAATCGCGATCATGCCCCTGTTTGAAAGCGATTTTCCATACGGTCGCGACCAATGGATTTCCATGGCAGCCACGAACTGGGCAACCATGGCTCTTGTGTCCGCTGCCCGTTGACCAGGCTTTCAGTGCTTGGCAACCCTTATTCTGTGGGCCGGGATTTCGGCGTTACAGGCCTCCCAGCGTTCTGCTTTTGGTTCGTCGTTAGCGGTGGCGCGCGAGAAACGGCGAAATCGGGCACGCTAACATGAAATCGTATGCCCCGGTACGCGTCCATCGATATCGGGAGCAACTCGGTACGAATGCTGGCCGCCGAGACCGCTCCTGGTGCGCCCACCAAGATCCTGGCGGCGGAACGCCAGGTTACGAGATTGGGCGCTGGGGTCTTTCAGGACGGCCGGATCACGAGGCAAGCCATGGACTTCGTTTGCGAAAATCTCGGCAAGATGGCCCAGATTTATCGCAAGCTGGACGTGATCGGTGTCCGCGCCGTCGCCACCAGCGCGGTGCGCGACGCGACGAACCAAGCCGAATTCCTGGAGCGGGCATCGCAATCGCTTGGCACACCGGTTGAAATCATTTCTGGCCAGGAGGAAGCGCGGCTCATTCAACTGGGAGTAGAGGCTCGCTGGCCTCAGCCCAACAAGCGCGTTCTGATAGTCGACGTCGGCGGCGGCAGCGCCGAGGTGATTCTAGGCGAGAACGGCGTGCTCTCGGAAGCCTTCTCGAAACCGTTGGGAGCGGTCCGTCTGACCGAGGTTTTCCTAAAGAGCGATCCTCCAGCGCCCCTCGAGCTGCACCGTATGAACGAGTACATCGACGAGAAGCTCGCTACGCCGGTGCGCCGAATCGGGATAGGTCCGTTCGACCGCGCCATTGCGACATCGGCGACAGCGGCCGCCATTGTTTGCGCGGTGAACCGAGTGCGGCGCTCGCGTCGCGATGAGGCCGATCGATTAAAGGCGTCGCTTCCACAGATCCGTCGATTCTATCGCGACGTCTCCGGGCTCGATCTCTCCGAGCGGCGTAAGATCGTCGGCATCGGGCCCAAGCGCGCCGAACTGATCGTGGCCGGCGCTGCCGTGTTTCTGCGGGCGATGGAGTTGTTTCATCAGCCTTTCCTGCACTACTCGGCAGCCGGCGTGCGAGACGGAATCATCGCAGACCTTGCCGCGCGAGGCGTGGGGCGGGAGCTAAGCATGTTGAACCGCGACCAGCGCCGGTCGGTCGAACAGATGGCGCGACGCTACGGCGTCCAACTGACGCACGCGCGTAAGGTGGCCGATCTGGCACACCGTCTCTTTGAGTCGTTGCAATCACTGCACCAGTTGCCTCCCGCGCTCGGGAAGCTCCTCGAGGCGGCCGCCTACTTGCACGATATCGGGCATTTCGTGAGCGACACTGGTCATCACAAACATTCGCACTATCTGGTGGCTAATTCCGATCTGCCGGGCTTCACCGATACCGAGCGCGACTTAATCGCTTTGCTGTGCCGCTACCACCGGAGGGCCCTGCCCGCGGCGCGGCATTCTCCTTTTCAGACTGTCGATCCGGAGTCTCGCCGCGCTATCGTACTGCTGACGCCGCTGCTTCGGATCGCCGACAGTTTGGATCGCAGCCACGAGCAGCGCATTGACGACATGTATGTTCAGCTTCGAAACGGCTCCGTCGCCATTGCTTTGGAATCCGGTGCGGACACAGACTTGGAGATGTGGGCTGTCGAGCGCGTGGCCGAATCGTTCCGTGAAACTTATCAGATGCCTCTCACGCTCACGAGAGTGAAACCATGACCGCCGAGACTTCCATCCGCGACTACGCTTTCGATCAGATGAACCGGCTGCTCACCAGGCTGGCCTTTCAGGTCCATCGTGCGGCCCAGCGGCCGGGGCCCGCGGAGATTCACGACTTGCGGGTCGGCATCCGCCGCTTCGCGCAGGGTCTGCTGTTGTTCGATGATTTCTTCCCGGATTGGGAAGTCAAGAGAATCAAGAAGCGGCTCAAGCGAATGATGCATCTGACATCTGAAATTCGCGACTGCGATATCGCTTTGGAATTTCTGGAGGGCACCAAAGACACTGTGCACCGGCGACGTTTTGAGCGCGAGCGGGCGGCATTCGAACGGCAGTTTTCCGAAATGCTGCAGCGCTGGAGTTCGCACGATTTCTCGGCCAAATGGCGTAGTGGATTGTCTTTGAGAAGCGTATGAAGTGGAAACAGGCAAAAACCGCCGGCGTGAACGCGAGAAGAGTGCTACCTGCCCTGGCCGAGAAATATTTCGATGCAGGTCGCAAGGCCAGCGACGGAAAGCGATCGCCGAAGGAACTGCATCGATTCCGGATCGCCACCAAGCGGTTCCGCTATACGCTGGAGCTGTTCCGGCCCGCATACGGCACGGCCCTCGACACACGGATTGACGCGGTGCGCGGTCTTCAGAGCGTGTTAGGGAAGCTGCACGACTATCACGCCATTTCGAAAATGCTCCGCAAGCAGAGTCCGCTGCAAGCCAGACTAGAACGATCGTTGAAAAAGAAATTGAAAGAGTTCCACGAGCAGTGGGCGGCGTTTGACGCCAACGGTCAGCTCAAGCGTTGGAAGACGTTTCTAGCGGCCGGTCCCGCCAAGACTCGCGCCCTTCACTCAAAACGCAAGGCTCGCATAGGATCCACGCCGGCCGCACGGCGGGCAGGAATGAAATTGGCCAGCAGTCCTACCAGCGACACGGCCAGGATCACGGCCGCATAGACAGCCGGATCCTTCGAACTGACTCCGAACAGCAAGGTTGTGATCATTCGCACGGCCGCAAACGCTCCCGCCAGTCCGAGTGCTACGCCGATCGCGACCAGGAGCATGCCGCCCGCAAGTACATTCCGGAGCACTTGGCCCGGCTGCGCGCCCAATGCCATGCGGATTCCGATTTCCTGAGTGCGTTGGCTGACTGCGTACGAGACGACTCCGTAGACGCCCGCGGCCGCCAGCACGAGCGCCAGTATCGCAAACGCACCAAACAGCCAGGAGTAGGCGCGGCGCGCCCACAGCGATCGATCCACACGGTCCGCCATGGTGCGAACGTCGAACATTGGCAAATCAGGATCCAATTGGCGGAGTACTTCGCGCGCCGGGACTGAGAGCGCTTGCGGCTCGATAGAAGTGCGCAGAACGATGGCCATCGAGTTTCGTGCAACGCCCCGGAGCGGCAGGAACACGCTTGGTTTCATTTCCTGATCGAGTCCGTAATGTTTCTCGTCACGCGTCAAGCCGACCACTTGAACCCACTCGCCTTTGCTTCCCCGGTAGCGGATGCGCTTGCCGATCGGGCTGGCGGATTTCCAATAATATTTGGCGAACGTCTCGTTTACCACCGCGGTACGAATGAACTTCAAATCGGATTCCTGCTCCTGGAAGGGACGTCCTGCCAGGAAGGTCATGCCGATGGCATCGAAATAGCCGGGCGTCGCGACGATTTGCAAGACGACGGGGTTCTCGTCGTTGGGACCCAGCGGCGGATTACCTTCCGCTTCCCAGAAATTGCCCCAGTGTCCGCCGAGTGGCGGCGCTGATGATGCGCCCACGAATTTGACTCCAGGCACGGCGCGCATGCGCTCCACGAGATTTTCGAAGAACGCGATCCGCTGTTCAGGCTTTGGATATTTCACGTTTGGAAGATTGACCTGATAGGAGATCACGTTTTCCGGGCGGAATCCGGGATCGATATGCAACACTTTCCGGAAAGCTTCCAACAGTAGGCCGGCACTGATCAGAAGCACGAGAGCCATAGCGATTTCACAAACTACCAGCGCTCGCAGCGTGCCCTGCCGGGCGCGCGAAAGAGTGCTGCGCAGCGTTCCATCCTGCAATCCGCCGCGCGTGTCGACATTCGATGCCTGCACCGTTGGCGCGAGGCCGAAAAGCAGAGCGGCGGCGCAGGTAATCGCAATGCAGAAGACGGCGAAGCGCCCATCCAATGCAAAGGTAATCCAGCGTGGGATGTTGTCGGCCGGCATGAGCGAAATCATCCCGCGGAGGCACAGGTCGCCGAGCAACACTCCCAGCAATCCGCCGGCTGCGGCGAGCACCAGGTTCTCGGTGAGTAGTTGCCGGATAATTCGCGCACGGGATGCTCCGAGCGCCGTTCGAATGGCTATTTCGCGCGCTCGAGAAGCGCCTCGCACCATCATCAGCGCGGCGATGTTCACGCAGGCGATCAGCAGCACAACGCCGACGCCGCCCAGCAGAATATGGCTGACAGTCCTGAAATCGCCCAGGTAGCGATCGCGGAGTTGCGTCAATATGGGTGATGTAATCTCATTGACGGATTGACCCGATGCTATGAGAGTTTTGTGGACACGCAGCAGATCGGTTCGCGCCTGATCCATCGAGACGCCCTGCTTGAGCCGTCCCACGCCGCTCAGATACCAACCATTGCTTTTCTTGGGATCTGGATCGGCTTGCAGAGTGGTCCACAATTCTGCGCGGCTGGGATGAACGGCTTCCTTGGGCAAAACGCCCACGACCGTATAGGCTTGATTGTCAAGTTGAAGCACGCGCCCGAGTACATTAGGATTTCCTTCAAAGACTCGCTGCCAGAGACCATAGCCGAGCAACACGACTCGTGGCCCTCCGGGACGATCCTCTTCAGGAAGAAAGTTTCGACCGAGTGCCGGCTTCAATCCGAGCACATCGAGCAGGTCGTAGGTGACGTTCGCTCCCAGGACGCGTTGGGCCGAACCCCGGTCGGCCAGATTGAAGCTGTTTCCATCAAAAAAGGCCATGCCATCGAACGTGGAATTGCTCTTCCGCCATGCGTAGAAATCGGGGTTCGACACGCCCACGTATTTCAGATTCCATTTCGGCGCGGTCTCGTCGAGATCAACCAGTTGGTCCGGTTGCGCAAACGGCAGTGGGCGCAGGAAGAGCCCGTTGAAGATGCTGAAAATCGCGGCGTTTCCGGCGATGCCCAGTGCGAGCATGCTCACCACCATCAGGCTGAACACGGGCTTCAACCGGATATTCCGGAAAGCAATCTTCAGATCGTGTAGCACTCCAGCAAGCAATCCGCCACGGTTCGATGAGCCCAGCGGTTGAGGAGCGATTGGCCTTTTCCTAAGCTCTTCGGCCAACAGTTTGCTGTCGTTCAATTCGTCGAGGGCCTGGCGCTGCGCCTGCGATTCCGCGATGCCGCTCGATCGCAAGGCATCGTAGCGATCCTCCAGGTGCTGGGCCAATTCGTCGACCACCTCAGCCTCGCGCGCGCCATCCAGTTTCAGGTTGGCCAGGCGCTGGCGAACCAGTTCCTTCCAATCAGGCATACTCGATCCCCGTAATTCGCCGGATCGCCTCGACGAACTGCTGCCAGCCCCGGCGCTGCGCTGCCAGCACTTTCCTGCCCTGCGGCGTCAAGCGATAGTATCGCCGCCGGCGCTGTCCGGTTTTTTCGACCCAACGGCCTTGAATCCAGCCGCGCGCTTCCAGTCTATAGAGCAACGGATAGAGTGATGCCACTTGAAATCGCGACGTGCCTTCGGACCGCACTTCGATCAACTTGCTGATGTCGTAGCCGTGGCGCGGGCGATCTTCCACCAGCGATAGAATCAACAGCTCGGCGCTGCCTTTCTTGAGCTCTCGATCCAACGGTTGAGTAGCCATATATCTCTATACGATATATTGTGTAACAGCCTGTCGGGCTGACGCAAGTGAGTTTGAGCTAAACATGACGTGGTTGGCCCTGGATGATAAAATGATGAAGCCTGGGAGGTCGTCTAATGGTAAGACTGCAGACTCTGGATCTGCGTATCGGGGTTCGAGTCCCTGCCTCCCAGCCAAATTGACGCCGCAGGCACTGGAAAATTATGAAGCTTCTGAAGCTCTCCCCT
>JACXTT010005801.1_pt1 | contig 17840 bp, 13 predicted proteins | sample 9270951 | NCBI WGS metagenome assembly JACXTT01 (sample SAMN15532306, study PRJNA645909) | rock metagenome | isolation source: weathered quartz diorite | place: Puerto Rico | collected 2017-06-21 | reverse complement strand
GTGGACTTGGAGACGTCCTTGTCGTCGAACACGACAGAGCCGGTCACTTTACTGAAGGCCCCACGGACGGTGGAGATGGCCATGTGCCGGACGGAAAACTGCGCGGAAGAATGCGCAGGATCGATCTGCCAATTGGAATTGGCCGCGGCGGCAGGCAACGAAAGAGCGGCTGCAAGGCCGGCGGTTAAAGCGCTTCTTGAAAGAATGGTTCCCATTTCTGTTCCCCTCTAGTCGTAGATTGCGTTTCTGAAACTCGTTCTCAAAGATTGGTTACTCAGGCTTGCGTGTGCGAACTTCCTCCAGGAGCCGGCTGAGAATTTTCAGCCGGGCCGCGGGCATGTGCCGGAACTGGCGCTTGTGCAGTTCGTGGACCGGCTGGTCAAGCGTTTTCAGGAGACTGAGGGCTCGCGGGGTGATGCGCGTCTTTACGACGCGGCGGTCGTCGGTCTGGCGTTCGCGGGTGATGAGGCCGCGCTTTTCCATGCGGTCGAGAAGGCGAGTCATGTCCGGGTCGTGAGAAATCATGCGATCGCCGATGCCCCGGCAAGGCAGGCCGGCGGGCTCTGCGCCGCGAAGAATGCGAAGGACATTGTATTGCGTGCCGGTCAGGCTGGCGGCTTTCAGGAGCTGCTCCGCTTCCTGGGAGAGAGCGTCGGCCGTCCGCAGCAAAGCGACAAAAATCCGGTCCTGCACCGGGATGGAGGCGCCGGCGGATTTGGATCGTGAACCCATGGCCCCAGTATAGTTGTTATAACGACTACTGTCAAGAGGAAAAAATCGGCCGGGCGCGGGAATGCCGCTATGGTTTGAGCAGCGGGCGCACGTGGATTTCACTGATAAAACTGCGCGGGCTCTGCGTGACGATGGTCTCCACGGCGTGGGCTACATCCTCCGGAACGAGAGCCCGGGAAGGGTTCTTGGGCGCACGGCCGGAAAATTCCGTGGCGGTGCTGCCGGGACAAATCACGCTGACGCGAATTCCGTGATCGCGGAGATCTTCGGCCATACAGCCGGAAAGACCGATGACTCCCCATTTGGAGGCGCAATAAATACCGCCGTTGGCGAAGGTGTTTTTGCCCGCCAGGGAACTGATGTTGATAATGTCGCCGGCGCCGCGGCGGATCATGGAGGGCACGACTGCGCGGGAAACGAGAAAGACGCTCTTCAGATTGGTGTTGTGAACGCGGTCCCATTCTTCCTCAGTCTTCTCATGAGCGGGACCGAAGAGGCCAATTCCGGCGTTATTCACGAGAATGGTGATCGGTCCGAGAGCGGCTTCTGCTTCCGCGACAAGGCTGGCGACATCTGCGGAGAGCGTCACGTCGGCAATCGCAGAGAAAACGCGAACGCCGGTGCTGCCAAGCGCCTCGGCGGAGTTCGCGAGCGCCGCGCGATCCCGGCCGCAGATGGCCACGGAAGCTCCCAGCGAAGCAAGACGTTGTGCGATGGCGCGCCCGATGCCGCGGCTGGCGCCGGTGAGCAGAGCCACGGCGCCGGAGAGAGGTTTCTGTCCGGGAGATTCCGCATTTGCCGTATTTATTGCAGCCATCAGAATTCTTCCTCCACCGGGCCACTCTTTTTGTGCGAAACTCATCTTACCATTAGTGTTTTTCGCGGCACTTGGGACCCCGGAGGCTGCGAAGGGAATAGGCGAGAATCCGCGGGCGACACGGAAAATCATCCTCAAGTCGGCACGTCCGTATTCGATAACGGCTTGCGGATGCAGGGCGGCATTCCCTATAATCCCAAGGTTTTCCGAAACAATGAGATTCCCGGTGAAGTTTTCCGGGGTGCAGCGCAGAAGAAAACCCAGGCATAGAGTTGGAGCGAGGAGAAATGGGAATGAATGGAATACGAAGAGTGACGGGGCTCGCGATGGTTGCGGGGCTTTGCCTGATTCTTGTGAACGGGCTTGCCGTATACGCGCAGGCGCCTACGGCAGGGCAGGATGCCACTGCTCCGAAGTACACCATGGCGGAGTACAACGCCTATCAGGCGTGCGCCGCGGAGAAGGCGCCCGCCGCGCTGCTCAAGTGCCTGGATGATTTTGTTTCGAAGTATCCGAATTCGACGCTCCTCAACTACGTTTATCCGCTCTACTACCAAGCCTACAGCGCGCAGAAGAATTACGCGAAGATGATGGAGAGTGCGGACAAACTGGCCGCGCTTGGGGACAAGGTGGATGCGCTAACGCGATTCAATGCGTATTACAGTCACGTTGCCGCATACAGCGCGATGATCAGCGATCCGGCACAAAAGACTGCCGCTGCTGATCCCGTGCCTGCGAAGGCTGCCGAAGATGCCGCTGCCGCAGCGTTGAAGATACTAGCGGATGTGAAGAAGCCGGACAACGTGGCGGAAGATGCCTGGGCGAAACAACTCACGCAATTCAAAATATTTCTGAATGGGGTTGCCGCGCAGGCTGCTACGGCCGCCAAGGATTGCAACAGCGCAGTGGCAAATTACAAAGGGGTGCTGGTGCTGAACCCAGATGACGCGATTTCCAGCTACCGGCTGGGGCTGGCCTATATGTGCCTGAATCCGCCGCAGCAGATGAATGCCTTCTGGTCCATTGCGCGCGCGGTGACGGCCAAGAGCGCGACCCAGGCGCAATCGGCGAAAGTGAAGGATTACTTGCGGAAGCTGATTGCGAACTATCAGGGCGGTACGGTCTGCGAGAGCTTGATCGATGCGGAGCTCAACGAACTGCTACAGCTTGCGAGCAGCTCGGCGGAACGTCCTGGAAGCTACAGCATTCCCAGTGCGGCGGACCTTACGACAGCCCAGAAGGACATGACGATTGCGTCGGTGATCGCGGATCTGAAGGCGGGCGGCGACAAAGGCAAATTGACATGGCTGGCGTCCTGCGGACTGGAGTTTCCGGAAGTGCCGGGCAAGGTGATTGAAGTCGTGCCGGGGACGGATGCCATCGTGCTAAAGATTGCATTCGTGACGAGTGACGCCGAATTTGACGTCGCGACCAAGCCCAACATGGACGTGAAAGTTGTCGGACAGCCCGAGGCTGCGCGCGTGGAAAAGGACAGCGCGGTCCACTTCACGGGCACGCTGGTTGGTTATGACCCTGAACCGGCGTTTTTCCTGCATTGGGACAAAGCGAAAGCGAAAGAAGAAGACATTCCGAAGGAGAAAGGGACGCCGAAAAAGCCTCCCGTGCGAAAGCCTGCGGCGCGGAAGCCGAAGCCCTCCTAGTCCTAAATCAGGTGTGAACTGAAGACGGCTCTCTGGCGATACCCGGGAGCCGTTTTGATTTCCTGGGAGAGGTCGAGGCACTACTCAGCGGCCGTGACGGCGGTGGCCGTTCGAATCGAGTTTGTAAGCGTCGATCTTGCGGCTGAGCGTATTGCGATGGATGCCTAGAACTTCGGCGGCCCGGGACTGATTTCCATTGGTTCTGTCCAACACGCGCTTGATGAAACGCTTTTCAAACTCGCCAACGGCCTCGTCGAAAAGTATCCCGCGCTCCACCATTTGGATGACGAGCCCTTCCAATTGATCTTTCACGATGGCACTCTCCGCTAAGAAATTGCTGGGTGAGGGGCCGACTTGCTAATCCAACTCGCGCCCAGCCAGGATGCGAAACGCTTCCCGGTACTTGGCGCGTGTTGCCGCGACGACCTCCACGGGCAGCACCGGGCCGGGCGGGGTTTTCGGCCAGCGAATCCGCTCGAGATAATCGCGCACAAACTGTTTGTCGAAAGAGGGCTGGGGGCCTCCGGGATTGTACTGCGCGGCAGGCCAAAAACGGGAAGAATCGGGAGTGAGGGCCTCGTCGATCCAGATCAGGCCGTTATTGAGCATGCCAAATTCAAACTTCGTGTCGGCAAGAATGACGCCGCGCGGTTCGGCGTAAGCGGCGGCGCGGCGGTAGATTTCCAGGCTGACGGCGCAAACTTTTTCGGCAAGTTCTTTGCCAATGAGCGCGGCTGCCTGCTCGAACGGAATGTTTTCGTCGTGGCCGGTGGCCGCTTTTGTAGCGGGGGTGAAGATGGGTTCTGGCAAGCGGTCGGATTCGCGCAGGCCGGCGGGCAACGGAATGCCGCAGATTTTTCCCGTGGCGCGATAGTCCTTCCACGCGGAGCCGGAAACATAACCGCGGACGACGCATTCGATCGGTAATGGCTGCGTCTTGCGCACGATCATGGAGCGGCCGGCGAGCTCGTCCTTGAATTTGTCGAAGGGCGAGGGGAAATCGGTGGCGCTCAGGACGTGATTGAGAACGACGTCTTTCAACAGATCGAACCAGAAGAGGGAAAGTTGCGTGAGAACGCGGCCCTTGTCGGGAATCGTGGTGGGGAGAATGACATCGAAGGCGGAGAGGCGGTCGGTGGCGACGATCAGGAGCTTGTCGCCGAGATCGTAGATGTCGCGGACCTTCCCGCGCGCGCTGGGAACCAGCCCGGCGAATTGAGTTTCTCTCAAGACTTTCATGGCAGGAGCAGAAGACACGGAAAGCGTTCCCCCGACAAAGTGAGAAGCATTCTAGCGCAGCGAAACGCGAAGTCAAAGCGGCGGGCGGTGGAAATTTGTGCGAAATGAATTTTGAAAATGCAGTGACGGCTTGTTGCGGAGCCGCACGTGCCCCTACAAATGAAAACGGGAGAATTCTTCAGGCCGCGGAGGCTGCTGCGGCGCGGCGCTTGGGAGCGGGGGCCTCGGAGCCTTCCCAGCGGACGCTGACGAGCTTGGAGACGCCGGGCTCCTGCATGGTGACGCCGTAGAGCACGCTACCAATTTCCATGGTCTTGCGGTTGTGCGTGACGATGATGAATTGCGTCTGGCCGCTCATGTCGCCAATGAGGCGCGTAAAGCGGCCGACGTTGGCTTCATCGAGCGGCGCGTCCACTTCGTCAAGGATGCAGAACGGGCTGGGCTGGTAGCGGAAGATGGCGATGAGCAGTGCGAGCGCGGTCATGGCCTTCTCGCCGCCGGAAAGCAGAAGAACGTTTTGCAAGCGCTTGCCCGGAGGCGAAGCGACGATATCAATGCCGGCATCGCCGGAGCTGTCCGGTTCCGTCAGGCGCATTTCCGCCATGCCGCCGCCGAAGATGGTGTGGAACGCTTCGGAGAAATTCTTGTTGATGGAGTGGAAGGCCAGTTCGAATTTTTCCCTGGTGGCCTGGTCCAGCTCGGCGATGGCTTGCTGCGTGTCCGCGATGGATTGCAGCAGGTCGTCGCGCTCGCGCGCGAGGAACGTGAAGCGTTGTTCGCATTCGTTGAATTCCTCGAGCGCCATCATATTGACTGGGCCCATGGCTTCGATGCGCTGCTTCATCTCGCGGTAATTCGTTTCCGCGATGGCCAGCTCTTCGCCGGATATGAAGGCCGCTTCCGTGGCGATCAGGTCCTCGGGTTGGGCATTCACTTCGCTCATGCAAGTTTCGCGCAGGTGCTGGCGGTCGGAGTCGTTTTTCGCGCGGTCCACTTCTGCGTGGCTGCGCTGTTCGCGGAGTTCCTGCAAAGATTGACGGCCCATGCGCAGATGATCTTCCATCTGCGTGACGTGGGTGCGGGCGGCGTCCCATTCCAGTTCGAGCTCGCGTTGACGAACTTCCAGGCGGAGTTTTTCGCCGCGGAGGCCTTCCAATTGCGCCGCCAGCTCTTCGCTTTGATTGGCGAGAGCAGCAGTTTCATCGCCGATCGAAGTGGCCTGCAGTTGGAGAGTGGTTTCGCGACGCTCGAGTTCCGCGCGTTCCTCGGTAAGGCGCGCGGCAAGGGCTTCGGCGGCGGTGAGGCGCTCATTCATGGCGGCATGCTCGGCCCGCGCCGTGGCGAGTGCGGTCTGCTCGGACTGGATGGAGCCGCGGAGCTGCACAAGCTCTTCAGCGAGGCGCGCACTTTCTGCTTCCGCCTCGGCGCGGCTTAGGGCCGCGGTGTCGTGCTGGTTCCTGGCGCGCTCGGCGCGCTTCCGGGCGGATTCTACGTCCGTGCGAATTCGCGCAAGTTCGTTCTGGCAGACCGTGAGTTCCAGCCCAAGCCGCGCCAACTCGCTTTGCATGTGAGCGTGACGGTGCGTGGCGGAGATAACTTCGCGCTCGACTTCGCGCTGCCTGGAATCGAGCTCTTCGAGCGCTTTCTCAGAAGCCATCAATTCTGTGGCAACCGCTTCGAACGCGGCTTGCTTCTCGCCCATTTGGCGTTCGAGCTGGAGGACTTCTGCATCGAGAGCGCGAAGCTCGCGCTTCATGCCCAGGGGACCGACTTCATCAGGGCGGCCGCCGGTGACCATGCGGCCCTGGTAGCAAGTGCCGTCGGGCGTGACGAAGGCGTACTGCGGATTATCGCGCGACATTTTTTCCGCCGCAGCAGTGCTGTCCGTCAAATACGCAGAGCGCAGCCGCGGCAGGAATTGCTTGGCCGCGGCGCCCAGGGGATCGCGGAATTCCACGAGCTTATCGAGGCGCGAGATGACGCCGTCTTCCGCGCGGAAATTTACGATGGGCTCATATTCGGAAGAAAGGCGCAGATTGCGGAGCGAATCCACGAAGAAGGTGGCGCGGCCGCCGACTTCGTCGCGAAGTAGGGAGACGCCCGCACGAGCATGGTCGTAGGTCTCCACGACGACATATTCCAGTTCGTCGCGGAGATACTGCTCGATGGCCGCTTCGTGTTGCTCTTCAACTTCGGCGTAGTCTGCGAGAACGCCGACGGCGTGGAAAGCTTTGGCACCGCCGCGGCGTTCGTTGGCGGCGAAAAGTTTCTGCACCGCGTCGGCTGTATAAGAGCGGTCATTCAGAATTTGCGTCAGGGTGGAGTGGCGGGCGCGAACTCCAGCGAGGGAATCGCGCAAGGCTTCCACTTGTTTCGTGATGGCATCGCGCTGCTCCCGGTGTCCGGCGATTGCAGACTGCAGTTCCGCGGCGTCTTGCTTCAATGCGCCCAGCCGCCCGGAAGCGGATTCAAAGTCGTGAGCGGCACGGTCGGCATCATCGCGCGTACGCATCGAGGCTTCGAGGACATCGTGCTCGGTGGCCTCGAGCTTGCGGAGGGCTTCGGCTTGATGAACGAGCGCTTCTTCGGCTTGCTTTTGTTCGCCATGCAGACGGAGGAGGCTCTCGCCGGCCTCGGAGGCAGTGCGACGCAGAGCTTCGATCCGCGTTTCGGCAGCAGTAATTTGTGACGCGCGGGACTCGGCGCGATTTGAGAGTTCGTCCACGCGCGCGGCGATCTTGCCTGATTCTTCGCGCAGCAGCGTTACCGCCTGAATTTGCGAAGCGGTCCGAGACTCGCACTCTGCAGCCTGCGCTGTGGCCTGCTCCAGCTCTGCGTGAACCTGAGTGTGGCGCCCGGCAAGTTCCTCGGCGCGTTGGCGGTTGAATGCGATGCGGTTCTCGCTGCGATCGACTTCGAGCGCCGTGAGATTCAGAACATTCTGATTCTGGCGCATTTCCGCGTCGAGTTCGTAAATGCGCTGGTTCAGCCGGTCCTGCTCGCCTTCTTGCTGCTGAATCGCGGTGGCGCGTTGCAATTCCGAGGCAGTCAGCACTTCGAGCTGTTTCGCGACGCGTTCGGCTTCGGCGTCCAATTCACGAGCCTTGCCTGCCAGCATTTGGCGGACGATCCCGCGCATCTGGTCGCGAATTTCGGAATAGCGCCCTGCTTTGGCGGCCTGGCGCTTCAGGGAACCAAGTTGCTTTTCGACTTCAACCACAATGTCACTGACGCGCGCGAGATTCACTTTCGAGGATTCCAGCTTGGCTTCCGCAAGGCGCTTTTTGGTTTTGAATTTTGTGACGCCAGCGGCTTCCTCGATAATGGCGCGGCGCTCCATCGGCTTTGTGGAAAGAATAAGACCAATGCGGCCCTGCTCGATGATGGCGTAGGAATCGGGGCCCAGTCCGACGCCCATGAACATTTCCTGGATGTCGCGGAGCCGCCCGACGCGGCCGTTGATGAGATACTCGCTCTGGCCGGAGCGATAGAGACGCCGGCTCACGACGACTTCGCCCGGCTTCATCGCCAGGACGGGCTTGTCCGCGGCCTTTCTTTTCTTTTTGAAATTGCTTTCCTGCTCAGCTGGGATATCCGCCGAACTTTCGGGGGTGAGTTCCTGTGTTTCGGGGGCACGCGCGGGGGCGAGCGAGCGAGTCTCGGTTGTCTCTGTAGAGGCGGCGCTATTTTCAGCAACAAAAGGCACAGAATCCGTCGCGGAATCTGGAGCGGCGTTTTCCATCACAAAGCGGGCAGCTTCGGCCAGCTCGGGATCTTCCATGGTGATGGTGACTTCGGCAAGGCCGAGCGGCGGGCGCTTCGTTGTGCCATTGAAAATGCAATCCGCCATGCGCTCGGCGCGGAGCGATTTGTGACTCTGCTCGCCGAGGACCCAGGAAATGGCGTCCACTACGTTGGATTTGCCGCAACCGTTGGGTCCGACGATGCAGGTGGTGCCGGAGCCGCTGAAGGTGACGACGGTGCGCTCACAAAACGACTTAAAGCCAACGATTTCCACTTTTCGCAGCTTAAGCAAGATGTCCCCTTTTGGTCGTCAATCCCTTCGCGCTCGCAAACAAAGGAAAGTGAAATTCGTAAACTACAATGCTCAGCCCGTCCCGAGGGTTGGGGCAAAAGCACGCGATAAGAGACGACGTTTCGTTCCTCGAGGGGAGGGTCTTTCGAGCAACAGGTCCATCCCAACAACACTGGGATCGCCCGCAGACACGTTTGGCAGGTTCTCGGTCAGAGGCCCAGCCGCCTGGCGCAAGGATGGCGGTACGGCAAAAAACTGTAACACGGCGCGTAAGCGGTGTAAAGCATTCCGGCACAAGTTGTGACCGTTTGAGCAGCACCACGAGCTTCCGGATGAAGAGCAAAAGTCGGGCCTCGACCCTATTTAGAGGCTGGTGGCGCCTTTTTCAAATACTTGTCATACCAGGCGAGGATGCGGTTGAGGCGATCGAGAAGATGTTTTTCTTCGCGGAAGCCGTGGGGCTCACGGGGGTAAACGACCAACTCGGTCTCGACGCCGTAGCGCTTCAAGCCCCGATAAAGTTCCTGACTCTGGCCCAGAGGGTCCGTGAGATCCGCATCACCCTGGAGAATGAGGGTCGGCGTTTTCGCGTTCTTAAGATGGACAAACGGGGAACTGTTCAGGAAGCCCGCGACTTTCTCAGGTTCATACGGCACGCCGTAGAACCACTCATCATACGAGGGGCCCTGCTCGGTGCCATACTCGGAGATGAGGTTCGCGAGGCCTGCGCCGGAAACCGCGGCCTTGAAGCGCGTCGTTTGCGTAATGGCCCACTCCGCCATGTAGCCGCCGTAGGACCAGCCGCCAATGGCGAGCCTTTCGGGGTCAGCGATGCCCCGGGCGACGAGATCGTCGACGCCGGCCATAACGTCCTGGAAGTCGCCGCCGCCCCAATCGCCGCGATTCATTTCGATGAATTTTTCGCCGTAGCCGCTGGAGCCGCGAATGTTGGGATAGAAGACCGCGTAGCCTCTCGCGGCGAGAAGCTGCCCCCACGTTTCGATGGAGTCTTGCCAATTGCCCGTCGGGCCTCCATGAATTACGGCGATCAGCGGCAATCTAGATTTGCCGCTTGAACTGGTGGGTTTTAGAAGAGCCGCTTCAATCTCCAGGCCGTCGAAGGATTTGTATTTGTAGAGCTCCGGCGTGCTGAGCGTGAACTGCTTCCAGGAATCGTTGAAGTGAGAGATTTGTTTGGCAAGCGATTTCTGATCCCAGAGCCAGAGTTCTTGCGGTATGGTCGCCGTATGTCCGACGAAGACGACCTCACCCGAATTCGAAGCAGAAAACGCGCTGGGATTGGTTGGTAGCGTCCCGACGGAATCCTTTAAGGAGCCTTGCGGTGTGAAGGCCACGAACCTGCTGCGGAAACCATCGGCGATGACCGCCAGCAAGCTGCTGTCCTTGCCCCACCGGTACTCGAAGATGGGGCGATCGATGCTGGCGCCACTGAGATTCTGCGCGGCCTTATCGCCCTGATGAACGAACATGAGGTCGTGTGGCGATGGGCCATCCACGCGGCACCCAACGAACGCGATGGTCTTGCCGTCGGGCGCGATACGAATTTGGCCGAAAGGCCCGCGTGGGGCGAGGACTTGCGTCAGGGAGTTATCTGAAAGACGGAGGGAAAAAATGCGATTGGTGTGTTGATCCGATTCGGGATGATCGGTGGCGATGAGCATCAGGCTTGACCCCGACGGATGCCATTCGGCTTCGTGGATTTCCCAGTTGGGCTGCGTGAGGGCCTTGGCTTCGCCGGTGGCGAGCACCAGCAGCCAGAGCCGCGCGCGCTTGTCTTCCTTGTCGGCGACATGCGCGTCGTCTTTGTCTTTTTCCTTTTTTTCTTCGGTTTCGGTTTTTACATCGGGGGCCAGGAAAGAAATCTGCTTGCCGTCGGGAGACCACGCAAAATTCTGGACGCTCCGCTTGCCTTTGGTGAGAACCGTCGCTTCACCGCCGTCGGCGCGCATGACATAGAGTTGCTGGTCGTCGTCGCGATTCGAAAGGAAAGCGAGCTGCTTGCCGTCGGGCGACCAGCGCGGAGAGATTTCGGTCTTAACAGAATAGGTAAATTGGCGGATGCTGCCGGATTGCTTGTCATAAAGCCAGATGTGACGCGCACGGCGCTCGCCCTTCGGCGGCTCGGAGACCACGAATGCAAGACGCGATCCGTCCGGAGAGAATTGTAAGTCAGAAATGCTGCGCAGGCTCAAAGAAGTCTCTGGAGTGAGGTATTTGGGAGCATCGGCCTTGATAGACTCTTGAGCGAAGAGCGGTTCCGCCAGAAGGACAAGGGTGAAAAAAGCGCGGACGCAAAACCAGCCATTCATTAGGGTCTCCTTCAGGGGTCGAGGGAAAAGACTCTATCTGTGGGCGTGAGATGCGTCAATTAGGACTAATCAGGTGCATTCACCAAAACATGCGCAATTGCCCGCCGCTTCGACATTGCTACGTTTCCAATGGCTCGGCTACAATCTAGCGTTTATTCGCACGCCGAAAGAGATGACTTAGAGCCGATGGCTGAGATTCAGCTGCACAATACGCTGGCCGGGAAGATAGAGAAGTTCGCGCCGCAAAAAGCGGGCGAAGTGCGCATGTATACGTGCGGGCCGACGGTCTACGATTACGCGCACATCGGCAATTACCGCACGTTCGTCTTTCAGGATATTTTGCGGCGATTCCTGAAGCTTCGCGGATTCAAGTTGAACCATGTGATGAACCTGACGGACGTGGACGACCGCATCATTGCCAACGCGGCCGCTGCGGGAAAGAGCATACGCGATTACACAGAGAAATTCGTGCAGGCGTTTTTCGACGATTGCAGGTCGCTGAGCATCGAAGCGCCCGAACACTGGATCCGGGCGACCGACCACATTGACGACATGGTGAAGCTGATTGAGAGGCTGCGGCAAAAGACGTTTACCTATCCGAGCGAAGGCTCGATCTACTACCGCATCGCAAAATTTCCTGGCTACGGGAAGCTCTCGAAGATTGATTTGACGGGAATTCAAGCCGGCGCGCGCGTCGATAACGATCGCTATGAAAAAGAAAGCGCGCGGGATTTCGCCTTGTGGAAAGCGCCGAAGCCCGGCGAGCACTTCTGGGAAACGCCGATCGGGCCCGGCCGGCCGGGCTGGCACGTCGAGTGTTCCGCGATGGCCATGAAATATCTGGGAGACACGCTCGACATTCACACCGGCGGCATCGACCTGGCGTTTCCGCATCACGAAAACGAAATCGCGCAGAGCGAGGCGGCCACGGGAAAACCTTTCGCGCGGTATTGGCTGCACGCGGAGCACTTGCTTGTCGAAGGCGAGAAAATGTCCAAGTCGCTCGGCAATTTCTATACGCTGCGCGATTTGTTCGGAAAGGGCTACAAGCCTTCGGCGTTGAGGTTCGCCCTATCCAGTGTTCCATACCGGAAGCAGCTCAATTTCACATTCGATGGCTTGCAGCAGGCGACGAGCTCCGTCGAGCGGCTGCGGAATTTTGCGGATCGGCTGAAGCAGGGCAAGTTTCCGGCTGGGAAGCAAAAGGACATGGCGGCGCGGATCGCGAAAGCCGCCGACGAGTTCGACGCCGGGCTCTCGGAAGATTTGAACACCGCGCGGGCGCTGGCGGCGGTGTTTGACTTGGTGCGCGAGGCGAACATTGCGATGGATAAGGGCGAGTTCCGGCAGGGAGATGTGCCTGCTGCGCAAGAATTTCTGGCGGCGTTCGACAAAGTTTTCGCCGTGATGGAGGATAATGATGGCGAAAAGCTCCGCGCGCTCGGATTTGGCGGGTCGGAGGGCGGGCCGGGCGACACAGAAATCGACAAGCTCGTCGCGGAACGCAATGCCGCAAAGAAAAAGCGCGACTTCGCGACCGCCGACCGCATCCGCAAAGAACTAGCGGATCGTGGTATAATCATTGAGGATGCAAAGGACGGAAGCGTTCGCTGGAAACGCAAATGAAAGTCACCAAAGCCATCAAAATCCTCGGCAGTTTTGTTCCGGCCGAAGAACGTCCGAGCCTCTACGGCGTCGATTAAGTCCTCTCTCCTTGGCAGGGCGCAACCCTGAATCGGTGTGCGCATGCAAACCTGCCCTGCGGCAGCCCTGCCACAATAACCGCTGACCATCCATGGCGATGAGGAATGAGGATAAAAAGATGATTACCGCTACAGAAACAAAACTGCCCCGGCTCCTGATGGAGCTGCCCGGGCCGCAAGCCAAGAGAGTGATCGAGGACGACGCGAAGTTTATGTCGCCGTCGTTGACCCGTGAATATCCGCTGGTGGCCAAGAAGGGCCGCGGCGCCATCGTTGAAGATATTGATGGAAATTCCTTCCTGGATTTTGCGGCGGGCATCGCCGTCTGCTCAACAGGCCACTGCCACCCCAAAGTGGTGGAAGCGATTCAGAGGCAAGCCGCCGAACTGATTCACATTTCCGGCACGGATTTTTATCACCATCACTTGCCACAGTTGGCGGAGCGCCTTGTGGCGACGATGCCCGGCAAAGAACACAAGAAAGTGTTCTTCGGCAATTCCGGCACGGAGGCAGTCGAAGGCGCGATCAAGCTGGCCCGCTATGCGACGAAGCGGGACAAGCTCATCGCTTTCTATGGGTGCTTTCACGGCCGCACCCTCGGCTCCCTCTCACTCACGGCTTCCAAGAATACGCAGCGCAAGCATTTCGGCGCGCTGCTCGGCGGCGTGGAACATATTCCATTTCCTTATGCGTATCGCTGCGCGCACGGCCACACGCCCGAAACTTGCGGCACGGAAATTCTCGAACTCCTCGAACAGCAAATGTTCAAGCGGCTGTTCGCGCCCGAAGAAATCGCCGCCATCATCATCGAGCCGATTCAGGGCGAAGGGGGGTTCGTTCCCGCGCCGGCATTTTTCTTGCAGGAATTGCAGCGCATCTGCAACCGCCACGGGATCATGCTGATCGTAGACGAGGTGCAATCGGGCATGGGACGCACCGGAAAGTGGTGGTCCTACGAACACGCCGGCATCGAGCCGGACATCCTGTGCGCGGCGAAGGGCATTGCCAGCGGCATGCCGTTGAGCGCGTTCATCGCGAAGGAAAGCGTCATGCGGTGGAAGCCGGGATCGCACGGCAGCACGTATGGCGGCAACCCGGTATGCATTGCCTCGGCGATGGCCACGATGGACCTGATCGAAGGCGGCTACATGGAGAACGCCCGCAAGATGGGCGGCTACATTTTCGGGCGCATCAACGATTGGCCAAGCCGCTTCAAGGTTGTCGGCGATGTGCGCGGCAAGGGACTGATGATCGGCATTGAAATCGTGCGCGATCAGAAGACCAAGGAAAAAGCAGCCGATTTGCGGAACGCGGTGATCAGCAAGGCGTTCCACAAGGGAGTGTTGGTGCTTAGTTCGGGCGAGAACTCTATTCGCATGTCGCCGCCGCTCTTGATCGACCAGGAACAGGCCGACTTCGCGATTCAGACACTCGAAGATTGCTTGCGCGAGGCTGAAAAGAAGATCTAAACGAGCGTGGTATGAAGGCATTCCCGCGGCTGCAAGAAGAATGATGGCAGCCGCGGGATTTTTGTTTATACTGCCCGGAAAAGTCAATTGCCGGTGAAGGAAGCATGCCGATCTTTTCAAGTTTGATGTTTCGAATGGTGCGCTGGGCGGCGCGTCGCGGCTTGCGCGAAGAGGAAGATTTTTCCGGCGAGGCGAAAAAGCTGGAAGCCCGGCGCACCGGGGTGCGCGGGGAGACTTATGCGTATTGGTATTTGCGGCGGAACGGATACGTTTTTGTAGCGAGAAATTACACCCCGCGAGGCATAAAGGGCGAACTAGATTTGGTCGGTTACGATGGCGATACACTTGCCTTTGTGGAAGTTCGAACCCGCACAGTCCGAAAGGATTCGCCGGCGTTGCCGGAACTTAGTGTAACCAGGGAAAAGCAACGCGTCGTCATTCGCACGGCGCAGCGGTATCTTGCTGAGCGTCGCGCAACGGAAAGTCCCTACCGGTTCGACGTCGTGGCAATCGACAACAAAGCGGGGCAGCCGCCCACCGTGCGGTTGCACAAGGACGCGTTCAGCCCGCAAATGTAACAGTGGTTTCCTGGAACACCGTCACGGTAACGCCAGACGCGGTACAATCTGGAGCTTATTGATGGCCCCCTCTGGGGCGACCAACAACACTTTCGGGGAGGATCGAATTGCCGGAGTTGCGTAAAGACCCGATCACGGGCCGATGGGTGATCATTTCGACGGAACGCGGAAAACGGCCGAACGAATTTCTGCGCGAAAGCGTAATCGCCACAGATGCAAAGAATTGTCCGTTCTGCGTTGGGAATGAATCCAAGACGCCCCCGGAGATTCTTGTCTACGGACGCAACGGTGGCGGCGCCAACACACCGGGTTGGAGTATTCGCGTGGTCCCCAACAAATTTCCAGCATTGGGCATCGAGGGTGAACTGGACCGCGAAGGCGAAGGCCTTTTCGACAAGATGAACGGAATCGGCGCGCATGAAGTAATCATTGAATCTCCAGAGCATGCAGCAACGCTGGCGACACTGCCGGAACGCGCGGTGGAGGACGTGCTGTGGGGATACCGCGACCGCATGCTGGACCTGAAAAACGACAAGCGCTTCCGCTACGTTCTGATTTTCAAGAATCATGGTGAAGCCGCCGGCGCCTCCCTGGAGCACCCGCATTCTCAACTGATTGCACTTCCCATCGTTCCGCGGCGCGTGCGCGAAGAAGTGGATAGCAGTTGGCACTATTACGATGAGAAAGAGCGCTGCATTTTCTGCGACATCATCCGGCAGGAACGCGATACCGGCGAGCGGATTGTAGGTGAAAACGAGCATTTCATCACGCTGGCCCCGTACGCCTCGCGGTTCCCGTTTGAAATGTGGTTGCTGCCCAAGGCGCACGGGTCCTCCTACGAAAACAACCAGAGCTCGATGTATGCCAGCTTGGCGCGAATGCTGAAGGACACGCTGATGCGCCTAGACGTCGTTCTAGATCGCCCGGCATACAACTTCATGATCCATACTTCGCCGATCGGAGAAGAGATTAACGATCACTACCACTGGCATATCGAGATCATCCCGAAGCTGACCAAAGTGGCCGGGTTTGAATGGGGCACCGGTTTTTACATCAATCCCACGCCGCCGGAAGAGGCTGCACGTTTTCTGCGCGAGGCGAAAATTGCCCCGCCTGCGCCCGCTGAGAAAAAGTAGAGATGGAAAGACGTTACCGCCGGTTGCGCTGCCCAGAGAGTCCTGGAAGATTTGCTATACTTAAAGATTCGGCGCGGTACCCAAGTGGCCCAAGGGAGAGGTCTGCAAAACCTCCATTCGTGGGTTCGAATCCCACCCGCGCCTCCAGGTTCTTTGTTGCTCTAAATGTGCCGGGATGCCGAATCAACGAATCGTTTCAAATTGGACCGTTTTTGAAAAATTGTTCCAGTACGGGTACTTCTGCTGTTTCGCTTCCTAAGAACCTTGCGTTGAACTCGCTTCTAATCAATCACCTAGAAGGATAATTGACCGTGTAGGTGGGCACAGGCGTGCCCTTGTCCCTCGGGGAACTCTTGTGTTCTGTCCTCGCCAACAACATAGGAAATCATTCTCGGCAACGAGGCAGTTGGCCGATGCGATGCTGAGCCTTGGAATGACTCTATCTCTCCTTTGGAGTTCCAAACTCGCGGATCAACGAGCCTGGCCGGCAAAGGTGATTAAGTTACGCGCGGCGTTCGTCTGCAGACTCTCCGGCTTCCTAAAACTAGGGGGCCTTCGTTTTCGCTTTTGCCTGCCCCATCATTTGCCTCATCGCCGCCGATGATCCTGGCGCGCGCTTCTCCCGCCAGGTCTCGAGCCGCTTGCAAGTATTTTCTATGTTTTCGAAGAGGTGAGGGTTCTTGAAAGCGGCGCGCCACGTCGGGACGATCGACCGCATGCGGTCCCACACTACCCAGATTTCGCCGTTGCTGTCGAAAAATAATTCGTCATTGATTAGACCACGGTTCACGATCCCAGCCACCATGTCCCAGTAGCTGATGACCATGCGGATGTAGGTGTTTTCTTCGCTGCCTTGCGGATACCTTTGCATCATTTCTTCAGGCGACTCGGGATGAAAGTGCTCGGTGAACCACGCTCGTGCCTGGCGGAGACGTGACTCGCGCCGCATGTCGTACAGGCGCAGCATCAGGTTCACTTCATCGTAGGTAATCTGGGACATCTTGAATCCTCCTTGCCCTAGTTCGCCGAACCAGGCCGAACCGCTTCCTGTAGGGACGGAGAAGCGTTAGCCAGTTCAACGCGCTGGACACTTGACAGGGGAATCCCCTGTCGTTGGAACTCTATTTGGATGCGGCGCCGTAGCTCTCGTGCAACTTCATCCTGGCGCGTTGGCGCGGTCCGCACTTGCAGGCGCACCGTCGCAGCGTTGCGATCGAGGTTTTGCACTCCGAGCAGACGCGGCCCGTCCACCAGTGCCTGGGACCAGGCCGCGTCGCCGCGCAGCTCAGACGCCGCGGCTTCGAGCGTCTGCAATATTTTCTCAAGAGGAATTTCCGGCGCTATGGATACATCCACGAAGGTCTGCGACCAGTCCCGGCTGAGGTTGCCCACGGTTCGGATTTCGCCATTGGCAATCGTCACCAATGCGCCGCGCGCATCGCGCACCACCGTCCGCCGTAGCGTGAGGTGTTCCACCCTCCCAACCGTGTCGGCGACTTGGATCGTGTCACCGACGACGAATTGATCCTCGAGTACGATGTAAAAGCCGGTGATCACGTCGCGTACCAGATTCTGCGCTCCAAATCCCACGGCAACGCTGGCCAGACCGGCAACCGCCGCGACGGGCGTGACGTTGATGCCGAATTCCGGTAGTGCAGTTAAAAGGGCTATTCCCCAGATGATTTTGCTGGCTGCCCCATAGAGGACTCCAGCCATTGTGCGCGTCTGCTCTTCCCGGATTTGGGCCGCTCGTGCCGGCGTCGCAGCGTGCTTGATCAGCAGGTTCGTCACTGCTCGCAGCAGCTGGTTCACCAGCAGGGCAACGACAAAAATGCCGAGAAGGTGGAGAGCGTTGCGGGGCGCGAACTCAGACCAATGCGTGAAGAGGCTCGGCATATTCTTTACAAGAGAGGGAGTATAACATTGGAAGAGGTTCGACAAACTGTTGTCGAGCGCCAGGTGGAGATGGCGCGGATCCGAGGGTTTCCATGAGGAATTCTAGACGCAGATTCGTAATTGCTCTTTGGGCACTTGGCGTACCGTTTGGTATCCTGGCAAGCACGTTGGCCGCCCAGGCCCCGACCCCTCAGCGGATCCCTTCTTCAAGGGATAAAGATGACGACCCCAATTCGTCCAAAA
>JACXTT010005800.1_pt1 | contig 17841 bp, 16 predicted proteins | sample 9270951 | NCBI WGS metagenome assembly JACXTT01 (sample SAMN15532306, study PRJNA645909) | rock metagenome | isolation source: weathered quartz diorite | place: Puerto Rico | collected 2017-06-21 | reverse complement strand
TCGCCAGCTGCGATCAATCGCCAAAACTCTCTCCTGACCTGTCTCGAATGTCCTGCACGTCCTGGCATCGCTGCACCTCACTGATGAGCTCGGTGTTGCGACGATCCCTTGAACCCAAGGCGTTGTAGCAGGTCGCTTTCCGGAGTGAGTGGCAGTTTTCGGCATGCTTGCAGCGTTTCCATCGCGAACGCCTTCTTCGAGGGCATGGTCCCCGTCCGGCTGCGGGCGTCGTAGCGAGTCGCCACGGAGCTCGATACGGAAGGCGTTGTGAACCAAGCGGTCGAGAATGGCGTCGGCAATCGTGGGCTCGCCGAAAGAGTCGTGCCAATGACCGACCGGGAGTTGACTGGTGACAATGGTGGAGCGAAGTTGGTGACGGTCTTCGATGACCTCGAGCAGGTCGGCTGCCTGTTCTGGACTCAGCGGCCGCAGCGCGAGGTCGTCAAGGATGACGACGTCGACCTTGGCCCAAGACGCCATCAGCCGAGGCAGACGTCCGTCAGCGCGGGCGAGAGCGAGGTCGCCGAGCATGCGTGGGGCGCGCAGGTACAGCGCGGTGTGACCGCGACGCAGTGTGGCGTGGGCGAGAGCACAGGCGACGTAGGTCTTGCCGCTCCCGGTGGGTCCTGCGATCAGGATGTTGCGATGCGCCGACACCCACTGCGCGTCGGCGAGGCTGAGCACCAACGAGCGATCCAGTCCGCGTGGACGATGGAAGTCGAGGTCTTCGATAGAGGCGGGAGCACGAAGCTTGGCCGAACGCAAGTTGCGGTCGAGGCGGCGGTTCTCGCGGTCCTGTGCTTCCCGGTCGATGAGCAGCCCGAGCCGGTCCTCGAAGCTCAAGGCCTGGTAGTCCGGGCGCTCCATCTGTTCGGCCAATGCACGCGCCATGCCGGTCAGGCTCAGGTCGCGCAATCTCTCGATGGTCGGCGTGATGAGCATGGCCTCTCCTTCTATTGGTAGTAAGCGGAGCCGCGCACGTTGTCGTGGCGGCGAATCAGGGTTGGGGTCGAGCTCGGCAGCGGCTGGCGGTCGAGCCCGGTCTTCAAAATCGATTCCAGCGAGCGGTAGCTGAAGGCCTGGACCGCCAAGGCACGCTTGGATGCGGCCTCCAGGCGGGAACCGCCGTACTGACGGCCCAGGCGCATGATGCCTAGGCAGGAGCGATAACCCTGCTCGGGATGTGGCCGCGAGTTGAGTATGCCCTCCACAAACGCAGCGGTTGCGGGCCCCGAACTCTGAGCCGAGGCCACGATCCGGCTGGGCGTCCATTCCAGGTGTCGGCGGTGGGCCTCGGGCATGTGCTCTGGCAGGGTGCTGAAGGCGCGCGGCTTGAAGCTGCTGATGTGGCTGGCCACCCGGCGGTGGCCGCAGAAGACTTCGAGCGTGGTCGCCGAGAGCCGGACGTCGACCTGCTTGCCGACCAGCTGATAGGGGACGCTGTACCAGTGCCGGTCGACCTCGACGTGGTAGTCGATGTTGACCCGGGCCAACGACCAGATCGCGAACTGGTAGCGCTGCGCCGGCAGCGGCCTGAGCGCCGGCCGCTCCAGCTCTTCGAACAGACTCCGCCTCGAGCCGGCGAACTTCTTGAAGGGTCGGTTGTTCACCCACTCCAGCAGCTCGCGGATGGCGGCGTTCAGCTCGGCCAGGCTGAAGAAGACGCGGTTGCGCAAGCGGGCCAGGATCCAGCGCTCGATGATCAGCACACCGACCTCGACCTTGGCTTTGTCGCGGGGCTTGCGAATGCGCGCCGGAATGACCGCGCAGCCGCAGTGGCGTGCCATCTCCAGGTAGGTGGCGTTGAGGTCGGGCTCGTAGCGATCTGCACGCTTGACTCCCGCCCGCAAGTTGTCGCAGAGGATGATCTCGGGGACCCCACCGAAGTACTCGAAGGCGCTCACGTGACCGGCAATCCAGTGTCCTCCGTGCCGGTTTAGTTGGGGGCAGCCGAGACGCGGCTCCACCTAATCCGCGACGACGCCGAGGCCTCTCTATGCGGCATCCCGCGGCCCGTCCTCGGCCGAGCCAACCACTCTCTGGAGATCGTCCGTCAGGACTGTGTTGAATGGCAGCCCCGAAGGATGAAGGCGTCGGCCGAGCATAGGAGAGTTCGGAAATGATCGGCCGCGACGACACCCAGCGCATCCAGGACCTGGCGAGGACCGTCACCGCGGCAGCCGCACTCGAAGGCCACAACGTCCGTTCACCATCAAGTCCGCCGATACCGCCACCGGTGAATGCCTCCGATGTGGTCGGCCCGTCGTCATCGGCAATGATGACGGCCTGCTTAGAGTCATCACCCGAATCGACGGCCTATGCAGCGGCCGCCCGTCGGATGCCTGACACATACGCCGCACTCATCGCACAGACGATGTCACTCAGCTCACCAACCAAAACAGGTCGGCCTGGTCAAGGCCTCGGTCTTGCCCGTGAACGCGATTACCGCCCTGGCCGATTGCTGACAGACATCGCCATCGCGCGGGGCTGGCGGGCGGCGATATCTCAGTCTCTTGGTTCGCCGAAGAGCTGGTTGTGTATCACCGAGTGCTGCGCTAGGGAGGGGACACATCCAAATGGCGACCGAGCAGAACATCATCGGCAGAGAGATCAGCCACGCAGCGAGTCGTGCCATCTACGAGGATGCGCTCCAAGCCCACGAGGACGCATCACATCCGTGCCACCGGTTCGTCGAGTTGCAGCATGGGGTCGATGCAGATCGCTGGCAGATGCCCATCCCATTCATGGGCTCGACCGCCGCACTGAGCTTGGTTTTCCTGGGACTCAACCCGGGCTACGACCCAAACGAGAACTCGCCTCGATGGGGGATCAGTTTCGAACAATGGGATCGCTTCTGGCGAACCGCATTCGATCAGGCCCCCGCGACGTGGCCGCGTCTCTACAGGTGGTACCAACGCATCGGCCAGCGCGCCTTGGGTGACGACTTTAGGCTCGGTCGCGATGCGCTCGTGCTCGAGGTCATCCACTACCGGAGTTGGAGGTCTGAGGGCTGTGACGAAGCCGATGTCATGCGTCATGAGATGCCGGTGACCTTGCCGCTCTTGGATCAAATCCAGTCCAAGTGTGATTCTCTGCTCCGGGTCAAAAGTGCTGTGGCGATTGCGTGAGCATCTAACTGGATTTGCCAAGGTGCTGCCTGCTGACTACCGAATCGAGGACATCGAGGGCAAGCTCCTGCACTTTGGGACGCTCCCTGGGGGCCGGTCGCGATCATCGGTGCGCGCCACCTGACCGGGTGGCTTCGGGTGGTCAGCAGAGGGCCGGCTTGCCCCTCGGCGAGTCGATCCAGGCTGCCCTCGGCCGCTGAGGCCAGTAGCTGGCCCAGCCGCCAACCTCTAGGAGCCTGGTCCTGTTGACCGGCATTGGGCGCTCGCTCCGAGTAGGGCAGCGGCGCCGAACTTAACTCAGAGGACGCGTCCTCTGGAAGAAAGGACGCGTCCTCTAGGCCCTGACGCGAGGAAATCGCCACTTTCGATGGCTATTGGGTGATTGTGAGGAATTTCAGATCGCATCGATTCTTCGTCCGGAGCGCGGCGGCAGCTCTCGCCATCACCGCATTGGTCGTTCTTGCCGTCCCTGCTTACGCCGACTCCTCTGACCTGGGCACCGTCATCGACAGCGTCCGCAACTGGGTCATGGGGCTGCTTGCCGCGCTCGCCACCCTTTTCCTGACCATCGCCGGCTTCCGCTACCTGACCGCTGGTGGCAACCCGCGCATGATTGAAGAAGCCAAAGACGGGATCAAGTCGGCGCTGATCGGCTACGCGCTCGCTGTGCTGGCGCCGATCTTCGTCCAGATCCTGCGCCAGGTGCTGCACGTCTGATGGGGGACGCGATTGCCCAGGCAGTCCTGGACTGGCTGCGCATGGTCGCCAGCACGACGCTGCCGACCGCCATCAACGCTGCCGGACAGCTTTTGTTCCAGACGCCCCAGTTCGATCAGATCGCCGAGGTGCGCTCAGCGTGGCAGGTGGCCCGCGGCGTAGCCGATGCGCTCTTCGTGCTCGCGGTGTTGGCCGTGGCCATGCTCGTCATGAGCAAGGGCGCGTTCGAGACCTCCTACACGATCAAGCGGCTCCTGCCTCGCCTGGTGCTGGCCCTGCTGCTCAGCAATGCAAGCCTTGCCATCTGCGGCGCTCTGATCCGGCTCGACAACGCACTCGTCACTGCACTGATTGGCAACAGCGCGGCAACGACGGCCTGGTCGGGGCTGACGAACGCGTTCTCATCCAGCAGCGGAGCGACAGAGGTACTGCTGGCGCTGGTCGCTATAGCAACCGCGGTGCTGGCGGTGCTGCTGGTCGTGGTCTACCTCGCGCGCGATCTGCTTCTGCTCCTGCTCACGGTGTTGGCACCCTTGGCACTGCTTGCCCAGAGCCTTCCCGTCCTCGACGAGCTGGCGCGGATTTGGTGGCGCGGCTACTGCGCCCTTCTTTTCCTGCAGGTGGGACATGCCGTGCTGGTCACGCTTGGTGTACGGCTGGCCACCAACACCGCGTGGCTCGGCACCCCAGCCTCCGCTCTGATCAGCGGCTTGGTCGTGGCCACGCTGCTGTACCTGATGGTCAAGCTGCCATTCGTCGCCTATCGCTGGGCATTCCAGCAGCGCATCAACTCCAGCCCGGTCGTCGAAGTGGCTCAATTCGCAAAGAAGACTGCGGCAGTCGTTGCCGCGCTGGCGGCGAGATGAGCCCGGTCAAGGTCCCTCAGAACCTCGACCTGGAAGACGTCCTGGTCTGGGGCCTGGGTGCTGTCGACCTCCTCGTCCTGGCGACCGCCGGCCTGATCGTTTGGTGGCTGTGGGTGGCGATTCCAAGCGCGCCCATCCGTGTGGCTGCCGTGACACCAATCGTGCTCGTGGCCGCGCTGCTGGGCCCCGGCAGCTTTCAGGGGCGGACGCTGCGCGACTGGCTTGTGACCCTGGCTCGCTACAAGGCGCGGCCGCGGCGGCGCGTCTTCGGAGAGAAGCCTTGATCGACGAGGTTCGCAACGCGCCCACCCAGAAGTTGCTGCCAGTGCGGGCATCGCGCGCAGGGCGCCTCTATTTCGACGGCGGCGGATTGAGGGCTGTCCTGGAGTGCCCGACTGTTGCGTTCGCGCTTCGGGGTGAAGCAGAACAGCGCGCGATTGCCGACGGTTGGGCGGCGCTCCTCAACTCGCTCAGTCACCCAATCCAGATCGCGATCCAGACCCGCTCGCTTGACCCAACGGCGATTCGCCAGCAAGCCGCCGATCAAGGTGCTGGCCAGCGCGCGGAGCTTGCGCGCTCGTTGGGTGAGATGATCGGCGGGCTGGCCTCGGCACGGAGGGTCGTGATGCGGCGCCGCTTCGTGGTCGTGCCCTGGGAGCAGGCCGAGGTTCGAGTCATTAAGAGCCTGACCGGCATCCGTCGCCGGGCCACATCGCGCTCTGGCGAAACGCGGGGCGCGGACATTCTCGAAGAGCGCGTGCAGTGGATCACCGATTCGCTGCGCCGGATCGACGTCCAGGCGAGAAGGCTCGATTCACGTGGACTGGCTGAGCTCTTCTACCGATGCCTCTGCCCTGAGACAGCACGCAGCCAGCCGCTGAGCGAAACCGGCGACATCGAGGACTTGGCAGACCTTATCTCACCGGCGGCCTTCGAAGAAGCACCGCTCTCGGTACGAGTGGGAGGACGGCTCGCCTGCAGCCTTGCCATCACGCGCTATCCCCAGCTGTTGCAACCGGCCTGGCTAGATGCGCTGCTCGGCTATGAGGGCGACCTCGACCTCAGCCTGCACATCACACCCGCGCCCTCGTGGGCGGTGATGCGCTCCCTGGAGCGCCTGACCGCGGAACTGACATCGACCATCCGCATCGCCGAAGAGGCTGGCAAACGCGCTGACGCCAATCGCGTGGCCGCGCTCAAGGATGCAACCGAACTCCAGGAGCGTCTGGCACGAGGTGAAGAGCGGCTCTTCGACGCCGGCATCTATCTGACCGTCTGGGCTGAGCGGCCGGACGAGCTGGAATCCTCAGTCAAGCGGCTGGAGGCGGTGCTTGGCTCGATGCTCGTGCACACCAGGCGGCTTTGCTACCAGGCCGAGCCAGGGCTGATCTCCAGCCTGCCGCTCGGCCTGGACCGGGTGGGCTTGCGCAAGAGCCTGCCGACCAGCGTGCTGGCGGCGACCTTTCCCTTTTCGGGCAACGACCTGAGCGACCGGGCTGGGCTCTTCTACGGAATCAACCCGCAAGCCAAAAGCCCGGTGCTGCTCGACCGCTTCGGGCTGGAGAACCACAACGCGGTCATCTTCGCGACCTCAGGTGCCGGCAAGTCCTACCTGGTCAAGGTCGAGCTGCTGCGAGCCCTGCTCGCCGGCTGCCGCGTCCGCGTCATCGATCCCGAAGCCGAATATGCAGGCATGGCTGCCGCTCTGGGCGGAACGGTGCTCCCGATTAAGCCGGGAGCCGAAGTTGCCATCGACCCGTTCGCGCTGCCAGTCGAAGCACCCGGCGCATTGAGCACGCGGATCGCAAACCTGCTGACCCTGGTCGAGCTGCTCTGCGGTGAGCTCTCGTCGCTGCAGCGGTCGGCGGTGGAAGAAACGCTCTCATTCGCTTATGCCTCGCGCGGCTTCAACGACGAGGCGCGCGGCGCACACGGCCAGCCACCGCGCCTTTCCGATCTGGAGGGGCTGCTGCGAAAACGGGCTGCGCGATCTCAAGGGGCGTTGCGGGCTGCGATCGAAGAGACCGCTCTCAGGCTCGACCGCTACGCCAAGGGTGCTGGCAGCTGGCTCTTCCGTCGGAGCCGCAGCTCAGCGCCAGAAACAAGCGATTTGGTCACCTACGTCCTGGCCGGTCTGCCGGATGAGGATCGCGCGGCGGCCATGTTCTGCGTGCTCGACCACATCTGGTCGAGCCTTGGATCGGGCGGCGCCCGTACGCTGGTGGTGGTCGACGAGGCCTGGTGGCTGATGCGGCATCCGGATACGGCGCGCTTCATCCACCGACTGGTCAAGACGGCGCGCAAACGAAATATCGGGCTCAGCCTGGTCACCCAGGACGTGCCCGACGTGCTGGCCAGCCCACTGGGCGAGTCGGTGATCACCAACTCCGCGGTCCAGATCCTGATGAAGCAGGCCCCGCAGGCGCTGCCCGGACTGGCTGCGCTGTTTCGCCTCACGCCGGCCGAGCAGACCTGGCTGCTCAACGCCCGCCAGGGCGAGGGCCTGCTCATGGCCCAGGGCAAGCGAGTCCCGTTCCAGGTCGTCGCCAGCCCCGAGGAAGACCGCCTGATCCGGATGGCGGGTAGCGCTCAGAATTCATGAAGCTGCTTCTCGCGGCGGTTCTGCTCGGAGTGACGCTGGTCGGCCTGGCTGGGGCGACGGCCGGAGTCGCGGTCGCCGAGACGAGCGGCAGCCAGAGCATCCAGGTGACCTCGCAAGAGCCGCTCTTCTGGTGGGTGCCGGCAGGGGGATTCCCCGACCGCTTTCCCTACGGCTGGTGTACCTGGTGGGCTGCCTACAACCACCCGGTCAGCTGGTCGGGCAACGCCGGCAACTGGCTGGGCAACGCTTCCGCACAGGGATTCCACACCCAAGCCACACCAAGTGTCGGCGCGATCGCGGTCTACCGCCCGGGCGCCGGTTACAGCCAGCTCGGACACGTCGCCATCGTGATCGCGGTCTCTCCCGCCGCCTACGCGGTCAGCGAGATGAACTTCGTCGGCTTTGGACGCGTCAACATTCGCACGATCGGCTGGCCCGATCCGCACCTCGAAGGCTTCATCCCGTTTCAGGGATCCAGCACTTGAGACCGTATGTGATCCTCACCGGAGTCCTCGTTGCAGGAGCAGCGGCCGCTCTCGCCGCGTTGCGAGAGCGCGAGATGCGACGCCCCGGCGTTCTGCTCGAGCTACTGGCGCCGGAGAGGGCTCGCTTCGATCCCAACTGCTGGGTGTCTTTGTTTCAGAGCCTTCACGGGATCGCCCGTAAGCCGTGGAAGCGCTGGCTGTTCGGCGAGCACTGGCTCAGCTTCGAGTACTGGTCGGATGGGGGCGCGGTCAGCGCCCGTTGCTGGTGTCCGGCGCAGATCGAAGGCCTGGTCAAGGCCCACCTGTTGGAAACCGTGCCCGGCCTCGAAGTCAAGCCTTGCCAGGCGCCGATCGAGCTGGGATCTCCGGCGGTCCGCAACCGGCTCCAGCTGGCCCGCGAAGCTCTCTATCCGCTCGGCACTGCGAAACCTGACGCGCTGAGCAGGGTGATCGGCATCCTCTCCCGCATCGATTCCACCGTGGTCCAGATCGTGGTCAGCCCTGACGTCCATTGGGAGTTATCGGCGCAGCGCCGGCTTGATCAGCTGGCTGGGATCCCGGTTCCGCCCAGCGTTCCGCTTCGGCTGCTCTCCGGCTTGTCCGGGTTTCTCGTCAGCCTGATCTGGTCCGGGCCATCGGACGCGAGAACCTCTGAACGCACGCCGCCACGTAGACATCAGGTTTCTTTTGCGCCTCGAGACAAGGCAGACCAGCCGGCCTGGTCTGTCGAAATCAGGCTGCGCGTCGTAGCAGCGCCGGGGAAGGCCCAGGAGCAGATGCAGTCTTTGGTTTCCGCCTTTCGCTCCTTCGACGGCGCCAACGCGCTGCGTCCGGGCTGGGTGCCGATATGGCCATGGTTCGATCGCGATCTGCGCGTCCGGCGCCCGCCTCGGCAGCGCGACCTGGTCCTGGTCGCCGGCGAGCTGGCTGGCCTCTTTCACGTTCCCTGCCCGGGCTCGGCCCTTCAGACGGCGCCGGTGCGATTGCTGCCCGGACGTATGGCAGCGCAGCGCGACAAAGTCATCGGTCTGGCCGAAGACGGGTCCGGGACCGAAATCGGTATCGCCCAGGCGGATTCGCGCCAGCACATGGCCGTCCACGGCCCGACCGGCTCGGGCAAGAGCACGCTCCTGCTCAACCTGGCGTTGGATGACATCCAAGCCGGGCGCGGGGTCGGGGTGGTCGATCCCAAGGGCGATCTGGTCCAGGCCTTGCTCGAGCGCATCCCGACCTCTGAATGGGATCGCGTGGTGCTGATCGATCCCGCGCAGCGGGAACGCCCGGTCGGCTTCAACGTGCTCGACTGCCCCGACCCCGAGCTGCACGAAGTGGTTTGCGACCACGTGGTCACCATCTTCAAGAAGACCTACGAGCGCTTCTGGGGTCCGCGCACCGACGACCTTTTGCGCGCCGCCATCCTGACCTTGCTCCAGCGGCCGGACACAACCATGTGCGAGGTGCCGCTCCTGCTCCTGCAGCCAGAGGTCCGGCGCACATTCATCAACCAGCTCGACGACCCGGTCGGGCTGGAGCCGTTCTGGAGAGAGTTCGGAGCCATGAGTGACGCGCAGCGGGCTCAGGTGGTGGCCCCTCTGCTCAACAAGCTGCGCACCTTCCTGCTTCGACGGACGGTGCGCAACATGCTCGGCCAGTCGCGCTCGACCATCGACATGACCGAGGTCCTGGACAAGCAATACATCCTTCTCATCTCGCTGGCCAAGGGACTCCTCGGCGAAGAGACGAGCCAGCTGCTGGGCTCCTTCTTGGTGGCGCGGATCTGGCAGACGGCGAGTGCTCGCGCCAGCCAGCCAGAACGCAGACGAGCCGACTTCAACCTCTACGTCGACGAGTTCCAGAACTACCTCCACCTGCCGCAAAACCTGGAAGACGTCCTGGCCGAAGCGCGCGGCTACCGTCTGGGCCTGGTGCTCGCCAATCAGCACCTGGGCCAGCTCAGCGCGAGCACGCAGGAGGCACTGGCCTCCAACGCCCGCAGCCGAATCGTCTTCCAATGTGGCCAGGACGACGCCCGCTACATGGCGCGAGAGTTTGGACCTCAGCTCGGCGAGCATGAGCTGCGCAACCTGCAGCGCTTCCAGATCGCGGCCCGCCTCTGTGTCAATGGCCGCAGCGAGCCGCCCGTCACCGCCATCACTCGCGGCGCTCCGCCAGGATTTGGACCCGAGCACGCCGCTCGCCTGATGCAGCACTCGCTCGAGCGTTGGGGCCGCCCGCGATCGGTGGTCGAGGCCGAGATCCGCAGCCGCCTCCTGGCCGAGGGCTTCACCCCGCCCGATGCGACGGTGGGCGGCTGATGCCAGGGCTTCGTTTGAGGGCTTCGTTCCAGCCTTTCGCTTCCTGGAGCGAAACTCCCGACAAATCGGAAGCAACGGGTTCTCGTTCCAGGACTGTCTCCGCCTCAGAGACGATTCCCAACCTCGTCCCCGATGCCTCGCCGAGATCTACCGCTCTCCCGACTCAGTCCGAAAGAGATCGTCTCCTCCGACAACTGACGAACCGAGACCATGCGATCCTGACCGCACTCGACCAGTACCGCTACCTCGACCAGGCGCAAATCGAAGCTCTCTACTTCCCAAGCACTCGATCAAGCCAGATCCGTACCGCATGGCTGCACAGCCAAGGCCTCATCCACCGCTGGCTGCGACTGCGTCCCCAGACCTGGCGCCGACACCCATCTGTCCTGGCCACGTCGGTGCGGGGCGCCTGGCTGCTTGCCACTGCCCGTGGCCAGGACCCGCGCATTGCCATGCGGCGCAGCCGGCACGCGATCGCGCACCGCTTCCACCTGATCCACGATCTGGAGGCCAACGGCTTCTTCATCGACCTCGCGTCTGCCAGCCGCTCGCTCGAAGGCGAGGGCCTCTATCACTGGGTGGGCGAGTGGGGCTGCCGCGAAATCTATCGAGCCCGCGGGGCTGCATTCGCGCCCGACGGCTGGGGTCGCTACCTATCGCCTCCAGGTGAGGTCGTCTTTCTCCTGGAGTGGGATCGAGGGACCGAATCTCCTCAGCGCGTCGGCCTGAAGGCTTCTCAGTACGTGGCCTATTTCGGCGGCCGTCGGGAAGCTCGGCTCAACAATGTCCTCTTTGTCGTCGAGCATGAAATCCGCGAGGAGTCGGTTCGCGAGGCGGCGGCATCGCGCCTGAATCCGGGGTCCGCTACCTGCTGTGGCTTTTGGACCACTAACCGCAACCTGCTTGATGCGCCGGGACCGTTGGGCCCGATCTGGCTGGATGTGCGGAGCTCGCCTTCATCGTCCAGGCTGAGGCTGGCTGAACTGCCGGCCTGGCCTCGCTCGACGAGAAAGGCCAGCGACTGCATCGCCAAGGCGGACTGGTGGCTGCGCCGGCCCGGGGGAGGGGAGCGGGCGTGAGGAGATCTGCATCAAGGGGTCCAACGTTGGACCCCTCTTCAGCGGAGCCGCACCACGCACTGCCGCATGGTCTGGCGCTGGTTGCGGTGGAGAACATCCACCCCGGTCCCCTCCAGCCGCGAACGACCACCTCGGTAGAGCTCGTTCATCAGCTGGCGGACTCCATGCGCGCGGGGCGGCATGAGCCCCTTCTCGAAGTCGAGGCGTTGCCCGGCCGGCCGGGCCACTACCAGATCGTTTGCGGCGAGCAGCGCTGGCGCGCCTCTAAGGAAGCCGGAGTCGAACACGTCTTGGTGCGCGTGCTCGACGGGCTCGGCCCTCTTGCCCGACTCCAGAAGCAGTACGAGGAGAATCACCTCCGCGCCGGACTGACGCCAGCCGACGATGCATACGCGGTGCTCTTGATGAAATCCATCAAGGACGTCGAACGAGCGGAGCATTTGCTGGCGGAGCGCGCGATCTCCTTCGCGCCGCTCGCCGACAAAGACGTCAAAAGCCGCTCGGACCTCGAGGACCATCTCGCATCCCTGAAGGCGCTCCTCCTCGAGAACCGAATCCATGTCCGTAAGTCAGGTTCGGGATTGCAGGTTGCGCCGCTCTCACCCTGGCGTGAAGCGGAGCGCGCGCTCGGCATCAGTGAAGTCGCCCGCAAGCGAAAGCTCGCGGTTCTCCAACTGGAGCCAGAAGTCTTGGCTGAAGCGAGTCACCTGCCTAGCCACCACGCCGCCCTGATCGCACAGGTGGAAGGCGATGAGCGAAGGGCCGACCTGATAGCAGGAGCGTCTCAGCTGAGCCATCGCCAGCTGTATGCAGCGGTTCGCCGCCTGCGTGAGAACCCTGCTCTGACCGTGGATCAGGCGCTCGCGGCGCATCATCTGCTCAACTCTGATCGGCTCGGATTCGAAGACCGGCTGCGCGTCCTGGCCGATCTCTGCCGCCAGATCGTCCGCCTGCTCAACAACCTGAAGCCCCGAATCTCCGAAGCGGAGCGCGACCAAGCGCGCGTGGTGGTGTCCACTCTCCTTCAGGACATAAGCGGATTCCTCGAACCGGGAGCAGTGGCTTGAGCGCAGCCTGCCCGATGGACTGCTCTCTGTGCCCGGCCCGGGTCCGCTGTGGCGGGATCAGGAACTTCTGCGGCCGCCGACGCATCAATGCCGATGGTTCTTGCACTCGATGCGCCGACGATCCCCTCCTCCGCATGGACGTGCGCCAAGAGGTGGTCAAGCAGCTCGGCGGTCTTGGCCTGGATTGGCCGCGCCCTACCCGGCACCCGCGAATCCCCGACCTGCCCTCTCACCTTCCGGTGATGGTCCAGGCCTATGCGGATCCGGTGGGGATCCCGTGGGTCGCCTTGCACGGAGCGCGGCTCTTCGGGATTTCCGGCGAGCGGCTGACGCCCAAGCACCACCGGCCCCTGCGCGAGGTCTACCGCCTCGGCCCGACGACTCGGATCGCGATCGAGTTCTACGTCGATGACCGGGTCCTCGAAGGGCTGTGGCGGAACCGCCCTTTGGTTGTCGCCCAGCTGCGGCAGCTCGATGTCGACCTCGTGCTGACCCCCAACTTCTCCGTGTGGGAGTCGGATCCGCGGATAAGCCAGCTCATAAACATCCGCCGCGCCGCGATTTACTACCACGCTCTGGTCGAGGCCGGAGTTCCAGCCGTCCCTGACATCAGCTTCTACTTCTTCGAGCCCGACGGCCGGCTCTGGGCTGAGTGGGTCAACCGCAATCCCGCTGTGCGGGCGGTCTCATTGTTTTGCGGCGGCAAGAAGATCCACGCCAGCAGGCGAGCCCTGCGCGAAACCTTGGAGGACGTCGCGCTCTTTCACCAATCCGTGCGCCCCGACGTCACCTTCATCCTGGGCGGAGTCCACTCGCCTGAGCGAGTGATGGCCTATCGCCGAGCTGCACTCGGCCGCCGACTTGTCTTCTGCAACGGCATGGCCTACGCGCTCGCTCAGCGGCGCAAGGTGCTCGATCAGCCGGCTCATGGGCCTATGCCGTTGTCCTCGCGCGACTGTTTCCTCCGCAACACAGACTTCAACGACCGCGTGGCGCGGAAGGAGCTGGCGTGAGCATGCCCAGCAAGGGCCGCCGGCGCCAGGCAGGTGCGCAGCCGAGATTGGCCAGCGCTCCCTATGTCGAAAGCGTGGCCGCGTCGATTGATGAGTCAGCGGTGAGCAGTGCGTCGTCGTCAACCGTTCAAGCCTTTGAAATCACCGAGGCCGAGCGTGCTCGCTCGCTGCGACGCGGATTTGAAGTCGAGCGATTCAACGAGCTCGCCAGCCGCCAGGAAGAACTCGGCCCTGAAGAATCTGACGACCTTTATCGCTATCGCCTGCGCCGCCTCCAGTCACGGCTCCGACGCCTCGATCGCGTCCGTGCTTCTGATGACGAAGAAGCGATTCGAGCTGCCCTCGAGGATTACGAGGCTCGCCTTGGGGAACTGCGTGGCTTGGCAGAAATCCGGCGAGCGGCCGGACTCTCGATTACTGATGAGGCTGGCCTTTCCGTGCGGCAGGCGGCGATCGATCGCCTTCTCGAGCTCTCCCGTCGGCGCTCTGCAGGCCTGATCGCCGGCTCCGATGCCGCACCCGCTCAGCCAGGTGGAAACACCCGGGTGCGCGACATTGCCTTCCAGCCGTCCCGCGAAGACGTCCCGGTCTACATCCTGGCTCCGTCTTCGATTCCCTCCGAGGCCGTGGCACGCAACGTCGAATCAGTCGCTGCTCAAGGCGCTCGAGTACGGCTGGTCCACGAAGCGAGCGAGATCCAGCGCCGTGAAGATCGGCCGCCCCTGGTCCTCAACTGGGGCGGCACCCAAGCGCTGCCCGACGATCTGATCACCCTCAACCGGCCAGAAGCCGTGCAGGTCTCATCGGACCAGGTGGAGTCGCTGCGCCGGTTGGGGGAGCTTGCCCCGCGCACGGTCTTGCGTCCTGACGACACGGGCCTGCTGGGATCCGAGCAGGTTGTGGCCAAGCGGCGCAAGGGAGCGCGCGGCTCGGGGAAGGCGGTGATACCGGCCGACGCGGGTTGGAGTGAGAGGGTCCGCTACGACGTCTTCCAGGAGCTGGTGCCTCGTCACCGGGAATGGCGCGTCAGCCTGCTGAACGGGCAGGTCATCTCGGCCTACCTTAAGCGGCCACCCGACGGCGCCGCAGCCGATGAGCTGCGGCCCGACTGGACCTTTGAGCGGGCCGACGTGCTGCCTCGAGCGGTGGTCGGCGCGGCCCGTGAAGGCGCCCGGCGGCTCGGCCTCGACTACTCAGGCGTCGATGTCATCCTGGATCCGAGCGGGCGCGCCTACTGCATCGAAGCCAACGCCGCACCAGGGATGTCGGAGCACACCCTGCGCAGCCTCTACGCCCATCTCCAGCACACGCTCCGGGGGCGATTGGAGCGTGCCGGCTGATGCGCCAACCCACGGCGCGCTTCGCGCTCAAGGCGAGCCACTGACAGAAGTTGCCGAGCAAGGGCGCCAGCCATGCATCAGCGGCTACTGCCACTCGCCGAGCGCGGGCCAGCGCAGGCATCGGGGCATTGGCCGGTGCGTCAGTGTCTACGGCGTCGTCGCTTGCGGTGGCAGAGTCGCCTCTCAGCGCAGAGGTCTTGCCGCCACTGCTTGAAGACGATCCACCGGCCCAGACGCCCGAGTGGGCAGAGCTCTATGCCCGAGCCGCCGTCCGGTATCGCGAGGAACGCGCACTCAGGGATCGCGAGCAGGCGGCAGCGCAGCGGCTGTGGGAGGAGTTCATCGCCGCCCAGGGCCAGCAGCTGCCGGAAGGCGAGCGCTCCCTCGACGCCAACGATGACCTGCATCGCCAGCTCCTCGAGCTGGCGCAAAGGTCGGGCGGCGAGTACGAGCGCCAGGACGTGATTGGCGACCCCAACCAGACCTTCGGCGTCGAGATCGAGTTCGACGGCGCCGATCCCAACGCGGTGGCGCGCGCCCTCTACGAGGCAGGCCTCGCCGCGACACCCGACCAACAGGGCTACCACTCGCATCGCCAGCCAGGAAAGTGGGTGGTCGAGCGCGACAGCACGGTCACCGGGGAGATCGTCAGTCCGATCCTGCGCGACACACCGGAAACCTGGGAGCAGCTGGAACGCGTCTGCCAGATCCTGCAGGCCCACGGCGCCCGAACCACGGCGCGGACCGGCGGCCACGTGCACGTCGGCGCTGACGAGGCCGGGATGGACCACGACGTCGGCAGGTTCAGGCGGGTGGCCAGCGTCTGCGCCTGGGCCGAGGATCTCATGTACCGGCTGGCGGCCGCCACCGGCCGCGGCGGGCGCCGCCACCGCGGAGCGGGCAACAGCTACCGCTGGTGCGGCCCAATGGGCCAGGGGCGGTTCGAGGAGGCGCAGAGCCTGAGTGAGCTGGCAACTCGGGTGGGCTCCAGTCACTCAGTCGGGCTCAACTACGGCAACGTGCTCGACACCCGGCGCACGATCGAGTACCGCTACTTCGACTCCAGCCTGGATCCAGCCCGCTTACAGGCCAACATCAAGCTGGCGTGCCTGATCACCAAGCGGGCTTCCAGCCTGCCCGATGCGGCGATCCCAAGTGAGCGGGTCCGGCTGGGCGCTCACGCCGGCGGCCAGGTGGCTGACGAAGGCGACCACCTCTTGCGCCGCTTCGGCGATCTGGTCTTCGTCAGGCCGCAGGACAAGCTGAAGCTCTACTGGCTGTTTGCTCGCTCCGCCTGGCAGCCGGCGCGGAGTACGGCCTGATGTACCGGCGGATCAAGCCCCAAAGCCCGCGCCGACTCCCGCTGCGCATGCTCTTCCAGCCCGCAGGCGGCGAGGGCCTCTTCCATCGCGCCTGCGAGGCCGACTCATTCCGCGGCCTGGTGGCCGCGATCCTGGACGATCCCAGCTACGAGAGGGCCGATGCCGAGACCCGGCTGGTCAGCCGCCTGCGCATCGCCGACAATGTCTGCCTGATCGCCGAGCTCGGCGGGCGGCAGCTGCAGGTTGCCGACCACGACCGGATCGGCGTTATCAACATCGCCTCTGACGAACTACTCGTTCGCTCGTTGGAGCGGTTCGGCTATCTCTCGCTCGACTCGGCGATCAGCCGGCGATGAGGGCCCAGACAAGCCGCAGCTTGCAATCGCGTGCTGGGCGTCGCGAGTACAGGAACAACCGCCCGATCGTGATCAGCTCGATCGAGTTCGTTCCCATGTCAGAACCGGAACGCCAGCAGGCGATCGCGGTCCTCGCCGAGCTCTTCATGCCTCTGGTCCACCCAAACCCACAGCATCGCAGTCGGCCCAGCGATGGGCGATGATACTGATTTGTATTACACAGATTTGTATAGTGCAAATTTGTATAGTACTGCTGTGGATAACCCTTTCCACTACGGTTCGGCGGTCACCGGCGAGCGCTTCACCGACCGCGCCACCGAGCTCAAGGTCCTGGTCACTTGCATGACCCACGGCCAGAACGCAGTCCTGCTTTCGCCACGTCGCTACGGCAAGACCTCGCTCCTCAAGCGAGCCGCCGAGCTTGCCGCCGAGGCTGGCGCGCGAGTCGCCATGGCCAACCTGGTCCAGTGCTCGACGCGGCGTGAGGTGGCTGAGGAGCTGGCCACGGCGATCGCCCGCAGCCTGGCCAGCAAGCTGGGTGCCAAGCTCGATGAGCTGCGCAAGCACCTTGCTGACCTGAGTCCGTCCTTCAGCGTCGAGGCTCACGGCGTGAAGGTCTCATTGACGCCGCTAACCCAGGACTCCGATTGGACTGAGGAGATCAAGTCCGCCCTGCGCTCGCTGAACCGAGCCCGCGCCAAGCGGGAGCGCGTGGCGTTGGTGATCGATGAGTTCCAGCGCACGGTCGAGATCAACCAGGGATTGCCCGGGATCTTCAAGGCCATGGTGGATGAGCTCGAGCAAGTGAGCCTGGTCTTCGCCGGCAGCCGGCGCCACCTCATGGAAGAGCTCTCCAACACCCCCGGCGCGCCGCTGCTCGGGGTTGGCCAGCGCATCAACCTGCTGCCCATCCCGGCCGATGAGATGATCCCTTTTCTGATCGAGCGGGCCAAGAGCGGCGGTAAGAAGGTCTCGCGCGACGTCGCAGCGGTGATCTACGAGCGGGCCAATGGCGTGCCCAACCACGTCCAGCAGCTCGCCTTCTGGACCTATGCAGAAGCACGCAAAGAACTCGATCTGGAAGCGGTCGATCGAGCCCTGGCCACCGTGCTCAGCCTGTCGGTGGTCGACTTCACGGAGGCGATAGACCGGGTGTCGCCGGTTCAGCAGCGATTACTTCGCTCACTGGCCGAGAAGCCGGCCAAGGATCTCTTCTCCCGGCGTTTCGTTGCCATTACGGGCGTGTCCAATCCGAGCGGGGTGGGCAGGGCGCTCCGCCGGCTCGAAGACCTCGAGCTGATCGAATTCGGACCTGAAGGTTGGAGAGTCGCCAACCCCTTCTTTGCCCGCTGGCTGCAAGCGGGTGCGGACGCAGAGTTGAGTGAAGGCGAGCCTAGCCAGTAGCGGTCCGATCCGGATCGCGACCTACACCCGGATCTCGACCGACGAGGAGCACCAGCCCTTCTCGCTGGAGGCCCAGGCCGAGCGCCTCGACGCCTACGTCCGCAGCCAAGGTGACTGGCAGGTGGTGCGCCGCTTCTCCGACCAGAT
>JACXTT010005799.1_pt1 | contig 17843 bp, 17 predicted proteins | sample 9270951 | NCBI WGS metagenome assembly JACXTT01 (sample SAMN15532306, study PRJNA645909) | rock metagenome | isolation source: weathered quartz diorite | place: Puerto Rico | collected 2017-06-21 | reverse complement strand
AACCATGCCGCCCAGAAACAGAACGGGGATGAAAACCGCGATCAATGACAGCGTCATCGAAACAATCGTGAACCCGATTTCCTTGGATGCGAGCAGTGCCGCCTCGTACCGGCCTTTGCCCATTTCCATATAACGCACAATGTTCTCGAGCATGACGATGGCGTCATCGACCACGAAGCCGACACAGAGCGTGAGAGCCATCAGCGAAAGCGTATTCAGGCTGTACCCGAGCATGTATATCGCCGCAAATGTACCGATGATGGAAAGAACAACAGCCGATCCCGGAATGAGCGTGGCCGATAGATTTCGGAGGAACAGGAAAATCACGAGCACAACAAGTACGATCGTCAGAATCAGTGTGAACTCGACGTCGTAAATCGATCCGCGAACAATCTCGGAGGCGTCATACAGAAGGTCAAACTGAACTGCCGGCGGCAGAGCGGCGCGAAGCCCGGGAACGATCTTTTGAATGTTGTCCACAATCTGGACTGTGTTCGTGCCGGGTTGGCGCGACACGGCGAGGATGATGCTCCGCGTGCCGTTGTTCCAGGCAATTGTCTTATTGTCCTCGACACTATCGATGACGTTCGCCACTTCCTCGAGCCGCAGTGCGACGCCGTTCCGCCACTCCACGATCAACGGCCGGTATGCGGCAGCCTGCATCAGTTGTCCCGTCGACTGCACCGTGAACGATTGTTTAGGCCCGCGCAGCCGGCCCGTTGGCAGATTGACATTACTCTGCTGCACTGCGCGTTGCACTTCATCGATACCAACCCGGTGCGCGGCGAGACGATCAGGATCCACCTGAATGCGAACAGCATATTTTTGCGCGCCGTAAACCTGCACTCTGGACACACCGCTTACCGATGACATCCGTTGCGCGATCATCGTCTCCGCATATTCGTTCACGTTGTACAGCGGCAGCGTCGACGAACCCAAAGCGAAATACAGAATCGGTTGCTCGGATGGATTCTGCTTCGCATAAGAAGGCGGTCGCGGCATAGGCGGAAGAACAGCCTGAGCGATCGCCGATTGCACGTCTTGAGCTGCCGCATCGATATCGCGGTCCAGTGCAAACTGAATCGTAATGGTGCTGATGCCCTGTGTATTCGATGAGCTGATCGATCGCACTCCCGCGATTGTCGAAAACTCGCGCTCGAGAGGAGTAGCGATCGATGACGCCATCGTCTCGGGATTAGCGCCAGGCTGGGAAGCAGCAACTTGAATCGTGGGGTAATCCACGCTGGGAAGAGCGGCGATCGGAAGCGCACGAAAGCCAACGACTCCGAACAGGAGAATCGCCAGAGTGATAAGCGTCGTCATCACCGGACGCTCGATGAAGATGCGTGAGAAATGCATGTTATTTCGTGGAAATCTTCGCGCCCGGATACAGCCGGGATTGGCCGTCCGTCACAATCGTCTCGCCGGCCGCGACGCCCTTTTCAATAATGACCTTGCCCGAAATCGTTTGCCCGACAGTAACAGGCCGCGGTTCGACGGTTTGGTCTGCTTTCACCGCATAAAGAAATGAATTCTGCTGGCCCACCTGAACGGCTTCGGAAGGAACCACGATCGCGGTTTGCGTATCGAGAGTCAGCACAACATTCACGAATTGACCCGGCCAGATGCGGCCGTCCGTGTTGGGGAATTCAGCTTTCAGGCGAATCGTTCCAGTATTCGGATCGACGGTGTTATCAATGACGCTCAACACGCCAATGGCCGGCATCCCATCCTTTTCCGGCGCCGCCGCGACGGGCAATTTCCGGCGCGATTGTTGGCGCGCAATCTCACTCAGATATCGTTCCGGGACGCCGAACGTCACAAAGACCGGTTTAATTTGATTAATAACAACGAGCGGATTGTCGCCGTTTGCCTTGACGAGATTTCCGGCATGCAACAGCACATTGCCGGCTCGGCCTGAAATCGGCGCCAGAATTTGGCAGTATGAAAGGTTGAGTTTCGCCTGCTCGATGGCTGTACGATCAGCCTCCACCGCTGCCTTGACGGTTTCGATTGTCGCCTCATCGCCGCGAACCGAGTGCTCCGTCACTTCCGCGGCCGTCCGAATCTGCTCTTCCTGTTGCCTGGTGGAGATGCCTTCTTTGGATAGCTGCTCGAACCGCGCGGCGTCCGCCTTCGCATTCTTCAATTGGGCCTGGCTTCGCCCCAGGTTCGCCTCGGCCACGCGCAGTTGCGCCTGGTCTTTGGCAAGCGCAGATTCTGCCTGGCGCAGCGCTTCTCGAAAAGGTCTCGCATCGATCTCAAAGAGAAGATCGCCTTGATTGACGTTCCCGCCTTCGAGGAACTTCACATTCATCAATTGCCCTGCAACCTGAGACTTCACTTCCACAGTGGAAAAGGCTTCAGCGGTCCCCACGGTCCGGACCTGAATCGGAACGGATTCTTCGACAACCTGCGCGATCGTCACCGGCACTGCAGGTGGACCCGGAGGTCCTGACTGTGCCTGTGGCGAGGAACAGCCCGCGACATGAATCGCAATAATGAGCGTAATTAGGGCGATGGGTTTCGTCATAACTCGGAGAAGCTAGTTTAGCAAATCGGGAAAAATGAGTCTTTCACACACTCGCGGATGAGGAAAGCTGCGCGGACAGTTCACACGCAACCTGTTCGGCCTGTGTAACTCCGGCGGTGGACAACCTGTATCGGCGTCTGCGATGTTCGCCCATTACAATGATGCTGCCCATCTTGCCCAGCTTCGTCAGTAGAGTGTCTACACGGAGTATATGAATTCCGGAATCCCGCAACCCATCCATGATCTCGATGCCGCTCACCCTCTCGTTCTGGTGAAAATGACGCTGGCCAAGAAGGATCACGAGAACCGCCTTCTGCACATTAGTCTTAACACTCACCGACAAAATTCTTCCGCGAACGTGCACGATTTGATCCAAGGGAACCGGCTGGGGTACCGCTCTCCCTTCCAATTGCATTGCTCGTTGTTCCGTTGGCGAAGGTGGTTCTTCGCCCTCTGTCGTCTCCGTCTTCGATTCATTCGGCTTCTCGGGAAGCGGCGGGGGCAAAGGGCCCGGTGGCGCAATCATCTGCTGGAATGCTTCGGCCCGCCGTTCCACAGATTCGGCAGGGCCCTCACCCTCGAATTCATGCTCGCCGAACTTGATCCGAATGCGTAATTCGCCCATGTTGCGAGCATAAAATCACGACTGGCAGCATTTAACAAGTCAAATACGCTGTCGCCACCTTGGCCTAGATTGAATAAGCTTGCCGCGCTAATCATTAAGTGAAGTGAGCAACTCATGAAGTGTCTGCATTGTATCGGTTAACAAAGTCAATTAGAGCTTTACATTAGTCTCCTCGCAATAATCCACAACGAATAAACAACACAGTCTGGTAAATGATCGTTGGCCTGCGATAAATGCTGAACCGGAGATCATTCGCGAAAGTATTTCTGGTGGCCTTCCTTCATTTACGCGGCTGATGCACCATTACTACTTCAGAGAATGAAAACAGGCGTAGCTTGACCATTAAATAATGAAGTCAGTTCTTGCGAGACGATCGCATTGATTATCGACTCATATCTACGTTGACACTCTTATGTACGACTAGAATTACATAATGCATTGTGGCAGCGCTAGATTAAGCATATCTATCAACCAAATCTGCATTGCTAGATGTTCGGATGCCGAGCGTAAGAGTTTTTCAAGCAATGTTTCTTCTAAAAGATCGCGAGTGGATTGAGCGGCGATCCTGTGCCGCCTTCAACCTGTGTGTCGCGAATTCATAAGAACTATGCTGCAATCGGCGTCTGATATAAGCCACGGCAGTGCTTCCGCCAACTATACGACGTGAAGGTTATCGGTGCCGTCGCTCCGTTCGGTGCCGGCAACTGCCCGCCCAACCCTGTATGCGTTCGATGCTCATTAAAATACTCTTGAAAGTCTCGGAGCTTCGCCTCGAGGTCGGCAGTTGTCCAGAACAGAATGTGATCCAACAATTCGCGTCGGATTGTACCGATCAGCCTTTCGACAAATGGATGTGAGCACGGAACGCCGGGCACCGTTTTGACTTCGGTCACTTCCAGCAGGCGAAGATTGGCTGTTAGGGCCGGTGAAAAACGGAGCCAATCTCGCCGGTATGCCGGAGCCAGTCATCTTCCCTTCTTAGCCCCACCCGCAAGGACGCGGTAAGAACTCTATAGAACCTCGTCCGTGCCCGCGGCATCACCGCCGCTCTGTTTGATGCACTCGTCGATGCCGACAAAGTTTGCGCCGATTCGCTTGCCGATAATGTCCTTCCGCAACATTCTTGGTATCGTAAGGAGACGAAGAGATGCGCGACACTGCATTGGCCATTATTCTCGTTGCCTCGTTGACATGGAGCGCTGCCGCTCAGGACAGTCCCCTACTATCGCCTGGTGAGGCTCAGGTCATTGAGAAAGCCCGAGAGGTTGCGCTGCAGTACACCGCGAACCTGCCGAATTTTATCTGCACCGAGACAATCCGTCGGTCTCAACTCCCGAAGCGTTCACAGACATGGAAGCTCTTGGATACGATTGCCGTGGATGTTGCGTTTTCGGATCAGGGCGAGCGATACAACCTGCTCACCATTAATGGAAAGCGCACCACGAAGAGTTTCAAGGAACTCGGAGGGGCAAGGTCCGACGGTGAGTTTGGAAACATACTTCAGTGGATCTTTCAGCCGGAGTCACTCACAAAGTTCCAATCCGAGCGCCCAAGGGATCTATATGGACGGCCAACATTCGTGTTTTCGTACCGTATTGAACGGGACCGCTCGAAATTTGAAGTAAATCACATGATCATGACGTTTGGGGGGCTGGTGTATGTGGACCGTGAAACCAACCGCGTTCTAAGATTTACTGCGGTGGCGTCCGGTATTCCCGCAAACTGGCCACTCACCTCTTTTTCACAGGAAGTCGACTACGGTTTCGTAGAGATTGGTGGACAGCAGTTTTTCCTTCCGCTGCATGCCCAGACGAACGGTACGATTCAGGATGGAAGTCAGGCTCGCAACGAAATAGAGTTTGGCAATTACCGCAAATTCTCCAGCGAGGCAACTCTGAAGTTTGAGCCACAATGACGGGAGTACCGTTGGCAATCCAGGCGCGCGAGGGTTGTTAATCGACGACGACTTCGATGGTCGTCTCGTGTTGTGTATTAGAGGTTTCTATATTCCGCCGGTCAGCGCGATTTGTTCTGCTTGGGGCGTTTTGTGAACGAAAACGCCTGAGGAGAACAAGAAGCGAGCATGAGGCCGAGCGGGAGTTGCTGCTACTGCCAGCAGATTTTCCAGCCATCGATCTATCGACCAGAACAACGTGTTTGCGGCCAGCCGGCATGTCAGCGGAAACGCCGCAGCGAGTATCACCGCAAACGAATCCGCAACGATGCGGCGTACGCCGAGGACGTGCGCGCCAGCCAAAGGAAATGGCGGGCAGCGAATCCGGAGTACTGGAAACAATATCGCGAACAACATCCAGAAGCGGTCGAGCGGAATCGACAGGAACAACGTCAACGCGACCAGAAGCGTCGGGTCGTGAACCTTGCAAAGATGAACTTAGCTTTGGACCTAAAGCATGAGGCCTCAGAGGTTTGGTTTGTGGGACCGGTGGTGAAGGATCTTGCAAAGAACAACTTAGCTCAGTCGAAAGTGTTCATTTATCAGGGTTTCATGGCGTCGGCTGGAGGCTGAGGTCATCTTGCAAAGAACAACGCTTTGGAGCGGACGGCGACGGAGTTCTATAACGGCGTTCGATGCTGACGAACGAACAAATCGACACGATTCACCGCCTCCATTTTGTCGAGAAGTGGACGGTGCGGCAGATCGCACGCCATCTGCACATCGGCCGGCGCACCGTGGCGAAGTATCTGGTTCAACCGGCGCAAACGCCGCCGCATCCGAGTCGCGCCAGCAAACTGCATCGTTTCAAGCCGACCATTGAAGACTGGTTGGAACAGGATTCCTCGATTAGCGCCGCCGTCATTTTGCAGCGGCTGCGCGAGTTGGGCTTCACCGGCGGCTATACGATTGTCAAAGATCACCTACAACAGGTGCGGACCGAGGAAAAAGCGCGTCGTGCTTTCGTGCGGATGGAGCCGGCCGCAGGCGAGCGCTTTGAGATCGACTGGGCGCACTTTGGATCACTGATCTACAACGGTGCGCCGCGCAAGCTCTACGCGTTTGCTTTGGTGGAGTGCCACAGCCGAAAACTCTATCTGGAGTTCACGCACAGCCAGACCTTCGAAACCTTCGTCCGTTGTCATGTCCACGCGTTTGACGCGATGAGTGGGGTTGCGCGTGAGCTGTGGTACGACAATCTCGCCACTGTCGTCGCTGAACACGAAGCCAACCTGGTGCGCTTCAACCGGCGCTTCCTCGCATTCGCTCGGGAATACGACTTCGTACCACGCGCCTGTCATGTAGCGGCGGCCTGGGAAAAGGGAAAGATCGAACGCGCCATCGGCTACATCCGACAAAACTTCTGGCCACTCCGCCACTTCACCGATCTGCCCAATGTGAACTCGCAAGCACATCACTGGTTGGAAACAGTTGCCAATCGGCGACGACATCGCGAAACCGGTGAGATCCCGGATGAGCGGTTTCGGCCCGACTGTCTCAAACCGCTTCCAAGCATTGCGCTCGATTATCGGGACAGTGTCGAGGCTGTCGTGCACAAAGATCTGCGCCTGTCCTTCGATGGCAATCGTTACTGTGTGCCGGCGCGTTTTGTGGGCCGCCGGCTGACCGTTAAAGCGGATTCATCCTCGGTCACCTTTTTGGATCAGCACCGGGAGATCGTCCGTTATCCGCGTTGCTGGTGGCGTGGACAGACCTTCGGCGCCGAGCGTTTCCAAAAAGAGTTGTTCGCACAGATGGCAGCTGCTCAACGGCAGGCTTCCCAACACCGTGTCGTAGCATTACTTGGCCCTGCTTCGGAAAACTATCTGCGCCAGCTGGCCGATACCGACCGATCATTGGCCCGACAAGTCCGCGAAATACTTACGCTGATCCGCGACTATGGACCGACCGCTGTCGCCCTGGCCATGGAGAAAGCGAGCGCTGGCGGAGCGTTCGGTGCCGACTACATCGCCAACATCCTTCGTCAACAGCAATCCCGCCGCGATGTCCAGCCACCTCTGGAGCTGAAAGATCCGGCCCTCAACTAACTGGCCACCGATCCGCTGTCGCTGGCCGAATACGACGCATTCATTCTTGAATCTCGAAAGGAGCCCTGTGAATCCGCTGCAACACAAACTGAATCAACTGAACCTGACAACGATGAGCCAGAATCTGGAACAGATTCTGAGTGACGCTGCCAGCAAGAATCTGAGCCTTGCGGCCACACTGGAATCGCTCGCCGATCGAGAACTGGAAGCGCGTTGTGGCCGCTCCATCGAACGCCGTTTTCGCTTCTCCCGCCTCGGCGGTCGATCGACCATCGACACCTTCCAGTTCAACTATCACAAAAGCCGGTCGCAGATGAAGAACCGCATCCTCCGCCTCATGGATCTGGACTTTCTTCAGAAAGGCACCAACATCGTCATCATCGGCAATCCCGGTGTCGGCAAGACATTCTTGGCGAAGATCCTTGGCTGGCGTGCGTGTCAGGCCAATCAACGCGTGTTGTTTACAACCGCCATGGATATGCTCAATCATCTGCTTGCTTCGCAGGTCGATCACTCGCTGGTTCGCAAGCTGAAGGTCTATACCGAACCGACGCTCCTCGTCTGTGACGAACTAGGGTATCTTTCGCTCGATCAGCAAACGTCGAATCTGTTTTACCAGGTGATCTCCACGCGCCACAGCCGCAAGCGCAGCACACTGATTACAACGAACACGCCGTTCTCGGACTGGGGCAATATCCTCTACAACACGACGATCGCGACAGCGATTGCAGACCGGCTGGTCGAAAACTCCGAAATCTTTCTGCTCGGTGGAGACAGCCTGCGCAAGACTAACAAGAATCCGAATCCGCCGGCCGATTGATTGCCGGCATCGAGAAGGCGCCGCGCTGTGGTGATATCCCGCACGGAGGAGTCCGCCGGGTAACCCCTCAACGGCGCTGCGGGTGGGGCCGTCTCCGGCCCCCCTTACCTCACTTCATGTCTTCATGTTTAACTTCAGCGCCAACCATCTCGCCTTGATCTCGCGGACGGAATACCGCTCTTGCATCGTGTTTGTCATGAGAGATGACTCGACGCGCCGGGTGTATCGGCTTTACGACTTCACCAAATCTCAACAGATCTCGCCTCACCGCTATTACTGCGTATCTGGCAAGGTCAACAGCGCCGACAAACTCTACCTGGTCATCGAGTCCGTCAAGCCGGACATGAAGCATCCGTTGTCTTCCACAGCTCTCGCTCCCTCTGACGGCGCGGAGGAATAGCTCCATGCTTTGAAAAACTGAAGTCACCTGTTGTCTGGGGAATCCGAACGCGAAGGGGCGCGTCGTTACTTTTTACGCCGTGCCCATCGCCGTCGTGTGTCCAACGGTCGATCTCACGCGGCGCTGGCCCCCTGTATCCCGGCGGAAGTGGCTCCCTTTTAAACCGGCGCTAACAGATTGGCCTGCCACTGATGAAATCGATATAGCGGATCGTTATCGGTGCTGAGATATTTCGGCAGACCTTCTTGCGCGATCGCGTGCCGAAACATTTGACATAACGCTGCGCCATCGACGGTCCCTCGGTGAACACCAAACCCGATGATCCGACGTGTGAACTGGTCCATGACGACCAGAACCCAATGAGTTCGTAATGTGAGAGATTCAAGGCGAAAGAGGTCGGTGCTCCACAAACTGTCCTTCGTATGCCCCAGGAAGGTCAGCCAGGACGGCCCCGATGAACCCGATTCTGGCCGAAAATGTACCGCGAGAATCCTACGCACATCGTCCTTGTCGATATCTACTCCGAATGCGAGCGCGATCTGCTGGGCAATTCTGCGACAGCCCCAAGTCGGATTGCGCCGCTTCATTTCAATGACGACATCAATGAGTTCCCGTGCTGGCCCTTTCGGGCCCGGTTGCCCTCTCCGCCTGGGCGTAAACAGCGCGCGATACTTGCGCTTGATCAGCATCTGATGGAAACGTGAGAGCGTCGATGGCTTCAGAACGATGGCAGCTTTGAGGATCCGTACCGGACGCATGAGCAGCGTGCACAAACCAGCGATAATCCGATCCGAAACACGCAGGTTGGGAGCTCGCTTACGGCCCCGATGCAGGATCAGCAGCTGATGTCGGATCAGCACCGATTCCGCGATCACGGAACGCAAGCCACCGGGCGTCGAGAGTCGAATCAAGGTAACGATTGCATGAACGACGAGAGTGAGGATGTCACGCACACCGTGATCCTATCAAACGCCCACAAAACGCGAGAATTCGGGCCGATTTTCTAATTCGCCACGGACACCTTCCTCATTTACCGCTGATCTGTTCGATTGAGTAATCCCATTCGAATTTTCCCGAGGGTCTTCCGAGATTGCTGAAGTACATAGAATCCCTTAGTTCACGCGACTGACCGGGAGGCACGGTAGCAAATACCCACGCAGTGGAATCGCCGACTGTTTCGCACTTTTTTGCGTCAATACAATCTTTCAATGTGACTCGAAGGCGCATATCGGTGAGGGTATACCGTGAAGATTTATTTCGTATTCGACAACTAATTTCGAAGCTTTCGTTGCTATAGGAATGAGGCAATAGATGTAAGTCGATCAGATCGATTTCACTCGCAGTAATCCGTTTTTTGGCCGCTTCTTCTTCCTGGTTGTTTCTGATGTACAAAGCCGCGACAGCCAGTAGTGCGATGCCAACTGCAATCAGGAGAGCCTTACCAAAGCGAGGCACTGCAAAGGCGGCAATGATTATGATGACAATTAAAATAATCCAAAGCATGGGATTGAGCGGATTACAACTCTTGCAATTGGTCCAGATATGCTGGGTCGGCACCTTTAAGATACGCGTATTTGTCGTCGATCCTGCTGGGCACAAGCAACCGCGTGGCGATAATGCCAAAGATCCCCGCTCCGAGCGACATCGCCACGCCAATCAACGCAATGACCCCGTTCGTAGTGATTGTGGCATCCAGTAACAGAAGCAATCCGGTCGCGGCAATTATCCAGGCAGTTATGATCGCCCTTGTACGGCGTTTCCTATGTTGCTCGCAAATAAAGATTCCGAGAGTGGCTTTCTTCTGAACGATCAGCGCGACGATTGCGTAAATCAACAAACCCGGAAAGAAAATCATTATGTACAGAGCAGGATGATGCCACGCGAATTTACGTCGCAGCACTCGCCCATCCGATGGTGCATTGCATTTAATACAACGCTCCGGCTGTAACTGCGCTCGCCTCGTGGTAACGAGCAATTGACCCTTTCTCCACGCGCCAACGGTCTCCAAGTAAGATGATAGGACGGATTGTGTTGCGAAATCGTATCCGCAATCGCATCGTAATGCACTCGTAGGATTTACCAGGCCACACTTCGGACATTCCACGGTTCGAGATAATCCCCCATTGCATTCCCTTGAACAAGCAATTTCAGATTCGTGTTGCTTCGTGAATTCCTGCGAACAGTTTCGCTTCCGGGAAACAGCTTCGTGGATCTGCTGATACCATCGTCGCTGCATTGCGGACTTGTGACACTGGCCATCGCGTTGGCATCACTGAATGGAGTGGGGATTTGATTCATGAAGCCATGGGAATAGCCGCGTCCATCACAGTTGTGATTGGTGGATTGCTTCTCGCCGGGGGCACGACGCTAATCTTCAGGTACAAATGGCGACGGTTGAGGCTCGTCAAGGTTGACGCAAATGTGCCGTCACGGTCGCAGGTGAAGGCTGCGCAGCCAAGAGTCGGTGGGACAGATGCAGCATCGTGGCCGTTTAGGTTCTCCGTAACCGAACGTCACCACTCACCGAATTTGATGCGTCGCTAGGTCCGCCAGTACAGATGTCTTCAGTTCGGCATAGCTCGGGAGGTGCGGGCCATATGGCTTCACCTGCCGGTGAAATACAGCGTGGTCGGTGTAGCCAAGGACATAATAGTCCTCAGCGAGGGTCGACCGCTCCAGATAGTACCGCGCTACGACCGTCTCGCCCATATAGACCGAAAATCGATACAGCTTCATGATGCGATCGTCATCCGGGTAATACCGTACCGGCTCGAAGAACTGCGCGGCGTCGACGCGGTACGGACCGGCCGGAAAGCGGTCGCGCACGAAAGCGTCGGGCGAGTTTCGCGGGAAAAAGGCAGGATCGATAGCGTTGCGCATCTCTATGATTGCGGTCGCGATCCGGTCCGCCTCGGCGTGTTGACCAACCGCGCTGAGGTCGGTCATGAGTGCGGCCCATCTTTGGAACTTCGGAGCGAGATCGCGCATCAGGTCTTCACTCGTTGTGCTGGTTGGCCGCTTACTCACATCAATCTCGCTCAGCGCAGCCTCGACTCCAGCGATCCGTGCCAGCGGAGTCTTCGCGTCCTTCTGGCGATCCTGGCCGAAAGCGGCCTCACCGAACGTGATCATAAGCAGAAGGAGGAGAAGTGTTGCCGATTGAAACACAGTTTGACCAGACAGCGTTAGCGCTGTATCTTTTCGGTTGGATGGTAGGGGCGGCTTCTGAGTATTCATTTTCTCGCTCCTATTGAGGGATTGTAACTTAGACTCGGCTGTTCGCGAAGTGTCGCAGTCTTACCTCTCAGTCTGAACTCTCCCGTAATCGGATCGATGCCGCCGTAGTCGGAGTTCGGCACGCTGTAGAGCGTCCTGCTCACATCTCTTGAAGACGCTTTCGTCATAAGGCTGCTTTGTACTGAGTAAGTGAAACACAATGCGAGCAAGTTTGTGGGCCGTAGCGGTAATGGCTTGGGCTTTTCCAAGCTTGCGCGTGATGCGACGGAAGAACTCACCCAGATAGTTGTTAGCGTGGTGTAGAGAGTAGGCTCCCAGCCGAAGTGCCAAAGCGACGCGGTTACGAACTCGACGACTCTTAGTATAGAGGACTTTGCCACCGCTCATCTGCCGCTCAGGACATAGCCCTAGCCAAGACGCGAACGCCGATGTGTTTCGAAACTGGAAAACATCCGTACCCACTGCACAGAGGATCGTGTGTGCGGTGAGGGCGCTAATGCCGGGGACATCCGTTAGATCGACTCCGAAAATTCTGTATAGTTCACCTCGCAAATCAAAACCTGCCGGTTCGTAGCGATTGCGTTGGTACGGGGTTTTCTTGGTCCGCTTTGGAGGCTTCGAATCTACCGCGGCCGTGGTTTTCAAATCCGCCAACTGGCGTTCGATCTCTTTATCAACTTCTGTGATGAGTGTCTGGTAATAACGGTAACCCGCCAAGGACTGCGGAAGTGCGAAGACATGCTCCGTTCCGGTAGTCGCCCTCGAGAGACTTCGCGACGATCTCGCGACTGCTCTTTACGCGAGAATGACACAACTGTGCCAGTGCGACAGGATCTCGCTCGCCTGTGAGGATCGCATCCATGATGCGGAACCCGCTGAGGCCAGTGATGTCGCTCAACACCCGATGTACTTGCAGATTCATCTGGTCCAAGGCCTTCTGGATATGCATCACGTGCTCGGCGGCCATTTGGATCAGACTATCCCGATGTCTCCAGAGTGACCGAATGGCGCAGATGACTGCCGGCGGCCGAAAGCTGGCTCGCAATAGGCCGACCGAGTGGAGATACTGAATCCACTGACAATCCGAAACGTCGGTCTTTCTGCCCGGTACATTCTTCACATGCTGGGCGTTCACCAAATAGGCCTGGATCCCACGAGCTTCTAAAATCTGATGCAAAGGTATCCAGTACACACTAGTCGACTCCATCGCCGCCGACCGAATACCGCATGCCTTGCAGCCAGTCCGCCAACGAGTGTAGATCGCTGGTGAACGTCGCAAAGCTGCGCACCGGCAAATGGCGAACGAGAAGCCGGACCATATCCTCCAAACTACGGCGCTCATCAACGAAGCTTACCTGCGGCTAATCGACTGGAAAAATGTGCAGTGGCAAAATTGCGCTCACTTCTTTTCAGTATCTGCTCAGATGATGCGGCGCATTCTTGTCGATGCCGCCCGAGCGCGCGGGGCGTCCAAACGTGGCAGTGCCATCAGAAATATCCTTTGGATGAAGCGATCGGCGTTTCTGCGGGCAGAGATCGCGAAATCATTGCGGTGCATGAGGCACTCGAGCGTTTGGAAGCGCTCGACGCGCGCAAGAGTCGAGTCGTTGAACTTCGTTTCTTTGGGGGGTTAGAAGTGCGAGAGATCGCCGAGGTCGTTAGATTTCTCCCCGAACGGTCATCAACCATTGGAACTTTGCCAAGGCTTGGCTGCGTCGCGAAGTTAAGCGGTAAGGGCAATGACATTTAAGGCGACTGCTGGTATGATGCACGCCAAATTGAGCGCGCTTCCAGGGCAAGACGGGCGCGACTGTCGGGTCCAACGCATGCCGACTTCATCGACCTTCGATCTGCTGGAAAGGATTCATAAAGGAGACCAACGAGCGTTTTCGCTGCTTTTCTCAAGTCATCGCAGGAGGCTCGCTGTATCGATTCATTATCGTCTTGGTCCCGAATTGCGATCGCATGTCGAAGTCGACGACATCTTGCAGGAAACCTGGCTTCGGGCATTTCGTGAAATGCCCTCTTTTACACATCGTGGAGCGGGAAGCTTCATGCGGTGGCTTTCGACAATCGCCCAACACGTCATTACGGACCAGGCACGGCTTCACGGCCGCCAAAAGAGACGCGGCCAGCATGTTGCGCTGCGCTCGGAAAGCAATCCAAATGGCGCGGAACCGGCCGATTTGGAAACGCCAAGCCGGGCGCTGGCGAGGACGGAAGGAATAGAGGATCTGCTCCAGAAACTGGACTCCTTGCCCGTGGACTACCGGCAAGTCCTCCTTCTCGCAAAGATCGAAGGCCTCGAAAGCTCTGAAATCGCGAAAGAGCTTGGCCGCACGAGGGAAGCGACGGCTTTACTCCTCCATCGTGCCTTAAAGAGGTTTCGACAAGTCTGCGAAACTCTTCCCTCATGAGCGATTCCTCCCAGAATTCCGACACTCAGGCCAAATCCGAACACGAGCAGTTGCTCGCCAATGCTCTCGTTGATTATCTGGACTTGAAAGTCCGCGAAGGTTTCGTCGACTTGGATGAGTATTGCAGCCGATACGGCGAAATCGGACCTCTGCTACGCCGTGAACTCGAAGCCATGAATCAAATCGATCATGTTTTCGATTCGGCCGAGGGTGAGGCTCCGGCCCATTCCTCTGAAGACGCAGAACCGCTTCCGGCCAGCCTTTCCGGATTCAAGATTTTGCGCGAACTGGGCAGCGGCGGCATGGGTCGAGTCTTGCTGGCGTATGACGAGTCACTGGACCGCAGTGTCGCGATCAAAGTTCTTCATCCTCGTTTTCGTGAAAACCCTACCCTGCGGACGCGCTTCATGCAGGAAGCGCGAGCGATGGCGAAGCTGACACACCCCAATATTGTTCGCATCTACAATCTGGGCTCGTCCGAAGAAGTTCCCCACCTCGTCATGGAATACGTCAATGGAACGAACCTTGCAGAGGTCGGGCGTGCGCTTTCTCTGAATCAACGAATGGAACTCATGGTGAAGGTGATCCTGGCCGTGGAGGTCCTTCATCAACACGAAATCTGGCATCGTGATCTTAAGCCAGGAAATATCCTCGTCGGACCAGATCTAGAGCCGAAGGTCCTCGATTTCGGTCTCGCACAATCCGGCGGCGGGCACGAACGCAGGTTGACGCGCGCCGGCGATGTGATAGGAACGCCAGATTACTTTTCACCGGAACAAGCATTGGGGAACCCATCACTTGACGCTCGAAGCGATATCTTCGCGCTTGGCGCTATCCTTTACGAGCTGCTCACCGGAGTTCCGCCATTTCGGGCGGAATCATTAACAGCTCAAGTTGAAATGATTTGTAAGGACGATCCGGTTCTGCCGCGCCGCATCAATTCCGCGGTCCCGGGAGACCTCCAGAACGTATGCCTAAAAGCTCTCGAAAAGGATCCTGCGGCCCGGTACAACTCGGCCTTGGAAATGGCTGATGATTTGGAACGGTATCTGGCTGGTGAGACCGTCCTGGCAAATCCGACCACGTACTCTCGTCTGATGGCGGGAAAAGTCGGGAGCCATCTCCGAGAACTCGAAGGCTGGAAGCGCGACCACATCGTTTCCCAGCACGAATTCGATTCATTTCGAAAACTGTACGAACGATTATTTGAGAAAGAGGACGCATGGATCCTCGAAGTGCGGCAATTAACCACCAGTCAGGTCACGCTCTACTTGGGAGGGTGGATACTCGTCATGGCCGCCGCTCTCATTTTTCTCTTCAAGCACCCGCACCTGACGGGCACGCGTGCAGTGCTTGTCATCGCCGGCGCCGCCCTTCCAACGGCATGGGCCGGAATTGGTTGTTGGCGCCAAGGTCTGAAACGAATTGCCATCGCCTACCTACTGGCATTTTGCCTTCTATTGCCGACCACTTTTCTTGTGTCGTTTGGCGAGTGGAAAATCCTTACCGGTCTCACACGCGGAGATGAGGCACAAGAATTCTTTGCGCAGTATGCCCTCTCGAAGGACCCGGGGGAGTTCACTACAAATGCCCAGGTGTGGTGGGCCATATTCCTGTCACTCCCCGCTTATCTGGGGCTGCGGCGTTTTACTCGTTCAAGCGTTTTTTCCCTGGTTCTCGCCGTTGCATTGGCGCTTTTGAGCCTGACGACGCTATTGCGGATGGGCCTGCTCGAGTGGGTGAAGGAGTCGCCAGAATGGCTCTTTCTGCGGCTGATTCCCATCGCAATCCTCTTTTTGATAACAGGAATATCGATCGAACAATTGCGCTGTCCAGCCGATTCCAGATATTTCTATCCGCTAGCGGTGTTCTTCATTTTCGCAGCATTCACAGGCCTCGCACTCACGGAATACCCTAATGCTATTTGGCTAGACCAGTGGCTGCCCTTTACTCGCGGACAACACGAGTACCTCTTCATCATCAATGCCCTTTACTATTGGTGTTTCCAGTCCCTTGCGGACACGCTTGGGTCCGGACAGATGCGGTCCGTTAGCAAGGCTTTTCGCTTCGTCATCCCAGGCCACGTGATGACCTCTTTGCTCTCGCTTGGCCTGACCGCGACCGATCGATGGCAAAAGAACACCGGCATTGCTGCCTTCCAAACGGAGGCGCGTGTCTTCGAAATCCTTCTGCCGGTGGTTGCTTGTGTGTTTGTGTTCGGAAGCATTCCGAAACAAATGAAAAACTATCTTGCGATGGGACTTTTGTTTCTAGCGATCGGCATCGTGCGCCTGCAACAGAATTATTTCGAAGATCGCGCGGCGTGGCCGGTCAGCCTGCTGATTGCCGGTACGGCTTTGATGTTCATTGCGGCAAAATATCCTCCAATCCGCCTTTCGATCAAGAATCTCAAAAACAGTTTTCGTAAAGCAGGCTGAAATTCTCGCCCCGAAATGTCGCTATTCCTGTTAAGGCCCCCTGAATAAGGACGCCGGAAAGGAATCAGCCATGAGGCTTCTTAACAACTCAAAACTCGATCGAGCGCTTCGGTGGACCCTTTTGGCAGTGGCGACGTTGTCCACGGCGGCTTGCGAGCCTGTATCGATACACGCACCTAACCTGGCAGGTTGGTCGCCAGACGGAACACGAGTTGTACTCGTGCCGTTCCCCTATGAAGCCCTGGATGGCAAGCAATCTGTGGACTCCGGAATCTGGGTGACCGACTTCGTGTTAGGAAAGACAACTCGCATCCTAGCGCTCCATAACTCTCGAATAGCGTTCTCCCCTCGTTGGTCTCCATACGACGACATGCTCTTGTTCGCAACAGGCGACTTGGAAGGAAGTGACTTCAAGAAGCAAGATGGCCTACTGCCGTTGACAATTTGGACAATGCCTGCCGATGGCGGCCCGGTTTACCGAGTCGCGGAAGCGCTGGTACCGGACGAGGATACTGTTGTCGCCAACCTTGTGAAGTGGGGGCCTTCGCAAGGAACCATCATTTACACCTCACTGCAGAATGACGAAATGATGGCGGTCACATTGAACCTCGTCACCGGTGACTCGGCAAACATCTTGCCCTTCACTGCCGACAGTTATTCACTCGAATTTTCACCCTCGCGCTCGACAGCTGTTTTGGTCTTGCATGATAAGGCGCAGGATCGCAGGAGCCTGTACGTTGCCCCCAGTTCCAACTTAGCGAGTTGGCGTCTTATCGACAGCCTTGCCGCCGATCGGGACGGGCATGATTCCACAGACTCACAAGAGGTTTTCTGGTCACCCAACAGTTCACGTTTCGTTGTCTTGGAGAAAGCCGCTCCGGCGGACTCCGCGGAAGCCAAATGCTGTTTTGCCCGAATTTATGATCCGTTATCAAGGCGCAACACTGCCATATGGATCGAAGAACCGAACACAGGCGTCATTTGGAGCGGTGACGGTGAATCGCTCTTCTATTCGAACAAGAATGGTATCTTTCAGGCCGATATCGAGAATCGGACAAATGTCTGCCTTGTTCAGTCACTTGGACTCCGCCTCTTATCCATAAACCGTGAAGATGGGCAATTGAATTTCTTCCGGACATTGAAGGAAGACGAGCCGTACACTTCCCCCGATGGCGTCACCCATTATTACTATCATCGGATCTACTCTTCCTCTTCCGATGGTCTGAACGTACGAGAAATAGCTTCAAAAATACCAACGGATGACTGGTTCTGGGATCGCTCACCGGACGGAAAGCATGTTCTGTTTTCAACCGTCATTTGGCCGACTGTTTTGCTGAGCTTTGGTTCATTTCGGCAAAAGTGAGTTGCAGT
>JACXTT010005798.1_pt1 | contig 17844 bp, 16 predicted proteins | sample 9270951 | NCBI WGS metagenome assembly JACXTT01 (sample SAMN15532306, study PRJNA645909) | rock metagenome | isolation source: weathered quartz diorite | place: Puerto Rico | collected 2017-06-21 | reverse complement strand
TGTTTTACCTGGGAGAACTTGCCGCTGCCCATACCCATGTGGAGCAGGCGCTTGTCCTCTACGACCCTCAACAATACCGTTCCCAGGCTTTCAGAGCGGGACTAGACCCCGGAGTGTGGTGCCTCTGTTATAAGCCCTGGATTCTGTGGTTTCTTGGCTATCCGGACCAAGCCCTGAACCAGAGCAATGAGGCGCTCACCTTGGCGCGAGACATATCTCGTCCCTATGACGTGGCTGTGGCCTTGTGGTTTGCAGTATCTCTTTATCAGCTACGCCGCGAAGCGCAGTTGACCCAAGAGCACGCAGAGGCACAGATTATCTTCTCAACTGAGCAGGGATTTCCGCTTTGGGTAGCGCATGGGATGAAAATACGAGGCTGGGTATTAGCAGAGCAAGGTCAAGTGGAAGAAGGCAGTGCCCAGATACAGCAGGGCGAGGCTGCTGACCGGACTATGGGAACAGCGGCGGGACGGACATACTTCTTTGCTCTGTTAGCGGAAGCGTATGGGAAAAAAAGACAAGTCGTAGAAGGGTTGAAGGTGCTGGCCGAGGCGTTGGCTCATGTGGGCAAAACGGATGAGCGTTACTACGAAGCCGAACTTTACCGGCTCAAAGGTGAACTCCTTCTGCTGAAAGCAGAACAGATGAAGCAGGAGGCTATAGACAGAGAACCGTAGGCTGTAGAAAAAGAAAAAAGTGAGATAACAAGAGGAAGCGAAGAAGAGGCAGTCATCATGGAAATCCATCATTACAAGTTTCAACGCATTACGCTTGATCCAGAGAAATGCTTTGGCAAGCCATGTATCAGGGGACTCCGAATGCCTGTTGCCTCTGTGCTCAGTTATTTAAGTTCAGGTATGACAATAGACGAAATCTTGAACGAATGGCCGGAGTTGGAACGAGAAGACATCTATGAAGCCCTCGGTTATGCCGCAAACTACATAGAGGAGTAACCGGATGACAAAAGCAATGGATTACATAGAAACTCTAGTGCGCGAGACCCAAAAACCCGAAGTGGAGGTCATGGCCTTAGCTTTCCAAACGGGTCTTCGTCAACTGTGGAGAGAGAATGTCTTAGGACGTTATTTACGTGAAGAGATTTCCCGTGATGAGGCAGTTGAAGCGGTGGGAATTGATTGGGTAGAGATAGCTGAGCGTCAACATCAGGCGATGATAGAGGACTTGACGTGGGCGTTGGAGAAATAAGCCTTGCCGTGACAGACGCCGGTCCGTTGATTCATCTCTACGAAATCGATTGTCTTTCACTTCTACGGGTCTTCGATAGATTGCACTTACCAGACGCAGTCTGGTCGGAAACCGTTGAACATGGGCGCATTCCGCAGGAGGAGATCTCAGCGCTGGGGGTCGTGCAACGCCATGGGCTCTCCTGCGGTAGAAGTTGAGCAATTCATTCAGGAGAATGGATTGGATGATCTGCATAGAGGAGAACGTGAGTGCCTTTTCCTTTGCCGACAGATTGGAGTGACAGTCTTGTTGACTGACGACATGGCTGTGCGGGAAGCCGCCAAACGTCTGAAGCTGACACCGGTAGGGTCTCTAGGCATCGTAGTCAGAGCATACCAGCAAGAACATATCCCACGTATGGACGCCGAGCATCATATCACTGCTCTTTATGAAGTGAGCAGTTTATTCGTCACTCGAACGATTGTGGAACTAGCTATTCAGCAACTGCGTCAGCACTCGCAAAAGTGATGGCGAAAATGTAGAGCTGCGGCGATGAAGTAAAGTAAAAAAGGAGAAACCATGCAACAGTTTCACACCGAGCACGAGCAACGGTTCCTTGATCTAGCGGCGACGCTAGCCGATGAGTTTGCGCCGCGCGCGGCTCATTATGATGAAGAAGGCGCATTTCCGTACGAAAATTATGCGCGCCTCAGGGAGAGCGGTTACTCCATCCTGACCATTCCTGAAGAATTCGGCGGAGGAGGGGCAAGTGTACTTGAACGCATCAAAGCGCAGGAGCGTCTGGCGCAAGGAGATGGCGCCACCGCGTTGGCTATCAACATGCACTTTAATGTCATGGGGATGGCGATCGATACGTGGCGTCGATTGAAAGCCCCTCACGTTGAGGCCCTGCTACGCAAGATCGCTGACGGTCGGCTCATTGTCGGCGGATCGGGATCTGAGCCGGATAATGCCGTATCTTTCCTGCGTCCCCGCGCGACCGCACGACGAGTGGACGGCGGCTGGATCGTCAACGGTCGTAAGATTTTCGGCACGCAAAGCATTGCCCTCGATCTCTATTTCACCGAGGCCACCTGTGACAATGGTTCCGAGAAGGCGACGATCATCACTTTTCTTATTCCCCGCGACACGCCTGGTCTCATCATCAAAGATGACTGGTATACTATGGGCATGCGCTCCACTGCGTCAAACAGTACGGAGTTGAAAGACGCCTTTATCCCGGAGTCGGCTGTGATTCTCGAACGTCCGGTTTTTACCCGCGGCGGCGTCATCAATACATTCATTCGTGCTCCATTTTCCATTGGCGCTGTCTACATTGGCATTGCGGTCGCCGCACGGGATTTTGTCGTAGACTTCATGCGCGATCGGCCACGCTTCCCGCTCAAGAAGCCGATGAGCCATCTCCCAAGTGTGTACAACAAGGTTGGTGAGATGGACATGCTCATCGAAAGCGCCCGAGCAATCATGTGGAAAACCGCAGCGGAAGTAGACCGGGAAAGTCCGCGCACGTGGGCGCGCAAAAGCGTAGCAGCTCGGATGGTGGCGATTGAAAACTCAACCCGAGTCGTGGACCTGGCGTTGCGAGCAGTCGGCGGCCAGTCTTACTTCAAGCGCCTGCCGCTGGAACGGTATTTTCGCGATGTACGCGCCGGTCTCTATCATCCCTTTGACAGCGACGAGACTTTAGAATTTCTTGGCAAAAGCGCGTTCGGAATCTCGTTTACGGATGAGGATGCAATGCGGGCATGAAAACAGGGATTAGGGATCAGGGGTTGGGGGTTGGTTTTTATTTTACCAAACCCTAATCCCTAACCCCCAATCCCTATTTTGGTTGCGCGAAGAGGCCTGGGATGTTATAACCTGACCCGCCCCTAACCTCGTTGAGCGATACGGCCGCCTCTTCTTATTTATTCAGGCGCGCTCTTGAGGAGAGGTAATCTCGACAGTCCATCACGCAGCCCGTAGTTCGGGCGCACGAAGAATAGGAGGGTACTTTGCACGCTATTACATATGAATCTCCAAAGTCGCTCGCTCAGGCTCTGAGCCTGCTTGCTGCCGCTGGTGAGAAAGGACGAGTCCTGGCCGGAGGAACGGACTTGATCATCCAGATGCGCGCTGCGGTGAGAAAACCCGAGCAAATTGTTGACATCAAAGCCATTCCCGATCTTCAGATTATCGCCTTCAGCGGGCAGGATGGCCTTCGTCTCGGCGCGGCTGTCTGTTGCGCACGTATTACGGACGATGCCGTATTAAAACAAGTCTATCCTGGACTAGTAGAGGCTGCTGGTCTGATTGGATCTGATCAGATTCAAAGCCGTTGTTCGCTTGGTGGGAATCTCTGCAATGGTTCACCAGCTGCGGACACGACTCCAGCGCTGATTGCTCTTGGCGCCCAGTGTGTCATTGCAAGCCCCAGAGGCTCCCGCACCGTGCCAGTAGAACAAATCGTGACGGCTCCTGGTCGGACAGTTCTCCAACCCGATGAAATCTTGGTAGAGTTCCGCATTGCAGCGCCGAAGGGGCATTCTTCTGATTGCTACCAGCGGTTCATTCCCCGCAATGAAATGGACATCGCAGTTGTCGGCGTGGGGGCCGCAGTGACCGTGGATGGTGGGAAGTTTACTGCCGCACGCATTGGCCTTGGCGCCGTAGCCGCCACTCCGTTACTGGCCCAAGCGGCTGGAGACTCCCTGGTTGGAAAGCCGGTTAACGATGAGTCCATTGCTGCAGCCGCCACTCTGGCGCAGCAAATCGCTACGCCGATCACCGACATGCGCGGCACGGCGGAATATCGGATGCACCTCGTTGGCGTATTGACGCGCCGAGTGGTGAAAGAGGCGGCAACTCGCGCGAGCGCTCGATAGCTTATGGCATAGAGAGCGAAGCGGTCTACAAGCAAAAAAGAAGGAAGGCAACAAACATGGCAGAAAAAGTACACGTTGAAACAACGCTCAATGGAGAGTCGGTCGAGTTCCTCTGCGAGCCGCGGCAAAGCTTACTAGAAGCATTGCGTGATGTGTTAGGATTCACTGGCGCTAAAGAAGGGTGCTTGACTGGTGACTGCGGTGCGTGCAGCGTAGTCCTTGACGGCCGCCTCGTTTGCTCGTGCCTCGTGTTCGGACCCGAGGCGAATGGCAAAACGGTCGAAACTGTAGAAGGAATGGCGAAAGGCGCGACCCTGCATCCGCTTCAACAAAAGTTTCTTGAACATGCAGCGTTGCAGTGTGGGATTTGTACGCCGGGATTCCTGGTATCTGCAAAAGTATTGCTCGACAAAAATCCCAATCCGACTGAACATGAAGTCCGTTACGCACTGGCAGGCAATCTGTGTCGGTGCACGGGTTATGACAAAATTGTGCGTGCGGTGCTGGATGCCGCCGCCGTGATGCAAGGGAGGTAAGTGTATGGACGTACAAGAACACAAATTTAAAGTTATTGGCACTCGTCCTATACGACATGACGGAGTAGACAAAGTCACGGGTCGTGCTCGGTATGGCGCTGATGTTAGCTTGCCTGGCATGCTGCACGGCAAAGTCCTGCGTAGCCCGCATGCGCATGCGCGCATCAAATCGATCGACGCGTCTGCAGCACTTGCTCTTCCAGGGGTAAAAGCTGTCATTACCAGTGCGGATTTCCCGAAGCTCAAGTCTGGCGTCGTACCCATGGGCGAACTTCCCATGAATCCCCTCTATATGTCTATGAACCTTTTAGCGCATGACAAAACGCTGTACGACGGACATGCTGTGGCAGCCGTGGCGGCAACCAGCCCGCACATTGCCGAAGAGGCGCTCAAGCTGATCAAGGTTGACTATGAAGTGCTCCCCCACGTGCAGAACGTCGTCGACGCTATGAAAGACGATGCGCCAATTCTCTTGCCTGACTTGCGGACGAGTGGGTCCCCAGAAAAGAGTGATAAACCAACCAACGTTGCCAGCCAGCTCCGTTTTGCTCGTGGCGATTTAGAAGCTGGATTCAAAGCGGCGGATGCGATTGTCGAACGCGAGTTCGACACGGCAATGGTCCATCAGGGATATATCGAACCGCACAACGCCGTGGCGCAGTATAACGCCGACGGTCAGACCACCATCTGGACAAGCACGCAAGGCGCTTTCACGGCGCGCGATCAGTGCGCGCTCGCCCTAAATATTCCAGCGAGTTCCATCAAAGTGGTGCCGGCGGAAATTGGCGGCGGCTTCGGAGGCAAAATCGGTATTTATCTCGAACCCTTAGCCCTACTGTTGTCAAAGGAGACCGGCAGGCCGGTTAAATTGGTAATGAGTCGGGGCGAGGTGCTGCGCGCTACCGGCCCCACGTCTGGCTCGCATATTCGTGTGAAGATGGGCGCCACGAAAGACGGAAAAATTACCGCCGCCCAGATTTGGATGGCGTACGAAGCCGGGGCTTTTCCTGGCGCTCCGGTGGGCGCAGGGTGTATGACCACTCTGGCGCCATACGATGTAGAAAACCTACAAATCGATGGATTTGATGTACTGGTTGACAAACCCAAAACTGCTGCGTATCGCGCCCCAGGCGCGACGAATGCGGCGATGGGCTCGGAAACAGTCATTGACGAACTGGCTGAAAAACTCGGCATTGACCCACTGGAATTCCGGCGGATTAATGGAGCCAAAGAAGGGACGGCGCAGCCAGCCGGACCAAAATTCCTTCGCATTGGTTATTTGGAGACCCTTGAAGCCATTAAGAACAGTGAACACTACAAGTCGCCACTGCCAAAGATGGAGGGTCGAGCCGTTGGGCGTGGTGTTGCTTCTGGGTTCTGGTTCAATGCTGGGTTTCAATCGAGCGCTACCGTGAGCATCAATAGTGATGGAACAGCAAACGTAGTTACTGGTTCAACCGATATCGGCGGGTCTCGCGCATCATGCGCGATGATTGTCGCTGAGGTGCTGGGCCTCAAGGCTGAAGAGGTGCACCCCGTTGTCGCGGATACCGAATCGATTGGCCACACGGATATGACTGGCGGCAGCCGCGTTACATTTGCTACTGGTTATGCGGTCTATGAGGCCGCTCAGGATGCAGTGAATCTGCTCAAGGCGCGCGCTGCAACTTTGTGGAAGGCAAAACCTGAGGATGTTGTCTTCCAGGATGGCGTGGCATCGTGCACAACGAATGGGCAAGAGTCAATGACTCTGAAAGAATTAGCGGCAAAACTGCCGCGCGCTGGCGGTCCAGTACAGGGAAAGGCTTCGGTCAACCCCCGTGGTGTGGGCCCTGCCTTCGCCACGCATGTAGTTGACGTTGCCGTTGATCCAGAGACTGGAAAGGTCGATGTGTTGCGCTATACCGCAGCGCAGGACGTTGGTAAAGCCGTGCATCCCAGCTATGTCGAAGGACAAATTCAGGGAGCCGTGGCGCAAGGCGCTGGGTGGGCTCTCAATGAAGAGTACTACTATGACGAAAAGGGAACGTTGCGGAATTCTGGATTCCTTGACTACCGCATGCCCACGACATTGGATGTGCCGATGATTGAGACGATCCTCATTGAAGTGCCGAATCCTGGTCATCCAATTGGCATCCGTGGTGTCGGCGAGGTGCCGATCGTACCGCCTCCTGCAGCGATTGCCAACGCAATCCATCAGGCTGTAGGCGTCCGTATGAATCAGCTACCCATGTCGCCGGCCAAGGTCTGCAAGGCGATCGCGGAGAAATAGCAAGAAAAGAGGGGACAGATTACAGAGAGTAAGGGATAAGAAGAACCTTTTCCTCTCTACGCTCTGTCCCCTGTTCCCCTTTCCCCGTAACCCAATATGGTAAACGTTTTTATCCCAGCACTGCTCCGTAAGCTGACCGGTGGTAAAGATCGCACCGTGGCGACTGGCGCGACGCTGAGGGAAATCATCAACGACCTTGAGCGCCAGTTTCCTGGTTTTCGAGACCGTGTCGTTGAAAATGGAGATTTAGCTGGATCGATTGCAGTGTCGATCAACGGCGAGGTCATCACTGGCGGTTTGTCGGAGTCAGTGCCGGCCGATAGTGAAATCCATTTTGTTCCTGCTATTGCAGGCGGATAAAAATCGCTGTGTATTTGTGTGAAAATGGGGAAGGGCGCGAGCTGCTCTTCCCCATTTTTTTGTGATACTGCTAACTCAATTCTCAGGGTTTAATTTCACGGTTGACTAAGGAGGCGCGCATGGAATCACAACAAGAGCATAAATTTAAGGTCATTGGCACGCGTCCGATTCGGCATGACGGAGTAGACAAAGTAACTGGTCGCGCCAAATATGGGGCGGATATCAGCCTGCCTGGGATGCTCCACGCCAAAGTACTGCGCAGCCCACACGCGCATGCGCGCATCAAATCAATTGATGCCTCGGCGGCGCTGGCGTTACCAGGGGTGAAGGCTGTTATCACAGGCGCGGATTTCCCGGATGTTCCGCCAGCTCTCGTTCAAGTAGGCGAGAATCTTATCAACGCTCGTAACTTGTCCAGAAACATCATGGCTCGAGATAAGGTCCTCTACGATGGGCACGCCCTAGCGGCGGCAGCGGCAACCAGCCCACACATTGCTGAGGAGGCCGTAAAGCTCATCAAGGTCGAGTATGAACCATTACCCCATGTGCAGAACGTGCTTGAGGCGATGAAGGACGATGCGCCGATTTTGCACCCTGACCTCCGCACGGCTGGCACGCCAGAGAAAAGCGATAAACAGACAAACGTTGCTAATCAGGTACGTTTTGCCCGTGGTAATCTTGAGGCTGGCTTCAAAGCAGCCGATGTGATCGTGGAGCGCGAATTCGACACCTCGATGGTGCACCAAGGCTACATCGAGCCGCACAATGCCGTGGCGCAATACAATCAAGACGGTCGCAGCACGGTATGGGTGAGCACCCAAGGCTCCTTCCCAGTCCGCGAGCTGACTGGACATATTCTGCAGATGAATCGTGGAGATATTAAAGTCGTGCCGGCAGAAATCGGCGGTGGTTTTGGCGGCAAGACTACGGTCTATTTGGAGCCGCTCGCCCTTTTCTTGTCTAAGAAAACTGGAAAACCTGTCAAGATGGTGATGAGCCGGAACGAGGTGCTGCGAGCGACGGGGCCTACTTCAGGTTCGCATATTCGCGTCAAGATCGGCACAAATAAAGAAGGAAAAATTACAGCGGCGCAGGTGTGGATGGCGTACGAAGCCGGCGCTTTTCCTGGTTCACCTATCGCAGTCGGCTGCATGACCGTGCTGGCCCCGTACGACATTGCGAATCTCCAAATCGATGGTTTTGACGTAGTCTTGAACAAACCTAAGACCGCCGCGTACCGTGCGCCGGGGGCAACCAATGCCGCGTTTGCTACCGAAACAGTCATCGACGAACTCATAGAAAAACTCAGTATCGATCCCTTAGAGTTCCGCCGCATCAACGGAGCCAAAGAAGGGACTGCCCAACCGGCGGGGCCACAATTCAGACGCATTGGTCACCTTGAAACAGTTGAAGCCATCAAGAATAGTCCCCACTATCAATCTCCGCCGCCACGATCGGAGAATGGGAAACGGCGAGGCCGCGGCGTAGCTTCTGGATTTTGGATCAACGCCGGGTTCCAGTCCAGCGCAACGGTCAGCATCAACACCGATGGAACAGCAAACGTTGTCACCGGCTCGCCGGATATCGGCGGCACGCGCGCCTCATGCGCCATGATTGCCGCCGAAGTGTTAGGCCTCAAAGCTGAAGAAGTTCACCCAGTTGTCGCCGATACCGAATCGATTGGCCATACCGATGGCACCGGCGGCAGCCGCGTTACATTTGCTACTGGTTATGCGGTCTATGAGGCGGCCCAAGATGCAGTGAATCTGCTCAAACAGCGCGCGGCAACCCTGTGGAAGGCCAAGCCCGAAGAGATCGTTTATCAAGATGGCGTGGTGTCCTGCACAACGAACGGCCACGAGTCGATGACTCTGAAAGAATTAGCGGGAAAACTTCCTCGCGCTGGTGGTCCGGTGACAGGACGAGCGTCGATGAATCCACGTGGGGTGGGGCCTGCATTTACGACGCATCTCGTTGACGTTGAGGTTGATGTCGAAACCGGCAAGGTCGATATCCTGCGCTATACCGCTGCACAAGATGTTGGTAAGGCCGTGCATCCTAGTTATGTCGAAGGCCAGATCCAAGGCGGCGTTGCGCAAGGCGTTGGCTGGGCGCTCAACGAAGAATACTACTATGATGAGAACGGCCTCATGCGGAACACCGGCTTTCTTGACTATCGCATGCCGACGACGCTAGATCTGCCGATGATTGAGGCGATTCTGGTCGAAGTGCCGAATCCTGGTCATCCGATTGGCATCCGCGGCGTCGGTGAAGTGCCGATCGTGCCGCCGCCAGCGGCGATTGCTAACGCGATCTACCGAGCCGTGGGCGTGCGTATGACCGAGTTGCCCATGTCGCCGGCAAAAGTCTGCAAAGCGATTGCAGAGAAACAATAGGAAAACAAGTAGAAACACCAACAAAAAAGGCCAGGAGGTTGCATCTTCCTGGCCTTTCGTTTTTTGACCGGTGAACGTTAACAGCGGCTTACGAATCAGTCTAGATTCATGCGATACAATTTCACCGCGTTCTCAAACACGATCTTGCGGGTTACATCTTCCGGCACCCCGGCGAAATCTTTAGCGATCCAATTGCGAGATTCCGGCCAGGTGGAATCGGTATGCGGGAAGTCAGACGCCCACATGTAGTTATTCTCACCGAAGATCTTATACGTCGCTGGGCCGACCGGATCATCTTGGAACGTAGCCCACATCTGCCGCCGTACATATTCGCTCGGCTTCAAGGGCAACGGATTTTTCTCCATCGCATTAAACTTTTCGTAGGCGTGATCCATGCGGTACATGTAGTGCGGGAACCAACCAGTGTCGTTCTCCGCCGAAACAATTGTTAACTTTGGAAAGCGTTCCAGAACGCCGCCGAAGATCAGCTGAGTCAAAGAGCGTTGCACCTCGTGGATGATATTCATGTAGAAAGTGCTGATCTGTTCGAAATTAACTTTGCTCTCTTTGCTCTTGCCGGTAATCACATGGAGTGACAACGGCATTTGCAGGTCCGAGGCAGCCTGCCAAAACTTATCATACTCTCGGCTGCTGTAGGGTTTATCTTCTGGAGGAGACCCCCAGATCATCGCGCCACGCAGGCCGTTCTTGGCAGTGCGTTCAAGCTCTTTTATGCCAGCGTCAAGATCTTCGAGTGAGATGAGAGAGATGCCGTATAACCGTTTGGGATCATGCGAGCAAAACTCCGCTACCCAATCGTTGTACACGCCAAAGCAGGCTCTTTGCAGGTCAGAATCATTCAATCCGAACAGCGGCATGCCGAGCGTCGTATAAAGTACTTCAGCCTCGACACCGTCAATCTCTTGATCTTTCACGCGTTCGACCGGGTCCCAACCGCTGGGGCGAGCTGCTTCATAGCCTTTGCTTAGGTGATCTTTCAGCTCTTCGCCGGACCGGCCAGCGCCAAACCCACCGGCTACAGGGAAAGGATCGATCCCTTCCGCCACAAAAATCAAGCCTGGTTTCTTGGGATTCTCAATAACCTTAGGCGCTCGGTCTCTGAACTGCTTATCGAGACGGGCTTGCCACAGATCGGCTGGCTCCATCATGTGGGAGTCTGCCGAAACAACACGAAGATTCGCCATGGAGGACCCTCCTTAGTAGAATTGCAGAAATGCCCGTCTTGGCGGCGACTCCTGAGAGTCCTGAAATCTATATGCCGTCCAAGCGGGACCTTATTCTGTCTGACACAACCCCTTGGAGGTGTCAAGGAGAGCTGAGCGAGCGTTCAGTTATGACGTTTCTTTTTAGGCAGTGTCTATCAGTTCTAAAAATCCCCGCACCACGCGGTAGGTCAGCCCCCAGATCGTTTTCCCGCCATATTCAAGGGCGGGCACCTCTATGGCGGAGCCGTCTGGCATGGGACGCGACACAATTCGCTCCACGTCTTTCTGCTGCATAAATGAAAGCGGCACCCAAATTGTATCTTGCACTTCTACCGGGTCCGGCTCCGGAGAGACCTCCGGCGATACGAGATATACGAAAGGCGAGACCACCATATTGATGGGACGTCCGCGGGCCATCGCTTGCAATTCTGTTAAGCGACCTAAGTATTCGCCGTGCTGGTCAAGATCAATGCCGACTTCTTCTCTCGTTTCCCTGTGCACGGTCATACGGAGATCCGGATCTTCAGGATCTTGCCTGCCGCCTGGGAACGCCATGTGTCCAGACCACGGGTCAAGGGGATGATGCGCACGGTGGATGAATAGTACGTGGAGATCGCGTTCGTGCGGTTTTAATAACATACCAACCGCCGCACGTGTCGGGGTTTCGACGGCAGCAGTTTCTGGCTCGTGGTTAGCAAGCTTATGACGAATATGTTTGATGAGAATGTCTACCATAACGCCTCTCCCGTGACGGAAGGCATCATATCGTAATTCTCGTATGTATGGGAATGAGAGTTACGCCGCGCAATGATCAGGAATACTACACAGCGTTCCTGCCGCCAGCGAGATCGGAAAACAGAGTGGGAGCAGTCGTCGATGGAATTGCATCCTCACGAAATTCTGAAGCAAACTGTTCTACCTTTTTGACATAATGTCGAGTTTCGTGAGGGAGGTATGGCTCGATGTTGCGGTAATGCGCCGGATCTTGGCCGTGCGCACGCGCTAATACTTGCGCTCTTGCGACGCGACCAGGTCCAGCGTTGTACGCTGCGATCGCTAAACGTTGCACTTCCCGCTCATTGGCGCCGGCAGTGGTAGAGAGTCGATTCCGTAGCGCAGTATCCTCCGAAAAGGTCTCAGCCATTTCTTTGAGATAACTCACCCCAAGCCGAATGTTTTGGTTTGGATTAAACGGATTATACGCCTGGCCTGGAGCAACGGTGCGCAGTTGTTCTTTGCCAGTAGCTTCTTGCAGCTGAAAGAGACCGGCAGAACCGGCGGAACTGACTGCCCGTGGATTCAGCTGTACTTCTTTTGCGTCCACACTGCTGACGCCAGATTCCGCTCGTGCAATCGCAAGACTGAGAGCGGGATCGACGCCGAGTTGGTGAGCCGTGGCGGTAATTGTAGCGCCATACGTGTGGACGGTTGCCTTTTGATTTATAACAGGAGCGCCCGGCTGGATGGGCTGCGAGTAGGCAATCCTTCTTGGCGCCTGTAGATTAGTCAACATTCTCGACGAAGGCGAGATAAAGCGCGTGTCGTGGGTGAATCTTGGAGGCGGCAGTAGGGCTCGTACATTTTTCGCAGTTGTCTGCTGGTTCAAATTCACCTGCGGTGAGAGTACCCCACTAAATGGCTCACCATTATGAGAAGGCTCAGAGAGAACAGGCTGGTTTATTCTCTGCACGGTCTCCAAATAACGCGCGAAGGCCGGGTTTGGCGATATGGAACGGCCAGAACCCTGAGAGCCTGGAGAAAGCTGTTTTTCGATAATTGGAGAAAGGACAACAGAACGCATTGCTTCTCAAGTCATGTCGAGATTACAAGAGATGAGTGAGCAATCTGCATGCCTGCTCTAAAATGGCCAAAAGGCTAGCAAACTCGGCGGACAGGAGAAAAGTTCTGTTGGAACAGGGATAAAATTTCCCTATGGTAGGAAAAAAGAGCCGTCTGGAGATGAGACTCCATCTTCCAGACGGGTTTTTTACTGGTGAGACGATTCTTCTTGGTTGGCTTCTTTTAAAGCGTCAAGTACGGCGCCGGCACGTTGGACATGGACCTGCACTTCGAGAATTTGATTGAGTAATCGACCAATATATGCACGAGCTTCTTCGGTTTGCGGACCGAGCCCTTTGACCAACTGCGTCGCTGCACTGACCCCTTGAGAGGCTTGCGTGATAGCGCTTTCAATTTCTGAAAAAGTTTCCGAATCAATGATCATGTATTCATTCCTCTCCGAGGATCCGCCCCAAGCATTACAGCTATAGCCTTGTTCTTCATCCCAGGGAGTGTAGCCAGAGAAACCGATGGCCGTCAATCCGTATCGAGTCATGCATTATCAGGGGTATGTTTTCCTGACCTCGAGGCAATAGAAAAGAGCTGCCTATGAAGCCATTTATCCAGCCAGTCTTTCCCACTGGGTTGCGTTGTCTAGTGATTGGTCATCGTGGAGCCGCCGCCGTGTGTCCTGAGAATACGCTCGTATCTTTTCGTGCAGCACAGGAAGCTGGGGCCAGCATGATCGAACTCGATGTCCAACAGAGCACTGATAGCGAGCTCTTTGTCTTTCATGACGATACGCTTGAGCGATTGTGTCGGACGCCAGAGGCAGTCGCAGAACTATCATGGCCCGAACTGGCCTCACGCACCGTTGGGCATTGGCACCAGGAGCGCTTGACGATACCGCGACTTGTCGAAATTTTTCTCACTTTTCAGCGCTCGCTGCTCTATAACATCGAACTGAAGACCGACTCGATTCCCTATCCAGGTATTGAACAGCGACTGGTGGAACTTGTACAAGCGCAGAAATTGGCTGAACGCGTGTTAGTGTCAAGCTTCTGCCACGATAGCTTACGGATCGTGAGGGAACTCAATCCACACCTTGCCTCAGGGCTACTCCTCAGTTTGGAGCAAGGTTGCCATTTGGGAAGTCCAGAGGCGATGGTTGCCCGCGCTCAGGAGTTTGCTTGCTTTTCGTTACACCCCGACTTTCGTTTGCTGCGCTTGTACCCCGCGCTGGTCGAACAATGCCATGCAGCAGGGATTCGGGTCTTTCCGTGGACGGTTGATCATCCACACATCTGGCAGGTGCTCGTCGAGGAGCTTGGGGTTGATGGTATTATCACTAACGATCCCGGCAAGCTCTATGAGTGGCTGCTTCGTGGGCGCCCGTGCGGAAGCGTCAAAAGAGTTTTAACTGCTTAGGCCCGGGATGCAACGCGTCCCATGGTAATGGAGGAACCGGGGCTCCATGTTGTTCAAGCAGATGTTGAAAGAAGCGTGCAGTTCCTGGGGAATGCCGATCAACTGGGCAATGCACGAAAAAATAGACTCGTGTCCCTTGTTCCAGCCAGCCATGTAGCCGAGCACTCCACTCTTGCAAATATTCACGATTCCACTCCCGCTCAGGATGACTGATGAACCGCACGAGACTAAATGGAGCGGTCACAACCGGCTGGAGAGGCAGCTTTGGTTTTTTGCGCTCCGAGCTGATCTGGGGATCGTCAGGCGCATCATAGATCGGTCGAGTATCAAGCAACACCCGACCAACCCCCAGTTGCTCTAACATCGTGTTCAATCGGCTGCTGTACGGTTCTTTAAACCATTCAGGATGCCGCACCTCTAATGCGAGAGGGGATGCCTGCGACGGCCAGGCGCGGAGAAAAGCAAGTAGATCATCAAACTGCGCCGGACCATAGGACGGCGGCAGTTGAGCGAAAATGGGGCCGAGCCGATCACCGAATCCCTGCATCAGTTCGAGAAATTCTCGGGCGCCAGGAATAGCCGAACGCAACGAACCTTGATGCGTCAGGTCTCGCGGCAACTTGGGACAAAATTGAAATCCAGGAGAAGTTTCCTCCGCCCAACGGGCGACAGTTTTCTTGTCCGGTATGGCGTAGAAAGTGGTGTTGCCTTCGACAGTAGTAAGGCGTTGACTATAGAGACGAAGAAAGTCTGCTGGTTTGCTCTTGGACGGATAGAACTCTCCCACCCATTCTTTGAAAGACCAAATTGCACAGCCAACGAAAAAATTACGCGATGTGACCATACCGATACGATAACTAGGGGAACACGAGCGTCAAGGCAATTATCTTCCGGGGAGTAGTGCAATTTTATCTTTGTAGGGGCGTAGCATGCTACGCCCCTACGGAAAACGTGGCAGCCTCAAGCGATCCCAACTGTACCGGCGAAGACGTTAGCATAGGAAGTGCTCTTGCATCCCCAAGCTGTCTTTCTATAGCCTGCTGACCCATGAAGGCGGATAAGCGGTAAGCAATGAAGATCGTAAAGAAACAGGCTGCAAACTCACAAGACGCCACAATCCCACAGGCTCCAGAAACCGAGCTGATGGAGCAGTACCATAAGGCGAAAGCGCAGCATCAAGATGCGTTGCTGTTCTTCCGCTTAGGCGATTTCTACGAAATGTTCTACGAAGATGCTGCGGTTGCTGCGCGTGAGCTCGACATCGTTCTCACGTCGCGCCCGCCCGGCAGAGGCCGTGAGCGCATTCCCCTCTGTGGCGTCCCGCACCATCGTCTTGAATCGTATCTAGCGCGGCTCGTCGAAAAAGGCCACAAAGTCGCCATCTGTGAACAGCTTGAAGAAGCGCAACGCGGCAAAAAGATCGTGCGCCGTGAAGTCGTGCGCGTCGTGACGCCGGGCACGCTCTTCGAAACAGGAGGACAACCGCGTCCGCTGGCTGCGCTGCTTCCTGAAAAAGATCAGATCGGTGTGGCGTTCTTGGAACTAACAACCGGTGAATTTCTGGTTGCCGAAACAACCGCGACGGACCTTCCTGGCTTGTTCGGCAGGCTGCAGCCGCGAGAAATTGTCTTGCGCGCCGGAGAAAAACTGACGCCCGATCTGTGCATTAACCAGTTTACAACAGAAAGATCGACGAAAGAATTCACCGCCAGTGCAGCGCTGGCCGTGTTGAACGACGCGTTTGATCAGGGAGTAATCGAATCTCTCAGACTGTCAAATCCTCGTTCCTTGCGCGCGGCTGGCGCGCTGCTTTCGTATGTCAAAGAAACGCAGCAGACTTTTCTGCCGCATCTGCAAGCGCCGCAACCGTATCGCAGTGAAGACTTTGTCACCATTGATCCGCAGACGCAGCGCAATCTTGAACTGCTTGACAATATGTTCGAGGGGGGAGCCGTAGGCACAGTGTTTTCCGTGCTCGACGTAACGGTGACACGCATGGGCAGCCGGCGTCTGAGAAACTGGCTCTTGCATCCGCTTCTTTCAGTCGAACGGATACGCCAACGTCAAGAGGCGGTCTCAGAATTGGTCGCCCAGCATCGCATGCGTGAAGAACTGCGTCGATTGCTCTCCGGCATTCTTGACCTGGAACGCTTGACCTCGCGCATCACCTCCGCCATTGCTACTCCGCGCGACCTTGCCGCCTTACAAACGTCGCTTTCTCCGCTGCCCCGCATACGAGAATGCTTGCATGCTTCAGCCGCCGCGTTGTTGCAGAGTCTGCATGAAGCCTTGGACCTACTTGAGGATGTCGAACATGACATTCGGCGAACGTTGCTTGAAGAGCCGCGCGCCTTGGCGAAAGAAGGCGGCATCGTTCGCAACGGCGTCTCCAGCGAGCTTGACGAGCTGCGGACTCTCCAGGTCAATAGCACTAGTTGGTTAGCCGCATTTGAGCAGCAGGAACGAGAACGGACAGCCATTCCCAATCTCCGAGTGGGATTCAACAAAATCTTTGGCTATTACCTCGAAGTCACCAAATCCTATTTATCCCTGGTTCCACAGACCTATATGCGCCGACAAACGTTAGTCAACGCGGAGCGTTTCGTCACCAAAGACTTACAACGGTTTGAAGAAAAAGTCCTGTCCGCCGCCGACCGCAGTAAGCAACTGGAGTACGAGATTTTTACCGCTCTACGTGAGCGCGCCGCGGCGCAAGCCGAGCGCCTGCGCAACCTCGCAGGAGTGTTGGGGACACTTGATGTCCTCTGCACGTTTGCTGAGATTGCCGCCAAAAAAAACTGGAGACAACCGGAAGTGTCAGACGCCTACGACCTCCATATTACGGAAGGGCGTCATCCAGTTATTGAGACCCTCACAAGAAGTTTTGTGCCCAACGATCTCCACCTCGACGAAAACGCCTCTCTGCTGTTGCTGACGGGGCCGAACGCTGCCGGGAAGAGCACCTTCGCCCGGCAAGCTGCACTCCTGGTGATGCTCGCGCAGTGTGGCAGCTTCTTACCGGTTGAGTCCGCGACCATAGGCGTCGTTGACCGCATTTTCACACGCGTCGGCGCGGCGGATTTCCTGGCGCGCGGCCTTTCGACGTTTATGATGGAGATGATGGAAACGGCCAATATTCTTCAGCACGCCACCAGGCGGAGTTTAGTGATTCTCGATGAAGTTGGCAGAGGCACCGGCACATCCGACGGACAGGCGATCGCTCAGGCCGTTGCCGAAACCCTTGCACGTGAGATCAAAGCTAAAACGATCTTTACCACTCATTACCATGAGTTAGCGCAACTGGCGGATACGGTTCCTGGCATTGTCAACGCGCGCCTCGCCGTGCGAGAAGCGCGGGACGAGGTCACATTTCTTTACAAAGTTGTTCAGGGAGCCGCGCAAAAGAGCTACGGCATCTATGTCGCTAAACTCGCGGGATTACCAGCGCACGTCGTACAGCGCGCTCAAGAGTTGCTCGCCGGTTGGCAAGCATCCCCCTTCCCTCTTCGTCTCGAACAGAACGGGCAGACGCCTCACCTTACGGATAACAACGGTTCTGCAGATCTGCTTGCAATGAGAGAAAAACTCTCTGCTATCGATCCCCTCCATACGACGCCAATGGAAGCATTACATCTGCTGGCGGAGTTAAAGATGTTTGTCCAGAAAAAATGAAGGGGATCGAGAGAAGCATCATCCCCTTCACAGCGCATTACCACAACTGCTGCGACGCGAGCCGTGCTCCTTCCGCCATGGCGTGGAGTTTCGCCCAGGCGATCT
>JACXTT010005797.1_pt1 | contig 17844 bp, 21 predicted proteins | sample 9270951 | NCBI WGS metagenome assembly JACXTT01 (sample SAMN15532306, study PRJNA645909) | rock metagenome | isolation source: weathered quartz diorite | place: Puerto Rico | collected 2017-06-21 | reverse complement strand
ACGCTGGCCGGCGCCACCACGCTCGACCCGCAACAGGTCAGGCCGGAATACCACGTCGACAAGCACCCCTACGGCCCCGGCCCGCGCGTGCCGATGTACGTGGTCTCGCCATGGAGCCGCGGCGGCTGGGTCAACTCGCAGGTGTCCGACCACACCTCGGTGCTGCGCTTCCTGGAAGCCCGCTTTGGCGTGGCCGAGACCAATATCAGCAGCTTCCGCCGCGCGGTGGCGGGCGATTTGACCTCGGCCTTCAACTTCGTCAGCCCGAACACCAACCCGCTGCCCACGCTGCCCAGCCGCGACAAGGCCAGCGCCGATGCCATCCGCACCGCGCAAGGCGTGCTGCCGCAAGTGCCGCTGCCATCGGCCAGCAGCCAGCAGATGCCGCAGCAGGACACCGGCACGCGCCCGTCGCGCGCCCTGCCCTATGAGCTGCACGTGAGCGCCCGAGAAGACGCCCGCGACCAGCGCGCGGTGTGGCTGCTGTTCAGCAACACCGGCACGGCGGCGGCGGTGTTCCACGTCTATGACCGCCTGCACCTGGACCGCGTGCCGCGCCGCTACATGGTCGAGCCGGGCAAGGAACTGCATGGCAGCTGGGACGTCTTTGCCAGCGACGACGGCAAGTACGACCTGTGGGTGCTTGGCCCCAACGGCTTCCACCGCGCCTTCCGCGGCAACGTGGGGGCCGTCACCGCGGCGGGCGCCAGCGCGCCGGAGATCCGGGTCTGCTATGACATCGCCAACGCCGCGGTGTACGTGGACATGATCAACACCGGCAGCGCCCCCTGCACCTTCACCGTGCAGCCCAACGCCTACCGCACCGACGGCCCCTGGACCTACGAGGTGCCGGCCGGCATGCAGCTGCAGCAGCACTGGCCCGTGGCCCGCCAGGGCAACTGGTACGACTTCACCGTCACCACCGCGCAAGGGGGCTTCACGCGCCGCTTCGCCGGGCGCATCGAAACCGGCAAGGACAGCGTGTCCGATCCGGCGATGGGCCTCAACGGCTGACGCGCACGTCGCCTGACGGGCAGCGCTATGCCCGCCCCCGGCCGCTCCGGCCGCGGGCGGGCGTAGCCGTTTTGTCATATTGGCCCGCTAGACTGCGCGGTCGTCCGGGACATGTCCGGGCTGCCCCCCCAACTTACCTGCGGATGACCATGCTCGGCGACCTGCTGATGACCTTTTTCGAAGTGGCGCGCCAGGGCAGCATCACCATGGCGGCCAGGCAGTTGCGCATCAGCCAGCCCACCGTCACCGGCCGCATCCGCCAGTTGGAAGAGACCTACGGCGTGGAGCTGTTCCACCGCCGCGCCAGCCGCGTCGACCTGAGCGACGTGGGCGTGGCGCTGATGCCGGTGGTCGAGCAGCTGATGCAGCAGGAAGGCAATGCCGACTACCTGCTGCGCAACGCCGGCAACCTGCGCTTCGGCAACCTGCGCATCGGCGCCACCGGCCCCTACTACATCCTGCGCACGGTGGCGGCGTTCCGGCAGCGCTACCCGGCGATCGACGTCAGCCTGGACATCGGCAATTCGCAGCAGATGCTGGAGGCGCTGTTCGAGTACCGCATCGACGCCGCAGTGTCGTCGCACCCGGTGGACGACGACCGGCTTGCCTGCATCCGGCTGGCGTCGGACCCGATGGTGCTGGTGGTCCATCCGGACCATGCGCTGGCGCGGCTGCCGCAGGTCGAGCTGCCGCAACTGCGCGGCTGCCATCTGCTGGTGCGCGAGCACGGCTCGATGACGCGCAAGGCCACCGAGACGGCGCTGGCCGCGTGCGGGCTGGAGCTGCCGCCGCACACCGTGATCGGCAGCCGCGAGGCCATCTACGAGGCCATCCGTCAGGGCCTGGGCGCCAGCGTGGTGCCGCTGGGCGAGGTGCCGCGCGACCCGCTGCTGCGCGTGGTGCCGTTCGCACAAGGCGCGCCGGTGCTGCATGAATACCTATACTGCCTGCAGAGCCGGCGCGAGACGCGGCTGGTCGGCGCCTTCCTGGACTGCGTGGCGCTGGACGAGCCGACCGCCGCCCCCCACGCCGCCTGACACCCGCATGCCTGCCGCGCCAGATAAAGCACCAATGCCGGTATCGGAAAACTTGGGTTCTTCATCACCGCGCGGTCACCACGCCGCGCCAAGCTTGCCGGTTTCGCCAACTGAACTATCCCGCATGCCCGCTGCCCCCCGCCTCGCCCTGTTTGACCTCGACCACACCCTGCTGCCGCTGGACAGCGAGTATGAGTGGGCCCGCTACCTCGTCGCCGTGGGCGGCGCCGAGGCCGCCGAGATCGATGCGCACAATGCGCGCTGGCTGGCCGCCTACCAGGCCGGGCGCCTGGACTTTGCCGCCCATGCCCGCTTTGCCCTGGGCCTGCTGGCACGCCACCCGCGCCAACGCCTCACGCAATGGCGCGCGGACTTCATGCGCGAGGTGATCGTGCCCGCCATCCGGCCCGAAGCGCTCGACCTGCTGGCGCGCCACCTCACCGCCGGCGACCTGTGCTGCATCGTCACCGCAACCTGCCGCTTTGTCACCGAACCGATCGCGCGCCAGCTGGGCGTGCCGCACCTGCTGGCGGTAGAGGCCGAACACGACGCGCGCGGCGAATTCACCGGGGCGCTGGCCGGCGTGCCGGCCTTCGGCCCCGGCAAGGTGCTGCGGGTGCTGTCGTGGCTAGAGACGCTGGGCATTGCGCACACGGCGCTGGCGCGGGCCACCTTCTACAGCGATTCCCGCAACGACCTGCCGCTGCTCGAAAGCGTTGGCCACCCGGTCGCCGTCAATCCGGATTCAACGCTGCGGGACGCGGCCGAGGCACGCGGGTGGCCGGTCTTGCACCTGTTCGGCACGGCCGGCGTGCCGGCCGCCTGAGTCCATGCACCCGCGCGCCGGCTTCCCCGAGTACGACCAGCTGCTGGCCTTGCTGGATACGGGCAGCCACGTGCTGGATACGCGGGTGGTCTGCGAAACCATGATGCAGGGCCGTCGCTTCGGCGTCCATGTCGCCACGCTCGGCAGCCGCGATCCGGGCGCGCCGGCGATTGGCATCTTCGGCGGCATCCACGGGCTGGAACGCATCGGCACGCAACTGGTGCTGGACTACCTGCGCTCGGTGCTGAGCCGGCTGGCGTGGGACGAGCTGCTGCACCGCGAGCTGGAGTCGGTGCGGCTGGTGTTCATGCCGATCGTCAACCCCGGCGGCATGTGGGCCGGCACCCGCGCCAACCCCAACGGCGTCGACCTGATGCGCAACGGCCCGCAGGATGCCGATGCGCGCGTGCCCTTCCTGGCCGGCGGCCAGCGCATCGGCGCCTGGCTGCCCTGGTACCGCGGCCCGGCGGGCGCCCCGATGGAAGCGGAAAGCCGCGCGCTGCTGCGCGTGGTGCAGGAAGAACTGCTGCCACGCCCGCTCAGCTTTGCGGTGGACTGCCATTCAGGCTACGGCTGGCGCGACAGCATCTGGTTTCCGTACGCGGGCACGCGCCGGCCGATGGCGCACCTGCCCGAGATGTACCTGCTCAAGACGCTGTTCGAGCAGGCCCACCCGCACCACGGCTACACCTTCGAGCCGCAAAGCCACCAGTACCTGCTGCACGGCGACTTGTGGGACCATGCCTATGACCTGACGCCGCACGGCAACCTGTTCCTGCCGATGACGCTGGAACTGGGCTCGTGGCTGTGGATCAAGAAAAACCCGCGCCAGCTGTTCTCGCGCGAGGGCATCTTCAACCCGATCAAGGCGCACCGCACCGCGCGCGTGCTGCGCCGGCACGTGAGCCTGTTCGACTTCCTGGGCCGCGTGGCCTTTGCGCCCGATCGCTGGCTGCCGCGCGGCGCGCAGCGCGACGATCTGCTGCTGCAGGCACGCGCACACTGGCAGACGGAGGCGCCGCCATGAGCCGATGGGTATTCTTGCGGGGACTGACGCGGGAATCGCGCCACTGGGGAAGCTTGCCGGCACATTGGGAGGCGGCCGGGCTGGGGCGGCCGCTGCTGCCCGACCTGCCCGGCAACGGCGCGCTGTCCGCGCAGCCGGCACCGTGGAGCGTGCCTGAGATGGTCACCGCGGTAAGGCGCCAGTTGTCGGCCGCCGGCGCGCATGGACCCTACCGCGTGCTGGCGATGTCGCTGGGCGCAATGGCCGCGACCGAGTGGGCCAGCGCCTATCCGGAGGAAGTCGGCGGCCTGGTGCTGGTCAATACCAGCATGCGGCCGTTCTGCACGCCGGCGCAGCGCCTGCGGCCGCGCAACTGGGGCAAGCTGGTGCGCGTGGCGCAGCGCTGGCAGGACCGCGCGTACTGCGAGCGGACCATCCATGCCATCACCTGTGCGCGCACCGATACGCTGGCGCGCGACATCGAGACCTGGCAGGCCATTGCCGCCGACGCACCGGTGAGCCGCCAATCCGCGCTGGCACAGTTGCTGGCCGCGGCCCGCTACCGTGCCCCCGCCAGTGCGCCGCGCTGCCCGGCACTGCTGCTTGCCTCGGCGGCAGACCGCCTGGTCAACCCAGTGTGCTCGGCGCGCATCGCGCAAGCCTGGGATGCGCAGTTGCTGACGCACCACTGGGCCGGGCATGACCTGCCCCACGATGACCCGCAGTGGCTGTGCAATGCCGTCGCCGGCTCGGTGGTGCTAAGCCGCGGCTAAGGCCTGCTCCGCCGGCATGGCACTGGACAGCAGCGCCGCCGCGGCATCCAGCCGGTCCGGCGTGCCAAACAGCCGCGCACTGGTCAAGCCGTTCTGCAACGCCCCGAACACCACCTGCGCCAGCTGCTGCGGCGGCACCGGATAGGGCGCCTTGCGCTGCGCGGCGGCACGCTCGAACAAGCGGGCCAGCCATTGCTCATTGAGCCGGATAAAGTCCTGCATCGCGGCACGCACCGCGTCTGGCAGCATCAGCGCGTCGGCCGACAGCATGCCCACCAGGCAAGCCTGGTCGGTGCCGGCACCCGCGCGCAACGGCGCAAGGTATTGCCGCGCCTGCTCGGCAGGCGGCAGGCTGGCGTCGATCGCATCCAGGCGCGCCCCCCTGCGGGTGCCGTATTCGCGCACCGCTTCCAGCACCAGGTCGTCCTTGGACGGGAAGTAATAGTGGATGCTCGAAGTCTTGACCCCGACCAGGTCAGCCAGGTCGCGGTAGCTGAAGCCGTTGAACCCCCTGCGGCGGATCAGCACCAGCGCATGTTCGACCAGTTGCTCGCGTACGGATCGGGTGTTCATGGCATCAACTCCATCGTCTTGCTGCCGCGCCGTTCAGGCCGGCAGCGTTTGTGCGATCAGCGTGATGAGGGACCCGCTTGCGAAGCAAAGCCCTACCCATCCGCCAAGGATCAGCGCAGTGTCACGCCAACGCATGATCAACTCCTGAAGACGGGCCGCACGCTGGCGGCCCGGCGGGTTTCAATGGCCGGCATCATGCCGGCCGGCTCTCAGGCGATGGCGCCGTCGGTATAGGGATCAGCCTTGCCCACGCGCGCACCGTCAGTGTACGGGTCGAAGCTGCGCGACGGTTGGGCCGACACGCCGCTGCGGTCCAGGCCGGCTACCGTGCGGGCACCGTCGGTGTAGGGATCAGCCTTGCCAACGCGGGCACCGTCGGTGTACGGGTCGAAGCTGCGCGACGGTTGCGCCGACACGCCGCTGCGGTCCAGGCCCGCTACCGTGCGGGCACCGTCGGTGTAGGGATCAGCCTTGCCAACGCGGGCACCATCGGTGTACGGGTCGAAGCTGCGCGACGGTTGGGCCGAGACACCGCTGCGATCCAGGCCGGCTACCGTGCGGGCACCGTCGGTGTAGGGATCAGCCTTGCCAACGCGGGCGCCTTCGGTGTACGGATCAAACTTGCCAGTGCGGGCGCCTTCGGTGAAGGTGTCGAACTTGCCGGTGCGCAAGGTGTAGCCGTACTTGTCGCCGGTGAAGGTGCTGTCCTGCACGCTGGCCGCTTGCGCAACACCGCCCGCGAGCGCGGCGGCAAGGGTGGCGGCGGTAATCAGGGTCTTGGTGATCTTGGTCATGATGGGCTCCAGGGTGCGATGTTTCGGGATCGCGTCAATTCGGTATCAGTGGCTGTGGCAGGTTGTTCTTTCGATCCCGCATCTACTAGTAGATAGATACTCGGTCTCGAAAAAATGACCGCCTTCGGTCATGCAATGGGACCGCCACGTTCTCGCCTTGTCTTGCTTGTTGCCGGCGGTGCAGCGCTTCCATGAACCAAATACTATCTACTACTAGGTAGAGAGTCAAGGAAAAACATTTCTATCGGCCCAATAGCCTATGCCTTTCTTGGCTCTATCTCGTTGTTTTAAAAGCGCTTATCCCCGATTCCAAAGCGTCGGCGGCCAACCGGCTGGCTGTCAATAAAAAAGCCGCCATGCAGCTTACGCCACATGACGGCTTCAGACGCGCCACTGATATTGCGCGAAAACCTCAGCCGGCGACGGCGGCCATCAGCGTGTCCGCCGCGGCCTCAACCCGGTCAGACGTCCCGAACAGGCGCGCCGCAATCAGCCCGCTCTGCAGCGAGCCAAACACCACCTGCGCCAGCCGCGCCGGCGGCACCGGGAACGGCGTGCTGCGCTGCGGCTGCGCGCGCTCCAGCAGGCCGGCCAGCCATTGTTCGTTCATCAGGAAGAAGCCCTGCAACATCTTGTGCACGGACTCCGGCAGGCACAGCGTCTCGGTCGACAACATGCCGCACAGGCAGATCTGGTCCGAGCCGCAACTGGCGCGGAACGGCGCCAGGTAGATGGCCGCCTGCTCGGTGACCGGCAGGCTGGTGTCGATGGAGCGGATGCGCTCGGCCAGGCGGGCACTGTATTCCTTCACCGCCTCCAGGACCAGGTCCTCTTTGGCCGGGAAGTAATAATGGATGCTGGAGGTCTTGACCCCCACCAGTTCCGCCAGGTCGCGGTAGCTGAAGCCGTTGAAGCCGCGGCGGCGGATCAGGACGAGGGTGTGCTCGAGCAGTTGCTCGCGTACTGATTGCGTTTTCATGAAAGCAGTGTATCTACGCGAAGATAGGCGCTCAAGCCGAAATGCCCCGGGGCTGGGGTAATTCCCTAGCCCTGGGGCATCTGTGGGATGTGCTTTAACCAGGCAGGACCTGCGCGGCGAAGGTGATCATCGAGCCACTCGTCACGCAAAGCACCAGCCATCCGCCTAGCAGCAGGATACTGTCACGCAAACTCATGATGGACTCCATCGGACGGCAGTCAGCGTGACCGCCGCCGTAAAGTTGTTGGCCGCCGGCCTCAGCCGGCAGCAATCAGGCCAGGGCGCCGTCGGTGTAGGGGTCAGCCTTGCCGACACGCGCGCCGTCCGTGTACGGGTCGAAGCTGCGGGCCGGCCCGGCCGACACGCCACTACGGTCCAGGCCAGCCACGGTGCGGTAGCCGTCGGTGTAGGGATCGGTCTTGCCGACGCGGGCGCCGTCGGTGTACGGATCAAACTTGCCGACGCGAGCGCCTTCCGTGAACGGGTCGAACTTGCCGGTGCGGGCACCTTCCGTGAAGGTGTCGAACCTGCCGGCGCGGTAGCTGTAGCCGTACTTGTCGCCAGCCGAGGTGTTGTCTTGCACGCTGGCGGCTTGCGCCACGCCACCTGCCAGTGCGGCGGCAAGGGTGGCGGCGGTGATCAGGGTCTTGGCGAACTTGGCATTCATGATGGGCTCCTGGGTGCGATGTTTCGGGATCGCGTCAATTCGGTATCAGTGGCTGTGGCAAGTCGCTCTTTCGAGCCGCATCTACCAGTAGATAGATGTCGGGTGCTAAAAAAATGACCGTGCCGGTCTTGCGATGGGATCGCCACTTTTCCGCCCGTTCTTGCTTGCTTCCGGCGGTGCAGCGGTGCCATGGACTGAATGCTATCTACTACTAGGTAGATAGTCAAGGCAAAAGTTTTCTATCGGACCGATAGCCGCCTGCCCGACGCTGCACGATATGGACGCAAATCCACTTGAGGCACGCATGCGAATGAACTTTTCTTCACCCGGACGCTGATGGCCTGCTAGCCTGAAGGGAACGCCCTCCCCGAAACATCGCCATGCCTGAAGGCCCCCGCCCCGCTCAGCCGGCATCCCGCCACCGCTGGCTCGCCACCGCCGCGGCACTCGCCGTGGCCGCGGGTGTTGCGCGGCATCTACTGTTTCGTGCGGTGGAACGCAAAGCCTTTGTCACGCCGACGGATGAAACAAAGGATGCGGCAGCACCCGACATTTCAGCCCTGACGGTGCGCCATGCCACGTTCGCCAGCGGCAGTCGCATCCTGCACGCCGCCTTCATGCCGGCCGCGGACCCCGAAGCGCCGGCGCTGATGGTGTGCCACGGCGACAATGAGAGCCTGCCCGACTGGGCCCCGGTCCAGGCCATGCTGGCCGGCGCGGGCATCGCCTCCTATGTCTTCGACTACAGCGGCTACGGCCGCAGCAGCGGGCGGCCAAGCGTGCGCCGCCTGCGCGAGGATGCGCTGGCCGCCTACCGGCAATTCCTGGCAGCCACGCCGCAAGCAAAACGGCGCGTGGTGCTGGGGCATTCGCTGGGATCGGGCATCCTGCTGGAGGTGGCGCAGCGCTTCGATCCGCAGCCCGATGGCTATGTCATTGCGGCGGGCTTCAGTTCGGCGCGCCTGGCCGCGGTGCAGACCGGGCGCATCCCCGCATGGGCCGCGTGGCTGCTGCCGGATCCGTGGAACAACGCCGCGCGTGCCAGCCGGCTGGAGCGGCCGCTGCTGGTGGTGCACAGCCGAGACGACGCGGTGATCGTCCCACCCCACGCGGAACGCGTGGCCCGTGCGGCCAGGCATCTGCATGCGCTGGTGATGCTGGAAGCCATGCCGCATGACGCAGCCATCCTGCCGGAACATATCGATGCATTCTGGCCGCCGATCCTGCGCTTTGTGCGCGCGCAGGACGGCGATGCCATGCAGGCACTGTTGGCAGGAAACGACGCGAAATATGAAGGCGATTCGCCTGGAAACACGGATCAGGCAGGCACACCGAGCAGTCGCACAGGCACGTTGGCGAGAGCAAGCGGCAAGCGCGGGCAGTAGGGTCGCGGGACGGCCGGACCCTGGCCGGACAATCTACCGCAGACGTCCGCCACCGGCAATCATCCTTGTGGGCGAGGCGCCACGGCGAGGTGTCCGAGAGACTTTTTGCCGAATTCTTGTCTATATTGGACCCCATGGCACGAGCATCGCAATTTCGCCGTTGACAGCACTGGAGGTACTGCCATGCGTTGGCTTGCAAACCTGTTCAGTCCGCCGACCCCGGAGAAAATCGCCGAGAGGGAACTGCAAGACATGAGGCTAACGCTGTTCCAGGCCGAAAGGCGCTTGCTCGAAGCGCAGATGCAGGTGGCCTACTACCGCGACATGGTGGCTTTCCTGGAAGACGTCGCGGCCAAGGGCGTGGAAGACGTGGTCGACAAGCGCCGCGCCACGCCGCCTGCCGTGCCGGAGCTGCCGGCACGCACGCCCGGCCTCACCACGGTACCGATCGTTCCGTCCGCGGCCTGACGCAGCCGGGGCTGGTCCAGACCTGTGCGATACTCGCGCTGCCTGGCGCCCGTGCGGCGCGCAGGCGCACTATCCACAGGAACCAGCCCCATGAGCGAACTGCTGCCCGCGATCGAATTCGAAACCGCGCCCAATCCCGCCTGCGCCGTCATCTGGATGCATGGGCTGGGCGCCGACGGCAGCGATTTCGCCCCGGTCGTGCCTGAGCTGCGCCTGCCCGCATCGCCCGGCGTGCGCTTTATCTTCCCGCATGCGCCGGCTATCCCCGTGACCTGCAACGGCGGTTATGTCATGCCAGCCTGGTATGACATTTATTCCCTCGATGAATCCGGCCGACGCGCCGACGAAGCCGGCATCCGTGCCTCATGCGAAGCCATTCGCGCACTGATTGCGCGCGAAAACGCCCGTGGCATCCCCACGCACCGCATCGTGCTGGCAGGCTTCTCGCAAGGTGGCGCGATTGCCTACACTGCCGGGCTGAGCCATGCCGAGACGCTGGCCGGCATCGTCGCGCTGTCCACCTACATCCCTGCGCCGGCAGCGCTGGCGGCCGAGGCCAACGCCGCCAACGCCACCACGCCCGTGTTTGCCGCCCATGGCACGCAGGATGACGTGGTGCCGCTGCAGCTGGGCGTCGCCGCCCGCGATTTCGTGCAGGCGCGCCAGCATCCGGTGACGTGGCACACCTATCCGATGGGCCATTCGGTCTGCCTGGAAGAGATCGCCGCCATCGGCGCCTGGCTGGCAGCGCGCTTTGCGCAGGCAGCCACCGCGCAGTCCTGATCCGCTCCCTGACAAGATGATTGCCGGCCGCTGCGCCGCGCATCGCACCACGCCTCAAGCATGACCCTCGCCCCACCGCCCAGGATCGATTTCAATACCCGCAAGGCGCTGCTGTTCGCGCTGGCCGCCGAACGGCTGTCGGCCTACTACGAACACCGCCAATGGATGACCGACGCCCAGGGGGCGACGCTGGCCGGCGAATGGCTGTCGCGCTCGAAGCTGCAGTTGCCGCTGTCCGAGCGGCGCCTGTTGTCCGAACTGAGCGACCAGTTTGCACGCCAGCTGGCTGAGGCCCTGTCACGCGAGGCCGGCCTCTATGCCGCGCACGAGATGATGGAAGCCCTCGATCCCAACTACCAGTCTGCGTTTGCCTACGACATGCTGGAAGAATGCGAGCGGTTGCTGCATGAAAACGGCGTGACGGAATAGCGGGCCGGGCGGCGGGCGGCGTTTGCAAAGATTGACAGTTGCATTGCGCGCGGGCGCGTAAACTTCGCGCTCTGATAACGCCCCCCCACCCGCCAATCATGGAACGCAAGCACTGCCTGGCCTGGATCGCGCTGAGCATGATCGCAGCAGCCTTGCTGACACTGCTGTGCCTGATCCTGAATGACTACGCCGAGACCCAGGCCGCCAAACGGGTCGAACAAATGGCCGTCCGGGTGAAGCCCGCGGGCGCAGGCCTGATCCAGACCCGCGCTGCGTCCGCGGCCGCTCAGCAGCCGGAGCGGCTGTCGCAGGCCCTGGGCGCGCGGCGCTGAGGCGCATCGGGTGCGCCCCGGCCCGTAACTTCAGAACGACGACCAGTGGTTAAGAAGAACAACAGCACGGGCCGGAGCGCGGGCTTGAGTGTAGGCGCGGTGCCCGCCAACGACTGCAAAGAATTGATAAGAGCGCGGTAGCCGCCTACACCAGCGCCGCTGCAGAGCCTGCACCGCCACAAATGGCGCGCAGCAGCGCATCATAGGCCGCCACATTGCCGGCATTGCGGATGCTCACCCCATCCAGCAACGCCTGGCACGCCTGCTCGTACTCCTCCAGCCGCGCATCGTGGTGCAGCACCGTCTCGCGCAGGGCCCTGGCCCCGTCCTGGGCATCGAAGGACGCGTACTGGTAGCCAAAGCCGGGCAGCAGGTCCGAGTTGTGGACCAGCGGATAGCGGCCATAGGCAGCATCGTAGTAGAGGTAGTTGAGCCCGTTTTCCCACTGGTGCGTGACGACGACATCGGTGAAGCGCGCAAGAAAATACGGCGTGCTATAGCGCGCCTCGAACGAGGCCCTGCCCGCCTGCACGATATCCAGCCCGAGCGCAAACCGTTCAAAGGCTTCATGCCGCTTCAGGTCGATGGCATTGGTGACAAAGATGTCGCCAATGCCGGACGGATCCTGCCGATCGAAGCGCACGCCGTTGAAGATGCCGGTGCCGTGCTTGCCGGCGACGACCCTCTCGATCTCCATCACATAGTCGTTGCCGACCCGGTAGGCGATCACGCGCGCGCCCTGGGCGCGTGCCCGCTCGACTGTCTCCGGGCCCAGTTGCGCGCCCATCTCGATCAGCAGGTCGAGCCTGCCCATGGCCGCCTCCAGGCCGATCACGCTGACGCCCGCGGCTGCCATGTCCACGCCGCCCGGGCCGGCCTCGCCATCGCCGGCGTTGACCATCCAGACTTCGCCCACGCCGGGGTAGCGCTGGAACAGCCAGTAAAGGAAGAAGCAGTTCTGCACCGCGCCGTTGGCCCAGATCGACTGCGGCTCGCGCCGGCCAAAGTAAGAAATGCCCACGCGCACGGGTCTCGACAGCATTCAGCGCCCCTCCATGACGTCGTGCAACATCGCTTCGTAGGTCTGCAGCAATGCCGGATTGCGCGCGCTGAATGCCTGCACGGCTTCCCGCTGCCGCGCATAAAAGCCGGCGTAGTCCCGCTCCGACAAGCTGACGGCGGCATCCAGCGCCTGCACCGCCTCATCGAGTGAATTGCCGCGAAAATAGAAGCCGACCGACTGAGAACATTCATGTCTTCCGATAGATGCAGGCAAAGGTAGGCTTGTCGGCCTCCATTGCAGGCATGGCGTGGCCCGGTTGGAAGACGCGTTGGCGTGCGCTGCCCGCGCAGCAGGCAGCGCATGGGAAAAGTAAGCGCAGGAGGGCCGCGCAGGGCGACCTAGACCGCTGGCGGGGCCGGCCACACCGCGCCGGTCAGCGCGGCCAGCGCACTGTATGACGTGGCCAGGTGATAGGGCGAAGTCGACGGCATCTCCGCGCGCACCACCTCCCCCGAGCGCGCCAAGCATTCATGCCAGCCCATTTCCTGCAGAAAGCGGCTGCGGAACTGCTGCGTCCAGGCTTCCAGCGCCGCCATCGACTCCGGCGCGCCATGCACGGCGAGCGCGCGCGCGTACTCGGTCTGCGCCCAGATGCGCTGGGTATCGTCCAGCATGGAGCCATCGGCGTTCAGTGCCGCGCTGACGCCCTGCGTCGACGGCACCACGCCGTGCCGCTGCGCAAAGGCAAAGGCCTGGCGCAGCGTATCGGCCAGCGGCAGGTCGCCGAACAATGCCGGCCTGCCGGCCACCAGCGAGAACCACTCGAACTGGTGGCCCGGCTCGATGCGGTTGCCGGCGCTGCCTTGCGGCAGCTCGGCAATGCAGCCGCTGGCCGGATCGACAAAGCGCTCATGCACGGCCATGGCGATCTCGCGCAGGCGTTCGGCATACCACTCGTCCCCGGTCGCATCCAGCGCGGCCAGGTAGGCCTCGGTCAGGTGCATGATGGGGTTCTGCAGCACGCCGGCGCCCTTCGGCCGGAAATGCTCGGTGAGCGCGGCCTGGTACAGGCCCGCGCCGTCGGCGAAGCGGTCTTCGACGATGTCGACGGTTTCATCGAGCACGTCGAGCGCGTCAGGGTTGCCGCGCCGCGCGTGATACGTGGCGCAGGCAAAGATCACGAAGGCATGGGTGTAGAGATCGCGCGTGGCATCGAGCGGCGTGCCGGCCGGGTCGACGCTGTAGATCCACGCGCCCTCGCCATTGCCGAAGTAGGCCTGCAGCGAGCCGAAGAGCGTATCGGCATGCGCATGGTTGCCAGCCAGCGAGAACACATAGAGCTGGCGGGCGCACGCCATGGCGCGATAGCGGGCCGGCGGCAGCGGCGCGGCACTGGCGCCGTCGAGTGCCTCATAGGGCAACAGCAGGTCGGTATTCCAGCCGCTGCCGGTCCACAGCGGCAGCACGGTGGCATCGTAATGTGCCGTCAGGGCGGCGACCCGTTGGCTGAGCTCAGGCGAGTTGGGCATGATCTGGCGAGGAAGTACAAGCGCGGCGGCGGCCGCAAAGGCCGTATCTTGCCATGCCGCGGCCGCAAGACAGTCATGGCATTTGCGGCGTCCACTTGCTAGCATCAATGGCGCCCCCCGCGAAAGGGAGATACCCATGTCGACTTTGCCCCTCACGCTGACTGACGATCACCGCACATTGGTGCTTCACGTCCTGGAAGATGCACCCGGCCAGTTCACCTGGCGCATCGTCATGGAAGAACGCTGTGGCGCCGCCGACGAGGATTGCACCGTCGCAGCGCCATCCACCTACGGCTCCCGTGCGGAGGCCGAGGCCGCTTGCTGGGCCGCCGGCAACGGCATACTGAACGGTCCGCGCGCCGCAGGCGAACTGCGCGCCACCTGAAGCGTCCGCGGCATCGCGCAACACTTGCACTACGTGCCGCGTGTCCTAGTCTGGAAGCGTGGCAGTGGCAACGCGGGGTATGCATTTACCCGCGGTTTTCCGTTCCGGCCACGCCCGGGCAACGTATGCTGCCCGGGGCGCTTCCTGCCACCTGCCTGTCATATTCCTGGCCTTAACTGACCTGGTCGCCATGCCGCCCCTAGAAACGGGCACGGTGGGCAAGGCCGCAGGAGCATGCAATGGATAAGCCGGTCGTCACGCCCCAGCGCTTCGTTGAACTGATGAACGAGCGCCTCACCAAGCATCCTCTCTTCCGCGAAGGCATGCGCGTCTATGCCATCCCGCAGCACTCCGACCATCCGCGTAGCCTGGTCTGCGTGGGGCCGCGCGGCACCGAATGCGTATGCGCCACCATTGAAAACATCGTGCGGGGTGAATGTGAGGTGTTCCCCGACATCGATCAGGACTGGCACCGCCCGCCCAAACCCGGCACCCCCGCCGAGATGCGGGCGCGCTGAATTGCCCGGCGCGCCCGACGCCCATGCCCAGCGGATGGCATGACCAGAACGTGACGTACCGCGGCCACCGCATCCATGTCGCGGCGCTGCGCTATGGCGGCCAGCATGACGGGTGGTGGACGCTGCGCGCGGAGATCTGGCATCACGGCAACAAGCTGGCGCTGCCCTGCCCGGCCGCGCAGACGCGCTTTGGCTGCGCCACCGACGCCACGCGCGCGGGCGTTGCCTGGGGGCGCGAGGCCATCGACACGCACATCGCCGGCCTGCGCGATGCCGAAGACGCGGCGCTGCAATAGCGCAGCAATAGCTTCAGCCCGTCAAACGTCGATCGCCGAATCCGACTTCACCTTTCGGCGCAGTTCGAACTTCTGGATCTTGCCGGTCGAGGTCTTGGGCAGCGGCCCGAAGTAGACCGCCTTGGGTACCTTGAAGCCCGCCAGCAGCGTGCGGCAATGCGCGATCAGTTCTTCCGCGCTGACGCTGGCGCCGTCTTTCAGTTCGACAAACGCGCATGGGGTCTCGCCCCACTTGGCATCGGGCTGCGCCACCACCGCGGCAGCCAGCACCGCGGGATGCCGGTAGAGCGCGTCCTCCACCTCCACGCTGGAGATGTTCTCGCCGCCGGAAATAATGATGTCCTTGCTGCGGTCCTTGATCTTGATATAGCCGTCGGGCATGCACACGCCCAGGTCGCCGGTATGGAACCAGCCGCCGGCAAAGGCCTCGCGCGTGGCCTTCTCGTTCTTGAGGTAGCCCTTCATGCAGATATTGCCGCGGAACATGATCTCGCCGATGGTCTCGCCATCGGCCGGCACGGGCTGCATGGAATCGGGATCGAGCACCGCCACCTGCGACTGCAGGTGATAGCGCACGCCCTGGCGCGCCTTCTTGACCGCGCGGTCCTGCTCGGACAGCGTGCTCCAGTCATCCTGCTCGGCGCAGACCGCGGCCGGGCCGTAGACCTCGGTCAGGCCATAGACATGGGTCAGATCGAACCCCATCGCCTCCATCTGCGCCAGCACCGCAGCCGGCGGCGGTGCGCCGGCCACCATGCCGCGCACCGGGCCGCGCACGCCCTCGCGCCACGCGGCGGGCGCATTGACCAGCGCGGTATGCACGATCGGCGCGGCGCAGTAGTGGGTCACGCCCTCTTCGCGCATCAGGTCAAACACCAGCCTGGGCTCGAACTTGCGCAGGCACACGTTGACGCCCGCGCGCGCCGCCACGGTCCACGGGAAGCACCAGCCATTGCAGTGGAACATCGGCAGCGTCCACAGGTAGACCGGGTGCTTGGGCAAATCCCACTCAAGGATATTGGACACGGCATTGATGGCTGCGCCGCGGTGGTGGTAGACCACGCCCTTGGGGTCGCCGGTGGTGCCCGAGGTGTAGTTCAGCGCGATGGCTTCCCACTCGTCGGCCGGCATGTGCCACGCGTAGTCCGGGTCGCCCGAGGCGAGGAAGGATTCGTAATCGGTGTCGCCGAATGGCGCCTCTTGCGGACCCAGCACGTCATGCACGGCGATGACCTTCAGGCCGGGGATCTCCAGCGCCATCTGGCGCGCCAGGTCGGCAAACTCGGTATCGGCCAGCAGCACGCGCGCCTCGCCATGACGCAGCATGAAGACCAGGTTGGCGGCGTCGAGGCGGATATTCAGCGCATTGAGCACGGCACCCGCCATCGGCACGCCGAAATGCGCCTCCACCATGGCCGGCGTATTGGGCAGCAGCGCGGCCACGGTATCGCCCTTGCCGATGCCGGCACGCGCCAGCGCGCTGGCCAGGCGCCGTGCGCGCGCATAGGTGTCGCGCCAGTTCTGGCGCAGCGGGCCGTGCACGATGGCCAGGCGCTCGCCGTACACCTCGGCGGCGCGGACCAGGAAGTCAATGGGCGTAAGCGGCACGAAGTTGGCCGCGTTGCGGGCCAGGCCGCTGTCGAAATCGGTGGGCATTGCTTATGTCTCCGCGTATCTGGCGGCGTTGGCGGCGGGGCCGCGCAACAGGCCGCGTGATGCTGTCAATGCGCTGCATGGGTGCAGCGATGTCCGGGGCGATGTGACCATTGTCCGCGCCATCCGGCGCTGTCACTTTTTCTGGCACAAGGCTATCATCGCACACGCTGGCGCACTGTCGCCCAGACGACAAACCTGCCGCAAACCCGCGCCAGGCAAGGCTTACACGATTCTTACAGGGACCCGGCCCGAGCCGCGCGTCCATGCCATGAGCGAACCTGCAGACCCGATTTCCGCCCCTGCCGCAGTCCTTGCCGGCCATGCCTGGTTCGGCGCACTGGCGCCGGAACACCAGGCGCTGGCCGCGCGCGAAACGCTGCTGCAGTCCTTTGCCGCGGGCGCCTTCATCGCCCGGCGCGGCGAGCCGTCGCGCCACTGGATCGGGGTGGACAGCGGCCTGATCAAGCTGGCGGTGTATACCCCCGACGGGCGCGGCTGCACCTTCTCAGGCGTGCCCGCGGGCGGCTGGTGCGGCGAAGGCAGCGTGATCAAGCGCGAAGACCGCCGCTATGACGTGATCGCGATCCGCGACTCGCAGGTGCTGCTGGTGCCAGAGCCGGTGTTCAACATGCTGCTGGCGCAGAGCCTGCCGTTCGCCAGCTTTGTCGTGCGCCAGCTCAACGAGCGCATGGGCCAGTTCATCGCCACCGTGCAGAACGACCGCCTGCTGGGCGCCGATGCGCGCGTGGCGCAGGCAATCGCGCAGCTATTCCACCCGGACCTGTATCCGCGCACCAGCCCCGTGCTGGAGCTGTCGCAGGAAGAGATCGGCCTGCTGACCGGGCTGTCGCGCCAGCGGGTCAACCAGGCGCTGCGCCGGCTGGCCGATGTCGGCATGGTCCACCTGTCCTACCAGAGCATCCGCGTGACCGACCTGCCCCGGCTGCGCCACTTCGGGCTGTCCGAGCTGTAATGCCGCCGTCACCGGGGCGCAGTGAACGATCGAACGGACGATGTCCGCGGCCTTGCGCGGCCCGTGGAATCCTGCGACAGTTACCGGCCGCACCCCCTCCGCTCAGCTTCCGGGTTGTCCTCCGCATGCCGCTTGTCAGCCGTCACCACGTCCGCTTTGCCCGCCTGCGCTTCCCCTTTGCCGTGCATGTGCAAGCCCTGCACGGCACGGCCAGCCTGCGCGACGCCAATGCACGGCGCGAGGTGCGGCCCGGCGACCCGTTCGTGGTCCACGCCTTTGCCCACTTCGACTGCGACTTGCCCGGCACGTGGCAGCACCCCTGCGCCATCGTCCTGACCGCCGTCCCGGACAGTGAATGTCCCCGCCTGGCCGGCAAGCCCGGCGACAGGCCCTGGTCGCGCCGCTTCGCCGGCCTGGT